>Ga0207906_1000045_pt1 | contig 180249 bp, 167 predicted proteins | sample LinPmetageLP37_FD_184050 | JGI IMG/M metagenome (GOLD analysis project Ga0207906, IMG submission 184050) | Marine viral communities from the Pacific Ocean - LP-37 (SPAdes) | ecosystem: Environmental > Aquatic > Marine > Oceanic | place: Pacific Ocean | collected 2010-06-16 | reverse complement strand
CTCAAAAATCCCATGTCGATCACTCCAAATCCCCCCAACCAAAACCGTCGGGGAAGTGTGTTCACATGGGTCAATTCTCAGTGACAATTTATGGGGCTACCGGGTCAGTTCTCAGTGACAATCAACAGATCAAACAAAAGACACTCGAAGCGCGACGCTTGCATCACCGCCAGTACGCCGCATAATCAAACAAACCAGATGAGCCAAACTCTCTCTTAGTTTACGTCGCCTTTGGTCCCAAAAACCCTGACGACAGACAGAGCCTTGACGGATTTTTGAGGCGGTTGGCTGACGCCGATTTCTGGATCGATGTCGCCGATTTTTTGGGTCAGTCCGGTTTGCACTACGGCCACCGGTTGATCGAAGACCTTGAGACGGCGGCTCAAGATCTTGGTATCGAACCTGGCATGCTCGATGCAGTTCGTCCGTGCTGGAAGTCTGACAATCCCGTCTTAAACTGGCACTTTGAGCGGAAACACAGTGCGCCTGTCTGTCCGGAATGCATCAGCGATCAGCGCCCGCACCAGCAGTCGTGGCGGCACGCTTTTGTAACTGCCTGCACAGAACACGATCTTGTCTTGCAGGACGAATGTCCGTTTTGCTGCGAGCAGCTTCAACCAGGCAAGGGAGGCTATGCAACGTGTTCTTGCGGCGGCTCGCTTCTACATCTCAAGAGGGAAAGGGCTTCGGACGCCGAACTTGCGCTTTCAGCCTTGATCGCTGGTGTAATGCATCCAAGCCGATCTTGCCTGCCGCCTTCATTGGCCTTTCGCACCCCGCGAGACATCGGAGAGTTCCTGTTCTTCCTGGCAGCTTCTGGTGTGCCCACAAAAACGGGCAAACAAGGAAAGACAGTGACGCCGACGACGGTCAAAGAGGCACAGATATTTCTTGCGGAAGCGACAAACCTTCTGACTGAGTGGCCATCCGCATTTCAAGAGGAAGTATCGAACCGATTGCGGCGTGGTGATCAAAGCGCGTCCACGGCGCCGGAGCGGCTTGGCCGGTGGTATCAGCGTCTGATGCGATTCACTGACCCCGCGTTTGGCGACTTCCGATCTGTGCTCGGCGAAACGGTCAATGGCAGTTTCGCTGGTCCCTATTTGGGTGCCGCTGCGGCAGACTCCGATGGCTGTCGGGAATGGATATCGGCTGCGGAAGCGGCACGCATAATTGGCATTCGGCCAGACCGGATCGTCCACGCCGTTGCCAGCAAGCAAATTTACGGCAAGCTCTTCAACCGTGGTTTTGGTCATCGACATGTCGTCATCCGAAAAGCAACTGCCGATACCATCAGGGCGCACAGGAACCGGTTCGGGGACAAGAAGGCGCTGCGTGACCTTTGGGGTGTTTCACGCAACCAGTTTGATCTCCTGCGTGAAGCCGGGTTCATGGCTTCCATCGAGGTGACGGAGCTCCCTGCTCTGGTGGATGCCAACCATGATCTGGAGGCCGCCCGCAAGATGATCGATCGGATCGCGGCAGACGCAAAGCCTGTTCAGGGAAAGACTGTCGCGCTCAAGGCGATTAATCTGCGTTTTACCACCGACCGTAAAGGCGTGCTTGCCGTTCTGCGAGCGATCCATGACGGCACACTTCGCCCCGCTGTTGGGAGCGTAGGCGAAAACTTGACCGCATTGGAATTCGATCAGGCCGAAGTAGAGTTCATTTTGAAAGAAACTCTGCGTGGCCCTGGACTTACTGTCCAAGAAGTCGGCCGGATGACGGGGTGGAAAGGCCAATGCATCGCTCACTGGTGTGATGTCGGCCTCCTTAACCACGAAACCTTTGAACATGCAGGTCGGGTGGGGCGCCTGATCCGAATGGAAGACCTTGTCCGGTTTCAGGGCGAGTATGTTCCTTCGGCAACGCTCGCCAAGCGGATGCAGACCTCTTCCAGGGGTTTGATGACACGCCTCGGCGAAATGGGTGTCGATTTGATTGGCGCGTTCCAAGATGGCTCGGCATGGCGTGGACATCTTGTAAGACTTGCTGACCTCGCGGCTGCAGGTGGCGCAGGACGTCTTACCAATGATTGATTTCAAGCGCACACCAGAGATGCTCGCTGCAATAGAACGCTCGATTGCGGCCGAGAAGCGGCTCAAGGAGGATCTGGATCGCGTCGCCTGCTGGATCGAAGCAAGACATTTAGGAGGCCGCGTGGGCCTTGAGGTGCAGCGTCATTATGCCTGCGAGGATGATGAGATCGCGCATGTCGTGCCTTTGGTGCGGGATCAAGACCTCCGGCGTGTTATCCGCGGCGAGGCCGAATCCGCTTTTCGTGCGCTTGGCTGGGTCATTAGGCCGGAAGGTCGGGATGTCCGTTCGATTTTCGCACGTCCGCAGGCCCTATCGCAGCACGCCCGTCTTCGCAGCTACTCCGAAATCCAAAAAGTTCTGCAGGATAGCGAAGGCTCAACAGAAGCTTGACGCCAGATTTGACTGCGCCCTATGCAATCAGCGGCATGGTCGTCCTCGAGTTTCCCGCAGAAACAAATGTTGTTCCATAGATCCCAAGGAAACGCCCGGCCTACCAGTTTATCATCGCGCGCGAAGAAGGGACCACCCCGTCACGCATTAACCTTAAAGTCATTGGCCCAATGGCGGTTTGACGGTTGAGGGTGCCGGCGACACAGTGATGCCGATCTCTTTCAGACGATGGTACGGTGCATTCCGAACAGCGGCCTCAATATCAATCTCTGGCTTTTTATCTCTTCGCGGAAACGAAATCAGAAGACCTGTCACAATGAGGACAAAGCTAACGCCAATGAGGCCGCTGGCGACAATGACTTCAGTGGTGAAAATGTCAGCCATTTTATCCTTCCTTGCTGTGGGCGTGAGGCTACGGGCCATTCATACGCGCGCCGTAGGTGGTGAGAGCTTCGACTGCCGGGAAGCGCCCGAACTTCGACCCAACATTTGCACGTGCCTGAAGCATAGCCCAAAAGCGTTCTCGGCGATACAGTTATGCAGGATCGAAATAATAAGTATTGAGTGATCCAAGTCGGCGTCCTGTGTGCTTCTGGGCTCGCAGGTACCGAATATGGTCCTTTGCGACGCGTGAACCTCTGAACAGGAGGAAACAGCGCTGATATCTCGCTAAATATTCACAAAAATTATCATGAAGTCAGATAGTCGGCGTTACTCCGATTTCGCAGCAGCAGGGGTCGGATGCGAAAATCTTTGTGCATAATTGACGAAAATCTATCTGCGCAGATGATACCATAACCCATTGAAATCGAATGGGCGAGGCGAAGCATTACGCGCACGCCTACAGCTGTGTAGGCAGGCGCAAAGACGCGCTTTCGCTCTGCTCAAATTCTTGAAACGGATATCCGCCGCGTAGCTCAGACAGCTACGCGGCGGTTTTGTTTATATCAGGCTAATTACCCGATGATGCCATTCAGCGTCTCGGAGGGGCGCATCACGCGGGCAGTTTTGTTCGCGTCGGTGTGATAGTAACCACCAAGATCGACAGCAGCACCTTGGGCCGCCGCAAGCTCGGACAGGATGTCAGCTTCCTTGGCGGCAAGCTCTTTGGCGATGGGGGCGAACTCTGCGGCGAGCCCTGCGTCATCACCCTGCGCGGCCACCGCTTCGGCCCAATAGCGCGCGAACCAATAGTGGCTGTCGCGGTTGTCGGGCTCACCCACCTTGCGCGAAGGAGAACGACCGTGGTCGAGGATGCCCTGCGTCGCGGTCTCGACCGCTTTGCCCAACACGCGCGCCTTCTCGTTGCCGCGTGCGTCGGCGAGGAACATCAGGCTTTCACCAAGCGCGCAGAACTCGCCAAGGCTATCCCACCGCAGGTGATTTTCCTCAACCAACTGCTGCACGTGTTTGGGGGCCGAACCGCCCGCGCCGGTTTCAAACAAACCGCCGCCGTTCATCAGCTTCACGATCGACAGCATCTTGGCAGAGGTCGCCAATTCCAAGATCGGGAAGAGGTCGGTCAGGTAATCGCGCAGCACGTTGCCGGTGATGGCAATCGTGTTCTCGCCTTTGGTGATGGTCTCAAGCGAGGCGCGGGTGGCTTCGCGGGGGGCCATGATCTCGAACTTATCGGCCACGCCTTGGGCCTCAAGGATCGGCTTCACGTAGGAGATCAGTTCGGCGTCATGGGCGCGGCTTTCGTCCAGCCAGAAGATCGCCCGGCAGCCTTCGGCCTTTTGACGCGAGATGGCGAGGTTGACCCAATCCTCAATCGGTGCCTTGCGTGCGGAGGAAGAGCGCCAGATATCACCGGCGTCGACCTTGTGCTGGTGCAGCACAGTGCCATCGTCGAGGATCATCTTGACGGTGCCTGCCTCGGCCAGTTCAAACGTGGTGGGGTGGGAGCCGTATTCCTCGGCCTTTTGCGCCATCAGGCCGATGTTCTGAACCGTGCCTGCGGTTGCCGGATCAAGCTTGCCGTTCTCTTTGAAGAAGTTGATCGCCTCGTCGTAAACCGGCGCATAGGAGTTGTCGGGGATCACGCAGTTGGCGTCGTGTTCCTTGCCGTCTGGGCCCCAGCCTTTGCCGCCAGCGCGGATCAGCGCGGGCATGGAGGCGTCGATGATCACATCCGACGACACATGCAGGTTGGTGATGCCTTTGTCGGAATCGACCATATACATCGGCGGACGGTCTTCCATGCAGGCGTCGATGTCGGCCATGATCTCGCTCTCGCCTTTCACGCGCTCCAGCAGGTCGCCAAGGCCGGAGTTGGGGTTCACACCCAGTTCCTTGAGCTTTTGCCCATGCTTTTCAAACACCGGTGCAAGGTAGGCTTTGACCGCGTGGCCGAACAGGATCGGGTCAGAGACCTTCATCATCGTGGCCTTGAGGTGCAGCGAGAAGAGAATGCCGTCTTCTTTGGTTTTCTCGATCTGGGTGTTGAGGAAGTCCTTGAGGGCCGCGGCGCTCATGAAGGTCGCGTCAACCACGGTGCCCGCAGGATACTCAAGCCCGTCTTTCAGCACCTTCTCACCATCCGCGGTCGCTAGCACGATTTTCGCGCCGGAGGCTTTGTCGAGCGTGGCCGACACTTCGTTCGAGAAGAAGTCATTGCCGGACATCGACGATACATGCGTCTTGCTGTCCGACTGCCAGTCGCCCATGCGGTGCGGGTTGGACTGGGCAAAGCTTTTGACAGCCTTGGCTGCGCGGCGGTCAGAGTTGCCTTCGCGCAGGACCGGGTTCACAGCCGACCCTTTGATGCCATCATATTTGGCGCGCACGGCCTTTTCTTCGTCCGTGCTGGGCTCTTCTGGATAGTCGGGCAGCGCATAGCCTTGGGCCTGAAGCTCTTTGATCGCCGCGACCAGCTGCGGCACGGAGGCAGAGATGTTCGGCAGCTTGATGACATTCGCTTCGGGCGTCTTTACCAGACGGCCCAGTTCCGCCAGATCGTCGGACTGGCGCTGCGCCTCGGTCAGATGCTCGGGGAAGGTCGCGAGGATACGGCCCGCAAGGCTGATGTCTTTCGTGCCGACGCTCACACCAGCGGCTTCGGCGAATTTCTTGATGATTGGCAACAGCGACGCAGAGGCCAGCTCCGGCGCTTCGTCAACTTTGGTGTAGATGATATCGGACATGATTGCTCCAAATTGCTGCATTTGCTGCCCTGATAGCGGAAGAGGCGGCGAAGGTCGACGGTATACCGCAGTATGCGGTAGGGTCGTTTCGGGAAAAAGCGGATTTCAGCCTTTTAGACGGGCCACCTACCGCAACCCGGGCGCTGCTGCCTAGCGCGCCACGCTGCGCAGTTGCAGAATCTGCATCCCAATCGCCATGGCCGGACCGATGCCGACCGCGAAAAGCAGCGTGCCAAGGCCCAGCGTCCCGCCCAAGGCCCAGCCAATCGCCACGACCGACAATTCGATGCTCATCCGGACCAGCGCGATGGGCTTGCCCGTCACCCGCTGCAGCCCCGTCATCAGCCCATCGCGCGGGCCGGGGCCGAGGTTGGCCACAAGATAGATCGCGCCGCCAAAGCCGGTCACGAAGACGCCGGTCAGCGCCAGCATTACATTGGCCAGATAGCTGTCAAACCGCGGCAGGATCGGCAACGCATATTCCAACACCAGTGCTACGATCACCGCGTTCAGAATGGTGCCGATGCCCGGCGTCTGGCGCAGCGGGATCCAAAGCAGCAGCACCGTGGCGCTGATAAGGAACGTGGCCAGCCCAAGGCTCCAACCCGTGATGTTGGTCACCCCTTCGGCAAAGACGGTCCAAGGGCTGACACCGACGCCTGCATTGACCAAAAGCGCCTCGCCCAAGCCGAACATGACCAGCCCGAGGATCAGAAACACCATCGAGGCAACGGGCGGCTTAAGGGTGAACGCCTTGGGCGAACTCCAGCGCAATGTCGGGACAGAGGTGACTGACAGGAAACTCACGGGCGGCGCGACCTTTGGCGATGCATTCAGGATGCATCCTTGTTCCAGTTTACGCCAAACCCGGCAAGGTCAATCCACCGCCAACTCAGCGCCAGCGGGTGAAGCCGAACGTCATGTAATCTTTTTGATAGGCATCCGCCGTCAGCGCCTCGATCTCATCGTCATAGATATCGGCCAGCGTGAAAGGACCGGGTTCCGCCGCCGCAGGCACGGCGGGGGTGGTCACATGGCCTTGGCCCGCGGCCAAAGCGGGCAGTTCACTGGCCAGATCCTCTTCGCGGATGATGCGATCCGGCAGGCAGAACCCTCCGAACCCCGCGATGGCTTGGGCCTGAGAGCACCATGCCGCATCCACCCGGATCGACGTCTGACCGGCCAAATTGCCTTTGAGAAATTTCAGAAAGGCGACAAAGGCGGTGCGATGCGCATCTCGGTCATAGCCAGCATCGGGGCCATCTTTCGGCAGCGGCATCTTGTAGCGGCGCATCAGCGTGTTGCGCAATTGGCGATAGCTGCCCTCGCCCGTGGTCAGGATGTGGCGACAAAAAGCATCATGCGCCCGTCGGGCGGGATGGCGCAGCACGGTGAAGCCACGATGCCCCGGCGTTTTGCGCTTCCACTGACGCAGTTCTTTTTGCGACATCTTATCGCGCAGCGCCTCGCGCGGGACACCATCAAGGGCGGCAAGCCAATCCAGCACCTGATCCTGCGGCCCGGATTTGATCGGCAGATAGATCAATCCGCTGGTCGCCGCCGCCACGTAGGAGGGCACGTTCGGCCCGCGCCGCGGCTCGAAATTGGGGGTGCGTGTTAGGTCGAAACGGTCCAACCGCGCCAGCGCCTCTAGCATCTCGTCATAGTTGCTGACCTTGGCCGAGATCGGGCTGGGGTTCTGTTTCTTGAGGTTCTTGTCCAGCGCCTCTAACTTCTCATCCACACCGAGGTAGCGTGCAAGGCCGTTCATCACCTCAACGCTTTGCAGGTCTTCGTAGGCTACATAAAACGCCGTCTGGCCCGAAGTCTGCAAGCGGTTCAGCAGGGTGATCTGAAAGCGCTGCAAGGCGTCCAGATGGGCGCTGAACTCATCGGCGTCAAAAACCGCCTGCGCCACCTTCTGCGCCTTCATATCGGTCAGCTTCCACTGCCCGGTCGCCTGCGCGATCTTCCAACTGACGTAGCTGTCGACCGGGTTGCGCGTGAGCACGATCTTGGCGCAGCGCTGGTCCTTGAGAATGGTCTCGAAAACGCGCGGATCATGATCGTGGAAATAGCGAAAGCCGCCCAAGGCATCCTGCTGCCCCCGGATCGCCGCCAGCAACTTTTTGGGGTTTTCGTCCCGCGTGGCCTGATCGACGCCAAGGATCGGCTCGCTTTTGGGATAGCCCATGAAGAAAGGGTTAAAGGCCTCTCCATGACAAGCGATACCCGCAAAAGCATTCAGGTTCGCTTCCAGAAAGTTAGACCCGGTCCGCATCTCGGCGAAGACCACGAAACTGTCGAATTTGTCGTTCATGGGGTTATTTCACCAGATAGGGTTTGGGAGAGGGTTTGGCATCGCCAGTTACTCCGCGGGAGACGGGAAAATCCCCCACCAGATAGGGATGCATGCCTTGGTTCTTAAGGTTCTGCAGGAATTGGTCAAAGCCATTCAGGTCTCCCATGCGCGGCGCCTCTGACAGGCGGCGCAGACGTGTACGGCCAATCTCGTCCAATATGCCCTGTAAAGGCTCCATCGGCGCTTCGATGAATTCAGACATCGTCCAGATCCGCACGCGCGCTTTGGCATGGGGTGAACGCAGCACATCCAAATGCGTGCTTTCCGTTTTTTGCAGCTTTGCAGCAAGACGTCGAATATCAGCAAAATCAAGGTTTGAGCGAAACAGTGGCACAGCCCAAGCACCTGTGATGACCGAAATCTGTGCGTTAGGGTCTCTGGCCATGCGCCAATTGATGTCTTGGTTGTCCATTGGGCCGAACTGAAAACACTGGCGTTCGCCACGGGTATTCCAGATCAGGTTGGTCAAAAACGCGCTGGCATTGTGATCGCGCAGCACCGGGTTGTCCGACAAGGCACCGTTCAGCGTGGTCTGGCCTTCAGCAAAATGCACACGGTCAGGGGCAAAGAGATGCCCATGCACGCGGGCCCTGCTGGCACGGCTCAGCCAATGTTCGAAATCCTCAAAGATCTCGGTGAAACCCTGAAATACCGAGTAAGGCGCGGCGGTGACACCATTCTCCCAATCCTTGTTGGGAAACCGGCTCTGCATATAAAGCCCGGCGCGGCCACGGGTGCGCCGCTCCACCGCCTTGGCAAAGATGCGGTCGATCTTGCCGGGGTTCGGCTCGGTCTTTTTCATCGCCCCTGCGGGGTCAGTCAGGAAGGCATCATAGAGCCTGTCCGCATGGGGCCAAATCTTGCGCGCGACAAAACAATCTGAGCGGCGCAAAAGCTGCAGGTGATCGTCGTAAAAGATATGCGGCTTGCCCTGAAAATCGAACTTCGACAAGGTCAGCGAGCGGCTTTCGATCTTGCTGGAATAGAGCCGCGTTAGGGTCTGGAAATAGCTTTCGTCCGGGATCCAGACGTGGCGAAAGAACTTGTCGTAGGTCGGCCTGTCGGGGTCTTGCAGGATCGCCGACAGGGTGCGCCGGGTCAGGCACCACCATTGCGAGCCCATATGCGGCACGATCCCGCGCGGCATCCGGCGTTTCAACCGTAATAGGCGCTGCACCTCGACCGCGCGATCGAACAGATAGCGGTTGCGCCGCCAAGAGAAGGGGAAACGCAGGGTAAACCGCTCTTCGTCCAGCCCGCCCACCGTCCAGGGCACATCCGCCGTGGTGGCGCTTTCGATGAAATCGGTCTGCGGGCGGTCCCCAAGATAGTCGATCAATTCCTGCACCGGGCGCAGCGGCAGGCAGGAACCCGAGGCCAGATAGACATGGCGCACCTTGGGAAAGCGCGACAGCATCAATTCCGCCGCCCCCTGAGAGGCCGCAACGATCCCCCAAGTGCCCCATTCGCAGCGTTTGCGGGGGCTGAAATGCACATCCTTCAGGTCAGAGAGTGCCGCCACGAAAGCATCGTGCGCCCGCCGGGCCACGGCCTTGTCGATATGGATCACCACCGGGCAGCCTGCAGCGGCCCAATGGCGCGCGACCTGCTCGGCCCGGTCAAAAGCGTTGTGCACCAGCATGACGATCCCGACGCTCATGCCCAGTTCCCTTTTGACATGAGGCCGAGGATCTCAAGCTGACGCCAGTTGATGTAGCGCTCCGACCACTTGCACCATAGCTGCGGGTCGTCCTTTAGCTGCGCGGCATAGGCTTTGTATTCCACCGAAGCCGCGTAATGCTCGCTGCGCTGCAACTCCTCCGCCGCCTTGGCGCCGAAGGTGTCGAGGAATTTGGCATGCAGCAGCACGCCCGAGGCTTTCTCTCCGCCCCATTCGTCATAGACCTGATTAAGCCCGCGCGGCAGCAGCGTATGGGTTGAGCTGACATAGGCATAGCGCCGGTCCCATTTGACCAGCGGTACTTTGTTCAGCGCCGGCGCCTTGGCGGGTTCATCTGGGAAGAACACCCGCGCCCGTGGCCCGCCCTGAATCCAGAGGTTTCCAAACCGCCGATTGCGCGAAATGGTGTAATTGCCGCTGTCGAACCACGACGCAATCTCAATCGGATTTTGGCCCGCTTGGTAAGGTTCTTCGTCCAGCCGCCCTTTAGGGTACATATCCAGCAACATCGCCGAAAAGCTCTTGATCGAAGAGGCATCCAGCCAGTCGGTCAACGCCCGCAGGGGCCGCGTGTCGCAGAAGGGGTAGACCAGAAATTCATCGGGATCGACCGTCAGCGCCCAATGGCCATGGGCGTATTTCATTTGCAACCAGTTCAGCCAATCGACCCCGAACCGTGAGCGCTTATAGCTAGCCTTGGCGCTCCAGACCGAAACATCAGGTTGCTCTGTAAGGTATTCCAGCGAGCCGTCCGTGCTGTCATTATCGACGAAAAAGAAATGCCCGACACCCATATCGCGGTAGTATTTCAGGAAATAGGGTAGCCGAATGCGTTCGTTGCGCTGCGTGCAGAACACAAGGATATCGTCGCGTTTGATCTGAGCGGTACGGTTCGCCACAGGGGTCAGCTCCCGCCGCTTGCGGAAGGCGCGGATGCGCCAGCGCTTGCGTTGCAGCCGCAATCGATATGACTGAATTAAGCCCAAACCGCCCCTTACCTATCGGATCTGACCGCTTCTCTACCGCGCTATCACGTCGACTTTAACACGGTCTTGAAGTGTTCGGCCCATGTTGGCGCGATAAAAGTCGTCGCGGGGCGCGGGTCTGGCACAGATGCGGCCCATTCTTCGATTGTTCTGATCCATGAATAGGGCTCGCTCAGGGCCGCGTAAACGGCTTTGTCGCCTAGGACCTCGTGCAAGACTGGTAAATCGTTGCATAAAACACGCGATCCAAGGCTCAGCGCCTCGGCGGGCGGCAGGCCGAACCCCTCTGCGTGGCTGGGAAAAAGCATCCCCGCTGCACCCTGCACCAATGCGGCCAATCCGGCGTCGCTGAGGCTTGAGAACTCGCGCACAGAGCCGCCCGGAGGCAGCCGATCAAGTCGGTCAAAGACCGCGCTGTTGTTCCACCCCCGAGCGCCGCAGATCAGCAGCAGCGGCGCGTTAGGGCCCATCTGCTGCCATAGGTCCAGCAAGAAACCATGGTTCTTGCGCGGCTCAATGGTGCCTACAACGACAAAAAAGGGAAGCTTTGGCGGCAGGCCCGCAGGCAGTTCACCGCCATCGGGCGCGGGCAGGTCGAGACCCAGATGCGCGACAACGGCAGGGGGAATCCGTCCCCGAATCTGCGCCTCGCTGCGCTGGCGCGTGTCCTGCGAGTTGTAGATCACCAGATCGGCCTGCGCAGACACCCGGTCAATCTTGGCCCGAAACGGCGCGACCGTGCCGGGACGCTGGTAGGCCGGATGGTCTAGCGGAATCACGTCATGGATAAGAACCGCAATCCGGCCCTGCGCCTTTTTCACGCCGCCCAGAACCCGGTCCGTCAGGTTGCTGTGGCCAACATTGAGATAGGCAAAGCCCGGTGGCAGATGCCGCGCAAGCAGTGAGGGCAACCCGGCAGGCAGACACCGTCCCCTCGCCAAGCGCCTGAGGTCACTTTCCGCCCGCGTTAGAGCCACACTACGCCCCCGTGGCAAGCGCGACAGAAGGTCTGCCCGCCCCCAAGGAACGCGGCCTTCAAGGCGATCTTGAAAGCCCTGCATCCCAGCACGGTCCAGCAAGACATAGCCCAAAGCCGTACGCGCCACTCCATAGAGCGGCGCGTCACCAGTCAGAAGATGTGCGAGATAGGCCAGTTCGACCCGATCAACCCCCGTCGCGACCCGCCCGACCCGTCGCAGACTGCGCGTCAGATCAAGAAGCCGTGCGGTGGGTTCAGCCATCGTAATGGCCGGTTTGGTGCCATTTCCAAGCGTCGGCAATCATCTTGTCCAAGGTCGAGCGCTTGGGCGTCCAGCCCAACTCCTCTTCCGCGCGGGAAGAGCCTGACACAAGTTTGGTACAATCCCCCGGACGGCGCGCGCCGATCTCATGGGGCACCGTTTGATTGGTCACAGCGCGGCTATGGTCGAGCACTTCACGCACCGAAAAGCCACTTCCGGTGCCAAGGTTGAACACGCGGCTGCCCTTCCCGTCCTGAAGCCACTTCAGACCCAAAACATGGGCATCGACCAGATCGCAAACATGCACATAGTCCCGAATACAGGTGCCGTCGGGGGTGTCATAGTCATCCCCGAAAACAGTCAGCGCCGCGCGCTTCCCGGCAATCGCATCCAGCATCAGGGGGATCAGATGCGTCTCTGGCTGATGGAACTCGCCCACTTCGCCATCGGGATCCGCACCGGCCACGTTGAAATAGCGGAAGATGACATGCTGCAGCCCATGGGCGGCCTCAAAGTCGCGCAGGATGTCCTCGATCGCCCGTTTGGACGCCCCATAGGCATTGATCGGATATTGTGCGCTGTTTTCGTCCAATACCACGTTATCCTGATCGCCATAGGTCGCACAGGTCGACGAAAAGACGAATTGCTTGCAGCCCGCAGCGACCGCCGCCTCGATTAATGTGAGGGAGCCGTTGACGTTGTTGCGCCAGTAAAGCCCCGGCTCCGCCATACTTTCCCCCACTTGGCTGAGGGCGGCGAAATGCATCACCGCAATGGGCTGATGTTTCGCAAAGACCTCATCCAGCCGCGCGCGGTCCAGCAGATCGCCTTGCTCAAAGGGGCCGAATTTCACGGCATCGCGCCAGCCTGTCACCAGATTATCGAATGTGACGGGGATAAAGCCCGCCGCTTTCAATGCCTTACAAGCGTGCGAGCCGATATAGCCCGCTCCGCCCGTTACCAATACCTTTTCCATTTTGCGTTTTCCCGACCTTACTGCGCGGCCCGGTCGATTTGGGAAATACTTTGCAGATAGGCCGAAAGATCGTCGCGCAATTCCTCACGGGCGAGACCAAAGGCCACGGTCGCTTGAAGAAAGCCCGCCTTGGAGCCGCAATCGAACCGCTGCCCGCGGAACCGGAAACCATAGACATCACGGCCTTGCTCGATCTCTTGGGCGATCGCATCGGTCAGCTGGATTTCACCACCCGATCCGGATTTCAGTTTGTTGAGGTTCTTCAAAACGTTCGGCGAGAGGATATAACGCCCAATCACCGCAAGGTTCGACGGCGCTTCGTCGACGGCGGGTTTCTCTACCATCGCTTTGACCTTCACCATATCGCCGCGCTCTTCGCTGGTGTCGAGAATGCCGTAGGAAGAGGCACGGGAAGGCTCGACCTCCATTGCGGCGACCATGCTGCCGCCGGTTTCTTCATAGGCTTCGACCATCTGCTTCAGGCAAGGCTTTTCCGCCGCGATCACGTCGTCAGGCAGCATGACGGCAAAGGGTTCATTCCCGATCAAACGGCGGGCGCACCAGACCGCATGGCCAAGCCCAAGCGCCTTATGCTGGCGGATATAAGCAATCGCACCGCTGTCCATATTGGTGCTTTGAAGCGTCTCAAGAAGCTCTGTCTTGCCCTTTTTACGCAACTCCTGCTCAAGCTGCGGGGCGTGGTCGAAATAATCCTCCAACGCGCCTTTGCCGCGCGAAGTCACGAAGATGAACTCTTTGATCCCGGCCGCCCGCGCCTCATCGATTGCGTATTGAACCAAGGGGCGGTCAACGAGGGTCATAATCTCTTTGGGCACCGATTTGGTGGCGGGCAGAAAGCGTGTCCCCATACCTGCGACAGGGAAAACCGCCTTTGTTACCTTCTTGCGCATGTTAATCCTTACAACTTATTCGAAAAATACAGAACGCCACGGTAAATCCACCTGCGTCTTTTAACGGCTACGATCATCGCTGAAACCGCGCTGTCTGGCAACTCGCTTAACTTCTCTTTTCAGCCGATCACACCGCCGCATTAAGCGAAAAACCGCGTCATCCCGGGCGGATTTTCCGTATATTCCACCTGTTTGCAGCCAAATAGCGTGGGTCGGATCAAAGGCAACGCGATGGTAGAGCGCCGTTGGCGAAAGGCTGATCAGGGTGACGATCTCTCCGGCTTGCGCCCATTTTGCAGCTTTTGCCCGGTCTCGTGCCAGTTTTATAGGCCGGGTGAAGATCGCCACGCTGCGCCGCGGGCGGGCGGGAAAGGGGCGAAAGGGGCTGTTGGCTGTGCGCGGTACGTTGGCGCTGACGATGGGGCGCTTCAGCCCCTCGGCGTGGCCTTCATCCAGTCTGCGCAGCAGACGGGGAACATCGATTGGCTCTAACCCGCCGCTTATCAGATGGCGCAGCAACCGGCGGCGCTCTGCCGCGCGAAGGTACGCCCATTGCGCGGCACGGTCCTGCGGGGCCAGATGTTTGCGATGGAACACGGCCCAGCTTGCCCCGATATCGAAAAGATCACGCGGCACGCGGTTGGCGCTGCGCATCGCATTGGCGGCGAAACCGTGATGGACCTCGGCCAGCGGCACGATTGCGGTGGCATGGCCTGCCCGCGCCAGTCGCATGTTCAGGTCGGTTTCATCGAGATAGTAATGAAAGGCCAGGTCAAAACCGCCCACCTCCACCAAGACATCGCGCCGAAAGGCCATATTGGTGCCTTCGGTTTTGATTGCCCCCCCGGGCGGAGGGTGCAGAATGCTGGGCGTTTCGGGGTCTACATCAAGGTTTTCCGGCTCTCCCAAAGCGTTCAGTTGGCGCGCGCGGTATTGGAACGAGATGCCGTTTCGCCCCCGGACGAAACCGGTCATCGCCGCGACGCCGGGCCGTTGCGCAGGTTCCAGCAGGTGGCGCAGCCACAGCGGCTCTGGCACGGCATCATCATCGATAAAGGCCACGACCTCCCCCGCGGCCTCGGCGATCCCAAGGTTGCGCGCGGCAGAGATGTTCGGCCTGTCATAAGTGACCAGCTTCAGGGCCTCGGCAAAGACCATGTCGCGGGCCACGGCGATCCCTGCGGGATCGGCCACGACGATTACTTCGAAAGGGGCATATTGAAGCTGCCCCACCCCCGTCAGACAACGCCGCAATGCCTCGGGCCGGTCCCGGCTGACGATCACGACGCTGACAGGCACGCCGCTTTCCAGCGTGGCACTGACGGGGGTGGTGGTCATTCCAGACCCATTTTCGCCATCATAGCTTCGAGCTTCGGCACGTCTTCGGGGTTGTTCAATTCCCAGAACTCGCGGCCTTTGGCCTCAACCTCGGCGCAGAGCACCGGACGGCCATTCTCAAGGAAACGAAGCTGTTCCAGCCCCTCCAACTGCTCCAAGGGGCCGACAGGCCAGCTGGGGTAGCGCGCCAGCGCGTCGGGCCGGTAGGCATAGACACCGACATGATGGAAAACCGGGGTCATATCAGTCTCTGCGTAGGGCTTTCCGGTATAGGGGACGACCTCTTTCGAGAAATAGAGCGCCTGATTATCGGCCCCGAAAACCGCCGTCGTGCCCCCGACGCGGCCCGCCTTACGGTCGCCCAGAAGACTGTTCAGCGTGGCACCGTCGCAACGCAGCACCGGGGTAGCGATCTCGGCATCGGGATTGTCTTTCAACCCCTGCACCAGCCCTTCGACGAACCAATGCGGCGTTAGCGGTGCGTCGCCTTGCAGGTTGACCACGATGTCATAGCCCCCGCCCAGCGCGGCATGTGCTTCGGCGCAGCGTTCGGTGCCGTTGGCGCAGGCTTCCGAAGTCATCACGACCTCGGCGCCGAAACCTTCTGCGGCCTCGCGAATGCGGTCGTCGTCGGTGGCCACCACCACACGATCGACGCCCGAAACCGCGCTAGCGGCACGCCAACTGCGCTCAATCAGGGACTGTTTTTGCCCCGTAGCCCCGGTGAGGGCCACAAGCGGTTTGCCGGGATAGCGGGTGGAGGCATAGCGGGCGGGGATGACGATCAGAACAGACATCAGCCCGCTTTCAACTCAACACCCGGGGCATGGGCGATGAAGAATGGGTTGGCGAAATCTTCCTTGCCGTAGGCCAGCGGGGTGAGGTCATCGAAGCGCACCACAGCGCCGCCGGCCCCGTTCAGCACCGCATGGCCTGCGGCGGTGTCCCATTCCATCGTGCGGCCCAAACGCGGGTAGAGATCGGCCTCTCCGGTCGCGACCAGACAGAACTTCAGCGAGGACCCTGCCGAGGTCATGTCCCGCACGCCGTATTTGCCGATGTAATCGTCGGTCGCCTGATCGCGGTGCGATTTGGAGGCAACAACCATCAGGGCCGTATTGTCTGGATTAGAGACAGAAATCGCCTTTGTCTCACCCACCTGCCCTTTGGCAAATGCGCCCGTCTCCTCGACCGATTGACCATCGGCTTGGGTAAAGAACATCCGGGATTTGGCAGGGGCATAGACCACGCCGCGCGTTGGCACGCCGCCTTCGACCAGCGCGATGTTCACCGTGAAATCCCCGCGGCGGTGGACGAATTCCTTGGTGCCATCCAGCGGGTCAACGATGAGAAATGTATCGCCTTTGGCGGTATGGGTCGCAGCCTGTTCTTCAGTGACCAGCATGACATCGGGAAAGGCAGCGCGAAGCCCTTCGGAAATGATCGCATCGGCGGCTTCGTCGGCGGCGGTGACGGGGCTGTCGTCGGATTTCGATTTCACCTCGAAATCATCCTGACCGTAGATCTCCATGATCTTATCCCCGGCTTCCAATGCCAGCCGCCGCATTTCTGCGACCAATTTCTCGTAATCCATTTTGCCTCCGGCCCTGCGGGCTGTCGTTGCTTCAATTAACCGTTTCCCTTATGCTGTGCAGCTAACGGAACAGCAAGAATTCCGTGCCACGTTAGGGCTTCGTCAAGGACGCGCGCATGTTCCAATCTTCCAGAAAGCCGAAATCCGGCTTTGGCTCGGCTCTCTCCATTGCAGAGTTGGTTTACCATTCTGTGGTGCGCAACGTGCGCAAACAGCACAACAACGCCTTCATCGCCATCGCGATGAACATGCTGCAAACGGTGATGTTCGTGGTGGCCTTCTATGTGATGTTCTCAATCCTCGGGATGCGCGGGTCTGCTGTGCGCGGTGATTTTCTTGTCTATCTGATGTCTGGCATCTTTCTTTATCTCACTCATGTGAAGGCTCTGGGCGCGGTCGCCGGGTCAGAGGGGCCGGCAAGCCCGATGATGCAGCACGCCCCGATGAATACGATCATCGCCATCGCTTCGGCGGCGGTCGGATCGCTCTATATTCAGGTGCTGTCGCTCTTTGTGATCTTGTTTATTTACCACGTGGCGGTGACCCCGATCTCCATCGATCAGCCCTTTGCCGCTTTCGGGATGATGCTCACCGCGTGGTTTACCGGCTGTGCGCTTGGGTTGGTGATGCTGGCGATCAAGCCGTGGTTTCCGTCCTTCGTGACGATTTTTTCGACCGTCTATCAACGTGCCAATATGATCGCCTCGGGCAAGATGTTTCTCGCCAACTCTCTGCCCGGCTATATGCTGGCGATGTTTGATTGGAACCCGCTGTTTCATAGCATTGATCAGGCGCGCGGCTTTGCCTTCATCAATTACAACCCGCGCTACAGCAGTTGGGAATACCCGCTCTGGGTTGGTCTGGTGCTTTTGATGATCGGGCTGATGGGCGAATTCTATACCCGCCGCCATGCGTCGATCAGTTGGAATGCGCGGCGGTGAGACTGCTGGCGCTCCTCTGGTGCCTCTGGGCGCTTCCTGCCGCCGCAACACAGGACACATGGCCCGCCTTGTATGACGTGAGCGGCGTGGCAGCGAATGATGCACTGAACATCCGACAAGCACCTGATGTTGCCGCGCCGATTATCGGCAGCCTTGCGCCCGATGCGGAAGGGATCGAAGTGATCCGCCCCGATGACCACCACGGCTGGGGCTTGGTAAACAGCGGCGAAGGGCGCGGCTGGGTCTCCCTTCGCTACCTCACCCGACAATCTGGGCAATGGGCTGGTGCGATGCCGCCCGTGGCGCGCTGTGGGGGGACGGAGCCGTTCTGGTCCTTCGACGTGACCGGCGAAACGCTGAGCTATGATGCATTGGCGGACAGCCCGCGCGATTTTCGCATCACGCAATCCGGGGCGGCGCAGGGTCGGCGTGACAGCTTTCATTTGATTGGTGAGGGGCCGCAGGGCGCGGCGATCGCCACACTGTCGACCCGCGCCTGTAGTGACGGCATGTCAGACCGCGCCTATGGGCTTGCTGTCGACCTCCTTTTGCAAGGAAATGACGGCTGGCAACACCAAACGGGATGCTGTTCGCTCAGCCGCTGAAACGACGGACTTTTCAAAAAAGTCCGTCTCCGTTTTCTTTAAAAGAGAACGTCACTCCACCACCCGAAGCGTCAGATTGATCCGCCCCCCTTTGGGCAGCAGCGTCGACGTGCCAGGCTTGATCCGGTCCACCCCGTGGTAGGTCAACCGTGCCTCTCCGCCCATGACCACCACATCGCCAGACTGCAGCCAGACCGATTCGGTCTTGCCGCCTCGGGTCAGGTTGCCGATCCGAAACAACCCGTCATCTCCCAGAGAGACCGAGACCACGGGCCACTGAAAGTCCGCCTCATCCCGGTCCTGATGCAGCCCCATGCGCGCATCGGCATCGTAGTAGTTGATCAAGCAGCATTCGGGACGACGCTCTAACCCCGTCAACTTGTCCCAGATCGCCAGAATCGGTGCGGGGATCTTGGGCCATGGCTGGCCATCGGGATGTTCGGTGACGTAACGATAGCCGCGCCGGTCCGAGAACCAGCCATAGCGCCCCGCCGCGCTCATCCGGACCGACATGCGCCCACCGCGCGGGACTTCGGGGCGAAAAAACGGCGCCTGCCGCACCACGCCCCGCACCGCGTCCAGCACCTCCTGCTGGGCCGCTCTTCCCAGAAATTCTTTGTGGATATCGAAGCCCCGCAGGCGCAAAGCAGTCATTTTTCTTTCTTCCTCACTCGTTTGGCAAAAACATCACGGAATCGCGACCATCCTGACCAGCCAATGGTTGCAGGGTGCAAATACCCTCCCTATATACGCTCCGAACCGTCGAAGGCACGTGGTCTTCGATGTCAACAGATCGGGGCAGGATGCCAAAACGGGTCCGCGTCTCGTGTCATCGCCTTAGATTCAAAGAGGGATCGAAACATGTCCAAAGTAATCGGTATTGACCTTGGCACCACCAACAGCTGTATCGCCATCATGGATGGCAGCCAGCCGCGTGTGATCGAAAACGCTGAAGGCGCGCGCACAACGCCGTCGATCGTTGCTTTCACCGACGATGAGCGCCTTGTCGGCCAGCCAGCAAAACGCCAGGCGGTCACCAACCCAGAAAACACTGTCTTTGGCGTTAAGCGCCTGATCGGCCGCCGCAACGACGATGCGGATCTGGCCAAAGACAAAAAGAACATGCCGTTCAACGTCATTGATGGCGGCAACGGCGACGCATGGGTCGAAGCCCGCGGTGAGAAATACTCCCCAAGCCAAATCTCGGCCTTCATTCTTGGTAAGATGAAAGAAACCGCAGAAAGCTATCTGGGTGAGGAAGTCGCGCAGGCGGTTATCACCGTGCCCGCATATTTCAACGACGCCCAGCGTCAGGCGACCAAAGACGCCGGCAAGATCGCCGGTCTCGAAGTGCTGCGGATCATCAACGAGCCGACAGCCGCCGCGCTGGCCTATGGCCTCGACAAAGAGAACACGCAAACCATCGCGGTCTATGACCTTGGCGGCGGTACATTCGACGTGACCATCCTTGAGATCGACGACGGCCTCTTCGAAGTGAAATCCACCAACGGCGACACGTTCCTTGGTGGTGAAGACTTTGACATGCGCATCGTCAACTACCTTGCGGATGAGTTCAAAAAGGCCAACGGCGTTGACCTCACGCAAGACAAGATGGCGCTGCAGCGTCTGAAAGAAGCTGCCGAGAAAGCGAAGATCGAGCTTTCTTCCTCCAGCCAGACCGAGATCAACCAGCCCTTCATCTCGATGGGCAAGGACGGCTCGCCGCTGCACATGGTCATGAAGCTGACCCGCGCCAAGCTGGAAAGCCTTGTGGGTGACCTGATCAAAGCGTCGATGAAGCCCTGCGCCGCCGCGCTGAAGGATGCGGGCCTCTCGGCATCCGACATCGACGAAGTCGTGCTGGTCGGTGGTATGACCCGGATGCCGAAAGTCGCAGAAGAAGTGACCAAGTTCTTCGGTAAAGAGCCGCACAAGGGTGTGAACCCTGACGAAGTTGTGGCCCTTGGTGCCGCCATTCAGGCCGGTGTTCTGCAAGGCGACGTGAAAGACGTGGTTCTGCTGGACGTGACACCGCTGTCCTTGGGCATTGAGACCCTTGGTGGTGTCTTCACCCGCCTGATCGACCGTAACACCACGATCCCTACGAAAAAGTCTCAGGTCTTCTCGACCGCCGAAGACAACCAGAACGCTGTGACGATCCGGGTTTTCCAAGGTGAGCGTGAGATGGCAGCCGACAACAAGATGCTCGGTGCCTTTAACCTCGAGAACATCCCGCCTGCCCCAAGGGGGATGCCGCAGATCGAAGTGACCTTTGACATCGACGCCAACGGCATCGTGTCTGTGGGCGCGCTCGACAAAGGCACCGGCAAAGAGCAGAAGATCACGATCCAAGCGTCGGGTGGTCTGTCGGATGCGGATATCGACAAGATGGTCAAGGACGCGGAAGAGAACGCCGAGGCGGACAAATCCCGCCGCGAGCTGATCGAAGCGAAAAACCAAGCGGAATCGTTGATCCACTCGACCGAGAAGTCGCTGGAAGAGCATTCCGACAAGGTTGACCCAACCACCGTCGAAGCGATCGAACTGGCCATTGCCGCGTTGAAGGACGAGCTGGAAACCGACAACGCCGACAAGATCAAATCCGGCATCCAGAACGTTACCGAAGCGGCCATGAAGCTGGGCGAGGCGATCTACAAGAACGCTCAGGAAGAAGGCAACGACGACACGGCGCAGCCTTCGGATGCTCAGCAATCGCAGGGTGGCGACGACGACATCCTCGACGCCGAGTTCGAAGATCTGGACGACGACAAGCGCGCGTAAGCGTGAAACGGAACCTGTGAAAGGGCCGGTCCGTCAGACGGGCCGGCCCATCACGTTCCAGCGCAGGAGCATGATAACCCATGGCAAAACGTGACTACTACGAGGTGCTTGGCGTTGCCAAAGGGGCCTCTGCCGACGAGATCAAGAAGGCCTACCGCAGCAAGGTCAAAGACCTTCACCCCGACCGCAACAAAGACAATCCAAACGCCGAAGCCCAGTTCAAAGAAGTGGGCGAAGCTTATGACGTGCTGAAAAGCGGCGACAAGAAAGCGGCCTATGATCGCTACGGCCACGCCGCCTTTGAAGGTGGCATGGGCGGCGGGCGTCCCGGCGGCGGCATGGGCGGCGGTCAGGGCGATTTCTCTTCGGCCTTTTCCGACGTCTTTGACGATCTTTTCGGTGACTTCATGGGCCAACGTGGGGGTGGCGGCGGACGCCGTGCCGCACGCGGTGCCGACTTGCGCTACAACCTGCGCATCTCGCTCGAAGATGCCTTCTCGGGCATGCAAAAGTCGATCACCGTTCCGGCCTCTGTCCAGTGCGACTCCTGTGATGGCAGCGGTGCCGAGGGCGGCGCAGAGCCTTCGACCTGTCCCACCTGTTCGGGCATGGGCAAGGTGCGCGCACAGCAGGGTTTCTTCACTGTTGAGCGTACCTGCCCCACCTGTTCTGGCATGGGTCAGATCGTCAAGAATCCCTGCAAGAAATGCCGCGGTGCGGGCCGTGTTGAGAAAGAGCGCACGCTCTCGGTCAACATCCCCGCAGGCGTCGAAACCGGCACCCGTATCCGGCTGGCCGGTGAGGGCGAGGCGGGCATGCGCGGGGGGCCGTCGGGTGACCTCTATATCTTTATCGAAGTGGCCGATCATGAACTCTTTGAGCGTGACGGGCCGAACCTGTTCTGCCGCGTTCCCGTATCGATGAGCACAGCCGCCTTGGGCGGCAATATCGAAGTGCCCACCATCGATGGTGGCCGTGGCCGCGTGCAGATCCCTGCAGGCAGCCAATCGGGTCGCCAGATGCGTCTGCGTGGCAAGGGCATGCCCCCGCTGCGGGGCGGTGGCGTCGGTGATATGATCATCGAACTGGCGGTTGAGACCCCGGTGAACCTGACCAACAGACAGAAAGAACTGCTGCGGGAGTTTGAGGGCGAAGCCCAGAACAATAACCCAGAAAGCAGCAATTTCTTCTCTTCTGTCAAATCCTTCTGGGATTCGATGAAGGGTTAAATTTGGCCGGGTGAGGCGTATCGCGCGCCTCACCCGCAACCCTAGGTGCACAAGGTAAATAGGACGTGAAAACCCTGTTAACCGAATCCTAACCACCTTAGCGCAAAACTCTGGTCATGACCCGTGCCCCGAGAACCTTGGCTGATCAGCCCCTTCCCTTCCTAATGGACGAAGCGCGCAGACCGCCGTCCAATACGGGCAAACAACCCTCTTATATCGCAGACCACCGCCAGCGCCTCCGCAGCCGTTTTGTCCATGGGGGCGCCGCCGCCATCCCGGATTATGAGATGCTTGAGCTTGTCCTTTTCCGCGCCATCCCCCGCCGTGATGTGAAACCGCTGGCGCGGGAACTTCTGGACCGGTTCGGTGACTTTAACCGCGTCATCACCGCCCCTGCCGCCCGCCTGCGCGATATCAAAGGTGTTGGCGAAGCGGTGATTGTCGAGCTCAAGATCGTTGAGGCTGCGGCCCAGCGGCTGGCCCGGGCGAAGGTGCTACAGCGGCATATCGTGTCCTCTTGGGACGCTCTGCTGGACTATTGCCACACCACCATGGCCCATCTCGAGATGGAGCAGTTTCGCGTTCTCTACCTCGACCGCAAGAACATCCTCATCGCGGATGAGGAACAGGCGAAAGGCACGGTCGATCATGTCCCGGTCTATCCGCGCGAGGTTGCAAAACGCGCGCTTGAATTGAACGCCAGCGCGATCATCCTTGTCCACAATCACCCCTCGGGCGACCCCAGCCCATCAAGATCGGACATCGACATGACACGACAAGTCGCTGCCGCCTGCGATGCCCTGGGGCTGACCCTGCATGACCACCTGATCATCGGCAAATCGCGCGAGCTGAGTTTTCGGAGCGAAGGACACCTTTAGGCACGGGCCCCTTAGCGCACCCAAACCTCAACCCGACGGTTGGCCTGACGGCCCCATTCGCTGTCATCGCAGGCAATCGGCATTGCTTCGCCAAAGGCATCCACCCGCAGATCAATCCGCGACAGGTTGGCGGTCACCGCAGCGGCGCTGACGGCACGTTGGACCGCCTCGGCCCGGCGCAGCGCGATCTCGCGGTTGGCCCTTGCTTCGCCCTCTCCATCGCTGAAGCCCACGAACATCAACCGCCGCGCGTCATATTGCCCCTGCTCCAGCGCCCGCGCCAATTGCTGAACGTTAGAGCGCGACTGCGCGTCAAGCCGGATCGAGCCTGCCTCGAACCGGAAAGAGGTCGTCAGCCGCGCCATCGGCACCAGCGTCGCCGTCATGCGCTGCAATTCTTCCAGCGGGGTTTCGATCCCCGCCGTGATAATGGCATTGGCAAAGCGGTTGCCCTGTTCCTCTACCGGGATTTCTTCGGGCGTTTGATCCACGAAACCGGCCCTACGGATCACGATCTGCGCCGAGGGGCCGCGGGTAAAGGCCAGAAACTCGCGCGTGATCAGCGGCAGCCGACGCGCCGGAAAATAGAGGAACATCGGCGCGGTCAGCGGGTAGTCTTCGGTTTTGATCGTGCGCCGCGCGGCATCTAGCGCAAAGCCACAGTTACCGCCAAGGGTCAGCACCTCGGTCCCGCCCTGTTCGGCATAGCTGGTGATCCCAAGGGCAAAGACATCCCGCGCGACCGCCTCAGCCAGCGCGTCGGGCATGGTGTGGCGCGTGACATCGCCGCTCAGTTCCAGCCCGGCGGGCGTTAATACCTGATCCACAATGGCTTGGCTCAAGCCGCTGTCGGCGGTGGGCAGATGCAGTTCAATGGGCGCGTCCGGCCCGCCAAGGCGCTGCCAGTTCTTAATCTCACCGGAAAACACCCGGGCCAAGGTCAACGGCGAGATCTGTTTCACCGGATTGGACGGGGCAACCACAGGCACCACCGCATCAAGCGCCAGCACCCGGCTGCGATTGGCGCCGGTCAGATCGCCCAGCCCCAACTCGCGGGCATTTATTCGCTCCTCGCGGCGCACTTCGCGCAGGGCCATCACCACATCGGCCTCATCCGCCAGAAGATCGGCAAAGCCTTCGTTGGTATTGGTCGCCCGGAAATCAAATCGCGCAGCCAGTTTGCCATCATCCTGACGCGAAAGCAGAAGCGCGAAACGCCCGCCTTCCCCGTCTTCGCGGTTGACCGTATAGCCCTGCCGCGCCGCGAAGGCTTCGATCAGCGCGGGCATCAGCACCGCCCCCATGGTCGCCGAGCCCGAGAACCGCACCTCGGCCACGAAATCTTCAAGGTTGGGGCAACCCGGCCCGGCGCATGACACGCCACTGCTGTCGACGGTCAGCTCGCCGTAGTCGGTTTCGACGCGATAGAATTCGCCGTCAAAGCCCAGCAAGGTGCCGCTGAGTTCAACGCTGCCATCGCGCGAGGTCAGCGCGATATCCTGCGCCGTGCCCGTAACCGCCGTAAAAAGCAAAAGTGCGGCGCTGATCGCCGCACGTTTCAACCCGTTCATCAAGACCTACCCGGTTGCGTCAGTTCTGCGCGACTTTCAGGTCTTGGAGCAAATTATTCAACACCAGAAAGTTGCCAACCGCATCACAGTCCGGCACAGCGAGGGTCAAGTTCTGGGTTTTCACCGGATCGTCGCCACGCAATTCCAGCGCCTGTGCTTCGATCTCAAGCCCGCAGTTGGCCTCGCTCACCTCTGCCTCGACACTGAGCGCGACATCGCCCTCCTGCGCCGCTTTGGCGACCGGGAAGCTATAGACTTCGGCCATCAACGGCTCAGCGGTGTCGGTGTCGCCATTGCGGGTCATGAAGCCGCCTTCGCCCAGCACGGCAGCGGTCATATCGCGCGGGGCGCCGGACCAGACATGGCCAGCATCACCGTAATCCGCGCCGAACTCACGGGCGTGAAGCTCAAACCCCGCGGTGCCTTTCCATTGCAGCACGACGCGGTTGAAATCAGACAATTCGGGCACGGTGGTCTGCGCCACAGCGCCATCACCATTGCCAAAGGCAAGGATGAACACAGCCTCTTCCGCGAGGGCCGGGACGGAGACGGACAACCGCCCTTTGTCATCGGTGACTTCGGTAAAGATCATGCCGTTGTGGTGCACGGTGAGCCGTTCATTCGGCAGACAGGCCGCATCCAAGCTGAGCTTCACCATCGCGGCGGCCACGGCGTCTGCGGTGGCGATGATATCGCAGGTCGCGGGGATCGCGGTGCTGTGGCTCTCAGGTGCGGGCGGCAGGCTTTGAGGGGCTGCGGCTTTGACCACCCGGTCATCCAGCGTTGGCAACGCGATGGGACTGTCCAGCGCGGCAGAGGTCAGGGTGATGCCCTCAACTTCAAGCAGCGCGCCATTGTCGGCCACCAGACGCTGCGCGTCAGCCGCGCCATAACGCTGCTGCGCCGTGTCAGAGCTTTGCATGACATAGCCGATGCCCACAGCACAGGTGAGAGCGCCGACAGCCGTCAGAATTTCTTTAGTGCGCCACATCACAAGTCTCCTTCAACGGATTCGTTGGAGACTTTATGAGCGGGGATCAGGGCCGGGGTATGGCCCTGAAACGCCAAGTTGTGGGCGAAAAGATGTCGCGGCTCAGGTGATCTGGCCGTGGCAGTGCTTGAACTTCTTGCCAGAACCGCAGGGGCAGGGATCGTTCCGCCCCGGGTTGCCCCATGTGGACGGATCGTTTTCGTCAAAGCCCGGTGCGGCGGCCTCGGCCTGCTCAGATGCCTCATCTGCGGCCTCGGTGGCAGCGGCCTGCATGGCGGCCTGACGGGTGGCCATTTCCTGCATCATCTCGCGACGCTGCTCTTCGCTCATCGGTTGGATTTGCCCCAGTTTCTGGGTCACGTCCTGCCGCAGACTGTCGAGCATCGTCTCAAACAGTTGGAAGGCTTCGTTTTTATACTCGTTCAGCGGGTCGCGCTGCGCGTAGCTGCGGAAACCCACGACCGAACGCAGATGTTCCAGCGTCAGCAGGTGGTCGCGCCATTTGGTGTCGATGGCCTGCAACAACAACTGTTTCTCGATGTTGCGCATATTCTCTTCGCCGAAAGCCTCGGCCTTTTTTGCCATCAGCTCATCCGTGGACTGCATCAGACGTTCGCGGATTACCTCGTCATCCACGCCATCTTCTTCGCACCATGCGATGATCGGCACATCGACGTTCAACTGTTCGATCACCGCGGCATAGAAACCTTGGGTGTCCCACTGATCGGCGTAGGTTTTGGGCGGCATATAGGTGTCGATCAGATCGTCGATCACCTGCTCGCGCATGTCGGTGACGATCTCATTGAGGTTGTCCGCCTCCATGATCTCGCGGCGCTGGCCAAAGATCACTTTACGCTGCTCGTTCATCACGTCGTCGAACTTCAAAAGCTGCTTACGGATGTCAAAGTTGCGGCCCTCGACCTTCGCCTGCGCGCGCTCCAGCGATTTGTTCACCCAAGGGTGCACGATGGCTTCCCCTTCTTTCAGACCCAGCGTGGTCAGAACCTTCTCCAGCCGTTCCGAGCCGAAGATGCGCATCAAGTCATCTTCGAGCGACAGGAAGAAAGAGGTGCGGCCCGGATCGCCCTGACGGCCCGAACGGCCCCGCAACTGGTTGTCGATGCGGCGGCTCTCGTGACGCTCGGACGCCAGAACATAAAGACCACCGGCCTCCAGCACCTTTTGCTTTTCCTCGGCGTGCTGCGCTTCGATCTGGGCGCGGATGTTGGCCGGATCGGCCTCCGGATCGGCATCCAGCGCGTCGAGCACTTTGAGCTCGACGTTGCCGCCCAGCTGAATGTCGGTGCCACGGCCCGCCATGTTGGTCGCGATGGTCACTGCGCCAAGCTTGCCAGCTTCGGCGATGATCTGCGCTTCCTGCTCGTGCTGGCGGGCGTTGAGCACGTTATGCTCGATCCCGTCGGCGGTCAGCATGGCGCTGAGCTGTTCAGACTTTTCGATCGAGGTGGTGCCGACAAGACAAGGCTGACCCTTGGCGTGGGCCTCCTTCACCTTTTCAATCATGGCCTCGTATTTTTCGCGCGCGGTGCGGTAAACGGCATCGTCTTCGTCGACACGGGCAATCGGCACGTTGGTCGGCACTTCGACAACGCCAAGGCCGTAAATCTCGGCGAACTCCTCGGCTTCGGTCAGGGCCGTGCCGGTCATGCCGCCCAGTTTGTTGTAAAGACGGAAGTAGTTCTGGAAGGTAACGCTTGCGAGGGTCACGTTCTCGGGCTGGATATCGACGCCCTCTTTGGCCTCGATCGCTTGGTGCAGCCCATCCGACAGGCGGCGGCCCGGCATCATGCGACCGGTGAATTCGTCGATCAGCGTCACCGCGCCATCGCGGACGATGTAATCTTTGTCGCGCTGGAACAGCTTGTGCGCGCGCAGACCTTGGTTGACGTGGTGCACGATGGTCGTGCTTTCGGGATCATAAAGGGTCATCCCCTCTTCGATCAGATCACGGGCGCGCAACTGCTCTTCGAGGAACTCATTGCCCTCGTCGGTGAAGGTCACGTTGCGGGTTTTCTCGTCGAGCTCGTAATGCTCATCAGTCAGCGAGGGGATCAGCGCGTCGATGATCTGGTACATCTCGGAACGGTCCTGCGAGGGGCCAGAGATGATCAGCGGCGTCCGCGCTTCGTCGATCAGAATACTGTCGACCTCGTCCACGATGGCAAAGTTATGCCCGCGCTGCAGCATGTCCGACAGGTTCGACTTCATGTTGTCGCGCAGATAATCGAAGCCCAACTCGTTGTTTGTGGCATAAGTGATGTCGCAGGCATAGGCCGCGCGCTTCTGGTCTTCGGGCATGCCGGAATAGGCGACCCCGGTGGTCAAGCCCAACGCGCCAAAGACTTTGCTCATCCATTCGGCGTCACGTTTGGCGAGGTATTCGTTCACCGTCACCACATGCACGCCTTTATGCGTGAGCCCGTTGAGGTAGGCTGCAAAGGTCGCAGTCAGGGTCTTGCCCTCACCGGTCTTCTGCTCGGCGATATTGCCTTGATGCAGGAAGATGCCGCCCAGAAGCTGAGTGTCGAAGGCGCGCAGGCCAAGGGTACGGCGCGCAGCCTCGCGGCAGTTGGCAAAGGCTTCGGGCAGCAGATCGTCAAGGTCCTCGCCCGCATCGGCCCGCTTGGCCAACTCTTCCGTGCGCAGCTTGATCTCGTCGTCGCTTAGCTTTTCGAACTCAGGCTCCAGCGCATTGATCCGTGCCACAAGCGGACGGGTCGCCTTGATCTTCCGGTCGTTTGGCGTGCCAAAGACCTTTTTGGCGATTGTTCCGATACCCAGCATGTAATCTCCCGCCGAAGTTATGATGTCTTGCGCCGATCTGGTTGCCGAGCGCCATGGCAGCCCATAGATAGTGGATGAGCCCGCGCCTCTCAGCGCCATAAGGCGATGTAAGGGGCGTGCCATACACTGTCAATGTAGCAGCCCTGCTACGAAGGAAGCGATTGGACCCAACCATGCAAAAACCCCTCACTTTTCTGTCGTCTTTGGCGCTTGCCGCCGCTGTGGCGCTGCCTGTAACCGCCCAAGACGAACCGAGTGTCGACACGGTTGTTGCCACCGTCAACGACACTGAAATCACGCTTGGCCATATGCTCGTGGCGCGTGCCAGCCTGCCGCAGCAGTATCAGCAACTGCCTGATGACGTGCTGTTCCAAGGGATCCTCGATCAGCTTGTGCAGCAGACAGCCCTTGCCGACAGCTTTACTGGCGAATTGCCGCCGCGCGTGACCCTGTCGATCGAAAACGAGACACGCTCGCTCACCGCTGGCGAGGCGATCGAAGGCGTTATGGCCGAAGATGTCAGCGACGAAGAACTGCAAGCCGCCTATGACGCGCAGTTTAAAGACGCGGAGCCTGAGAAAGAATTCAACGCCTCGCATATCCTTGTCGAAACCAAGGAAGAAGCCGACGCGATCAAGGTTGAACTCGACGGCGGTGCGGACTTTGCCGAAGTTGCCAAAGAAAAATCGACCGGCCCCTCCGGCCCCGGTGGCGGTTCCTTGGGTTGGTTCGGCCCCGGCATGATGGTCCCCGAGTTTGAAGAAGCCGTCGCCGGCATGGAAGCAGGTGGCGTGTCTGAGCCGGTGGAAACTCAGTTCGGTTGGCATGTTATCAAGCTGAACGAGACCCGCACAGGCGAAGCGCCCGTGCTGGAAGATGTGCGCGAAGAGCTTGAGACCCAAGTGCGCCAGACCAAAGTGCAGGAAGCCATCGAAAGCCTGACCGAGGCCGCCGAGGTTGACCGCAGCGCCGCCGAAGGCATCGACCCAACTGTTCTTAAAAACATTGAATGGCTGAACTGACCCATGGGTAAATCACTGGCTGTCTCGCCGCTCGCCCCGGCCCGTTTTCCCGACCTTCCGGTTATTGACGGCGTGACATTCGCCACCATCGCCGCTGGCGTCCGCTATCAAGGGCGCACCGATGTGATGTTGGCGAAGCTGGCACCGGGCAGTGCTGTGGCGGGGGCGTTCACACGCTCTGCCACCCGCGCGGCCCCGGTGCTGGACTGCCAGGCAAAAATCGGCGGCGCCTCGGATGAGGGCGCCGCCATCGTCGTGAACTCCGGCAATGCCAACGCCTTTACCGGGCGGGGCGGCACCGACGCGGTCGAGGCGATCACCGCCGCCACCGCCGAAGCCTGCGGCGTGCCGCAATCGCGGGTTTTCACGTCGTCCACCGGCGTCATCGGCGAACCCCTGCCCCACGAACGGATCACCGCCGTGCTGGGCGACCTCCACGCGAAACTCGACCCTGCGGGCATCGAAGACGCCGCGCGGGCCATAATGACAACGGATACTTTCCCCAAAGGCGCCAGCGCGACCGTAGAGATCGACGGCAAAACCGTCTCTATCGCGGGGATCGCCAAAGGCTCGGGCATGATCGCGCCCGATATGGCCACCATGCTGGTCTATATCTTTACCGATGCGGGTATCGCGACAGATGCGCTGCAACACCGCCTCTCGACCCATACCGAGACGACATTCAACTGCATCACCGTCGACAGCGATACTTCCACCTCTGACGCGCTGATCATGGCCGCGACAGGGGCCTCAGGTGTCGATGTGTCGGATAACGAAGCCTTCGACGCGGCGCTGCGTGACGTGATGATGGACCTTGCACATCAGGTCGTCAAAGACGGCGAAGGCGCGCAGAAGTTCGTCGAAGTGGCCGTCACCGGTGCCTCCAACGATGACGAGGCCAAGGTCCACGCCATGGCCATCGCCAATTCGCCGCTGATCAAAACCGCCATCGCTGGGGAAGACCCCAACTGGGGCCGCGTCGTCATGGCCATCGGGAAATCAGGCGCTCCGGCAGACCGCGACCGCCTGTCGATCCGCTTTGGGGACATCGAAGTCGCCCGCGACGGCTGGCGCAGCCCCGACTATTCCGAAGAAGATGCCGCCGCCCATATGAAGGGCCAGAATGTCGTCATTGGCGTTGATCTGGGCCTCGGCGAAGGCCGCTGCACCGTCTGGACCTGTGACCTTACCCACGGCTACATCGACATCAACGCCGACTACCGGTCCTGACTCTATGAAAACAGTGCTCGTTTCCGCGGCGGCCTTGATCGATATCGATGGCCGCGTGCTTTTGGCACAGCGGCCCGAAGGTAAGCCAATGGCGGGCCTATGGGAGTTTCCCGGCGGCAAGATCGAACCCGGTGAAACGCCAGAGGCGGCGTTGATCCGGGAGTTGCACGAAGAGTTGGGGATCGAGACATGGGCATCCTGTCTCGCGCCGCTGACCTTTGCCAGCCACAGCTACAGTGATTTTCATCTGCTGATGCCGCTTTTTGCCTGTCGCAAATGGGGCGGCACCCCGGTTTCGCGCGAAGGGCAGACCCTGAAATGGGTACGTCCCAATGAAATGCGCGGCTATCCGATGCCCGAAGCAGACGTGCCGCTCATATCAATATTGCGTGATTGGCTCTAGCCTAGAGTGGCAGAATTGCACTAGTGATCCCCAATCACTCAGCATGTTGCGGATTTTTTAACCCAAAGCGCACCATCCTGAGGCAGAGTTGTAACATCTGTATGAAAGGGTGCCGACATGTTGAGAACCATCGCAATCGGAAGTTCCATTTACGTTCAGGGTATTTTTGTAAAAATGTTGGCGGGCGGTCGCATGGCCGTTCAAGTCGACGGTAAGATTTTCGAAGGCAAACCAGTCTGAAAAATCTGCGTGGAACGCCTATTTAGGTGAACAAATAGGCGTTCCACCGCGTTTCCCCTGAGCATTTGGCAGGGGATTTTATGTCATCGAAGCGCGCTATTGTCATCCTGAACCGCGGTTCGGGCCGTCAAAACGGTGACCAAGCCGAAAGCACTATCCGATCCGCCTTTGCGCGGCACGGGGTCACGGCGGAATTCATTCACATCGACAAACGGAACGATCCTGCCAGTGCAGCCCGGCAGGCTTTGTCTATGGCCGAAGGCATCATTGCCGTGGCCGGGGGGGATGGCACGATCTCTGGCGTGTCCTCGGCCATGAAGGATCAGGACCGCCCGCTTGGCATCATCCCGCAGGGCACCTTCAACTATTTCGCGCGGTCGATGGGCATCCCAGAAGACCTGCAAGAAGCGGTTGATGTCATCGCAGGCGGCGAGAGCCGCGCGGTGCATGTGGCGACGATCAACGGCGAGACCTTCTTGAACAATGCCAGCATCGGCGCCTACCCGGCGATCCTTAAGACCCGGGAGGGCATCTATCGCCGCTGGGGCCGCAGTCGGATCGCCGCCTATTGGTCGGTGATCAAAGCTCTGATAGATTTCCGCACCTCGCTCAAGCTAACCATCGTGGTCGACGGCAAAGAGACCGAGCTCCGGACCCCGCTTGTATTTGCCGTCAACAACGCCTTTCAATTGGATCAAATGGGGCTCGACGGGCAAGACTGTATCGCGCGCGGCGATATGGTGCTGCTGGTCGCCCCCGATACCTACCGCTTTGGCCTGCTGCGCCATGCGGTGGCGTTGGCCACGGGCATGGCGAAACATCATACCGATTATGAAATGCTCTGCGGGTCAGAGATCGAAATACGCATGAAACAGCGCAAACGATATGTCGCGCGGGACGGGGAGATTGCGGTGATGAAGGGCCCCTTTAGGCTCACCCGTGCAACCTCTCCCATCCATATTTTCGTCCCCCGCGCCTCTGGAAAGGACGTGCGATGAGCCGCTTGATCCACCTATCCGACCTGCACTTCGGCAAGGACCGGCCCGACCTTCTTATGCCCTTGTTGGAGGCCGTGAACGGCTATGACCCAGATCTGGTGATCATCTCGGGCGATCTGACCCAACGGGCGAGGGAAAAGGAATATCGTGCGGCGCGGGCCTTTATCGACCGGATCAATGCGCCTGTCTTGAGCGTGCCGGGCAACCACGACATCCCCCTGCACCGGCCCTTTACCCGGTTCTTGGCCCCATGGCGCTACTACCGGCGCTGGATTCATCATGATCTGACCCCGGTGCACGAAGGCGCGGATTTCGTCGCTGTGGGGATCAACACCGTCGACCGCTTCAAATGGCAGACCGGCAAACTGGGCCTGCGCCGTTTGGGGCGGGCCTGCCGTGCCCTGTCGCGCGGCGGGAAGAACACGTTGCGCATTGCGGTGTGCCACCATCCGCTGGATCACCCCAATGAAACTGACAAGCGGCCCATTCCGGGCGCGCAGCGTGCCTTGAAACGGCTTCTGGACTGCGGCGCGGACCTGATCCTGTCAGGCCATCTGCACATCTGGCACGCGGGCACCTTTGCCCACCCGGCGCCAGAGCATGACGGCCATCTGGCGATCCAGTTGCACGCGGGCACCAGCCTGTCGTCGCGACAGCGGGGGGAGCCGAATGATTTCAATTTGATCGATATCTCGCCCCTACACGTCAACCTTGCGCGGATCAGCTTTGACGACGGCAAAAAGGCCTTCACAAAAGCAGAGGCCCGGCAATTTGACCGGGCCTCTGGGGAATTTGTCTTGTAAGCGCTTGGCTTAGGCCAATGTGCGGGTCACTTCTTCGCGCTCGAAAATCTCGATTACATCGTCGGGACGAATGTCATCGTAGTTCTCGAATGCCATGCCGCATTCCTGACCGGACTGAACCTCGGGCACTTCGTCTTTGAAGCGCTTGAGCGTTTTCAGCGTGCCTTCGTGGATCACGACGTTGTCGCGCAGCAGACGCACACCGGCGCTGCGGCGGGCGACGCCCTCGGTGACCAGACAGCCTGCGACTTTGCCCACACCGGTGACCTTGAAGACTTCTTTGATGTTGGCATAGCCAATGAAGTTCTCTTTGATCTCGGCGCTGAGCAGGCCGCTTGCAGCCGCTTTCACGTCATCCACAAGGTCATAGATGACCGAGTAGTAGCGGATTTCGACGCCCTTCTGGTTCGCAGTGTTCCGCGCCGAAGCATTGGCACGCACGTTGAAGCCCATGATCGGTGCGCCGGAAGCTTCGGCCAGACCAACATCCGTCTCGGTGATCGCGCCCACACCGGAGTGCAGAACCCGAACGCGGACTTCGTCGTTGCCGATTTTCTCCATCGCTTGAACGATCGCTTCGGCAGACCCCTGCACGTCGGCTTTGACCAAGATCGGCAGCTCGCTGACGTCTTCGTTCGCCTTGGCGTTGGCCATAAGCTGTTCCAGCGTCGTCGCAGCACCAGCAGCGGCACGTTTGTCCTTAGCTGCATTGGCGCGGTATTCAGCGATTTCGCGAGCCTGCGCTTCAGTTTCAGTGACGTTCAGAACGTCACCGGCTTCTGGCGTGCCGTTGATGCCAAGCACCTCAACCGGCACCGAAGGACCTGCTTCTTTGACGCGCTCGCCTTGGTCGTTGATCAGCGCACGAACCTTACCGTACTGCTCACCCACAACAAAGATATCACCCTGACGCAGCGTGCCGTTCTGAACCAGAACAGTCGCAACAGGGCCGCGGCCCACATCAAGCTGCGCTTCGATCACCGCACCAACAGCGGCCCGGTCTGGGTTCGCCTTCAGTTCGAGGATCTCGGACTGCAATGCAATCGCTTCGAGCAGTTCATCCAGACCTTGGCCCGTGGCCGCCGAAACCTCGACGTCCTGCACATCGCCAGACATCTTCTCGACGATGACTTCGTGCTGAAGCAGATCGGTACGAACCTTGTCGGGATTTGCAGCAGGTTTATCGATCTTGTTGATTGCCACGATCATCGGCACTTTGGCCGCTTTCGCGTGGGCAATCGCCTCGATCGTTTGCGGCATCACGGCGTCATCCGCCGCGACCACCAGAACCACGATATCCGTAACCTGAGCCCCGCGCGAACGCATGGAGGTAAAGGCCGCGTGGCCGGGGGTGTCGAGGAAGGACAGCACCGCACCATTGTCGGTCGTGACCTGATAGGCACCGATGTGCTGGGTGATCCCGCCGGCTTCGCCAGCAACCACTTTCGCATTACGGATCGCGTCGAGCAGCGATGTTTTACCGTGGTCAACGTGGCCCATGATCGTGATCACAGGTGGACGACCTTGCAGGTCTTCGGGCTTGTCTACGATCTCTTTGATGACATCTTCGACATCAGAGTCGCTGACGCGCACAACCTTGTGGCCAAACTCTTCGATGATGAGTTCAGCGGTATCCGCGTCGATGGTTTCATTCTGCGTGACCATCATGCCGTTCTGCATCAGCGCTTTTACAACAGCGCCGGTCTTTTCGGCCATACGGTTGGCAAGCTCGGATACAACAATTGCCGGGGGCAGATTGACGTTGCGCACGATCTTCTCGCGCTCAACCTGACCACCCATGGCTTTTTGACGCGCACGCTCTTGCTTGCGCTTCATCTGCGCCATGGAACGCTGACGGCCACCTTCACCACCGTTGAGGGCTTGGTTCACTGTCAGCTTACCAGAACGGCGGCTGTCGCCACCCTTGCTACGCTTCTTGGTTTCGTCGCGGTCACGCTCTGTGGTTTTACGCGGCGTTGCGGCGGGCATGGGTTTGTTGCCCGGCTCACGCGCGGCGGCAGGTTCCGGCGCGGGAGCAGCAGCAGCCGCTTCGGCCTCTGCTTTGCGGCGCGCGTCTTCCTCGGCTTTCGCCTTAAGGCTTTCCTCGCGCTCACGCTCTTCGCGTTCTTTGGCTTCGATCTCGGCCCGGCGGCGCTCACGCTCTTCGGCGCGGGCCTTTTCCTCGGCCTCGCGCGCGGCGGCTTCCTCAACCTCACGGGCTTTGGCAGCCTGAACGGCCTTCAGACGACGCTCCATCTCGGCATCGGTGATGCCTGCGGGACGTTTCTTGGGATCCCCAATCGGCCCGGCACCCGGCCCGGTTGGTTTCTGGCCACCCGGCTTGGGCACCACAACACGCTTGCGCTTGGTTTCGACCACAACGTTCTTGGTCCGCCCGTGGCTAAAGCTTTGCTTTACATTCCCCGGACGTGCGCCGCCGCGCAGACCCAATGTTTTCTTGCCGTCACTATCGCTCATGAAGCTCGTCTATCCTTTCGGATGGCCGCTGCCACCCTCGTTTACGCGCACGCCTTTAAGTCGTCCGGCTTCCTCTACAACACGTTGCGTGAGTCCGCCAGAGGCGAGCGCCCCATGTATCACAGTTTGGCGACCGAATGCCAAACCCAATTCATCGGCTGTCAACCAACCAATGTAATGGCCATAGTGTGGGGTGCTCAGCTTGGACTTACCGCGCCCTGACCCGTCTACGGCCTGTATCAATACTTCGGCCTCTTCGGTTTGCAACCAACCTTTGACCTTTTCGTAGCCGGCGACCGCCTTGCCTGCCTTGCGCTGGAGCGAGATCAAGTCCACCACCCGGCGCGCCAATTGTTGTTCTACTTCGTCGATCAACCCGTCTGGCAGCGTGACCGGCTGTTTTGCCGACCGAGCAAAGGCCTTTTTCTTTACCGCGAGTTCCAGCGCGGCACGGTCCGCCGAGACATAGATGCCCCGGCCCGGCAGTTTACCCAAAATATCTGGGTAAACCTGATTGTCCGGGCCGATCACAAAGCGGATCAACCCGTGTTTTGGCTGCACGTCGCCCGTGGCGATGCACTTGCGTTCCGCACCGTCTGAACGGTCATTCGAGGCGCCACCGCGTCCCATGTGCAACCCCCGAGGCCCGCTTAGGCCTCGGCCTCCTCGGCGGTTTCGCCGTCTGTTTCTACGTCGTCCTCGTCCGCATCGGCTTCAAGCTCGGTCGGATCGACCCAGCCCAGCATGACACGGGCGGTCATGATCATAGCCTGCGCATCTTCAAGGCTGACCTCAAAGGGCTCAAGCGCGCCATCGTCCTTAACACGCTCGCCGTTGACCGTGGTCCAGCCGCCAGCCAGTTCCCAATCGGCACAGGTGGCGAAATCCTCCAAGGTCTTCACGTCATCCTTGGCCAGCGCTTCTATCATTTGGGGGGTCAGACCCTCGAATTCAACCAGGCTGTCTTCGACACCGAGCGCACGGGCGTTATCAAGCGCGGCTTTGTTCTGTGCTTCGAGCACGTCGCGGGCACGGGCCTGCAACTCGCCAGCGGTGTCTTCGTCCACACCGTCGATGACCAGCAGTTCGTCGACTTCGACGTAGGCCACTTCTTCGAGGTTGGTGAAACCTTCAGAAACCAGCAATTGGGCAAAGAATTCGTCGAGATCGAGGTTGTCCATGAACAGCTTGGTGCGCAGTTCAAACTCGGCCTGACGGCGCTGGCTTTCCTGCTCTTCGGTCATGATGTCGATGTCGAGACCGGTCAACTGACTGGCCAGACGCACGTTCTGCCCACGACGGCCAATCGCAAGCGACAGCTGCTCTTCGGGCACGACGACTTCGATCTTACCGGCTTCTTCGTCCAGAACCACTTTCGACACTTCAGCAGGCTGAAGCGCGTTCACAAGGAAGGTCGGCTGGTCTTCGTTCCACGGAATGATGTCGATCTTCTCGCCCTGAAGCTCGTTCACGACGGCCTGCACGCGGCTACCGCGCATACCGACGCAGGCACCGACAGGGTCGATGGAGCCGTCATGCGAAATCACGGCGATCTTGGCGCGCGAACCGGGGTCGCGGGCGACCGCCTTGATCTCGATGATGCCGTCATAGATTTCCGGCACTTCCATCTTGAACAGTTCGGCCATGAACTCAGGCGCGGTGCGGCTCAGGAAAATCTGTGGGCCACGCTGCTCGCGGCGCACGTCTTTGATGTAGACGCGGATACGGTCGTTCGGGCGATAGCTTTCGCGGCCAATCTTTTCGTTCCGGCGCAGGATCGCTTCGCCAGCGCCCACATCGACGATGACGTTGCCGTACTCTTCGCGCTTGACCAGACCGTTGATGATTGTACCGGCGCGGTCTTTGAATTCTTCGAACTGGCGGTCACGCTCTGCTTCGCGGACCTTCTGCAAAATCACCTGCTTGGCCGACTGCGCCGCGATGCGGCCCATCTCAACCGGGGGGACTTCTTCGACGTAGGTGTCACCGACCTTGGGGTCAGCCATATACTGCTTGGCCTGATCGACGGTGAACTCGGCCTGATAGTTCTCAAGCTCTTCGTCCTCGACCACGGTGCGAACGCGAGTAAATGTCGCTTTCCCGGTCTTGCGGTCGATGTCGACCCGGATGTCCATCTCGGCGCCGTAGCGGGACTTGGCGGCACGGGCGAGGGATTCCTCCATCGCTTCGACGACCAGACTGGGGTCGATCATCTTTTCGCGCGCCACCGCCTCGGCGGTTTGCAACAGCTCAAGCTGGTTTGCAGATGTAATGGCCATTAGGTGTCTCCCTCAGCAGACTCTTCAGTCTCGATATCATCAAATTCGTTTTCGTCGATTGCGCCGGACGCTTTGCGCTGGCGGAGCATTTCTTTGATCAGGTCGTCGGTCAGGACCAGCTTCGCATCACTCAGCCAGTCGAACTGCAGGCCAATGGTGCCTTCTTCGACATTGATCAGCACTTCGCCGCCTTCGACGCCTGCCAGCTCACCCTTAAAGCGGCGGCGGCCATCGATCAGTTCGGTGGTTTCGATCTTGGCCTCATAGCCCTCAAAGGCATCGAAATCCTTGAGCCGCGTTAGCGGGCGGTCGATGCCGGGGCTGGAAACTTCAAGCGCGTATTCGTCGAGGATCGGGTCTTCGACATCCAGGACCGCGCCGATGGCCTGCGAGATCTTGGCGCATTCATCCACTTCGATCCCGCCATCAGGCCGGTCGGCCATGACTTGCAGGATGGTGGACTTGCCCGACATCAGGCGGACGCGCACCAGTTCAAAGCCCATGTCCTCGATCACCGGGGTGATGATCTCGGCCAGACGGCGGTCAATGGCAGCTTTGGCAATCAGGTCGTTCGACATGAGACATCCAATTTAATCTGGCAGTTTCGTTCAGGCATAAAAAAACGGGCGCGCGGCCCGTGTTCAAGATCGGTGGAGCCTTCGGTTTGGACCCGAAAGCGCCGCTGTTGAAAGGGGATATAGGCCGGAAAGCCTGAAACTGCAACCCCCCGTCAGCCGAACCACCACCGCTCGGGCGCGCGCAGGTTGTCCATCGGCGCTTGGCGTCCGGGGTTCGGCGGCTGGCGCAGATCGTCCGACAGGGCGCTGACCGCGCCGGCGCTATCGGCCTGAAGCGTCACATCGCCCCGATCGCGATAGCGGGGCCGTGCGGGTAAATCCGCTGCATCAACAAGCCTTTCGCTCAATGCCTGCGCGCGCACCTCCCGCGCGGGGATCGACACAAGCTCGACCGTATCGAACCAACCGGCGGCGCCGTCTTTGTAATGTCTCTCCACCCGCTCAGCCAAAACCTGACGCCCGGCGGAAAAGCGCCGCAGACGGTAAAGCCCGGTGCCGATCCCGGCCTCGGGGGCGTGGGCGGGGCGGATCACATAGCGCGATTGCGCCAGCAGCAGCGGCAGGTCGGGATTCGCCGTGGCCAGTGTGACCTGCACCTTCAGGTCATCTTGCACCGCGACCTCAGCCTCGGTCAGGACGGATTGCAGACTGGCCACAACGTCGCGGGCGGTCAGCGGGCTGCCGTCGTGAAAGCGCACATCGGGGCGCAGATCGAATTGCCACTGCCGCGCGCCGTCGCTGGCTTGCCAGCCAGTCGCCAGCTCACCCTTGAGGATGCCATTGCCGGTAACTTCGGTCAGCGTGTCAAAGATCAGCCCTTGCCGCGCGACCTGCATGAACAGGCCGTCGCCTTTGGCCCAAGTATCTTCTCGCGTGGCACCCGAAAGCGCCAGCCGCAGACGGCCACCGCGCCGGGGTGGCTCTCCGGCGCTGGCACCTGTCGCGGCCAGCAGAGCCGCCGCCGCACCTGTGGTGAAAAGCGCCCGGCGATCCAGTAGAGAGTTGCGCCCGCTCATCGCTGACCAATCCTATCCATGGTCCGTACCAGTTCTGCACTGATCCCCGGCTCTGACAGTGCGTGACCCGCGTTGCGGATCATCCGCAGATCGGCATTGGGCCAGCGCTCGGCCAGCGCGTAGGCGCCCGAAGGGGGGCAGATCATGTCATAGCGCCCCTGCACGATCACCCCCGGGATATGCGCGATGCGGCCCATATGTTCGAGGATCTGACCGTCGAACTCCAAAAATCCGTTGTTAGTAAAGTAATGGTTCTCCAACCGCGAGAACGCCCGCGCATAGGCCGATGGCCCGCCATGAGAGACGCCATCGGAATGCACCGAGGCCAGCGCGTTCTCCCAAGCCGCCCATGCGCGGCCATAGTCCTGCTCGACCCGCAGATCACCCGAGAACAGCCGCCGATGATAGGCCGCGATCAGATCGTCACGCTCATCTTCGGGGATCAGGTTCACGAACCGCGCCCAAAGCTCGGGCCAGAACCGCCCGGCCCCGCCGCCGTAGAACCAATCAAGCTCGGCCTGCGTCATCAGGAACACGCCGCGCAGGATCAGATGGCGCACGGCCTTCGGATGGGCTTGCGCATAAATCAGCGCCAGCGTCGCGCCCCAAGAGCCGCCAAAAACCATCCATTTGTCGATACCCAGTGTGCTGCGAATCAGCTCGATATCCGCGACCAAATGCCATGTCGTGTTGTCCGTGACCGACGCATGCGGGGTGGAGCGCCCGCAGCCGCGCTGGTCGAACAGCACCACCCGGTAAACTTTTGGGTCGAAATAACGCCGCATCGCCGGGCTACAGCCGCCGCCGGGGCCGCCATGGAACACGACAACGGGGATACCATCGGGGTTGCCGCATTGTTCGACATAGACCTGATGCCCTTGCCCCACAGACAACATCTGCTGGTCGAAAGGCTCCACCGGCGGATAAAGATGCGCTGCGTCGCGTTTTTGGTCGGGATACTTGTCCATTGCCGCCCTATATAGTCATTGAACCCAAAAGAGCACAGGGAGATCAGAATGCAAGCGGATCAATCAACCATCGACCCCGCCGAGATCGCCAAATTCGAAGCGATGGCCGCCGAATGGTGGGATCTGAACGGCAAGTTCAAGCCGCTGCACATGCTGAACCCCTGCCGGTTGGATTACATCACCAGCCAGATCGCCGGGGAGTTTGACCGTGATTTAACCGCCGACGCGCCGTTTAAGGGTCTGCGCATTCTCGACATCGGGTGCGGCGGTGGGCTGCTGTCGGAACCGATGGCGCGGCTGGGGGCCGAGGTGGTCGGTGCGGATGCGGCGGCGGGCAATATCCCCGTCGCGCAAATCCACGCGCAGCAGTCGGGGCTGGAGATTGATTATCGCCACACCACCGCCGAAGCGATGGCCGAGGCGGGTGAGAAATTCGATGTGGTGCTGAATATGGAGGTCGTCGAACACGTTGCCTCCCCCATCGACTACCTGATCGCGTGCCGCCGCCTGCTGAAACCCGGCGGGCTGCACATCTGTTCGACCCTGAACCGCAATCCGAAGTCCTTTATGATGGCGATTGTGGGCGCAGAGCATGTGATGCGCTGGCTGCCCAAGGGCACGCATGACTGGAACAAGTTCATCACGCCGGATGAACTTTTTGACCTGCTGAACCGCGCCGGGTTGGAGCCTGTGGATCGCAAGGGTTTCGTCTTCAACCCCGTCGCATGGTCTTGGCGTCTGTCGGATCGGGATCTGAGCGTGAACTACGTCACCGCAAGCCTCAACCCTGGCTCAACTGACGCCTGAGCGCGCGCAGGATCGGCAGCGTGGCGCGGACCTGTTCTTCGCCCAGATCATCCACCACGTTCGAGATCATCGGCGTGATCGCGTTCACCGCCGCATCCCGTGCCTGCCGCCCGGCAGGGCTGATCGCGACCATCTTGCGCCGCGCGTCATCCCAATCGGGGCGGATATGGACATAACCGGCCCATTCCAGCTTGCTCAGCGTGTTGGTCATCGCCCCGCGGGTGACGTTGAAAGTCTCGGCCAATTGCGCGGGCGAGCGTTCGCCGCCGTGCCACGACAGAGAGTTCAGCACCGAAAAATGCGAGATCTCCATCCCGCGTGGCAGAACCCGCGTGAGGCGACTGCGCACCTGTTGATCGGCGGCCAGCAATTCACCGAACAGCATGATCGCAAGTGTGTTTTTATCGTCGGTCATTTTCGGTCCGGTCAGGGCGCGGCAAAGGGGCGGCGGTTGGCGAGGCTGGGCACTTTGGCGCGGGCCTTGTCACATTCTTCCATGTCCATGTCACAAAAGTAAACGCCGGGGGCCGTCCCGGCATCCAGCACAACCTCCCCCCAAGGGGCCACGACCAGCGAATGCCCATAGGTATCGCGGGTTTTGTGTTCGGCACTGGCGTGCGTGCCGGTCTGCGCCGGGGCCAACACATAGCAGCCATTCTCAATCGCTCGCGCCCGCAACAGGCTGTGCCAATGCGCGGCCCCGGTGACCGGAGAGAAGGCCGCAGGCATCGTGAGGATACGCGCCCCCGCCTCTGCAAGCGCTTGATAAAGCGAAGGAAAGCGCATGTCATAGCAAACCGACATGCCGATCTTACCAAAGGGCGTCTCGGCTACCACGGCCTTGTCACCGGGGCGATAGCCTGCGGATTCGCGGTAGGTTTCGGTCGCGCTGATATCCACGTCGAACATATGGATCTTGTCGTAGCGGGCCACGATCTCTCCCTGCGGAGAGATCAGGAAAGATCGGTTGGCAAAGCGCCCGTCGCCGCCCCGCGTCTTGAGCGCGAGTGAACCGATCAGCAGCCAAATGCCCGCCTTCGCCGCCTCTTCGCGCAGGGCGGCGAGGGTGGCATCGTCTTCCTCATAGGCGAGCACCGCCTGCTGATGGGTCCGGCTGGTGCTGACGCAATTCGTCACCTCGGGCGTCAGGACAAACGTTGCCCCGCCCGCCACCGCCTCGCGCAACAAGGCGCGGGTTTCGATCAGATTGGCAGCCGGATCGTCCGAGACGTTGAGTTGCAGCAGCGCGATTTTCATCTGTCTTGCAGCAGCGCGTCGAGTTTGCCCGCACGGTCCAGCGCATAAAGTTCATCACAGCCGCCCACATGCACGTCCCCGATAAAGATCTGCGGCACGGTGCGGGCCCCGCCTGCACGCTGGATCATCTCTTGCTTGCGCTCTGGCTCCGACAGAACATCGACCTCATCAAAGGCCGCGCCCTTTTGGGTCAGCAGGCGTTTGGCGGAATGACAAAAGCCGCAGAGCGGCGACGTATAGATTTCGACAGGTTGCATAGGATCACCCCTTGAACAGTTAACGTTGCACAGTGATCTAGGTCTCTTTGGCCACGCGCGCCAGTGCCAGCACGAAAACTGGCCCGGAACCGGCGGCAAGGCAAGCCTCCGTACAAGCGGTAAGCGTGGCACCGGAGGTAAAAACATCATCCACCAAAATCACCGGTCGCGCGATGATACGGTGCCGCCGTCGCGGATGCACGCGGATCGCCTCTTGCAAAACGCTGAACCGTTCCACCCGACCCAACCCATCAAGTGAGGGCGTGCGCCGGACCCGCTGCAACAGGTCCGGGCACCAGCTATGCCCGGTTTCGGCCGAGAGTGCTTTGGCCAGCAAGGCGGATTGGTTGTAGCGCCGTTTCAGCGAACGCCGCCAATGCAGCGGTACCGGCACAATCAGCGCCTCTTGCGGCAGGATGCCTTGGGCCGTTTGCGCCATCCAGCGCGCCGCGGGCCGGGCGATCTCTTGCCGGTCGCCGTGCTTGAGCGCTAGCACCAATTTGCGCCCCATATCGCGATAGAGCAGCGCCGTGCGGCCCTGCGCCCAAGGGCGCGGCGTGGCGAGACAAGCATCACAATACGGTGAAGCCACATCACCGCCCCCCGGAAGCGGCACCCCACAAGCATCGCATACCGTGCCGCCGATAAAGGATGTGTCACGCCAGCACCCACCACAAAGGCCAAAGTCTGCATCGACCACCCCGCCGCAGCCCAGACAGCGCGGCGGGTAAATTAATGAGAGCGCTGTTTGAAGTCCCCGTGGCGGCATTCTATGTGTTCCCCATGACAGCACAGCCCACCCTGACCGACCCCAAGGCCCTCGCCCGTCGCCGCGCCCGCGCGACGGTGCGGGGCATGTTCTTGCAACAGGCAGCCGCCGATGAGGTTCAGGATCGGGTCGGATTGGTTAAGAAAGCGTTTACCGCTCCAGCCATCGTGACCGCTTTCCCGCAGGTCTGGGCGGCCACCTTCCCTGAGGCCAAGATTATCCCCGAGGCCGAGGTGCTGGCGCTGGAACCGCAGGCCCATGATCTGATGATCCACGCTATGGGGCTGCATTGGGCGAATGATCCCATCGGCCAATTGATCCAATGCCGCCGTGCGCTGCGGCCCGATGGGCTGTTGCACGCCGTGGCGCTTGGCGGGCAGACCCTGCATGAGCTGCGGGCCTGTCTTGGCCAAGCCGAAGTCGAAGTGACCGGCGGCCTGTCGCCGCGCATCGCCCCGATGGGGGAACTGCGCGACCTAGGCGCGCTGTTGCAACGCGCCGGGCTGGCGCTGCCGGTGGCCGATAGCCAACCGCTGACCGTGGAATACGAAAACGCTTGGGCCCTGATGCGCGATCTGCGCGAGATGGGTGAGACCAACGCCCTGCAAGCCCGCCTGCGCCGCCCCACGGGCCGCGCGGTTCTGACCCGCGCGGCAGAGCTTTACGCCACCCACTTCACCGCCGCATCAGGCCGGGTTACCGCGACCTTCGATATGATCTTCCTCGCCGGTTGGGCGCCGGATGAAAGCCAGCAGAAACCCCTGCGCCCCGGATCGGCGCAACAGCGGCTTGCAGATGCGCTGAATAGTCGCGAGGAGCCGCTCCCCGATTGACCCAATCTGCAAAGCGGCTATCTCTGCGCGGATCATATGCGAGGAAACCCCATGCAGGCAGCCCAGCCCCAATCCGCCCAACCAGACTCCGGCCAACCGGAACACGGCCCCAACGACCACCCCAAAGTCCCGCGTCCCAAGGTTGGCGTCCTGCTCGCCAACCTCGGCACGCCGGACGGCTATGACTATTGGTCGATGCGCCGCTACCTAAGCGAATTCCTCTCGGACCGCCGAGTGATCGACTACAGCCCGTGGAAATGGCAGCCGCTGTTGCAGACGGTGATCCTTTCCAAACGCCCCTTCACCAGCGGCGCGGCCTATAAATCCATCTGGAATGAGGCCGAAAACGAAAGCCCGCTGGCAACGATCACCAAGTCACAAACCGCCAAGATCAAGGCGGCGCTGCAGGCGCGTTACGGTGCCGATGTGATGGTCGATTACGCCATGCGCTACGGCAACCCATCGACCCAGTCCAAGGTCGAAGCAATGACCGCTGCAGGGTGCCAGAAGATCCTGTTTTTCCCGCTTTATCCGCAATACGCCGGGGCCACGACCGCAACGGCGAATGACGCTTTCTTTGCCGCGCTGGCCAAAGAGAAATGGCAGCCCGCGTCGCGCACCGTTGCCCCCTATTTCGACCGCCCCGACTATATCGAAGCGTTGGCCCAATCGGTTGAGCGTGCCTATGCCGCGAAGGACAAAAAGCCCGACCTGCTGGTCTGTTCCTACCACGGTCTGCCACAGCGCTATCTGATGGAGGGCGACCCCTATCATTGCCAATGCCAGAAAACGACGCGCCTGCTGAAAGAGCGTCTGGGCTGGCACGACAGCGAGATCATGACGACCTTTCAGTCGCAGTTCGGCCCCGAGGAATGGCTGCAACCCTACACGGTCGAAGAGGTCGCCCGTCAGGCCAAAGCGGGCAAGAAAAGCATCGCCGTCTGCGCGCCCGCCTTCTCGGCCGACTGCATCGAAACGCTTGAAGAGATCAACGAAGAGATCAAGGAAAGCTTTGAAGAGGCGGGCGGCGAGGATTTCACCTATATCCCCTGCCTTAACGATGATGACGCGCATATCGAGGCACTGACCACGATCATCAGCGAAAATCTGGCTGGCTGGGTCTAAGCCCGCCTCGGGGTCGCTGCGGCGGCCCCTTTTTCAAAGCCATACGCAAAATACAAAAAAGGCGGCGCACTGCACCGCCTTTTCCGTTTGATCGTCAGTTCCGATTAGTCGGAAGCAACAGCTGCGGCAACGAGTGCCAACAGGATCAGGGGAACCAGGATGCCCGCGGACGAACCTGTTGTTTCTTCCACGATGACCGGTGCTTCGACGATCGGCTCGGCCAGCGAACCAGCAAAAGCCGTCGATGCAGCAGCGGACAGAGCAGCGGCGAGAACGAGTTTCTTCATAACATAACCTCCAGAATAGGCGTGCTGTATCATATACATACACGCACCCAAGACTTACCTCGTAATCTCGTTCTAAACAGTATCGGCAAAAGTTTGCAAACCCGGAATCAGCTATTGCATCAAGGAATCAGGGGGATGTCGTCAAATAAGCAACACCTGCGTGCCGACCTTTGTCATGGCAAAAAGTTCGGCGATATGTTCGTTATAGAGCCCAATGCAACCATTGGAAGACTTGCGCCCAATTTTTCTTGTGTCATGGGTTCCGTGGATACGGTAATACGTCCAGCTGAGGTACAGCGCATGGGTGCCCAGCGGGTTATCCGGGCCGGGCCCGACATAGGGCGGCCACTCGGGATTGCGCTTGAGCATGGAAGGCGTGGGACGCCAGCTTGGCCCCTCGACCTTTTTGATGACACGGGTGCGGCCCCGGCGCGTGAGGTCTTCGGTCAGCGGCACCGACGAGGGGTAGAGTTTATAAACGCTCTGATCCTCGGACCAGTAATGCACCGCCCGGCTGTCGATATCGACCAGCACCGCGCCGTTGCGCGTGTTGCTGAAATAGGGGCGCCAATCCAACATCCGGAAGCTCGAGACATTGCGCTGGACCGATTCAGTCAGATCGCGCTCGGTCTCGGTCGTCGCGGAGGAGTTGAACGAAGAGGTGCTTTGCGCCAGCGCCGGTGTGGCAAGCATCGCGGCGCTGCCAGCCAGAAAGCCACGGCGGCTCTTAATCGAAAAACGGTGAGCAGACATGGAGCGTCTCCAAACTGAAATTATGCTAATTAATGCCATATATATGGCTCGAAAGACGCAGTTTCAATTGAAACCAGCCCCATACGGCAGAGTCACGCCTATGTGCGTTTGAACTGCAACGCGCCCCGATGTAAGGCAGAAAAAATTTCATTGCGTGGAGCGCTCATATGATCCGTATCCTGTCCATCCTGCTGGCGCTGACGGTTGCGCTGTCTGCCTGTGCCCCGTCCAGCACGAGTGGCGGCAAAGCCGGCGGTTCCTACCGCATCAGCCGTTCCGACGCGGGTACAATCCAATTCCGTATGCTCGACTCGGTGAATGCGCTGCGCAGCTCGGCTGGGGTCACGCCTTTGGCGCTGGATGCCAAACTGAACGCCGCCGCCGCGACCCACTCGCGCGATATGTCGGTGCAAAACCGTCCATGGCACTTCGGCTCTGACGGGTCTTCGCCGATCGACCGTATCCAGCGCGTTGGCTATACCGGCGGTCTGGTCGGTGAAGTTATCTCGGAAACCTATGAGACCGAGCTTGAGACCCTCGCCGCCTGGATGGAGCAGCCAGACACCCGCCGCATCTTGATGGCCCCCGATGGCCGCCAGATGGGTTTCTCTTGGTATCAGGAAAACGGCGGCAAGATCTGGTGGACGCTGGTCGTCGGCAACTGATCTTTTACCGAACAAACGGTTTATCCGGCCCCTGCGGGGGCCGGTTTCGTTTTGACCAACCCGGTGATCAGGGTGTGATCAGGATCGGCGTGCCATCGCGCACCATCGCATAGACATCTTCGATCTCTTTGTTGGTGACCGCGATACAGCCCCAAGTCCAATCGTTCTTTTCTTTCTGCCGCGGGTCTTTTTGCCCGTGAATAAAGATATCGCCGCCGGGGCTTTTGCCCATCGAACGTGCATATTCGGTATCCAACTGGTTCGGGTAATCGATACCAATTGAAAGATGGAACCGGCTGTTCGGATTGCGACGGTCGATTCGGTACAGCCCTTCGGGCGTGCGCCCATCCCCCTCAAAGGTCTTGTGACCAACCGGAGCGAAACCCAGCTTGATCGGATAGTCCTCCAGCACGCGGTTATGATGCAACAACATCATGCGACGTTGGCTTTTGTTCACAACCACATAGGTCACTTCGGGACCATTGTATCGTTTGAATTTACTGTTGCTGCACGCCCCAAGCGCCACCATAGCGGTGCCGCCAAGTATCATTGTCCTGCGCTTCATCACTGTGCCCTCAAAGCCCGGCCATTCCGGCCCTTTTTACCTGAGCTATCACAATGAGGGATTAATTTCATTCAAAAAGAGGTGATGAGCCGAGCCAAATGCAGCCCTTTTGCTTAACCTTCCGGCAGCGTCAGGCAGGCGGAAAGCTCCACATGCGACGACCAGCGAAACTGATCCACAACCTGCACCCAGTCCAGCCGATACCCTGCCGCCACCATGTTTTGCACATCGCGGGCAAAGCTGACCGGGTTGCAAGAAACATAGGCCACGCGCGGCACCCCGGCGCGGATGATCTCGGCCACCTGCGCCTCGGCCCCGGCGCGGGGCGGGTCCAGTACGACGGCGTCGATCTTGGCCAATTCATCCGGCAAGAGCGGACGGCGGAACAGATCGCGTGTCTCAACGGTGAGCGGTTTGGCCCCCTTGGCCCGTCGCCAGCCGCCCTCAAGCGCGGCGATCATCTCGGCATCGCCCTCAACCGCATGAACCCGCGCCTTTTGCGCCAGTGGCAAAGCGAAGGTGCCGCAGCCTGCGAACAGGTCCGCCACGGTCTCGGCCTCCCCCACGGCATCCACGACGGCGGCGCGCAGGGCCGCTTCGCCATGGCGGGTGGCTTGCAAGAACGCGCCCGGCGGCGGCGTGACTTGGGCCGTGCCGAAGGTCTGCGCGGGCGGCGCGCGCATCGCGATCACCTCGCCATCCCAGGTTAACCGTGCCAGCGCCAAAGCCTCACAGGTCTGCGCCAATTGCTGCCGCAGCGGCCCATCGAGCGGTTTGCCATTGGCAACCGACACGTCCAGCCCCTCTTCCGACAGAGTCACGGTCACGGCCAATTCGGCCTTGCGGCTGGTGCCGATCAGCGCCAGTTCCTCTGCAACCTTCAACCCCGGCAAAAGCGCGGGATCGACCAACTGACAGCCTGGCACCTCGATCAACACGTCGGAAGCACGGCCATGGAACCCAGCCATGGCGCCCTTTTTCGTGCGGCGCGCAGCAAAGGTGGCCCGGCGGCGCGATTGCGCAGGCGAGGTTTGGATGGGGCGAAATTCTGTCTCTAACCCATGCGCCGACAGCGCATTGCGGACCACATCGACCTTCCACCCGGCCACGAAATCATCTGCAGCATGCTGCAACTGGCAGCCCCCGCAGGATTTGAAATGGCGGCACGGCGGCGCGACCCGCTGTTCGGACGGCGTAACGATCCGCACGTCGCGCAGCTGTTGGCCCTCAATTTCACCGGTGACGGTTTCCCCCGGCAGGGTCATCGGGGCAAAGATCGGTCCTTCGGCGATGCCGTCGCCGTGGTGGCCAAGGCGCAAGATGTGATGTTCTGTCATAGCCTGCCCATAGCGCGGCAAAGGCCACAGCGAAAGCCTATTCCGCCGCCTTCACATCCAGAAACCCGCCCGACTGCCGGTGCCAATAGCGCGCATAAAGCCCGTCTTGGGCAAGCAGATCAGCATGGCTGCCGATCTCCGCGATGCGGCCTGCGTCCAACACCATGATGCGGTCCATCTCTGTCAGGGTCGACAGACGGTGCGCGATGGCAAGCACGGTTTTGCCCTCCATCACGCGGTCTAGGGTCTGCTGGATGGCGGCCTCCACTTCACTATCCAGCGCGCTTGTCGCCTCATCCAGCACCAGTATTGGCGCGTCTTTCAGGATCGCTCGGGCCAAGGCAATGCGCTGCCGCTGCCCACCCGAAAGCTTCACCCCACGCTCCCCCAGATGCGCGTCATAGCCGCGGCGGCCTTTGTGATCCTCGAGTTCCTGAATGAATTCATGCGCTTCGGCACGTTCGGCCGCCGCGATAACCTCGGCCTCTGTCGCGCCGGGCCGCCCGTAAAGGATGTTGTCCCGCGCGGAGCGGTTGAACATCGCGGTTTCTTGCGTGACCATGCCGATATTGCGCCGCAAGCTCTCTTGCGTGACTTCCGATGTATCCATTCCGTCAATCACGATCTTGCCCTGTTCCGGTTCATAGAGCCGTAAAAGCAGCGCAACGAGGGTCGATTTCCCTGCCCCCGAGGCACCAACGATCCCCAGCTTCTCGCCCGGTTTGATGGTCAGTGAAATTTGGTCGATCCCACCCGTCTGGCGGCCATAGGCAAAGCCGAGGTCGCGCAGTTCGATCTGCCCGGCCTCCACGACCAATTCCTGCGCATCAGGCCCATCATCCAACCGCACGCGCGGCGTCAAAGTGCGCATGCCGTCCTCGACCTCTCCAATATTGGAATAGATCGCCATCAGCGTGAAAGAGACCCAGCCCGTCATCTGCGCAATACGGATCGCGATGGCACCGGAGGCCACGATATCCCCCTCGCTCGCCATGCCGCGCTGCCACAGCAGGATCGTGCCGCCCAACAGCAGAACCGGCAGAAGCCCGGCAAGGCTCATCAGCGCCAAACGGAACCCTGCGGCGAGATAGCCAAACTCCAACGCCCGGGCGCGAAAGCTCTGCATTGCCGAAAGTGCTGCGCGGTCCTCGTGATCGGCATGGGCAAAGAGTTTCACCGTTTTGATATTGGTGATCGTATCCACCACCTGCCCCGACACCAACGCCCGCGCCCCGGCACGGCCCGCCGCCCGCTTGCGCACGCGCGGCAAGAACCAGTTGATCAGCGCCAGATACATGACCAGCCAGACCGAAAACCCAACCGCCACGCGCCAATCAATAGCCAAAAGCAGCGCCACCGACCCCACGAGGGACGCCAGCGCAAAAGCCACCACGTTGATCACCTCAGCCGCCACATCTGTCACCGCCCGCGCGGCCTGCATCTGCTTTTGCGCGATGCGTCCGGCGAAGTCTTCGTCAAAAAAATTTACGTTCTGCCCCAGCGTCCAACGGTGCAGCCGCGACAACACCAGCGGGTTCACATTCGGCTGCACCATGATCGCGTTCGACGCCGAAGAGAGGCCGAACAGCACGGGACGCGCCACCAGAAAGAACGCGACTGCGCCCAGCACCAGCACCAGACTGCTGCCTTCGAAGAACCGCTCTGGCCCCGCGCTGACCGTGGCGTCGATGACCTTGCCCAATATCCACGCCGTGCCCGCCTCCATCGCGCCAGCGGCGGCGGAAAGAAGCGCGGCAAGCCAAAGCACCGGCCAAGCCCCCGACAGACACCAGCGCATGAATGCCCCCAGCGTTTGCGGCGGCGGGCCATCGGCGGGGTGAAACGGGTTGATCCAGTTCGAAATGCTCACGGCTTGTCATCCAATGCGAGAAGACCGCCCGACTGACGGTGCCAGAAGGCTGCATATAGGCCAGCTTTCTGCAAAAGCGCGTCATGGGTGCCTTCTTCAACGATACGGCCTTGATCCAAAACCAGAATTCGGTCCATCTCGGCAATCGTGGACAGTCGGTGCGCGATGGCGATGACCGTTTTGCCCGCCATCATGTCATAGAGCGTTTCTTGAATGACCGCCTCCACCTCACTATCGAGCGCGCTAGTCGCCTCATCCAGCAGCAAGATCGGCGCGTTCTTCAGGATCACCCGCGCCAGTGTGATGCGCTGACGCTGCCCGCCGGAAAGCTTCACACCCCGTTCACCGACACGGGCATCATAGCCCGAGCGCCCCTCCGGATCTGTCAGATCAAGAATGAACTCATGCGCCTGCGCCTGTTTCGCCGCCGCGATCATCTCGGCCTCGCTGGCATCGGGGCGGCCGTAGAGAATATTCTCGCGCACCGAACGATGCAGCAGCGAGGAATCCTGCTGCACGACACCGATATGCCGCCGCAGACTGTCTTGCCGCACCTGTGCAATGTCCTGCCTGTCGATCCGGATCTGACCTGCTTCGGCATCGTAGAACCGCAGCATCAGTTTCACGAGGGTCGATTTCCCTGCGCCAGAGCGGCCAACAAGGCCAATCTTCTCCCCCGGCTGCACGGTGATATCGATACCTTGGATCCCGCCGCTCTCGCGCCCGTAGTGGTGGCTTAGATCTGCCATCTCGATCCGGCCTTCGGTCAGCTTCAAGGGCGGCGCATCGCGTCGGTCGGTCAGGGCAAGGGGCTGGGCAATGGTCTCCATCCCCTCGGCCACGACACCCAGTTCGCGGAAGAAACTCGACAGCGCCCACATGATCCAACTGGTCATTGAGTTAAGCCGCAGCGCCAGCGCGGCGGCAGCGGCCACGACGCCGACGCTCGCTTCGCCCGCCATCCAAAGCACCAGCCCCCAGCCGACAATACCCACGATCAACATGCCATTAAGAAGGGTCAGCACCACATCCATGATGCTGAAAATCCGCATCTCGCCCTGAAAGGTACGCCGCGCCTCTTCAATGGCCTCTCCGGCAAAGTCGACCTCTAGATCATGATGCGCGAACATCTTGACCGAATGGATATTCGTATAGGCATCCACCACGCGCCCCGTCACCTGAGACCGCGCGTCCGACGCCGCCTTGGACGCAGGCCCGACCCGTTTGATCGTCCATGCCACCAAGCCAGCGTAGAGGATAAACCACCCCAAAAGCGGCACTAACAAGCGGATATCAGAGGTGGACAGCAGGATCGCCGCGCCGATCATATAGGCCAGCGAATAAGAGATCGCGTCAAAAACCTGAAAGATCACCTCCCCCGCTGCCGGGGGTGTCTGCATGATCCGGTTGGCGATACGCCCGGCGAAATCATTCTCGAACCAGCCGACGGATTGCCGCAACACATGCCGATGCGCCCGCCAGCGGATCAGGGTGCCAAAGTTCGGCAGGATCGCATTGTTGAGAAGCATCACGTCGACCGCCTGCACCAAGGGCCGCAGGAACAGCACGGCAAGGGCCACGAGGGTCAGTTCGGTGCCATAGTCCTCCCACATCCGCGCAGGGTCGCTGCCGAGCAGGTCAACGATACGGCCCATATAGTAGATCAAACCGATCTCGATCGCTGCGACAAGGATCGCCATCACCCCGGCGAGGACAAAGACCTTTTTAAACGGCTGCGCATAGTCCCGCAAAAAGGGCCAAAGCCCCTGCGGCGGGTGATCCTTTTCGCGATAGGCAACATAGGGATCTACGAGGTTTTCGAAAAATCGGAACATGGGGAGGCCTTGGAAATAAACGGCAAAATGATCGGCGATGCCCGATGGCAAAGCCGCAAAGGGGCAATGGTTATGCCAGCTTAGCTAAACCAGATCCCGCGGTACATCTCGCCCATCTCCCTTGTAATGCGGTTTGGATAGCCGAATTTCCGCGCGATGTCGACCTAGCTGGACTTTCGCAGCAACTCCGCGCGGGTCTGGGTGAAGCCGGAGTTGATCCAGATTTGCTCCAGCCGGGCAAGCTCTTGCCCTAAGGCCGGGCCTTTGAACGCTGGCATCAGGTCTTTGGCCATTACCGGAAAACGGGCAGTGGCGGCGTTTGAAATCGTCTCTAACACGGTGGTTTCGGGCATCTGTTCTGTCATAACGCCGCGTAGCAATGCAGCGCCACGGGCGATCCCTGCCCCATGACGATAGGCAAGTTCGGCCAGCGGTGGCCCGGCAAAGCCTTGCTCTTGCAGCAACGTCAGGCGCTTGGCCTCTGCCTTGCTCAACCGCAGACGATCCGCCAAGGCTTCCCCGCCCAGCGCGGCCAGCCGAACCAGCCAGTCAGGCTCAAGCCCCAACATTTGTTCAAAATGAACCAGCATGGATAGCCAGCGGTCATCACTCCCCGGCAAAAGCACCGGCAAGGCACCGGTTTGCCGCATCAACGCCAAGGCCGGGGCGGGATCCGGCGCGCGGAGCAGCTTTTTGAATTCCTGCCCGACACGCTCTGCCGAAAGCGTTTCTAACCCATCCAAATTCGACGCGATGGCATCCAGCGCCTCCGGCTCCGGCCCCGCTTCCGGGTCGCCATACCACGCCATAAAGCGAAAATAGCGCAGGGTGCGCAGGTAATCCTCGCGGATTCGCTGACCTGCGTCTTCGATAAAACGCAGCCGTCGCGCGTACAGGTCTGGCAGGCCGCCCAACGGGTCGAACACACGGCCCTCGGGCGTGGCATAGAGCGCGTTCATCGTGAAATCGCGGCGGCGGGCATCTTCGGCGATATCGGTGGAAAAGGCCACGACAGCCCGGCGGCCATCGGTTTCCACATCGCGGCGAAAGGTGGTGATCTCAAACGGTTTGCCGCCCGACACAAGCGTCACCGTGCCATGGTCGATCCCTGTCGGCACGGCCTTGACCCCGGCGGCCTTGGCCAGCGCCATCACCGTTTCAGGTGTCGCATCGGTGGAGAGGTCCACATCGCTGTCCGGCAGGCCCAGTAGCGCGTCGCGCACGCAACCACCGACGAAATAGATACGATGCCCGCCGTCCTGCACCACGCGGCAAACCTGCTGTGCGTCTGCGTCATGTAGCCAGCGTGTCGTGGTTGGAATCATGTGTTCATGCGGGTCGCCCATGCCCGCAACATACGCGCGGTCGCGCCCCAGATGTAATAGGGGCCGTAGGGAACAGCGTAATAATACCGCCGCTGGCCGCGCCAACGCCGTGAATGGACAAGGTAGTTGCTGGGGTTTAGCACATGGTCCAGCGGCACGCGAAACACCTCTTCGACCTCGCCGGGTTCTGGCACCACGGTGAAATCGCGCGTCACATAGCCGATCACGGGGGTGACGCTAAAGCCGGTGACCGTCTCATGGGCCGGAAGAACACCCAAGACATCTACGATGTCGCTCGGCAGGCCGATCTCTTCGCGCGCTTCGCGCAGGGCGGCGGCGATGACATCCGCATCGCCGCCGTCTTGTTTACCCCCCGGAAAGGCAATCTGCCCGGGGTGATGTTTCAGCGCCGATGACCGCTTGGTCAGGATCAGTTCCAGCCGCGTTCCGGTATCCACCACCGGGGCGAGCACACCCGCAGGCCGCAGACTGCGCCCCTCGGGCAGGGTGACCTCCGGGTTCAGATCGAAATCGGAGGATTCCACCCCAGTCTGGGCAAGCGCCTCGCGAAAGGACTGGAACCGGTCGCTCACCCTAGGCCTTGGCGTCGAAACCGACCGTGGCCGGATCAAGGTCATAATGCGCACCGCAGAACTGGCAGTCTGCGGTCACCCGCCCTTCGTCCGTGGTCATCTTTTCGATATCGCGGGCCGAGTAGATCGACAGGCTCTGACGCACGCGGTCTTCGGAACAGGTGCAGCCGAAACGCACCGGCTGAGGGTCATAGACCCGCGGTTGTTCCTCGTGAAACAATCGCAACAGAAGATCGGTCGGCGGCACGCTGGGGCCGATCAGCTCAAGATCCTCAACCGTGCCGAGCAGGATGTTCACACGGTTCCAATTCTCGGCCTCGTCGCCTTCGACCAAATCATCGGCTTTGAGGACCTCACCCGTCCCTTCGCCCGACGCTGATAGCGGCGAGGCTTTGGGCATATGCTGCAACATGATGCCACCAGCACGCCAATGCTCTGGCTCGCCCGGACCCGACGATTTGCCAAAGCTCAGCGAAAAGCGGGTCGGCAACTGCTCGGACTGGGCGAAATAGGCTTCCGCACAGGCAGCCAAAGACCCACCGGCCAGCGGCGTGATGCCCTGATAGGGGGTCATGCCTTTGCCTTGGTCGATCATGATCGCGAAATAGCCTTCGCCGACCTGTTCAAACGGGGCGTCATCGGTCAGCCGATCTGCATCATAGCTGGCATAGGCGCGGATGCGCGCAGGCTCGCCTTCCTTTTCGGGGCCGTAGTAATCGGTCGCAATCATTCGCACGGCACCTTTGGATTGCACCTGTAGGGACAATTTCCAACGCAGCTTGATCGTCTGACCGATCAAAGCGGTCAGCAAAGCCATTTCGGCCACCAAAGCTTCAACCTGCGGCGGGTAATCGTGCTGCTTCAGGATGCCTTCCAACACGCCATCAAGCCGCGCCACGCGGCCGCGCATGTCGACATCATCAAGCTGAAAGGGCAGAACGGTATCGTCCCACGCGATTTTAGTTCCTTGGGTCATCGGGTTTCCTTATCGGGGGCCGCTTGGCATACCGCGTCTATATAGGCGCAGCAACCCATGGAAAAAGGGGCAGCAGATGATCCGACGTACAGGTGAGACACCACAGCCCGGCCAAAGCTACACACCGCGGCCCGGGGTCTATGCCATTCTCCCGCTGCAACGCCGTTTTCTGATGACGCTGGAAATGGCGCAAGACACCGAGGTGCAATTGCCCGGTGGCGGTATCGAAGCGGGAGAATCCCCGCTCCAAGCACTCCACCGCGAGGTGCTAGAGGAAACCGGCTGGCGCATTGCCCGCCCGCGCCGATTGGGCGCGTTCCGTCGCTTTACCTATATGAAGGATTACGACCTCTGGGCGCAAAAGATCTGCCATATCTACGTCGCGCATCCCGTGCGCCAGATCGCCGCGCCGACAGAACCACATCACGCCACTTTGGTGCTATCGGCCAGCGAAGCATTGGCGACCCTCGCAAACGAAGGCGACCGCCTGTTTCTGCAACGCCACCTGCGCTAAACGTTGCCCTGATACTCCAGCAATATCCCTGAAACATCATCGGGAAAATCACGGCTGCCCGCGAATTCGGAAAGCTTCCAGACCAGCGCGCTGAGAAGCGCCGGACCGCTGAACCGGCGCAATTCACCCAGCATCCCTGCCAAACCCTCTTCGCCCAACATCTCTCCGCCCGGATCGGGGCATTCCGTCACCCCATCCGATAGGATCAACAGCCTGTCCCCCGGCGCCATCTGAAGCTTATATTCCTCAAACCCCACCCCGGCGAGCAAGCCAACAGGAAAGCCCCCGGTGCCCGGCTGTTCGACCTGCCCATCGCCGCGCAGCAAAGCGGGATGCGGGTGCCCTGCCTGCGCAACTGTGACCTCCCCGGTGGTGAGGTCGGCAATCGCCAGCATTAGCGTAAAATAATGCTCCGTCTCCATCTCATGAAGAACAAGATCGTTAAGCTCTTCGATCACCTCCCCCGGGGGGCGCGCCGCATAGCTGCCCCCGGGCAATAGCGTGAGCGCAAGGTTCTGGTCCGGCGTCGACGCCGACAGATATCCGGCCAGCCGCGCCGTCATTAGGGCCGAGCTGATGCCATGGCCCGACACATCCAAACCGAAAAGCCCCACGACCCCCGGTCGCACAGGGAAATACCCCACCAAATCGCCGCCAACATGCCCGGCAGAGCGCAGCATCATCGACAGATTGCCCCCCTCCATGGCGCGATAGCGTTCGCGGAGCAGCGATTGCTGGAATTTCTTGGCCTCAATCAAATCCTTGTCGATCAGCGCATGCACCTGCCGAAGAACATCCAATGTTTCGGTGATCAGCTTGTTTTTCTGCGTCAGCTCACGCTGCATGACCAGAAAACGCTCCCCAGCCATGACCCGGGCGCGCAGGTCCGGCGGACCGATTGGCCGGATCAACACATCATCAGCCCCCGCATCAAGGGCGCGGGTCACCGCGCCACCTTCAGGCCTGTCGGTGAGCAGAATGAAATAGCCACGACGCTCTTCCGACAGGCTTCGGAAAGTCCGGCAGACGTCGAGCCCCGACAGCCCCGTCATCGCCCAACTGCAGAGCACAATATCAGGCAAACGGCGCTCGCAAAGGGTCAGAGCCACAGCACCCGACGCGGCAGAGATCACCTCATACCCCCATGCCCTCAGAGACGCCGAGAGAAAACCCCGATGGGTTTCATCCCCCTCAACCACCAAAATCAATGGCGACACAGCAGGCGTCGCCACCGCTTCAGAGAGGCTGGGGATATCCAATTTCATGCGACACGATCCTGACAGGCCTGCCGATCTAAACAGCGATGCCTTACCGAAACGTGAATTCTTCTGAAAATCCGCCGCGTCGGGCGCGCCTACAGCACGAACTGCGCCAAGGTCTCGTCTTTGGTGATATCCGTATAGGTAAAGCCAGATTGCCCCAGCTGTTCAAGGAAGGGCTTAAAATTCTCAGGTCGCCGCGTCTCGATCCCAATGAGGACAGAGCCGAAATTTCGCGCCGACTTCTTCAAATACTCAAACCGGCAGATGTCATCCTCCGGGCCAAGCAGCATCAGAAACTCCTTCAACGCCCCCGGCCGCTGCGGCATGCGCAGGATGAAATACTTCTTCACGCCCGAATAGCGCTGCGCCCGCTCTTTGACCTCTGGCAAACGCTCGAAATCGAAATTGCCGCCCGAAGCCACACAGACCACCGTCTTGCCGACAATCTGATCGGCCACCTCGCCCAGCGCATCTATCGACAGCGCGCCTGCTGGCTCTAAAACGATGCCTTCGACATTCAACATCTCGTTGATCGTCACGCAAATCCGGTCCTCCGGCAGATGCACCACATCCGCCGGGTTCACCCCGCGCAAACGCTCAAAGGTCCGCGCGCCGATCTTGGCCACCGCAGCGCCATCCACAAAGTTATCAATCGGAGAGACATCAACCGGCGCCCCGGCCTCCAACGCCCGCGCAAGGCTCGGAGCCCCTGCGGGTTCGACGAATGTATAGTCGCAGGCGTCCCCAAAATAACTGACCACCCCCGAAGACAGCCCGCCGCCGCCTACGGGCAAGATCACCCGATCCGGCACCCGGCCCAACTGCGCGGCAATCTCCACAGCAACAGAAGCCTGCCCCTCAATCACGTCATCATCGTCAAAAGGCGACAGGAAATGCCCGCCCTCGTCCCGGCAAAAACTCTGTGCTGCCGCCAAGGTGGCATCGAAATAATCCCCCACCAGCCGGATCTCGACATTCTCACCCCCGAACATCCGGGTCTTTTGCACCTTCTGCTGCGGCGTGGTCACCGGCATGAAAATCACGCCGCGCACCCCGAAATGGCTACAGGCAAAAGCCACCCCCTGCGCATGGTTCCCCGCCGAGGCACAGACAAACAACCCCTGTCCCGGGATCACTTTGCGCATCGCATTGAACGCCCCGCGCAGCTTGTAAGAGCGCACCGGGCTTAAATCCTCGCGCTTCAGCCAGATATCCGCGCCAAAGCGCTCCGACAGATGCTCATTCCGCAACAGTGGTGTGGCCGGAAACAAAACCCGCAACGCCTCTACCGCCGCCTGTGCTTTCTGTGCAAATTCATCCGCCATCTGTGCTCTCCTTGCTGCCATTCGTCGATAGGCGCGCAGCCTGCATAGGTCAACGCAGGCTTCAATCTTGCCCGCGCCCTCGAAAACCGCTACCTCGCAGGGCGAACTTGAAAGGAACCCCGTCATGTCCGCGCCCAAGAAAGTCGTGCTTGCCTATTCCGGCGGCCTCGATACCTCGATCATCCTGAAATGGCTGCAAACCGAATATGGCTGCGAGGTGGTGACCTTCACCGCCGACCTCGGCCAAGGTGAAGAGCTGGAACCGGCCCGCAAAAAGGCCGAGATGATGGGCATCGCGCCAGAGAACATCTACATCGAAGACGTGCGCGAGGAATTCGTCCGCGACTTCGTCTTCCCGATGTTCCGCGCCAACGCGGTCTATGAAGGTCTGTATCTCTTAGGCACCTCCATCGCCCGTCCGCTGATCTCCAAACGCCTCGTGGAAATCGCCGAAGAAACCGGTGCCGATGCCGTGGCCCACGGTGCAACCGGCAAAGGCAACGATCAGGTCCGCTTTGAACTGGCCGCCTACGCGCTCAACCCCGACATCAAAGTCATCGCCCCTTGGCGCGAATGGGATCTATCGAGCCGCACCAAACTCTTGGAATTCGCCGAAGCACACCAAATCCCCGTCGCAAAAGACAAACGCGGCGAAGCCCCCTTCTCCGTCGATGCCAACCTGCTGCACACCTCTTCCGAAGGCAAAGTCCTCGAAGACCCAGCCATCGACGCGCCCGACTATGTCTACCAGCGCACGGTGAACCCCGAAGACGCGCCGGACACGCCCGAATACGTCGAAATCGGCTTTGAGCGCGGCGATGCCGTCAGCATCAACGGCGAAGCCATGTCGCCCGCCACGATCCTCACCAAACTCAACGAGCTCGGCGGCAAACACGGCTGTGGCCGTCTCGACCTCGTCGAAGGCCGCTTCGTCGGCATGAAATCCCGCGGAATCTACGAAACCCCCGGTGGCACCCTGCTGCTCGAAGCCCACCGCGGCATCGAATCCATCACCCTCGACCGCGGCGCCATGCACCTCAAAGACGAGCTGATGCCGAAATACGCCGAACTGATCTACAACGGCTTCTGGTACAGCCCCGAGCGCACCATGCTGCAAGCCGCCATCGACGCAAGCCAAGCCCATGTCACCGGCACCGTGCGCCTGAAACTCTACAAAGGTCATGTCCGCACCGTGGGTCGCTGGTCCGATCACAGCCTCTATTCCGAGGCCCATGTCACCTTTGAAGACGACGCCGGCGCCTATGACCAAAAAGACGCCGCAGGCTTCATCCAACTGAACGCCCTGCGCCTCAAACTCCTCGCCGCCCGCGATAAGCGCACCAAAGGCTGAGCCAAGAGGGGACCTAATTTCTCTCTTCATCCTTTCTTAAATACCCGCGGGGGTCCGGGGGCAGCGCCCCCGGCGGTCTGCCCCGCGCACAGACGCAAAAGGCCCGGACGTTCCCGCCCGGGCCTTTCTACATCTATCAATGCCAAATCAATCGGCAGTGATGACTTTCATCACCAATTCGCCGTTTGGCTTGATCGGCCCGTCTTCCTTGGCGCCCAGCGTGTATTCGAACACACCGGTCTTCATGCCGCCATCTTCGGAATGCACCATCAGCATCAGCATATCACCCGAAGCCACGTCCTCTTGCAGGATCGCGACCACGTCGGTGTTCTCACCCGCACGCAGCGGCGCATAGCCCACAACGGGGCCGGGCTTCATGTCGGCATCGGTGCGGTGCACGACCAGCCAGCCATTCTCTCCTGCCATCACTTTATCGGCGCTAACGACGCCATTCGAAACATCTTGGCCCGACGCTTCGACCATTGCCATGGCATGAGCATCAGCCCATGCGCCACCGGCGATCATGGACAGGGCGACTACGGTGCTTGCAAATTTTTTCATCTGGTTTTCCCTCCGTTTGAAATAACGCCATAGTCACGACAGCGCCCCGAAATAAGTTTCGCAGATTTCAGAAATTTTTAAGGCGTTCCGCAAATAGCTGCTCATAATAGGGTAAGGCGGCGGCCAGAACCTCAGCATTCGCCCCGTTCAGCAGGGGCAAATCCCCCTCGGGTCCGGCAAACCCTGTACTTTGATGGATCGCCCCATACCAATGCGGGGCCCAAACCCCATCCTCGGGGCGTGGCCCTGGAGGCCAGTGCAGCATCGCAGGGTCGAAGGGCAGACCGACCGCGGCGCAGAGTTTGCGCAGCATCCCCTCCGGGTCCGCACGGATATCGCCACTGTCGATGACCAGCCCGCCCAAACGCTCAAACAGGGTAAGCTGTCGGTCAAATCCAATGTCCGCCAAACGGGGCGCTTCACGTTTCGCGGCGTAGCTCGCGATCACCCGTGCGGGATGGCGGATCAGATGGATGTTCACACAATCCTCCGCCCAGTCCAGCGGAAACCCGTCGATCATATGCTGCGCCATATGTTTCATATAAAGATGCCGCGCGCCGTCCTGCACAAACCCCAAGGGCACCCGCGCAGGGTCTTGCTCCTGAGCCGCCAGAACCGCGTCGCGCATCGGATGTTCCAACCCGGTCGCCTTCAGATAGGCCGCGTAGAAAGGCTCATCCATCGCGGTAAAGTCCTGCCGCGCCCCGAAACTATACATCATCGCGGTGCTTAGATTGCGTGGCCCTGACCACATCGCAATTCGCATGAAAGGTTTCCCCCATTGCCGTTAAACCCGGAACGCTAGAAAGAACGCGCCATCTCGCCAAGTGGTAAATTGCCTTCACCAGCGCGTGACTTCCCTTGCCCCGGCCTTGCGCTATCTCAGCCCCAGCGGCAACCCTACGCCAGAGGAGGACCATCATGTTCCGAAAAACAATGTTCAAACCCGCCATTCTGACCCTCGCCATCACCTTGGGCCTCGCGGCGCAGAACCGCCCTGCTGCTGCGGCGCAAACCGAGGTACTGACCGTCGCAGGCGGCTGTTTCTGGTGCGTCGAGGCGGATTTCGAATCCGTTAAAGGCGTGAAAGAAGCCGTCTCAGGGTTTGCCGGGGGGCGCACCCAGAACCCCACCTACAAACAGGTCACCGGCGGCAACACCGGCCATTATGAGGCCGTTCAAATCCAATTCGACCCAGACGTGGTCAGCCGCAAAACGCTGCTGGACCTCTTTTTCCGCTCAATCGACCCGACGGATGCGGGCGGCCAATTCTGTGACCGAGGGGAAAGCTACCGCACCGCGATCTTTGCGGGCAGCCCCGCGCAGAAAAGCGCCGCAGAGGCGGCCAAGGCCGAGGCGCAGAACGCCCTTGGCGCCAAGGTCGTGACCCCAATCCTTGGCGATGCGCCGTTTTATCCGGCTGAGGATTACCACCAAGACTACTACAAAAGCAGCGAGCGGCTGGCCTTCAGCAGTGTCGGCGTGGCGGTCAAAAAATCAGTCGCCTACAAACGCTACCGCAACGGCTGTGGCCGGGATGCCCGTGTGAAACAGCTTTGGGGCAGCGCGGCACCCTTCGTAAAGTAACCGCGACACCGATCGCTTAGGTACCAAAATCGTGATCCCGGATCTCTTTCAGGTCGGGGATCACATCCGCGGTGCCATGGCGCATGACCATCAGCGCCCCGGCGCGCATCGCGAGATCAATCGCCTGCGGCATGGTCATCCCCCGGTCCAACCCCGCGACCAGATAGCCGGTAAAGGTATCCCCCGCCCCGGTCGTATCGACCGCCTCGACCCGATAGGCAGGGTAGCTTTCGACCAGATGCGCCTTGTTAGAGACCCATTCGCAGCCCCCGGCGCCCAGTGTCACCACGATGTCATCGACAGGCAGTTGCCGTAGCTCGCCCCCCGTCGCGGCCCGAAGCTGCGCCGCTTCGACCTCGTTCAATACCAACAGATCGATCTGGTCTAGAATCGCCGTGACCGCCCCGGCATCGAAAGGCGCGGCGGCATAGGCCAGCCGCAGGCCCAATGTCTTTGCCGTCCGGGCCGCGAACCGCTGGCCGTTGGTCTCATTCTGCATCAACAGCCAATCGCCAGAAGAGGCCTCGCTCAGCGCCGCGCCGATCATCTCATCGGTGATTTCGTGGTTGGTGCCGGGGAAGATGACGATGTTGTTCTCACCCTCAAGATCAACGGCGATATTAGCGTGACCGGTGACCCCCTCCATCAAGGTGATATGCGCCGTCTCGACCCCGTATTCCAGCAGCCTTTCCAGCGCCCAACCGCCATCGGCCCCCAGCGCGCCGACATGCATCACCCGCGTCCCGGCGCGGGCGGCGGCAACCGACATATTGGCCCCCTTACCGCCCAGCCCTTGTCGAAAATTGCGGGCCGAAATGGTCTCTCCCGGCCCCGGCAGATGGGGCAGCAGATAGAAGTTATCCGCGTTGATAGAGCCGAGGTTCCAGATCATCAGCCCACCTTGCAGGCCGCGAGAATGGCCATGTTAAGAATGTCATTCGCCGTGGAGGTGGAGGAGCAGATCTGAATTGACTTGTCCAATCCCGTAAGGATCGGCCCGATCACCGTGGCCCCCGCCATCTCTTGCATCAGCTTGACCGAGATGCTGGCCGAGTGCCGCGCTGGCACCACGAGGATATTGGCAGGCCCCGTCAGCCGCGAGAACGGGTAGTTCGCCTGACTGGCCGCGTTCAGAGCCACGTCGACGGTCATCTCGCCCTCGTACTCAAAATCGACGCCGCGCCGGTCGAGCACTTCGGGCGCGAGGTGCATCTTTTCGGCGCGCTCTGAGACGGGGTAGCCAAAGGTCGAGAAACTGACAAAGGCCACCCGCGGCTCCAGCCCCAGATGCCGCGCTACACGCGCACCGCTTTCGGCGATATTCGCCAGATCGTTTTCGTCAGGCCATTCGTGCACCAGCGTATCGGCGATAAAGACGATCCGCCCCTTGTGCAGCAACGCCGTGATGCCTGCGGCTCCGGCTTCGGCATTGGCCTCAAAGACATGGTTCAACCGTTCCAGAACATGCGCCGATTTGCGCGTGGCCCCGGTGACCAGACCATCGCCATGTCCATGCGCCAGCATCAGCGCCGCGAAGACGTGACGATCGCGCGAAGCAAGGCGGTGGATGTCTTTGCGGTCAAACCCTTTGCGCTGCAGACGGCCATAAAGGAAATCTTTGTATGTTTCCAAATGCTGCGTATTGGCAGCGTTCACCACCTCCAACTCGCGCACCGCATCTTCCATGCCCGCTTCTTCGAGCTTGGCGCGCACGTCGTCCTCGCGGCCCACGACCAGCGACTTGCCGAGACCCGCACGCTGGTACATCACCGCCGCGCGCAGCACCTTGGGGTCATCACCCTCAGCAAAGATCATCCGCGCCTGATTGGCCCGAGCGCGGGCGTTGATGCCGCGCAGGATGCTCGCCGTCGGGTCCATCCGCGATTTCAGACCCAGTTCATAGGCATCCATATCGATGATCGGCCGCCGCGCCGCCCCTGTGTCCATCCCCGCCTTGGCCACGGCAGGCGGAATGCGGTGGATCAGGCGCGGATCAAAGGGCGTGGGGATGATATAGTCGCGACCAAAGCTCAGCGTTCGGCCATAGGCCAGCGCCACTTCATCGGGCACATCCTCACGCGCCAGCTGCGCCAAAGCATGGGCGCAGGCAATCTTCATCTCATCGTTGATGGCGCGTGCGTGAATATCCAGGGCACCGCGGAAGAGATAGGGGAAGCCCAGCACGTTGTTAACCTGGTTCGGATAATCCGACCGCCCGGTGGCGACGATGGCGTCCATACGGACCTCATGCGCCTCTTCGGGGGTGATCTCTGGATCCGGGTTCGCCATGGCGAAGATCACCGGGTTATCGGCCATGGAGGCGACCATCGCAGGCGTCACCGCCCCCTTGACCGAAACGCCAAGGAAGACATCCGCGCCCTTCATCGCCTCTTCAAGCGTGCGCAGCTCGGTATTGGCGGCATGAGCCGATTTCCACTGATTCATGCCCTCGGTACGACCCTGATAGATCACACCCTTGGTGTCGCACATGATGCAATTGTCATGCCGCGCGCCCATCGATTTGAGCAGTTCCAGACAGGCGATGCCCGCCGCCCCCGCACCGTTGAGCACGATGCGCACGTCTTCGATCTTTTTGCCCGACAGATGGAGCGCGTTGATCAGGCCCGCGGCACAGATCACCGCCGTGCCGTGCTGGTCGTCATGGAAGACGGGGATGTCCATCTCTTCCTTCAGACGTTGTTCGATGATGAAACACTCAGGCGCTTTGATGTCTTCGAGGTTGATGCCGCCAAAGGTTGGGCCCATCAGCTTGCAGGCGTTGATGAAAGCCTCGGTATCCTCTGTATCAAGCTCGATATCGATCGAGTTCACATCGGCAAAGCGTTTGAACAGAACCGCCTTGCCCTCCATCACTGGCTTGGAGGCCAGCGCGCCGAGGTTCCCCAAGCCCAGCACCGCCGTCCCGTTTGAGATCACCGCAACCAGATTGCCCTTGTTGGTGTAGTCATAGGCCGTCTCGGGGTTTTCCGCGATCGCTTCGCAGGGCACCGCCACGCCGGGGGAATAGGCGAGGCTGAGGTCCCGCTGGGTGGTCATCGGCACCGTGGCCGAGATCTCGAATTTGCCGGGCGTCGGCTCAAGGTGAAAGGCAAGCGCCTCTTCAGAGGTGATACGGTTCTTTCTGGTCACGATATGGCCCTTCCCTTGCTTTGGAATCTTCTTAGCCACGATCGGACGCCTACACAACGCAAGCGCCGCGTCAGAGCAAAATTGCCCGATAAAGGCCGCCCATCACGCCTGCACCCCCTTTCCCTGCTTCGGGGGGTTTTGTAGGGTCCGCGCTGCAATAGGGGGCCGCCGTGCAGACAGAAAAAGTAACGCCAATGATGGCGCAATATCTTGAGCTTAAAGCGGACCACGCGGATGCGCTGCTGTTCTACCGCATGGGCGATTTCTACGAGATGTTTTTCGACGATGCCGTGGCCGCCGCCGAAGCGCTGGACATCGCGCTGACCAAACGCGGCAAGCATCAGGGCAAGGACATCGCCATGTGTGGCGTGCCGGTCCATGCCGCCGAAGGCTATCTGTTGACGCTGATCCGCAAGGGCTTTCGCGTGGCGGTCTGCGAGCAGATGGAAAGCCCCGCCGAGGCCAAGAAACGTGGCTATAAGTCAGTGGTGAAACGTGATGTGGTGCGGCTGGTGACACCCGGCACCCTGACCGAAGAGAGCCTGCTGGAAGCCCGCCGTCACAACTACCTCGCGGCCTTCGCCGAGGTCCGTGACGCCTGCGCGATGGCATGGGTCGATATATCGACCGGCGCATTCCACGTGATGCCCTTGGCGCAGGTTCGTCTGGGGCCGGAACTGGCCCGCCTCTCGCCGTCTGAATTGATCGTCTCTGAGGCGAAAGAGAGTGAATTGCACGAAGTCGTCTCTGATTTCGGGATTGCGTTGACGGGCTTGGCCCGCTCGGCCTTTGACAGCACCAGCGCGGAAAAGCGGGTCTGCGACCTGTTTGATATCGCGACGCTTGAGGCATTCGGCAGCTTCACCCGCGCCGAAGTCTCGGCCATGGGCGCGGTAATAGAATACCTCACAATCACGCAACGCGGCAAGCTGCCCCTGCTCCGCCCCCCCCAGAAAGAGGCCGAAGCCCGTACCGTACAGATCGACGCGGCAACCCGGCGCAATCTGGAACTGACGCATTCTCTGAATGGCGGACGCGGCGGGTCTTTGCTGTCGATCATGGACAATACCGTCACTGCCGGGGGCGCGCGCCTGCTGGAACGGCGGATCTCAAGCCCCTCGCGGGTCGTTGACGTGGTGTCCGCCCGCGCCGATGCGGTCAGCTTTGCCCATGAGAATGCCCGTCTTGCCGAAGACATGCGCCGTCGGCTGCGCAATGTTCCGGACCTCGACCGCGCATTGTCGCGACTTTCGCTTGACCGGGGCGGCCCGCGTGACCTTGCCGCGATCCGCAACGGGTTGATCGAAGCCGAGGCTTTACACCAGAGCCTAACACAACAGGAACTGCCAGATCTGCTGCGCGAGGCCGCCGAAGGTTTGCAGGGTCATGGCGACCTCATCGACCTGCTGGATCAAGCCTTAGTCGCCGAACCGCCGCTGATGGTGCGGGATGGCGGCTTCATCGCGCCCGGTCACGATGGAGACCTCGACGCCGCGCGCGAGTTGCGCGACGAAGGGCGCGGCGTAATCGCGGGCATGCAGCAGCAATTTGTTTCTGACACGGGGATTTCCTCGCTCAAGATCAAGCACAACAATGTCTTGGGCTATTTCGTCGAATGCACCGCTACCCATGCGGAAAAAATGCTCTCTCCGCCGCAGTCAGAGACCTTTATCCACCGTCAGACAACGGCGAACCAAGTGCGGTTCACCACCGTAGAGTTGTCTGAGTTGGAGACGAAAATCCTCAACGCTGGCAACCATGCGCAGGAGATCGAAAAACGGCTCTACGAAAGCCTTCGGAGTGCCATTTTGGAACATGCAGCAGAGATTGGCCAAACCTCTGCCGGGCTGGCTGAGGTCGACCTTGCGACAGGTCTGGCCGACCTTGCGCGGAGCGAGAATTGGACCCGCCCGCGCGTTGATATGTCTCGGGCGTTTGACATCAAGGGCGGGCGGCATCCGGTGGTTGAGCGCGCTTTGACCCAACAATCAGGCGAGCCTTTTATCGCCAATGACTGCGACCTCAGTGCCGAGGGCGAAGCCGCGAACATCTGGCTGCTGACCGGCCCGAACATGGCCGGTAAATCGACCTTCCTGCGGCAGAACGCCCTGATTGCGCTGATGGCGCAGATGGGCAGTTTCGTGCCCGCAAGCTCGGCCCATATCGGCGTTATCAGCCAGCTTTTCAGCCGCGTCGGCGCGTCAGACGATCTGGCGCGGGGCCGCTCGACCTTCATGGTGGAGATGGTCGAAACCGCCGCGATCCTGAACCAGGCGGATGACCGCGCCTTGGTCATCCTTGATGAAATTGGCCGCGGCACGGCCACTTATGATGGTCTCTCCATCGCTTGGGCGACGCTGGAACATCTGCACGACGTTAACCGGACACGGGCGCTGTTTGCCACGCACTATCATGAAATGACGGCGCTGGCGGGCAAGCTGCCGGGTGTCGACAATGCCACGGTAGCGGTCAAGGAATGGGAGGGCGAGGTCGTCTTTCTCCATGAGGTGCGCAAAGGCGCGGCAGACCGGTCTTACGGGGTGCAAGTCGCGCAATTGGCGGGCCTGCCCGCGCCGGTGATCGCACGCGCCCGCGTGGTGCTTGAGGCGCTGGAAAAAGGCGAGCGCGAAGGCGGCGCGACGCAAAAGACCCTGATCGACGATCTGCCGCTGTTCGCCGTCAGCCCGACTCCACAGCCGAAGCCCGCGACGACATCGGCTGTCGAGGAAAGGCTGAAAGAGATCATCCCCGATGAACTCTCCCCCCGTGAAGCGCTTGAGCTGATCTACAAACTGAAAGAGGCGGCCAAATCCTGACCGCCTCTTTCAAAGATATCTGACTGAGCTTAGCTCGCCGGGGTCGAAGACACCCCAACCTGTGCGGGGCGCAGCAGACGGTCGTGCAGCATGAAGCCTTCGGCGGCGACCTGAATGATCTCGCCCGCGACGGTGCCGGGCACCGGGGCTTCGAACATCGCTTCGTGATGCTTGGGGTCGAACTTGTCGCCCACCTCGGGTGCGATCACTTCGATGCCATGCTTTTTAAAGACGTTCAGCAGCTCGCGCATCGTCAGTTCCACACCTTCCAGCAGCGGGCCAAAAGCCTCTTTCTGCTCTTCGGTGGTGGTTTCCAGCGCGCGTTTCATGTTGTCGTAGACCGGCAGCATGTCACGGGCGAGCTTGGAGCCGCCGTAGTTCTCAGCCTCTCGACGATCCTTGTCGGAGCGTTTGCGCGCGTTCTCGGCATCGGCCAGCGCGCGCATGAAACGGTCGCGGTATTGGTCACGCTCGGCGCGCAACTCTTCCACCGCAAGGGCTTCTTCGTCGATCTCGGCCATGTCTTCGGCGTATTCTTCAGCTTCGGCGCTGTCGATCTCGTCCAAAAAGTCGTTTTCTTTCGGCTCTGCCATGTTCCACCTCTAGTTCCGGTCGGAAATCAGCTTTCCCACCAGTTGTGCCGTGTAGTTCACAATCGGCACGATACGTCCATAATTTAAGCGTGTCGGGCCAATGACACCCACGGCGCCGATCACCTTACGATCAGCGTTCATATAAGGGGAAACGACCAGAGAGGAACCCGAAAGTGAGAAAAGTTTGTTTTCGGAGCCGATAAAAATGCGCACACCGTCCCCATCTTCGGCCAGTTCGAGGAATTCGGCGATGTCTCGCTTGCGCTCAAGGTCATCGAAGAGGCTGCGGATACGGTCTAGGTCTTCGGCTTCCCCCTCTCCGCTCAGCAGATTCGACCGGCCCCGGACAATCAAGCGTTCGGAATGCTCCCCTTCTGCGTCCCAGAGCACGGCACCGCTCTCGACCAGTTGCTGGGCCAAGACGTCAATCTCCTGACGGCGTTTGGCGATCTCTTGTTTGATGCTGCGTTGCAATTCGCTGAGGGTCTTGCCCTCAACGAAAGCATTCAGAAAATTCGCCGCCTCGCGCATCGAACTGGGCGTTTGCCCCGGCGGAGGCGTGAAAAGCCGATTTTCCACATGGCCATCGGAAAAGACGAGCACAACCAAGGCCCTATCAGGCGACAGAGAGACGAATTCGATATGCTTTATCGGCGCTTCGTGCTTCGGCGTCAGCACAAGAGAGGCGCCATGCGTAACTCCCGACAAGGCAGAGCCAATCCGGTCCAAAAGCCCGCCCACATCGGACGAATTATTGCCCAGCGTCGCGTCGATCTTTTCGCGGTCCAACTCGGTCGGGTCGCCGATCTCGATCATGCCATCGACAAACATCCGTAGCCCCAATTGGGTCGGAATCCGCCCGGCCGAGACATGCGGGCTGTCGAGCAGCCCCATGTATTCGAGATCCTGCATCACATTGCGGATCGTCGCTGCCGAAACCTTTTCGCTGAAGTCGCGCGTCAGCGTGCGCGACCCGACGGGATCGCCACTCTCCAGATAGCCTTCGACCACCCGACGAAACACTTCGCGGGATCGGTCGTTCATGTCTTTCAGCAATTCAGGCGTGTTTTTCATCGGTGCTCGCTCTCTTCCCCAATAAAGGTACAAGCCGGGCAAACGTCAATCGGGGTTGCATCAAAGCCTTGTGGGGCGGTATCCCCGGGCAACATCAAAAAGGATATGTCATGCGTCCCTCTGGCCGGAAACTCGATGAAATGCGCGCCGTCTCGATCGAGACAGGTTTCACCAAACACGCCGAAGGGTCGGCCCTGATCAAGATGGGCGATACCCATGTGCTGTGCACCGCCACGATCGAAGACCGCGTGCCGCCGTTTATCAAAGGCTCCGGTCTGGGTTGGGTCACCGCCGAATACGGCATGCTGCCCCGCGCCACCAATACACGGATGCGCCGTGAGGCCGCGTCGGGTAAGCAAGGGGGCCGCACGGTCGAGATCCAGCGCCTGATCGGTCGCGCCCTGCGCGCCGGTGTCGACCGCTCCGCTCTGGGAGAGCGTCAGATCACCGTCGATTGTGACGTGCTTCAGGCCGATGGCGGCACCCGCTGCGCGTCGATCACCGGCGGTTGGATTGCCCTGCGTTTGGCCGTGAACAAACTGATGAAAGCGGGCGATGTCGTCTCTGATCCGCTGGTTGATCCGGTCGCCGCGGTAAGCTGTGGTATCTATGCAGGTCAGCCGGTGCTTGACCTCGACTATCCCGAAGACTCTGAGGCTGGCGTTGACGGTAACTTCATCATGACCGGGTCCGGCAAGCTGATCGAAGTCCAGATGAGCGCCGAAGGCTCTACCTATACGCGCGACCAGATGAACCAGCTGATGGATCTGGCCGAAAAAGGCGTCGGCGAACTGGCCGCGATTCAGAAATCGGTCACCGCATGACACGCAAGTTCACCGAAAGCCGGATCCTGATCGCCACCCATAACGCGGGCAAACTGGACGAAATGCGCCAGCTTTTCGCGCCCCACGGGGTAGAGGTCATCGGCGCGGCCGAGATGAACCTGCCCGAGCCCGAAGAGACCGAGGCCACATTCGTTGGCAACGCGCGGATCAAGGCACATGCGGCGGCCAAGGCCACCGGCATGCCCGCCTTGGCCGACGATTCCGGCATTGAGGTCGAAGCGCTGGACAACGCCCCCGGTGTTTATACCGCCGACTGGGCAGAGACCGAGGATGGCCGCGATTTTATCATGGCCATGACCAAAACGCGGGACCTGCTGGAAGAAAAGAACGCCCCCCACCCGCGCCGCGCCCGCTTTTGCGCAACGCTCGTGCTGGCTTGGCCCGATGGCCACGACGAAGTCTTTGCGGGTAAGGTAAATGGCACGCTGGTCTGGCCCATGCGTGGCGAACAAGGGCATGGCTATGACCCGATGTTCCAACCCGATGGGCATGACACCACATTCGCCGAGATGGACGCAGAACAGAAAAACAGCATCAGCCACCGCGCCGATGCTTTTGCGAAATTGATTGCGGGCTGTTTTGGCTGAAGATTGGCAACAGGGCGGCTTCGGCCTCTATATCCACTGGCCATTTTGCGAGGCGAAATGTCCCTATTGCGACTTCAACAGCCATGTCAGCCGCCGGATTGACCAAACCGCCTGGCGTGATGCCTATCTGGCAGAGCTGCAGAGAGCGGCGGATGAGACACCGGGCCGCGTCCTCAACGCAGTCTTTTTCGGGGGCGGCACACCCAGCCTGATGGACCCCGATGTCGTGGCCGATATCATTGCCGCGATCCGGCGGCACTGGCCCACCGCAAATGATCTGGAAATCACCCTCGAAGCCAACCCCGGTTCTGTCGAAGCAGGCCGTTTCGCCGCCTACCGACAAGCCGGCGTTTCACGTGTCTCTATGGGAATTCAGGCGCTCAACGATTCAGATCTCAAGCGTTTGGGCCGCCTGCACTCTACTGAAGAGGCGTTGACGGCTTTCGACATCGCCCGCAATACGTTCGAACGGGTCAGTTTCGATCTTATCTATGGCCGTCAGCATCAGACCGCGGCCCAATGGGAAGCCGAGCTAAAGCAGGCTCTATCGCTTGCGATAGACCATATTTCGCTCTACCAACTGACCATCGAACAAGGCACCGCTTTCGGAGACCGCTACGCCCGTGGCAAGCTGCGCGGCCTGCCCGACGAAGACTTGGGCGCGGATATGTTCACTCTGACACAAGACATTTGCAACGATATGGGCATGCCCGCCTATGAGGTTTCAAATCACGCGCGCGATGGTGCTCAATCGCGTCACAACCTGATCTACTGGCGCTATGGCGATTACATCGGTATCGGCCCCGGCGCGCACGGACGGCTGACGCTTGGCGGACAAAAGCTGGCAACCGTCGCCTACAGCAATCCTCAACGGTGGCTTGATGGGGTCGCGAAAGGCCAAGCGGAGAAACCCCGCGCCGCCATCAGCCGAAGCGAACAGGTGACCGAGTTTCTCCTTATGGGTCTGCGCCTGAAAGAAGGCGTCGATCTGGCTCGCTACGTCGAGATCGCCGGGCAAGAAATCGACGAAAAGGCCGTCGATCACCTGCAAGATATCGGCATGGCAAATCGCGACGCAGACAGATTAATCGTGTCCGATCAAGGCGTTATTGTTCTAAACGCCGTGATCGAAACGCTTTTGCCCTAGGACCCGCCCAGCAGGCGGCAGATCTCGTCCAACTGGTCAAGCGTGGTATAGTGCAACGTCACCTTACCCGCTTCTTGGCCCGGTTTATGGTCCAAACTAACCTTCATACCTAGGTTAGCTGACAGGTCGCCTTCAAGCGCCTGAGTATCGGCGTCTTTCTCTGAGCGCTGCGAGAGGCGCTCTTTATTTACCATATTACCACGCTCGCCAGCTTGGTCTTTCTTGACCAACGCTTCGGTTGCGCGCACGGAAAGGCCACCCTTGATGACCTGCTGGGCCAATTTCATCGGGTCCTTCGCAGGGATCAGCGCCCGCGCGTGCCCCGCGCTCAATTCATTCTGACGCACCATTTCCTGGACCGGATCCGGCAGGTTCAACAGACGCAAAAGGTTCGCAATATGGCTCCGGCTCTTGCCAAGAGCCTCTGCCATCTTCTCCTGTGTGTGCCCGAATTTATCCATCAGCTGACGATAACCCGCCGCTTCTTCGACCGAGTTCAGGTCGGCCCGCTGGATGTTTTCGATAATCGCAACTTCGAGCACTTCAACATCAGTGAACTCGCGGACAATGACCGGAAGGCTATGTATCTTCGCGATTTGCGAGGCCCGCCACCGCCGCTCGCCCGCGACAATCTCAAAGTTACCATTGTCCAGCGCACGCACGATCAGGGGCTGAATGACCCCCTTTTCCTTGATAGATGCGGCGAGATCGTCAAGATGCTCTTGCTCAAACCGTTTACGCGGCTGATCTGGGTTCGGCTTGATCCGCTCAATCGGAACGAACTGCTCCGCCGCCGCGGCCCCCTTGGCGGCCACGCTCTCTGTCTCAGCTACATCCGCCATCAGTGCCGAAAGCCCCCGGCCAAGGCCCCGTTTACGCTCTTGTTTATCTGCCATACTGCCACCTTATTAACCATTGTTTCTCGTTAGCTCTGCCGCCAAATCGCGGTAGGCTTGGGCCCCTTTCGAAGTAGGATCGTAACTCAAAACAGGCATCGCAAAACTTGGCGCTTCGCTTACCCGAACATTCCGCGGGATGACGGTCTGGAACACCAGATCTCCCAGGTTCGAACGCGCATCACTCTCAACCTGCTGCGACAGGTTATTCCGCCTATCATACATCGTAAGAAGCACACCCTCGATCCTCAGCTCTTTATTTCCGCTCTGCCGCACTTCTCGGATCGTAAGCATAAGCTGTGAAAGACCCTCCAGCGCGAAAAACTCGCTCTGAAGCGGCACCAGAACAGAATGTGCCGCGATCATCGCGTTTACTGTTAGTAGGTTGAGAGATGGCGGGCAGTCGATCAGGATATAGTCGAACTCAAACTGATCCATTGCCGGTTGCCGCAGCGCATCATGAAGAAGGAAGCTCCTCTTCTCATTCGAGAAAAGCTCAATATCTGCAGAGCTAAGGTCGACCGTCGCGGGAACGATAAGCAATCCATCCGTTTCAGTGCGCTGGATGACATCCTCCGGCAGACTGTCGTCAAGCAACAGGTCATAGGTCGTGAACTCTCGATCCTCTACTTCGATCCCAAGCCCGGTAGAGGCGTTCCCCTGCGGGTCAAGATCGACAACGAGGATTCGCTTGCCTGCCTCTGCAAGCGCTGCTGCGAGGTTGATGGTGGTAGTGGTCTTACCAACGCCGCCCTTTTGGTTCGCAATGGCAACGATTTTCGGTCTAGCCGGACGAGAGAGGTCAGACACGGGCAATATCCTTAATCTTCAAAATAGCGGCAGCTGGATTTGTTTTGCTCTCTATGGCTTCGAGCGCGTAGGTCCAGACTTTCTTAGCATCACTGTCTTCGCTTTGCCAATTCTGCCCCTTGGGAAAGAGCGCCGTACCGTCAGGATTTGAATGAAGGTCAGCGAAGTCCAAAAGCTGAGTCAAATCGGCCAGGGCTCGTGCCGACAATATATCGGCTTTGAGACCATCCAACTGCTCGATCCTCTCAGTTTTCACTAATGCGGTCAGACCGAGTTCACGAATAGCGGTACGGAGAAACGCGCATTTGCGTTGATCACTCTCGACCATGGTCACTTGAAAGGTCTGCGCTTCTTGATTGAGAATCGCAACCACAATTCCCGGAAACCCTCCGCCGCTGCCAAGATCAACCCAATGGCCCTCGCCCTCTGCAAGTTCAAAAACCTGTACGGAATCGAGAATATGACGCTGCCAGAGATCATCCAAGCTGTTTTTGGAAATCAAATTGATCTTCGGATTCCATTTTCGCACCAGCTCAGCAAAAGCTTCCAGCTTGGCTAATGTTTCACGTGAAACATTCAGGTGGTTTTTTATCGTCATGCGGACCTCTTACCCGATCCCCTTTTCACCCGCGCGAGGATCAAAGTTAGGGCAGCTGGTGTCATCCCGTCGATACGGGCCGCCTGTGCCATCGTTTCAGGTCGGGCCGCCGCGATCTTCGATTTCAATTCATTAGAGAGCCCCGCAAGGTCGTCAAACATGAAATCAGCCGGTATCCGAAGACCCTCGTCCTTCTTAAGGAGATCGATCTCTTTCTGCTGGCGAGAGATATAGGTTGCGTAAAGCGCGTCGCGCTCGATCTGGCGTCGTACCTCATGTGAGGCTTCCTCAAGGCTACTATCGAGCGGCAACAGATCTTCGAACTTAACGTCTGGAAACGCGAGAACTTGAAAACCATTCCGTTTAGAACCGTCTTGGTTGACGGCAATACCGGCCTCCAAGAGTTCTTTTGGGGTAAATTTCTTAGCGAGCAACTTCTGTTTAATGGCCTTCAAAGAGGCCAGCTTATGCTGGAAAGTCTTACTACGAGCTTCCGATACGCAGCCGATCTCCATTGCCACGGGCGTCAAGCGCTGGTCCGCATTATCCGCGCGTAAGGACAGACGGAACTCCGCCCGGGAGGTAAACATGCGATATGGCTCGCTCACACCACGGGTCGTCAAGTCATCAATCATGACACCGATATAGCTCTCTCCCCGCCCGAAGGTTACAGCGTCCCTACCCAGTGACGCTAGCGCGGCATTCAAGCCGCCGACGAGGCCCTGAGCAGCGGCCTCTTCATATCCTGTGGTACCATTGATCTGACCCGCCAAATAGAGGCCCGGCACGGTCCGCACAGCGAGGGTCGAAGACAAAGCACGCGGGTCTATATAATCGTACTCGATGGCATAGCCGGGCTGTAAGATTACTGCATTTTCGAGCCCGACCATACTCCGTACGTAGGCCTCTTGTATGTCTTCCGGCAACGATGTTGAAATTCCGTTCGGGTATACAGTATGGTCGTCTACGCCCTCAGGCTCCAAGAAAACCTGATGCGAGTCTTTATCCGCAAATCGAACCACCTTGTCTTCAATAGATGGGCAATAACGCGGGCCCACGCCGTCGATATGCCCTCCATACATGGCGGACCTATCGAGGTTCTCGCGAATGATCTGATGAGTTTTCTCGTTGGTGTGCGTTATTCCGCAGGCGACCTGCGGCGCGGATACCGTAGTCGAAAGAAAGGAAAATACGACAGGCTCCTCGTCGCCAGGCTGTTTCTCCAAAATATCCCAGTTAATGGTTCGGCCGTCCAGGCGCGGCGGTGTTCCTGTCTTCAACCGTCCCATAGGAAGGCCGAAGGAGTCGATCCGCTTAGCGAGCCGAACGGAGGCTTTGTCGCCCATCCGACCGCCCTGACGCGAGACGTCGCCGATATGAATGACGCCACGCAAAAAGGTTCCAGTGGTTAGGACCACAGAGGTAGCTCGGAGAGTAGCACCGTCGGCCAATACCACCCCAGCGACAGTGTCACCATCCATTGCGAAATCCACGACTTCGCCTTCGACAATATCAAGGTTCTCTTGGCCTTCGATTTCTTTGAGCATTTCGGTACGGTAGATCTTGCGGTCTGCCTGGGCACGCGGGCCTTGAACCGCGGGGCCTTTGCGACGGTTCAGCAGACGAAACTGAATGCCCGCCTTATCTGCCACCCGCCCCATAACGCCGTCCATCGCATCAATCTCGCGGACGAGGTGACCTTTGCCCAGCCCTCCAATCGCAGGATTGCAAGACATCACACCTATGCCGCTCCGGTCCATCGTCACAAGAGCGGTATGAGCTCCGAGGCGCGCCGAAGCGTGGGCCGCTTCCGCGCCCGCATGGCCGCCGCCGATCACGATCACATCAAAATGTTTCACGTGAAACACTCCATCATTTACCTACGCAAAAGCTGGTGAAGATTTCATCCAGCAAGTTTTCGACATCTATTCGGCCTACTAAGGATTCGAGCGCGCCTATAGCGAATCGCAATTCCGCCGCGGCCAGATCATAAGAGTCGGGTCCACGCTCCAGGATAACATCTACCTCAGCCAAACACGAGACAGCTTGCTCCAGAGCGACGCGATGTCGCTCATGCGTCGCGAGTCCGATGCTGGCGCTCTTCGTCGAAAGGGTCGTTTGGACCCGAGAAATAAGCTCAGAGACGCCCTGCCCGGTTTTTCCGGAGATCCCACTTTCTTTGATACCTGAAAGATCCGCTTTTGGCCGGACCACGATATCATCGGACTCCGGAGCGATCATCAGAGTTTCATCCGGGGCGGCAAGGAAGACTCGCAAGTCCGCGGCTTTCGCGCGTTCGACAGCCCGCTCGATTCCCATGGCCTCAATCTTATCATCGCTATCGCGCAGACCCGCCGTATCCAGCAGTGTCACCGGCAGGCCGCCGAGGTCCATCCTCACCTCGATAACGTCCCGGGTCGTGCCAGCGATTTCAGATGTAATCGCTGCGTCACGGCCTGCGAGAGCATTTAGCAGGGTCGATTTACCGGCGTTAGGTGCGCCGATGATGGCAACTTCGAAGCCATTGCGGATACGCTCTGCGACATAGGTGCCCCGCGATTCGGCCTCCAGCTCTTTCCCGACTTTGGTCAGCAGCGCGTCGACCTCTGGGGTGACATCGACGGGCACCTCTTCGTCTGCGAAGTCGATCGTCGCTTCAAGCAGGGCTGCGGCACGGATCAGGTCTTTCCGCCAGTCTTCGACCCGCGCGCCAAGATGACCGGAGAGAACGCGGAGAGCTTGCTTTCTTTGAGCCTCGGTTTCGGCTTCGATGAGATCTGCCAGCCCTTCGACCTGTGCGAGGTCCAATTTTTCATTTTCTAGAGCGCGGCGGGTGAATTCACCTGCCTCAGCCATTCGCGTTTCCGGGAATGTCGACAGCAGTGAGAGCATCGCGCGCACGACAGCGATCGATCCGTGCACTTGCAGCTCGACAACATCCTCGCCGGTGAAGGAATTCGGCCCGGGAAAGCTGAGCACCAAGGCTTGGTCGATGACCTCCCCATCGGCGCCCCGTAGATTGCGCAGCGTGCTTTCGCGCCCCTTAGGACGTTGGCCGGTGATCTTCTCTGCGATCGCAAAGGCCCACGGGCCGGAAATGCGGATCACCGCAACTCCGGCACGGCCCGGCGCTGACGCTTGGGCGAATATCGTGTCCATATCTCACTAACCTATTGTTATTAATAAATAACTCAGGTGTTCATGGAGTCGAAGAAGTCAGAATTCGACTTGGTCTGCTTGAGTTTGCCGAGCAGGAACTCGATGGCGTCGGTGGTCCCCATCGGGTTGAGGATGCGGCGCAGGACAAAGGTCTTTTGCAGGTCCACTTTATCGACCAGCAGATCCTCTTTCCGTGTGCCGGACTTGAGGATGTCGATCGCCGGGAAGACGCGCTTATCTGCGATCTTGCGGTCCAGCACGATTTCGGAGTTGCCGGTACCTTTGAACTCTTCAAAGATCACTTCGTCCATGCGGCTGCCGGTGTCGATCAGCGCGGTGGCGATGATGGTGAGCGATCCGCCCTCTTCGATGTTCCGCGCAGCGCCGAAGAAACGTTTCGGGCGCTGCAGGGCGTTTGCGTCGACACCACCGGTCAGAACCTTACCCGAAGATGGCACCACGGTGTTGAACGCGCGGCCCAGACGGGTGATCGAATCGAGCAAGATCACCACGTCGCGCTTGTGTTCGACAAGACGCTTGGCTTTCTCAATCACCATCTCGGAGACGGCCACGTGGCGCGTTGCAGGTTCGTCGAAAGTGGAGGAAACGACCTCCCCCTTTACCGAACGCTGCATGTCGGTAACTTCTTCGGGCCGTTCATCGATCAGCAGGACGATCAGATAGCACTCTGGGTGGTTCTTTTCGATGCTGTTTGCGATGTTCTGCAGCAGCACGGTCTTACCGGTGCGCGGCGGGGCGACGATCAGCGAACGCTGACCCTTACCGATGGGCGACACGAGGTCGATGATCCGCGCGGAGCGGTCTTTGATAGTGGGGTCATCGACCTCCATCGTCAGGCGCTCGTCAGGGTAGAGCGGCGTCAGGTTTTCAAAAGCAACCTTATGGCGGGCCTTCTCAGGCGCCTCAAAGTTGATCTTGGTCACTTCGGTCAGCGCGAAATAGCGTTCGGTGTCGTCGGGCGCCTTGATCAGCCCCTCGATGGTGTCCCCGGTACGCAGCGACCATTTGCGGATCATGTCGGGCGAGACATAGATGTCATCGGGGCCCGGCAGATAGTTCGCTTCGGGTGAGCGCAGGAAACCGAATCCGTCTTGCAGCACTTCCAAGACGCCATCGCCCGAGATCTCCCAACCGTCATCCGCGCGTTCGCGAAGAATTTGGAACATCATCTCGCCTTTACGCATGGTCGAGGCGTTTTCGATTTCCAGCTCTTCGGCCATGGCGAGCAGGTTTTTCGGCGTCTGCGCCTTGAGATCAGCGAGGTTCAGCGTTTCGGTTGTCATGGAGCATCCTGTTCAGCCGCAGCAGAATGCGGGCTGGTCGATCATTTGAATGTGGCAAGCAGAAACCGCCCCGGACGGGACAGTGGCGCAGATATAGGCAACGGGGCTGCTTGAGTCAATTGCTTCAGAATTTCACAACGACCGAGAAGACGATCACGATCATCAAAAGCGTCGGCACCTCGTTCAAAAGGCGGAACTGACGGCCTGTCACCGTGCTCTCGCCGCTTTCGACGGATTTGACCTGTTTTTTCAACCAAATGTGGAAAACCGTCATGGCGACGACGCTAGCACCCTTGGTCCAAGGCCAGATCATCGTCCAATCCACGATTCCGGGCGTCAGAACGAGGGCGAGGCCGAAACCCCATGTCGCCATCATCGCGGGGCGCATGATGAACTGAGCGAGCTTAAATTCCATCATCGAGAAGGTCTCATGCATCCGACCTGCCGAGCCTGCCTGTTCGACATGATGCACGAAGAGCCGGGGCAGATAGAAGAGCGCGGCCATCCAACTGATGACGGACACGATATGGAGCGCTTTGATCCACGGATAAGCGAGGCTGAGAAGATCAAACATGGGGACGGCTCCGGTGTGCGTGCTTCTTTCTTAATAAATAAGAAAAGAGAAAAGATGTAGTTGATTGTAGGGAACCGGATTCCTGTGGATTAATGATTTATACAGCCGCTTATCAACAGGTGAACAAACTTCACGGCACCCTGTGGAAAAAATCGCTCCGATTCGCGAATATCTAACTTTCTCAGGATCTTGCCAGCGTATTTTCCGGGGGACAAAATGTATCAAAAGGGGGATAACCGGTGAAGTGCCGTGGTTATACGCACAAGCGGCTTATCCCTATCCATCGGGGTGGGAATCGGCGACAAAAACCGCGACTCGGGGCGAGATCTGCGGGCTTGTGCTGTCAACTTTTATCTCGCAGAACAAATCCTCAAGATTTGCGCCAGATCATCACAGGGTTATCCACATGCCGCAGAAAATCGTCCTCGCCTCCGGCTCGGAGATCCGCGCGAAACTCTTGGCGCAGGCCGCGATCCCGCATGAGGTGATCCCGGCGCGGGTCGACGAAGAAATGATCACCGCTGCCCTGCGTGCAGAGGCGGCAAAACCGCGCGACATCGCCGATACATTGGCCGAGATGAAGGCCCGCAAAGTGAGCGAAAAACACCCCGGCGCGCTGGTATTGGGCTGCGATCAGGTCTTGGAGCATCGCGGAGAGATGTTGCACAAGCCGCGTGATCGGGATGAGGCCATCGCGCAGCTTTACCAGTTGCGCGGGGATCGGCATTCGCTGCTCTCTGCCGCCGTGCTCTACGAAGATGGTGAACCGCTGTGGCGGCATGTCGGCCAAGTGCGGCTGCGGATGCGTGATGCAAGTGACACCTATATTAAGGACTACGTCGAACGGAACTGGGACAGCATCCGCTACGCGGTGGGCTGCTATAAGCTGGAAGAAGAAGGTGTGCGGCTGTTCAGCCAGATTGAGGGGGATTACTTTCACGTCCTCGGTATGCCATTTCTTGAACTGCTGAATTACCTGACGCTGCGCGGAGACCTCACGACATGAGCCTGTCCAAAATCCCCCTTGCCGGTGTGATCGGATCGCCCATCGCGCATTCCAAATCCCCGCAACTGCACCGCCATTGGCTAGAGACCTACGGCATCGCGGGTCATTATGTACCGCTTGATGTGGCGCCCGATGATCTGGAGCAGGTTTTGCGGACACTGCCCAAGATGGGTTTTGTCGGGGTAAACCTGACGATCCCCCATAAGGAGGCGGTGATGAAGATTGCGGATCTCATCACCGACCGCGCCACATTGATCGGTGCGGCGAATACATTGATCTTCCGCGCAGACGGGAAAATCCACGCGGACAATACGGATGGCTATGGATTCATCGAAAACCTCAAAGCCGGTGCGCCCGATTGGGATCCAAAATCCGGACCAGCGGCGATCTTGGGTGCAGGCGGCGCGGCGCGCGCTGTGGTCTCGTCGCTTTTGGACGCTGGCGTGCCTGAGATCTGCCTGTCGAACCGCACCCGCGTGCGGGCAGAGCAGCTGCAGCGCGATTTCGGCAGCAGGGTCAAAGTCGTCGATTGGGTGCAGGCGGGCAATATGATCGATCACGCCGCATTGGTGGTGAACACCACATCGCTTGGTATGATTGGCAAGGGTGCTTTGCGTGTGCCGCTTGATGGGCTGCGCCCCGGCACCGTGGTGACGGACCTCGTTTATGCGCCGCTGCGGACACATCTGCTGGAAACGGCCGAGGAAATGGGCTGTGTCACGGTCGACGGCCTTGGCATGTTGTTGCATCAGGCGGTGCCCGCGTTTGAGCGTTGGTTCGGCCAGCGGCCAGAGGTTGACCGCGCCACGCGCACGGCGGTGCTGCGCTGATGTTTCACCTCGGGCTGACCGGGTCGATCGGAATGGGCAAATCGACCACGGCAAAGATGTTTGCCAAGGAGGGCTGCGCCGTGTGGGATGCCGATGCAGCGGTGCACCGGCTTTATGCAAAGGGGGGCGCGGCGGTCGCACCCATGCAGGCGGCGTTTCCGACGGCGATAGAGGCTGACGCGGTTTCTCGCGCCGCATTGAAAGAGATCATCGCCGCTGATCCAACCGCCCTGCCCCGGATCGAGTCCATCGTACATCCATTGGTGACCCAAGACCGGGCGACATTTCTGGCCGAAGCCCATAGCGACATTGCCGTCCTCGACATTCCGCTGCTGTTTGAAACCGGCGGCGACGCTGCGATGGACGCGGTGGTCTGCGTCACTATCCCCGACGCCGTCCAACGCGACCGCGTGCTTGCCCGTGGCACCATGACCGAAGCGCAATTCGATGCCATCCGCGCCAAGCAGATGCCCGCCAAAGAGAAGTGCGCCCGGTCCGACTATGTGATAGTGACCGACACGCCTGACCATGCCCGCGCGCAGGTGCGGGATGTGATCCGCCACATTAGGGAAAAGCTACGTCATGCGTGAAATCGTGCTCGATACCGAAACCACCGGCTTTGACCCCGAAAGCGGCGACCGCATCGTCGAAATCGGTGCGGTCGAGCTGATGAACCATATGGCCACGGGCGAGACCTACCACCAATATATCAACCCCGAACGCTCCATGCCCGAAGAGGCGTTTCAGGTGCACGGGTTGGGTGATGATTTCCTGCGCGACAAGCCCAAGTTTGCGCAGATCGGCAAGTCATTCCTCGACTTTATTGGCACGTCCAAGCTGATCATTCACAACGCTGCCTTCGACATTAAATTCCTGAACGCCGAGCTGCGCTGGATGGGTCTGCCTCAAATCCCATGGGAGCAGGCGCTTGATACGTTGGAAATTGCGCGCAAACGCTTCCCCGGCTCGCCCGCCTCGCTCGACGCGCTCTGCCGTCGTTTCGGGATCGACAATACCTCGCGGACGCTGCACGGCGCTTTGCTCGACAGTGAGATTCTGGCCGAAGTCTATCTGGAATTGATCGGGGGGCGGCAGCCCGACTTTGCGCTGTCATCGGCGCCCGAACGGAAATCCGGTGAGCCTGACACGCGCTGGACCCCGAAACCGCGGCCCAATCCCCTGCCCTCGCGTCTGACAGAGGCCGAAGCCGCCGCCCATGCCGAATTTGTCGGCAAGCTGGGCGACGACGCGCTGTGGAAACAGCTTGGCTGACGCTTAGGCGTCGGCTTTTGGCGGGGTCTCGGCCTGACGGCGGGCAACTTCGTTGCGGTAGAGCGACAGGAAGTCGATGTTCTCAAGGTTCAGCGGCGGGAAGCCACCATCACGGGTCACGTCGCTGACGATGCGGCGCAGGAAAGGGAAGATCATCCGCGGGCATTCGATCAGCAGATAGGGGTGCATCTGCTCTTCGGGCACGCTTTCGACTTGGAAAATACCGACATAGTCGATTTCCAGAACGAAGAGCGTCGCGTCGCCGTCTTTCGCTTTCGAGGTGATGTTCAGCTTGATCGCGGTCTCATACTGGTTTTCCCCACCGCGCTTTTTCGCGTCGAGGTTGACCTGAACCTGCACATCGGGCTGCACATCTGCAGGGGCGCCCTTTTGCGCCATGATGTTCTCAAACGACATGTCGCGGATGAACTGGCCCAGCACGCGCATCTGCGGCTGTTTCGGTTGCGCTGTTTCGTTTTCTGCCATTTTCTGTGTCCTGTTGTGGTGAATTTCTTAAATCTATCCGGACTTAGCAGGTCGGCACGGGCCGCTCAATCCTTAGTCCAGCCCGAGGGGCCCTTGGTCTGGCGCGGCTGTTCGGGGATCTCATGAAAATCGCCATCGATCACGTCACCGCGACCGCGCGGGTCGCGTCTGCCCTGCGGGCCGGGGCGCGGGCCCATGCCGCCCGGGGTGCCAAAGCTCTGGACCTTCACCCGGTCGCGGATCGCGCTGTAGGCCGCTTGCCGGAAGCGCGGGATCAGGAAAGCAAAGCCGACAGCATCGGTGAAAAAACCCGGTGTCAGCAGCAGCGCGCCGGAAAACAGGATCATCGCGCCATGTACCAAAGGCTCTGTCGGGTCGCGCAGGTCATTGAAGGAACTGCGCAATTGACCAAGCGCCAGCGCCCCTTGAGAGCGCACCAACCATGTGCCCAGAACGGCGGTCAGCACCACCACGGCCAGCGTCCAGCCAAGGCCGATGGCGCCACCGACTTGGATGAAAAGCGTGATCTCGATCAGAGGCACGGCGATAAATGCGATCAATAGCCACATGTGGCGGGGTCCTTTCGCTGGGGGCAGAGTGGACTTGCCCCGGTCGAACACCTACATAAGAGCTTAACTCGCATGTTTCCATGCCACCCCTGAATGAGGTTTCGATGAATTCTCCCCTGATACAGCTTCTGGTGCTTGCCGGTATCGCCGTATTCCTGATCCTGCGGCTGAAAAACGTGCTTGGCACCCGCGAGGGTTTTGAAAAGCCCCCGGTAACCGATCAAACGCCAAGCGCCCGCAGTGGCCCCGCGTTTGAGGTGATCGAGGGCGGCCCCGATCTCGATATCACCGACCACGTTCCCGAAGACAGCTCCTCGGGCAAGGCACTGGCCGAGATGAAACGGGTTGAGCCCTCGTTCGGCGTCAGCGATTTTCTGCAAGGCGCACGCGGTGCCTATGAGATGATCGTCATGGGCTACGAGCGTGGCGATCTGGCAGAAATTCAGCCGTTTCTGGCCGATGATGTCTATGAAAGCTTTGTTGACGGTGTCGCGGCGCGCGAGGATCAAGGTCTGACGATCGACGCCAACTTTATCGGCGTGCGTGAAATGGAATTGGTCAACGCTACGATGGACGAGACCACGAAAGAAGCCGAACTCACCATTCGCTTCGTAGGAGAGCTGACCTCTGAGGTTCGCAACCGCGAAGGCGAGGTTGTCGAGGGCAGCAGCAACGAAATCAAACGCCAAAAAGATACATGGGTCTTCGCCCGTGTCATGGGCTCGGATGATCCGAATTGGCTGTTGGTTTCCACAGACGGGTAGCGCGTGCGCTCGGCGCACTTGCGCTGTTGGGCGGTGTGTTGATGAACACGCCGTCCGCAGCAGAGGTGCATTATACGGTGATGGATTTCGACCAGCTTGACGGCTGGGCCGAAGATGACCACGCCGCCGCCTTTGAGGTGTTCACCAGCACTTGCGGCGACATGAAAGATGTCGATTGGCGCGCGCTGTGCAAGCTGGCCAAAGATGGCCCCGACCCCCGGCAGTTTTTCGAGTTGTTTTTCCGGCCCGTGTTGATGGAAGACGGGAAAGATGGGTTGTTTACAGGGTATTTCGAGCCTGAGTTGGACGGCGATCTCTACCCCTCTGCGCGGTTTCAGTACCCCATCTACGCCATGCCCCCCGAGGCCGAAGAGATCCGCCCCTGGCTCACCAGACGTGAGATCCTAGATGGCGACGTGATGCGGGACCGCGGATTGGAAATCGCTTGGGTCGATGACCCGGTTGAGCTTTTCTTTTTGCAAATTCAAGGCTCTGGCCGTATCCGCCTGCCCGATGGCAGCTACCTGCGCGTGGGCTACCGCGGGGCGAATGGCCATGATTACCGCTCTGTCGGGGTCGAACTGGTGCGGCGGGGGGTCTATGAGGCGCATCAGGTCAGCGCCGATGTCATCAAGAATTGGGTGCGCCGCAACCCTGAAGATGGCCGCGAATTGCTCTATCACAATCCATCTTATGTTTTCTTTCGAGAGGTCAGCCGGGTGCCCGCCGACAAGGGGCCGCTTGGGGCGATGAACCGTTCTATCACCACGCTGCGCAGCATCGCGGTGGACCCGTCGCATGTGCCGCTTGGCGCGCCGGTTTGGATCGAAAAAGACGGCAAGAAACCCATGCGGCGCTTGATGGTCGCGCAGGATACGGGCTCGGCCATCAAGGGCACGCAGCGTGCGGATGTGTTCTTTGGCACCGGCGACAAAGCAGGCCGCGAGGCAGGCCGCCTGCGCGACGCGGGGCGGATGATGGTCTTGATGCCGATCCAACGCGCCTATGCTTTCCTGCCGGAGAGCGCGATATGAAACGCCGCCGCCTGAACGAAGACGATCTTGCGCTTTGGCGCAGGGTCACGGAACGGACAGAGAAGCTGGAGCTGAACAAGCTTTTCACGCAGGAGATCGACGCGCCCGCCCCTGCCCCGCCGCAGGTCCGTCGGGCCAAAATCGCGCTCCAAGGCAACAAGCCTCAGCCGACCATGAAGAAACGCAGCAATGACTTGCGCCCGACATTGTCAGAACAGATGAAAGCCGCCCCGGTTCAGATGGATCACAAAGCCTTCGGCAAGCTGAAGCGCGGCAAACTGCGCCCCGAAGGCCGGATTGATCTTCATGGCATGACGCTTGACCGCGCGCATCCGGCGCTGAACGGCTTCATCATGGATGCCCATGCCCGTGGCAAGCGGCTGGTTTTGGTCATCACCGGCAAGGGCAAGCGCCGCGACGAAGGCGGGCCGATCCCGGTGCGCGACGGCGTGCTGCGCCATCAGGTGCCGCAATGGTTGTCGATGCCGCCGCTCAACGGCCTTGTGCTTCAGATTGCGCAGGCCCATGTCAGCCACGGCGGCGGCGGGGCCTATTACGTCTATCTCCGGCGCAACCGTTAGCCGCGCAACAGCGGCCTATAGCGTCTGATCGCCCATGCGGCCAAACCAGCCGCCACCAGATAGTAAACCGCGATCGGCAACATCTGCTCCGGGAAATCGACGCCCAAGTCGATGAAAAGACCCGTCACCCCCGGCCCGATGGCCGAGCCAAAGACCATCAGCGCCGCGGCTACTGCTTTGATCGACCCCACATGGCGGGTGCCGAAGTACTCGGCCCAGAACGCCGCCGGTGCGGTGGATTGCATGCCCTGCCCGAAGCCGAAAATCACCAAGCCGATCCCAGCCATCCACAGCGTATCGGCATAGGCCAGCACCGCGAATGACAGGGCAAATGGCAGCATCATCACCGGCACCACGCGGCTGACGCCAAAGCGGTCAATCGCCCAACCCGAAAGGAAGGTCGAGGCTACCGCCGAGAGCGTGTAGACCGGCATGAGCGCCACGAATTCGACCAAGGCCCAGCCTTTCACTTCGGTCAGGTGAACCTGCTGGAAAAACAGCGCGGTGCCCCATGCAGCGGGGCCGATGGCGAGAGGGATGATCATCCAAAACAGGCCCGAACGGAACATCTCTGCCCGCGTCCAATGCCGCCCCTTCATGCCCGCGCGCTGCGCCTGATCGGCCATGCTTTGCGGGGTACGCTCTTGCCGCAGCAGGATCAGGATCACCGGGATGGTCAGCAGCACCAGCCCGGCGGCCAGCACCCAAAGGCTGCGCCAATGAAAGCTGGCGAACAGGGCCACGAAGATCACCGGCAAGAACGCCTGACCAGCGGCGAACCCCATCGACGACAGCGAAAGCGCCTTGCCACGTGATGCCTCAAACCAGCGCACCATGGCGACCTGCCCAAGCTGAGACATCATGCCCTGCCCGGTTAGCCGCAAGGCATAGATAACGAAGATCAGCGCGACCCAATTTGGCACTGCCGCCATCGCCAAACAGGCCCCGGCAAGCGCCACCATCACGCCAAAGGCCAGCACCCGCACGCGAAAACGATCCGTCAGCACCCCGGCCCAGACCATGGTGACTGCCGAAAGCGTCGTGCCGATGGTATAGATGCCGCCCCATTGCCCATCACTCAGGCCAAAATCGCCCTTCACCGCCCCGGCAAAGAGCGAGATGAAATAGGTTTGCCCATAGGACGAGGTGAATGTCAGCAGGAAACCGGCCAGGAGAAACAACCAGTTGCGCCGCAAAAATGAGAGGTATTCCATGCCCCTTTCATCGCCGGGACATGGAGGAAAGGAAAGCCCTAAAGAACGTAGCGGCTTAGATCGGTGGAGCGGGTCAGTTCGCCAAGGTTCTTTTCGACAAAGTCAGCATCAACCGTGATCTCCTGCCCCGACCGGTCGGGCGCATCAAAGGAGACCTCTTCGAACACCCGTTCCATCACCGTATAAAGCCGCCGCGCGCCGATGTTCTCAACCGAGGTGTTCACATCCGCCGCGATCTTGGCTAGCGCCGCGATGCCCTCTTCGGTGAAGGTGACGGTCAGATCTTCGGTCCCCATCAGGGCGGTGTATTGCCGCGTCAGCGCATTGTCGGTCTCGGTCAGGATGCGAACGAAATCACCCTCGGTCAGCGCCCGCAGTTCGACGCGGATCGGCAGACGGCCCTGAAGCTCGGGCAACAGGTCCGACGGCTTGGCGATGTGGAAGGCACCGGAGGCGATAAAGAGGATATGATCGGTCTTAACCGTGCCGTATTTCGTCGACACCACGGTGCCTTCGATCAGCGGCAGCAGATCGCGCTGCACCCCTTCACGTGAAACATCACCGCCCCGCGCATCGGAACGGGCGCAGACCTTGTCGATCTCATCCAAAAAGACAATGCCGTTCTGCTCGACAGCCTCGATGGCGGCGCGGTTGACGGCTTCATCGTCCAGCAATTTGTCGGCTTCTTCGCCGACCAGCACCTCATAGCTATCGGCCACGGCCATGCGTTTTTTGGTGGTGCGGCCCCCCATGGCTTTGCCAAACATATCGCCAAGGTTCATCATCCCCATGCCCTGTTGGCCGGGAATGTCCATCATTGGGAAGGGGCTGGAGGTATCGGAGACCTCAAGCTCGATCATCGTGTCATCCAGCTCACCACTGCGGAGCTTCTTGCGGAACATCTCGCGGGTGCCGTCGCGGGCGTCGGTGCCGGCGATGGCGTCGATCACGCGCTCTTCGGCGGCCTGCTCGGCCTTGGTTTTCACGTCTTCACGCATGAAATCGCGGGTCATGGCGATGGCGCTGTCCACAAGATCTCGGATGATCTGCTCCACGTCGCGGCCGACATAGCCCACTTCGGTGAATTTCGTCGCTTCGATCTTGATAAATGGTGCACGGGCCAACTTGGCCAAACGGCGGCTGATCTCGGTCTTGCCGACGCCGGTGGGGCCGATCATCAAGATGTTCTTGGGGTAGACTTCGTCGCGCAGGTCATCGCTTAGCTGTTTGCGGCGCCAGCGGTTGCGCAGGGCCACGGCCACGGCGCGTTTGGCGTCATTCTGGCCGATGATATAGCGGTCCAATTCGGATACGATCTCGCGGGGGGTCAGGTCGGTCATGCGGTGATTTTCTCCACGGTGAGTTTGCCGTTGGTGTAGACGCAGATGTCGGCGGCGATCGCCATGGCATCACGGGCAATGGTTTCGGCGTCGCGGTCGCTGTCCATCATGCCGCGCGCAGCGGCGAGGGCATAGTTCCCGCCCGACCCGATGGCCGCGACCTCATGTTCGGGCTCCAGCACATCGCCGGCGCCGGTGATGACCAGCAGGTCTTTCCCGTCGGTCACGATCAGCATCGCTTCAAGTTTTTGCAGGTATTTGTCGGTGCGCCAGTCCTTGGCCAATTCGACACTCGCGCGGGCCAATTGCCCCGGTGTCGCTTCGAGCTTGGCCTCCAACCGTTCCAGCAGGGTAAAGGCATCTGCCGTGGAGCCCGCAAACCCCGCCACAACATCATAGCCGCCGGGGCTGAGCTTGCGCACTTTGCGCGCGGTGCCTTTGATCACGGTCTGGCCAAGGCTGACCTGTCCGTCACCGGCAATTACCACTTCGCCGCCTTTTTTGACGCCAATGATCGTGGTCCCGTGCCAACCGGGGAAATCGTCGTTCTGTGCCATGGGGCCTCCTGTCGCTTGGCGCTCTATATGGCCCCCGTGGCAGGGCAGGACAAGGGCAGCGCCGCTTGTGAGCGGTCGGGCGACGGGCTAGCCTCTGGCGATGCAGGATCACGCCCAAGTTAATATCTACCTTGAACCCCCGCTACGGCAGAGCGCCGAAGCCGGGACGCATAACTTCATCGGAAAACTCGCGCGTGTCCTCGAAAATGCCCAACTTAGGGTCACATATCGAGATATCGGCGCGCCCGCCCGCGCGGCTGATGCGCTTTCATTAAGCCATATGGTTCCTGCCCCAACGTCCCGCGGTTTGGTCTTTCGGCGCTGCTACTACTACCCCTTTTGGCAGATCGAAGCGCGCCCTGAACGGTGGCTTTGGGATGTCGCCGTGGCCGAGTTTGATCCAAGCGGTGTCGATCCAAAGCAGGCGCAACGCTTCTACAGTTTCTGGCAAAAGCGCCTGTTCGGAGATGCGCCGCAACAGTCCAACCGCGATGGGCCGATCTACGTGCCGCTACAGGGCCGCTTGTTGCAGCGGCGGTCTTTTCAATCTTGCAGCCCACTGCAGATGCTGACCCTCACGCTTGCCCATAGCACCGGCCCCGTCGTCGCGGCCCTGCACCCGAAAGAGGTCTATAGCCCCGAGGAGCAAACCGCGCTTGAAGCGCTCGCTGCGCGCCATCCAAGATTGACCCTGACGATGGGTGAGATGGTGCGGCATTTGCAAAGCTGTGCATTCGTCGTGACGCAGAATTCAGCAGCCGCCTTCTCTGGTTACTTCTTTGGCAAACCGGCGTTGTTCTTTGGCCAGATCGATTTCCACCATATCGGCGTGCGGGCGGATCTTGCGGATCTCAGCCACAGCTTTGACGCCGTGGGGCAGGCTGCCCCGGATTTCGCCGCTTATATCCGGTGGTTCTGGCAAGAGCATTGCATCAACGCAGGCCGCGCCGAGGCCGAAGAAAAGATCGTTGCCCGGTTCAAACGCTTTGGCTGGCCCCTTTGACTGGCTCTTGTGACCGCAAATGAAAAGGGCGCCCCGAAGGACGCCCGTTTTCGTAACTCGAATCTGGTAAGGTACTGACCTTAGATGGATTCTTCGATCCAGCTTTGCAGGGCCGCCTTGGGGCGTGCGCCAGCAAGGTTGGACACGACCTGCCCGTCTTTAAAGATGAACAGCGCCGGAATACCACGCACGCCGACCTGAGCGGGGGAGTTCGGGTTTTCGTCGACGTTGACTTTGACGATCTTCACGCGACCGTTCATCTCATCCGACAGCTCCTCCAGCGAAGGGCCGATCTGTTTGCACGGGCCGCACCATTCGGCCCAGAAATCGACCAGAACCGGAATGTCCGAATTTTTGACTTCGGCGTCGAAAGTGTCGTCGGTGACTGCGACGGTTGCCATGATGCTCTCCTGACAGGAATGGGTTGAGGCCTGAACCTATGAACGCGGGGCGGTGGCGTCAAGATATGGCAGGGCACGTAGCGCATTTGTCACGATATCGTTGGGTAACACCATAAGCGCGGGGCGGGCGGTCCATAGAATGGCGGTCTCGATCCGCCGATCGGGGTAGATCTGGCGCAGCATATGGGCATAGGCGCCCATCTGGCGCAACAGCCCGTCGGGGCAGGCGTCAGCGGTCTCGGGGACCACGCGGTTGGTCTTGAAATCGACGGCAAGGATATGATCCTCGGCGATCACCAAGCGGTCGATCGTGCCGTGTAGACGCTGATGGCCCAAGCTGCCGGTCACGGGGACTTCGGCAAGGGTCGTTTCGGTGAATAGCGGGGCGAGGGCAGGGGTGCGCAGAACCGCGTCGGCCTCACTTTCGGCGCGGGCAATCATTTCAGGTGGATGCCTTCGGGCCAAGCGGTCCAGAAATACCTGCCGCGCGTCCGGCCCCATGAGGGGCAAATGCTCCAGCAATTCATGGACCAAAGTGCCGTAGCTCAGCGCGGTATCCATATCAAAGCCGGCCTCACCCGCCAGCGCCTTGGCGCCGCCAAGATCGGAGGGTGAGAGGGTCTTGTCCTCCCCTCGGGGGGACGGGGCGGAACGGGTGAAAATAGGGTCTAACACGGGCGTTGTGACGATTTTCTCTGGCGTCTCTACGATGTCGAGCGTATCCCAGTCGCCCTGTTGATAGCGCAGCGTGCCATCATCGCCCCAGGGCTCGGCCCGGAGCCGGGCCAAAGCGGCAGCGGTGATCTGGTACCAAGAGGATTCATCTTTCGACAATTCCCCCGCCGCCGCCACGATCAGCCATTTTTCGGCCCGCGTCATGGCCACATAGAAAAGCCGAAGCCGCTCTTGCAATGCGGCCTCTTTCATCTCGTCGAGCCGCGCGCGCATGGGCTGGGGCATGTCATCTGCCGGGGCTTTCCAGACGGGCGTGCCGTCGACGGTGATGATCTCATCCTTGATCGTCACATCGCGCCGCCCGGTGTCGGGCAGGATCACGATCGGCGCTTCCAGCCCCTTTGCCCCATGCACCGTCATCACGCGGATCTGGTTCGAAGCACTGTCGATCTGGCGTTTAATCTCCAGATCATCGGTCTGCATCCATTGCAGGAATCCGGTCAGGCTTGGCACCGTGCCGCGCTCGTAAGAGAGCGCTTGGCTTAGCATCGCATTGATCCCATCCTCGGCCTCTGGCCCCAACCGCGCCAGCAGTTTGCGGCGGCCATCGTGGCGGGTGAGGATGCGTTCGATCAGGTCGTAAGGGCGCAGGTAATCAACCTGCCCGCGCAGGTCGCGCAGCACGGCAAGGGTGGCGGCGTGGGTCTCGGTCTGGCCGCGCAGGGCTTGCCAGAGGTGATCCTCTTTGCGGTAATGGGCGAGGGTGAAAAGGTCTTGTTCAGACCAGCCGAAAAGTGGTGATTTCAACGCGGTGGCAAGGGATAGATCGTCGTCCGGTGTGGCGAGGAACGACAGGATCGCAGCCAGATCGCGCACCGCCAGTTCGGCCCCGACCTTGAGCCGGTCCGCCCCGGCGATGGGCAGTTCCGCCGCCTTGCAGGCGCGGATGATCTCCGAAAACAGGGCCGAGCGGCGCTGCACGAGGATCAGGAAATCCCCCGGTTGGATGCGCCGCCGCGCCAAGCCGCCCTTGCTGTCGTCGGGCAGGTAATGCGCCTCGGTGGTTAGCTCTTTGATCCGCCGCGCGATGCGTTCGGCCAGTTGCACGGTGTGATGCCGCGCGCTGCGGCGGTCAACGGGGTCGGTCCAGTCGCCTTCTTCATCGGGGCCTGCTTTCTCAATAAAGGGCCAAAGATCGACACGGCCGGGCAGGCGGTCCTTAAAGGCCATATGCCCGTCATTTGTGAACCCTGTTTGGATCTCCGGATCGAAAACCCCATCGACCGCCTGCAAAATCGCCGAGGAAGACCGGAAGGAATAGGCGAGGCTACGGCGCTGAAAGAACTGCCCCGCTTCGCCGATTTTCTGCTCAAAGGTCGCGCCTTTGCGGTCCAACTCCTCGGGGTCGGCCCCTTGGAAAGAGTAGATCGACTGCTTTTTGTCGCCCACGACGAAAAGCGTCCGATCCACCTCATTACGTGCGCCAGCGCCTGAGTAAAATTCATCCGTCAGCCGTTCGATCACATCCCATTGGCGCGGCGAGGTGTCCTGCGCTTCGTCCACAAGGATATGGTCGATGCCACCGTCGATGCGAAACAGCACCCAAGCCGCCACCGCCTTGTCGGTCAACAAAGCGCGGGCTTTGAGGATCAGATCGTCAAAGTCGAGCCAGCCGCGTTTTTGTTTCTCATCGGCATAACGCTCAAGGAAACGGGCCGCGAACCGGTGCAGCACATAGGACTTGCGCGCCGCCTTTAAGGCCAGCCGCGCTTCGCGGGCGTCTTCGACGCGCTGCATCAACTGCTCAAGCTGCGGCATCTGTACGGCGATGACCTTTTGTGTCGGCTTGGTCGGAAAACTGCCGATTTTTGCGGTAAATGGCGCCTTGGCGCCGCTGCCGGTCAAAAGGGTATTTTCAAGCTGGGGCAGGGCAGAAAGATCGTAGCGGTCAATCTCTTGCAGCGCCGCGCCGGCCTTGCCGTCATTTCCGCCTTTGGCCAGCAGATGCGGGATGATCTCGGCCATCATCGCCGCTTCGCTGCCAAGAAAGACCGACGCCGCGATTTTCTCTTCGGTCAGGTCTTCGGGCTGGGCGAAAAGCGTTAGGATCTCGGCCCATGACCGGGGGTCGGTGAAAGCATCGCGCTGGCCCACGATGCTACGGGTAAGGCTGGCGAAATCTTCGCCGGTGTAATGCCGCGCAATGTCGGCCACCAGCGGGGCGTCTTCGCTCTCGGCCATCTCATCGACGATCTCGGCCCGCAACAGATCGGCGGCGCGGTCTTCGATCTCGGTGAATTGCGGGCTGACCTGCGCCTCCAGCGGGAAGCGGCGCAAGAGGGCCGCGCAGAAAGAGTGGATGGTTTGGATTTTCAGCCCGCCCGGCGTCTCAATCGCGCGGGCGAAAAGGGTGCGGGCATTGCGCAGTTGCTCGGGCGTCAACGCTCCTTGCACGCCGAGATCGGCCAAGGCATCGCGCAGCGCTTCGTCCTTCAGCATCGCCCATTCGCCCAAACGTTTGAACAGACGGTTTTGCATCTCTGACGCGGCGGCCTTGGTATAGGTCAGGCAAAGGATGTGCTGCGGCTCCACATCATCCAGCAACAGCCGCGCCACGCGGTCGGTCAGCACGCGGGTCTTGCCAGAGCCCGCGTTGGCGGTGAGCCAAGTGGAGGCATCGGGCCGCGCCGCTTCGATCTGGGCGCGGGTGGCATCGTCAAAATCGCGCATCATTCCAAATCCTCTGGACGGGCAGAGCTGGTGCCGTCCCATTCGCCGAAACGGGCCAGTTGGTCATAATTCCCGGCAAAAGCATCGCTTTGCACCATGCGGCGCGCGGTGAAGCCCTGCCCCTCATCAAGGTAGCGTGAGAGCAGCGCATGCAGCCCGGCGAGCACCTCTTGAGGGTTTTCTTCTTCCAGCGGGGCAGGGACTTCGACGGGTTTCGACCCGAGCCCGATAAAGGCAGCATGGGCCACATGGGCCACGCCCACCTCTGGGAAACCGCCACGCTCGACCATCGCAGCCTCGATCAGCAGTTGCTTGTCAAACAGCCGCTGTTCCTTTTTGCCCGGCGGCGTCCCGGTCTTGTAGTCATAGATCAGCACATCGCCATCATCGGTCTGGTCGATCCGGTCCGCAAAGCCACTGAGGGTAAAGCCGAGGTCGGCGAAGGTGTAGCTGCCGCGCGCGCCCTGTTCGAACGCGACGGGGCTGGAGAATGCGGCGCGTTGGCTTTCACGGGCGATGAACCAATCTGCGATCCGGTCGATCCGTGCCAGCCACATGGCGCGGGCGGCGGGCCATGGGGCTTCCTCCTCCAGCACCTCGGCGGCCACTTGCATCAGCGTGTCGCGGGTTAGTCGCGCAGGATCGCGGGCCACCAGCTTCACGAAATCCTCCATGATACGGTGCAAAACGATGCCCCGCACCGGCGCGTCGGGAGATTGCACCAGGGGGTTGATCGGACGCAATTTCAGGCTGTGCTTGGCATAGACGGCATAGGGATCACGGATCAGCGTCTTGATCTCGGTCACCGACAGTTTGCGCGGCCGCGCGGCACGGGGCGGGCGCGGCGAGGGGCGCGGCGCGGGGGCCGTACGCTTCACCGCCTCAAGGCCGCGCACCTGATCCAGCCAATAGCCGCCGCGCTGCTGCATCGCCTTCCACGCCTCGGGCCCGCCGGTGTCGCCCAAGCCGCCCAGCAGATTGCCCAACCGGTTCAGCCAGCGTGACGGCACCATCTCGGCCTCATCCGAGCGGATCGCTCGGGTGATCCAAACCTCGGGGCTAGCGATGGCTTGCTGATAGTCATGCGCCGACAGGCCGATGCGCCGTTCGGGCAACAGCAGCCCGGCCTTCTCGCGCATTTGACGGTTGAGCCAAGGATCGGGCGGCGGGGCTTCGGGCCATGTGCCTTCGTTCAATCCGCCGAGGATGACCAGATCGGCCCCCTGAACCCGCGCCTCCATCGTGCCCCAAATCATGATGTCGGGATGCGGGGTATCGGCCTCGCGCACTTCTTCTTGGGACAAAAGCGCGCCCAGCAGATCGGCATAATCGGCAGCATTCATCGCGCCGCCGTGCACGGCGTGTTCGGTGAGGTTTGCCATCACAGCTTCCGCCGCGATGCCCGCGCCGTGCTGCCAGAGCAGGTGATCGGGGTCGGCGGGTTGTCCGGCGGCGATCCTTTCGGCCAGTGCCAAATGCGCGGCGACGCAATCGGGCAGGGGCCGCTCTCCGGGGGCGTCATGGCCGGGGAAGGTCTCGCCCAGCCAAGCGACCCAATCGCGGAAGCCGCTGGGGTCCTCCATCCGCTTCGCGGCCCGCTCTGCAATCTCGACCAAGCTCTCTGCATCGGGATAGGGCAGCCCGTGACGCCGGATCTCGGCCTCCAAGCGCTGGGTATAGAGCTGGTGAAAGTTCCGCCCCGCGCCGCTGTGTGTCAGCGGGTGTTTCAGCAGGGTCAGCAGCGCCTCGGCATCCAGTTTCCGGACGAACAGCGCCGCCACATGGCGCAAGAATCGCCCCGGCGGAGAGAGTTGCAGCGGCATCCCGGCGCTGTCGTCGGGCAGGATGTTCCACCGATCAAGCGCCGCCGTGACCTGCCGGGTAAGCATCCGGTCGGGCGTGATCAACGCGGCCTTCACGCCATCCTCAGCAGCTTGGCGTAGGCGCAGCGCGATGGTCAATGCCTCGACCCGCGGGGTGGGCGCTTCGATCAGAGTGATGTTGGCGGTGGCACCTTGCAGGTCTTCCAGTTTCGGCCCCTCACCCAGCCAAGCATGGGTGACCGGCGCGGGCCGGAGCGAGAGCGACAGCAGCTTGTTGCGGGCCGCTGAAACCGGGGGCATCTCGCACCAAGGCGCGACCGCGCCGCGCGCAACGCCGAGCATGTTCATCAGCTTGCGAAACCGGTATTGCGGATGATCCTCGGCCAACAGCGCCTGATCCAATTCATTCCAAACGGCGGTCGGCATCTCAAAGTCGAAACCGGGCAGAATGATCGCCCCTTGCGGCAGGCGGGCCACGGCCTCCATCAGCAGCGCGGTCGTCCCGCGCGACCCGGTAGAGCCAGCAAGGATCACCGGATGTCGCGGTGGATTGTCCTGCCAACGGGCGATGATCCGGGCAACAAGTTGACGCCGCCGCGCCTCGGCATCCGGGCGGGTGGTGGTCTGGCCTAGATAGTCATGGGCGATGGCAAGGAACCGCTGCGCGCGCTCCCAATGGGCCGAGAGATGGCCAACGTCCAGCCCGGCCACCGTCTCGGGCGAGACCCCTTCGCCCTGCATCTCGTCGATCAGGCCCGCAAGACTGTCCGACAGCGCATAAAGCGACGCGCGCGGCGCGAGATCCGGCGCGGCATCCAGTAGGCGCGACACCAGTTGAATGAGTTCCAGCCGCCGTTGCAGCGGTGGCGTTGGGGCGGGCAGCGCAATGCCGGGGCCCAAGGCATCAAGGTCCGTAATCAGCCGAATGCGGGGCAGAAACCCCGCCGGTCCTGCGTCGAAATCATGGCGCAACCGGCGTGCCATTCGGTTGGTGTTGACCAGCAGTTCAACGCGGGCCATCGCCTCGGGCGGGCCATTCTCCAACCGGTCGCAAAGCCCGCGCACCAACCCGCGTGGGAAGTCGACACCGGGGGCGAGGCCAAAGACTCGGGGGCTGTCTTGCGGTTCAAACATCGGCGCCCGCCAAAAGGCTTTCGGCAAGGGGAATGCCGCCGGGATGGCCCACATCGCACCAACGCCCGGTATAGGGCAGGCCAAACAACGTCTCGCGCTGAAGCATCATATCCCACAATAGGTTGAGCGAGAATTTCTCGGCTTCGATATCGGCCAGCAGATCGGTTTTGATGATCTGTATCCCGCCATAGACCTGCCCCGGCCCGCGTTGCAGGCGGCCATCCGGGGCGCGGGTAAAGTCGCCCGTGCCGCCATGGCCAAGGGTGTTTTCCAGCGGCACGGTCATCAATAGCGCTTCCATCCGCGCCGGATCCCACGCTGCTTGCAGCATCGCGAGCGGGTTCGGCCCGGCCCAAAGTGCGTCACTGTTCATGGTGAAAACCGGCCCCGCGCCCAGCAACGGCAGGGCATTGCGCAGCCCGCCGCCGGTGTCGAGGATCTCAGGCGTCTCGATCACGGTCTTAACATCCTGCGTCCGCAGATGGGCATCAAGCTGGTCGGGCAGATAGTGCAGGTTCGCCACGATCCGGGCGGGGGATATCCCGCGGGCGAGGTCCAGCGCATGGTCGATCAAGGGGCGACCTGCGACCGGCACCATGGGTTTGGGCTGGGTCTGGGTGAGATGTTTCATACGCGTGCCGAACCCGGCCGCGAACATCATGATGGCGTCGGGATAGTCGCGCATTGGCTTTTCAGATGCTCCAAGAATTCGGGGGTCGGATGGGGCAGCACGCCCGCGATAGAATCCGCCACCGTGGCAAGGGCGGGATGGCGCAGGTTATGTTGCAGATGCTGCCACACACGGGGGATCAGATCGACGTAATGCGGTTTGCCATCACGCAGGCAAAGGCGCGCAAAGATGCCCAGAATGCGCAGGTTGCGCTGGGCACCAAGCAGCGCATAGGCGCGGCGGAAGGGGGCGGCTTCTTGTTCGGTCTGGGCAATGTAATAGTCGATGATCTGTCCCTCCACCGCGCGGGGAACATCACGGCGGGCGTCTTGCAGGATTGAGACCAGATCATAGGCCGGATGGCCCAGCAGCGCGTCCTGGAAATCCAGCAACCCGACGCGCGCGGCACCTTCGCGCTGCGGCAGCCAAAGCAGATTTTCGGCGTGATAGTCGCGCAGGATCACGACCTTGCGCGCGTCATCCAGCGCAGCGACGAGGGGGCGGAAAGCCTGCGCGAAAGCGGCGCTTGCCACTTGCCCACCCTCGGGTGCGTAAAAGTCGAATGCGGGGGCTGCCATATCGGTCAGCCAATCGGCATCGCAAAGCGGCAGTTCCGGCAAGGGGGCGCTGTGAAGTTTGACCAATACGTCTGCGGCGGCGCGGTACAGCGGAAGTTCCCGAGCGGGATCGGTCGCCATCAGCCGGGCGAAAAGATCATCGCCAAGGTCTTCGATCAGTAGCAGCCCGTGGTCGCTGTCCTTGTGATAAATCTGGGGCGCGCTGAGGCCGCAGGCCGTCAGATGCGCCGCGACATCAAGGAAGGGGCGCACGTCTTCGCCGCGTTCGGGTGGGGCATCCATCAAGATGGCCCTATCTACATTCGCTTTACGCAGCCGGTCATACCGCCGGTTGGAGGCGTCGCCCGCCAGCAGTTTTCGGGTGGCCCCGGCCCAGCCGGACGTTTGCAAAAAACCTTCGATTAATGCGGCGCGTCCGGTCATGCGCACCACTCTGTCAACTTGGTGGCCCAACCGCTGCCGGACCATTCGGCTGTCAGCGCGCGGCTGTCTTCGTGGGCCCCGGGGGAAATGCTGATCCGTAGCGCCCCGGCGGGGGCGAGCGGACCCAGACGATCCGGCCATTCCACCAGACAGATCGCGTCATGAAAGGCCTCAACCAGTCCCAGTTCCTCGATCTCATGGGTGGAGGTCAGACGGTAGAGATCGGCATGCCAGATCGCGCCGCTTGCCCCCTCATAGGTTTGTACCAATGTGAAGGTGGGCGAGGGGATGTCCTCGGGGTAGTCGAGCAGTTCGGTGATCAGAGCGCGGGCGAAATGGGTCTTGCCCGCACCGACATCGCCGCTGAGCAAAATGACATCGCCGGGTGACAGGCGGCGGGCCAATTGCTGGGCGCGCCGGGCGGTGTCATCGGGGCCGCTGAGCCGGAGGGAAAGGGTATCGTCGGACATGCCCCATGCTTAGCGTGCCGACACGCAGCCGCAAGATTAAAGCGGCGGGGAATGCCCTAGTTGGAGGGTTGTCGCCGGTCGCATGCCGAAGGCATGGCGCTGCGGTCCGGGCGGGCCGTTCCAACCGGGGTCGGGCGAAAGCGCAAAAGCGTCGCGCCGGAAGCGATGGCCGAAATCTCACAAGTGAGGGCCGCGCCGTGGAGCGGAGCGACAGGCATGTTCCAGCCCGCGCGGTCCCCTCTGCCCATGACAAATTCGGCCACGTCGGGCCAAAGCGGATTGGCTGCCGACATCTTTTGCCAGACGCGGATCGCGTCATTGATGGTAGTCTCGGCAAAGCTTTTGTCGGGGTCTTGTTTCCATTGGTCGCGATAGGCGGCGTTGCAAAAGGTCAGCACGCCGGAGGCGGAGAAGACGGCGAACCCATCTTCGAGCTTGTCCAGCAGGCTTTGGCTTTGCTCAAGCTCAGCGCGGAAATTGCGGGTCAGGGTGACTTCGGCGGTGATGTCTTCGATCAAGAATGCGGTGGCCCCGTCGGGGTGGGGCCGGCCACGGATGCTGTAGGTTTGACCGTTCTCAAGCGACCATGTCTCTTGATAGCGTCCATCGGTTGCGGCGGCGATCACCTCGGCAATCTCCTGACGCCAATTCTTGTAGTTTTTTGGTTCCGGCATGCGGCGGCTTTCGCGCAGCTGATCGAAAAAGGACACCATCGTCGGACGGGCGCTGAGAAAGGGGGCGGGCAGGGCGGTCAGGTCAACCAGGGCAGGGTTGAACAGGGCCAACTGCCCATTGCGGTCAAAAATCGCCAGCCCGATGGACAGATGCGCAAAGGTCTTGGCAAGGGTTTGAACGAAGTTGCGCTGCGCCTCTTCGGCGGCGACCACAGCGTTGATGCAGGTGGCGTGGTAGACCTGCACATTGTCCTCTGTCGTGGTGGTCAGGGCGTACCAATCGGGTTTGTCCCCGTCGCCGCAGCGCAGGCATACGCGGTTGGGATGTTCGGGCGAGGGCGTGCTGAACAATGCGGCGCCGCCGCATTCAGGATCGGCCGGTGCCTTGCGTTTCAGGGCCCCGTAGGCCCGGTTGTGCCAGATGATGCGGCCTGCGGCATTGGTCTGCCATGCAGGGTTGGGGCTGGTTTCGCTGGCCCGGCGCAGCGCGGCGAGTTTTTGGAATGTCTCTTGCGTGATCTCTTCGGCCGCGCGGGTCTGGGGCAGGTGCAGCCAGCATAGCGCGTCCCGCCATGTGATGCGAAGTTCCGACGGGCTGTCGCCATCCTCTGCCACGAGGGTCAGTTTGCCAGTGGCCCCGTGCCGGGCCGTGCGGGGGAATTCAGGAAACCGCGACAGCAGCGCTTCGCGGATGTCCTCCCACTGGTGGTGGCCGGGGGCGAGGGCAAAGCGGGTCAGCGCGCTGTCGGAGCCGTGGATCAACTCGCCGTCTTCGAAAAGCAGGCTCATATCGTCGATGCCGGGCGGTGCCGCAGCGGGGCGGCCCGCGTTTGTGCTAAGCCACCAAAGGGCGGCCAGAGCGGCGGTGAAAGCAGCGGCAAGCACGATGATAACGTCTGGCAATGCCATGACGGATACCCCTTTCGGCAAATGCGACGCCCTATATTGAGAGCCAAAGGTTAACGGCGGGTTAACAAAAGCGCAGTTCCCCCTTTCAAGCCGTTAAGCGCTGGTTCTCGCCCATCACGGCATCATCGGGGCCAAGGTCCAGCAGGCGGCGCGGCCAGACGACTTCGACAACCGCGCCGCTGCCTGCGGGCGGCAACCCGCGCAGCCAACCGCTGTCTGACCCATTGGCAAACCGCAGCCGCGCGCCGGACCGTTCGAGGAAAGTCTTGGCGATGAAAAGCCCCAGCCCCATGCCCTCATATTCAGGGCGTGCCGTCTCGTTTGCCGTGCCGCTACGGCGGCGCAGGAAGGGGTCGCCGATCCGCCCCAGATGCTGCGGCGGAAAGCCCGGCCCGTTGTCGATGATCCGCACCGAGATATCCTCGGCGGACCATTCAGTTTCGATCCAAACGGTGGTTTCGGCAAAATCCACTGCGTTCTGCACCAGATTGCGCAGACCGTGGATGATTTCGGGTTTGCGCGGAATGGTTGGCGGGCGCGCGTGGTCTCGGGCCATCGGGTTGTCAGAGAACATCACCGTCTTGCCGCGCTCCAGATGTGGTTCGGCGGCCTCTTCCACCACGGCGGTGAGTTGCGCGCGTTGCATATGCAGATCGTCTTTCCCAATGCGGCCCATATCGCGCAGGATATCGCGGCACCGGTCAGCCTGATCGCGGATCAACGCGGCGTCTTCAGCCAGATCGGGCCGGTCTTCGAGGTCACCCAGTAGTTCGGTGCTGGCCAGTTTGATGGTGGCTAGGGGCGTTCCCAATTCATGGGCGGCAGCGGCGACAACACCGCTCAGGTCCGACAATTTCTGTTCCCGCGCCAGCACCATCTGCGTGGCCGAGAGCGCATCGGCCATGGAGTGGACCTCAGTCGTGACGCGCCGCGAATAGGCGCTGGTGAAAACGATGGCGATCAGCAGCGCCGCCCAATGGCCAAAGACAAAAATGCCGGGCTGGCGCAGCACATCGCCCGATTGCGTCACCAGCGGCAGATGCCACAGTGCCAGCACTGAGGCCGCAATAATCGCCGTGCCGCCCAGAACCAGTGTCGAGCGCAGGCTGAGCGCGGTGGCCGAGATCGTGACCGGGGCCAGCAGCAACAGCGCAAAGGGATTGTGCAGCCCTCCGGTCAGCCCCAGCAGGGCGGTCAGTTGCAGCAGGTCAAACAGGACCATGGCAAGGTTCTCGCGCTCGGACAGGCGTTTGTTCTGTGGAAAGACAAAGGCTGCGACGAGGTTGCCGACCACCGAGGCACCGATGGTCAGATAACACAGGCCGAAGGCCAGTTGCAGCCCAAGCGCCCATTGCGCCACGGTAACGGCGGTCAACTGTCCGGCGATGGCGAACCAGCGCAGCAGGATCATCGTGCGCAGGCGGATCCAACTGGCGCGGGTGCGCCCGTCGAGGGGCCGAATGTTTGCCTGCGTCATCTTAGCCCCATCACTTTATTGCGTCTTGCATCACCTGCGATCTAGCGTAGGTCTGCGGCGAAACACGATCAAGAGCGGCCATCGGCTCAAAGGACTGACATGAAACAGATGATTGCATTTGGTGCGGTTGGGGTTGCAGCGGTATTTCTGGCCGGGACGGCCTTTATGGTGCTGCGCGGCGAAGATGATCCCTATGCCTCTTGCCGGTCAAGCCAAGTGGCGGGGGGCGATATTGGCGGTCCGTTTGAATTGGTCAATGGCGCGGGCGAAACCGTGACCGATGCCGATGTCATCACCGAGCCTGCCTTGCTCTATTTCGGCTATACCTCTTGCCCCGATGTCTGCCCGCTGGACGTGGACCGCAACGCCGCCGCCACCGAAATTCTGGAGGAGCGCGGCCAAAGCATTACGCCGGTTTTTATCACCGTCGACCCGGCACGCGACACGCCTGAAGTGGTCGGCGACTTTGCCGAGGTGATGCACCCTCGCATGGTGGGGCTGACCGGATCGCCTGAGCAAGTCAAAGCGGCCAGCCAAGCTTACCGCACCTACTACAAGGCCCACCCGGCAGATGAGAATGGCGAATACCTCGTCGATCACTCGACCTTCAGCTATTTGGTCATGCCCGGCGAAGGCGTCGTCGACTTTTTCCGCCGCGAAGTGCGGTCCGAGCAGATGGCCGACAGCATTGGTTGCTTCCTCGATCAAAGCTGAAATTGACCCGCCGCGATAGCCGCCCCATATTAGCCTTTGAGAGGGGATGTTGATGCAGGATATTGCTGACTTAGGCCCAGACCGTAGTTTGCTTTTAGTCGATGACGATGAGCCTTTTCTGCGCCGCTTGGCCAAGGCGATGGAGAAACGCGGCTTTGAGGTGGAAACCGCAGGCTCTGTCGCTGCGGGCAAGGCCATCGCCACCGCCCGTTCCCCGGCCTTTGCCGTGGTTGATCTGCGGCTTCAGGATGGCAACGGCCTCGATGTTGTCGAAGTACTGCGTGACAAACGTGCCGATGCGCGGGTTGTTGTGTTGACGGGTTATGGTGCGATTGCCACGGCGGTTGCGGCGGTCAAAAGTGGCGCTACGGATTACCTGTCGAAACCCGCTGACGCCAATGACATCGTGAATGCGCTTTTGGCCACCGGAGGGGACCTGCCCGAACCGCCGGAAAACCCGATGAGCGCGGATCGCGTGCGGTGGGAGCATATCCAGCGGGTCTATGAGCTCTGTGACCGCAACGTTTCGGAAACCGCGCGGCGGTTGAACATGCACCGGCGGACCTTGCAGCGTATCTTGGCAAAACGCTCGCCGCGCTAAAGCTCGAACCGTTTCCAGATTTTATCGACCCGCGTGCCGTCGGCCAGTGTACAGTTGGGCAGGCGGCGGAAATCTTCGAACCCGCGGCTTTGGTAATAGGTCAATCCGCCGGAATTGTCGGCGCGGATGATGGCGTGGATATGGGCATAGCCTAGGTCACGCGCGGCAGTCTTTGTCTGCTCGAACAGGGCCGAGCCGATGCCGAAGCCCGTCTCGCCGACCCGCACGAAGGTCGCGACATCCACACCGCCTTCGGGCAGGTCTGGATGGGGCTCTATATACTGAAAGCCTTTGATCCTGCCGCTTTCATCTTCTGCCAGATGCCACGCGCTATCGGGGGTGGCCATCCAGCCCTGCAACTCACGCGCGGTGACGGGACTGACCATTGCGGTGGTGCCGCCCTTGGCGATGATCGCGTTCAGTAGGTCGGCCAAGGCGCGGGTATCGAGCGCTCCGGCGCGGCGGATGTGGATCACGCCATTTCGCGCAGCAGCGCCGCGTGCCGTTCCGTGAACTCGGCCCGCACCTCGACCGGCGGGCGCAGCAGGATGGTCAGCCCCTCCATCAGCGCCGCATCGGGGCGGCCAAAGAAACGGGTCGCCTCGGTCTCGGAAAAGCCTGCGATCTGGCTGGCCTCCATCCAAGCACTGACACGATCCGCCTTTTTGATCTGCTGCTTGACGCGCGCCGGCAAGCTGGCGGGGAGGCCAAACCGGACATGCACGGCAGTGGTCAGCCGGTCATCCAAGGCGCGATAGTCCGGCCCCACGGCAGCCTTCACGGGCGAGATCATGTCCCCGATCACATATTCCGGTGCGTCATGAAGCAGCGCGGCCAAGCGCCATTTCGCAGGCGCACGGGGGGCGATCCGGGCAAATATCGTTTCCACCAATAGCGAATGTTCGGCCACCGAATAGGCATAGTCGCCCCGCGTCTGACCGTTCCACCGCGCGACAAAGGCCAAGCCATGGGCGATGTCTTCGATCTCGACATCGACCGGGGTGGGGTCGAGCAGATCAAGCCGTCGACCCGACAGCATCCTTTGCCATGCACGTGGTTTCTGCGCCATCCGCCGGAGTCCTTACCTCGTGATCCTTGGGAACAAATCCCTGTCAAACCTGTTCATCCCACGAAGGAGATAATCATGAAACCCGTTTTTTCCGGTACGATACTTGCAGTTACCTTGGCCACCCTCGCAGGTGCCGCGCAGGCAGAAGAAGTCTGCATGCCCGCCAAGGAAATGAAGTCGGCTCTGATCGATTGGTACGGCGAAGAGCCTGTGCCGGGTCAGCGGGACGACAACAGCCAACTCTGGGCGTCGGATCAATCGGGCACATGGACCTTGGTCAAGACATTAGCCGACGGCAATGCCTGTGTGCTGGCCCAAGGCGATGACTGGATGGCGGGACTCTCGGGCGATAAGCAACTGGCCGCTCTTCAGCGTTGACCCTGCGGGGGTCATTCCCCATTCACATTGAGAATTCGCGGCGAAGGTGCTAACCGCCCTGCAACACTTCAAACAGGAGCGCCGCATGGCCCACGACTATATTGTTAAAGATATCAATCTGGCGGCCTACGGGCGCAAAGAGCTGGACATCGCCGAGACCGAGATGCCGGGTCTGATGGCGCTGCGCGACGAATACGGTGAGAGCAAGCCGTTGAAAGGCTCGCGGATCGTCGGTTCGCTGCATATGACCATCCAGACCGCCGTGCTAATTGAGACGCTCGTCGCACTTGGCGCGGATGTGCGTTGGGCATCCTGCAACATCTTCTCCACCCAAGACCACGCCGCGGCGGCGATCGCCGAAGCGGGCGTTCCGGTCTTCGCCATCAAAGGCCAGTCGCTGGTTGAGCATTGGGATTACCTCGACAAATCCTTCATGTTCCCCGACGGCCCGAACCTGATCCTTGACGATGGCGGCGATGCGACACTCTATATCCTGCTTGGTGCACGGGTTGAGAATGGCGAAGACGAGCTGATCTCCGTTCCCAAGTCCGAGGAAGAAGAAGCGATCTTTGCCCAGATCAAAAAGCGTATGGCGGAAAGCCCCGGCTGGTTCACCAAGATGCGCGACCAGATCAAAGGCGTGTCCGAAGAGACCACCACCGGCGTGCACCGTCTCTATGATCTGGTGAAACAGGGCCAACTGCCCTTCCCCGCGATCAATGTGAACGACTCTGTCACCAAGTCGAAATTTGACAACAAATATGGCTGTAAAGAAAGTCTCGTCGACGGTATCCGCCGCGCCACCGACACGATGATGGCCGGTAAGGTCGCTGTTGTGATGGGCTATGGCGATGTGGGCAAAGGCTCCGCCGCGTCTCTGCGCGGTGCAGGTGCCCGCGTGAAGGTGACTGAGGTCGACCCGATCTGCGCGCTGCAAGCCGCGATGGACGGTTTTGAAGTCGTGCTGCTGGAAGATGTCGTAGCCACCGCCGATATCTTCATCACCACCACCGGCAACAAGGACGTGATCCGCATCGAGCATATGCGCGAGATGAAGGACATGGCGATCGTCGGCAACATCGGCCACTTCGACAACGAAATCCAAGTTGCCGCGCTGAAGAACCACAAGTGGACCAACATCAAAGAACAGGTGGACATGATCGAGATGCCGAACGGCAATCGCCTGATCCTGCTCTCCGAAGGGCGCCTGCTGAACCTCGGCAACGCCACCGGCCACCCGTCTTTCGTGATGTCAGCTTCCTTTACCAATCAGGTTTTGGCGCAGATTGAGCTCTGGGAAAACACCGACAAATACGGTAATGACGTTTACATCCTGCCCAAACATCTGGATGAAAAAGTTGCCCGGCTGCACCTCGATCGGATCGGCGTGAAGCTGTCAAAGCTGAACCCGGAACAGGCCGCCTATATCGGTGTGACGCCTGAAGGCCCGTTCAAGCCCGAGCATTACCGCTACTAAATCGCAAAGAGTTCCCTCTTTGGAAAAGTTTCAACGCCGCCCCGCAGACCGTCGGGGCGGCGTTTTTGTATTAAAGTTCTGAAACTCCTCAGGAAATGCGGCCCATCGGCGGATTCAAGCAAATATCTGCCGGTGGCAAATGACGGGCGGAACATAGTCACCCGGGCGGTGTTTCTTCCCCAGACCACTGAAAAGGAGTATCGAAAATGAAACGTACATTCCTGAAATCCACCGTCGCCGCCCTTGCACTGACTGCGGGCACCGCATTCGCCCAGACTGCCGACACCGAAGCCGGTGCAGCAGCAGAGGCCGAGGCCACAATCTCGGGTGAGGGCGTAAGCGACACCGCCAACGATTTGACCGCCACTGTTGAGAAACAGGCCGAGCAAACCGCTGAGATGTCGCGTGAGAATTCTGACGATTACGAGGGGACCAACGACCCCAACAAAACCGACGAGATTCTGACCGCCCCGACAGAGAGCGCGGAAATCGAAGGTGAAACCGAAGTCGACAACGAAGCGGAGCTGACCGCCGAAACCGATGGCGTGACCCCGTCGACGGATGCCGAAGCCGATCTGGCCGGGAACGCAGATTCAGAGTCGAACTCGACCCTGAGCACCGACACCAGCGGCACTGTCACAACAGAGACAGACACCGATCTGGCAGCCGATGAAGACGCCGATATCGACAGCGAAATGACTGCCGAGATCGAAGGCGAAGCTGAGACCGATCTGGAAGAGAATGTCGCTTCGGACACCGAAGCGAACATGGAAACAGATGTCACACGCACCGACACCGGCATGAGCAATGCCTTCTCCGGTATGGTTGTGGGTGATCTGGTCGGCCTGACCGTCGTGGAAGCGGATGGCGACACCATCGGTGACATCGACTATGTGATCAAAACTGACGCTGGTTATGCCGCTGTCGTTGGTGTGGGTGGCTTCCTTGGCCTTGGCGAACACACCGTCGCCGTGCCGCTTGAGGAAATCTCCATGGCCGCCGAAAATGACCTGAAGCTGAGCTCTTGGACCAAAGCCGAGCTGGAAGCCCAGCCGGAAGTTGATGAAGATACAATCGAAGGTCTCGAAGACGACGTCCGTCTTGACGACGCATCCTAAGCGACCCGCGATATCGAACTCAGAGGCGCCCCATCGGGCGCCTCTTTGCGTATGGGGGCGTGGCTGACGGTCGTGGTCGACGGGGGCAGTCAGCCGGGGTCGCAAAATAAATCTTTTGCAAAACAGGGTTATGGCCTTAGGCTCCGGTTTCAGGAACCCCTGAAGCCGAAGTTACTGTTGGAGAGATTTATGGGCAAGCGTGACGAATGGATCGCGAAATACGCCGAGGACCTGAAGAATAAATGCGGCATGGACCCGGATATGGACCTTTTGACCAAGGTGACCATCGGTTGCGGTCCGTCGATCTACAACGCCGACGCGCAAACGGTGTCTGCCGGTGATACGGCTGAATTGAACACCGTAAAGGACAACTTCCTTATCAAGAAACTCGGCCTGCCGGATGATGAGCACCTCATGGGTGGCATCCAGAAAGTGATTGAAACCTATGGCCGGTCAGAGCGGAACAAGTACCGCGCCGTGGTCTATTACATGCTGGTCAAACATTTCGGCAAAGAGTCTGTCTACGGCTAATTGCCGGAAAGACTTACCAAAACCTTACCTCGGACGCGCGCTTGGTTAAGCGCGCGTTTCGTTTTTGATGGGGCTTTGACACAGTAGAAAGTTGAGAAATTCAATGACTTCTGCTATCAGTCTTATATCGGCTTGATGCGCTGATAAGAGTTTAAAGAACATGTGTGGTGGTTTTGGGAGCACATGGGGTGAGAAGGGTTCTGGCGGGGTGCCGGAACCCTTTTTCGTTTCCCAATCGTTAATTTTGGCCGGTCTTAGGGCCCGACCCTAGGGCGCAGTCTTACCCAAAGCGCAGATAAGGTCCCATTCAGCTTCGGTCACAGGTTGCACCGATAGGCGGGAGTTTTTCACCAGCACCATATCCTCCAGCCGTGGGTCGGCCTTGATCGTATCCAGTGTCACAGGCAGGCTGAACGACCGCGCCGCTTTGATATCCACACATTCCCAACGCGGGTCATCGGTGCTGCTGTCGGGATGCGCTTCTGCGCAGACTTCGACGATGCCGACAACCTCGCGGTCTTTCTGAGAGTGGTAGAAGAACCCCAGATCGCCAACCTTCATCTCGCGCATGAAGTTGCGCGCTTGATAGTTGCGCACGCCGTCCCATTCCTCGCCCGCGTCACCTTTGGCCTTTTGGTCGGCCCAGCTCCATGTTGCGGGTTCGGATTTGAACAACCAATAGGCCATTAGCCGATCACCCGGTTCCAATGGGTCAGGGTCACGCTTTGGAACAGACCAGCCTTGGCATAGGGGTCATTCGCGGCCCAATCCTCGGCTGCGGCCATATCTGGGACATCCAGAATGATGAGCGAGCCGATCATGCCGCCTTCGGCATTCAGCAGCGGGCCAGCTTGGGCTACGGCATCGCTGGATTTGAGATAGGCCAAATGGTCGGGCCGGTTTTCCTGACGGATCGGCAGGCCATCGGCTTTGTCATGGGCGGTCAGGGCAACAAACATATCATTCTTCCTTTAGGGGGCGGGTCAGTAGTGATTTCATGGCGCCAGCCACATCTAACTGGTTGTCGAGCAGCCCGGCAACCGCACGTGTAATCGGCATATCGAGCGCAGCCTCGCAGGCAAGTGCATCCACAGCGCGCGCGGTGGCGGCTCCTTCGACCGTGGTCGACGGGTCAAACGGCGTGCCTTGGCCCAGCGATTGGCCCAGCCGGTAGTTGCGCGATTGCTCTGAGGTGCAGGTCAGCGTCAGATCGCCAAAGCCCGAAAGCCCGGCCAGCGTTGTCGGCTCCGCCTTCAGATGCGCGGCGAGGCGCTGCATTTCGGCATATCCGCGCGTCATCAGCGCGGCCCGCGCGCTTTCCCCCAGCCCTGCACCAATCGCGGCCCCGCTCGCGATGGCGACGACGTTCTTCAGCGCCCCGCCCAGTTCCGCGCCAATTGTATCCGTGGTGCGGTAAAGCCGCAGGTTCGCCGTGGTCAACTCCGCCTGCAGGTATTTGCCCGCCTTCGCATCCGCACAGGCCAAAGTCAGCGCGGTGGGCAAGCCGCGGGCGATATCAGCGGCAAAGCTTGGCCCCGTCAGGATCGCGGCCGTGGCATCGGGGATGGTTTGGGTGATCACGCTCACCGGTCCGACACCGCTGCTGAGTTCGATCCCCTTGCAGCAGGCCACCAGATGTTTCCCGTGAAGCGCGCCTTTGTGGTCTTCCAAGACACTGCGCAGCCGTTGCATCGGCACGGCCAGCAACAGGATCTTGGCCGCGCTCGCTTGGTCAAGGCTATCGGTTACCGTGAGCGTATCAGGGAAAGGGCACCCCGGCAGGCGTTTGGTATTCTCACGGCGCTTGGCCATATCCCCCGCATCGCGCGCCCAAAGCGTCACCGGCCCTTTGCCCGCCAGCGAGATTGCCAGCGCCGTGCCGAATGCCCCTGCGCCAAGGACGGAAACGCTCATGCCTTGGCCCCCTTTTTGCCACTGCCCAGCATCGAAGGCCGTGCGGTATCCAGTGGCCAGCGGGGACGTGCCGAGAGTGTCAGATCATCGGCCCCGCGCAGCGCGGCTTGCTCTCCAGCAGCGAAGGCGATCATCGCGGCGTTATCGGTGCAAAGCGCCAGCGGTGGGGCGACGAAGCGCGCCTGCTGTTCCTCTGAGACAGTCTCTAACGCGGCACGGATGGACTTGTTTGCCGCCACCCCGCCCGCCACACAAAGGCCCCGCGCACCCTCTGCTGGATACTCCGCAAAGGCGCGGCGGGTCTTATGGGCAAGCACATCGACCACGGCTGCTTGAAACCCTGCCGCCAGATCCGCCTGATCTTGTCGGGTCAGCCCGCCACGCTCTGCCACGCATTTGTCGCGAGCGCGCAGCACGGCGGTTTTCAGGCCCGAAAAAGACATGTCGCAGCCGTCACGATCCAACAGCGGGCGCGGCAGGGCGAAGCGGTTGGGCTCGCCCTCCTGCGCGCATTTCTCGATTGACGGCCCCCCGGGCTGCGGCAGCCCCAACAGCCGCGCAACCTTGTCAAAGGCTTCGCCCGGCGCGTCATCAATGGTGCCGCCAAGACGGTCAAAACTCTCCGGTCCCCGCACCAGCAGGAACTGGCAATGTCCGCCCGACACCAGCAACATCAGATAGGGATAGGGTACATCATCGGTCAGCCGCGGCGTCAGCGCGTGGCCCGCCAGATGGTTCACCCCATAAAGCGGTTTGCCCGTCGCCGCCGAAAGCCCCTTGGCACACATTACGCCTGAGACAACTCCGCCGATCAGCCCCGGCCCCGCAGTGACGGCGATGGCATCGATCTGCGGCAGGCCGATCCCAGCCTCGGCCAAGGCCTCTTCGACACAGTGATCCAGTTTTTCCGCATGAGCGCGGGCGGCAATCTCGGGCACGACGCCGCCAAAGTCGGCGTGCAATTCGGTCTGGCCTGCCACAACCGAGGCCAGCACCGTGCCGCGCCCATCCTCGCCCATACGCACCACGGCGGCGGCGGTATCGTCGCAACTGCTTTCCAAACCAAGGATCAAGCGGGTCTGAGGCTGGGTAGAGGGCATGGGGGCTTTCCGTTGCAAGGCACCTGTACCGCAGGTAACACCGCTATCACGCGCAAACAATGCCGGAGCCTTGTGATGCCACAGCCAAGATTGCTTCTGACACGTCCACATCCCGGTGCCGCGCAGTTTCTGGATCGGCTCTCGCCCGCGCTGCGGGACGGGGCGGTGATTTCCCCCTTGATCGAGATTGCCCCGACCGGTGTAGAGGTCGATCTCGCGCCCTTCGCCGGGGTGATCTTTACCTCGGCCAATGGTGTGGCCCATGCGCCAAATGGGGACGGACGGCCTGCCTTTTGTGTCGGCCCGCAGACCACAGCGGCGGCAGCGAAAGCGGGCTGGCAGGCGCAGATGGCCGGACTGGATGCCCAAGCGCTGATCGCGACCCTCTCGGGCCAGCCGCAGATTGGCCCGCTCTTGCACCTTGCCGGACGCCATCGGCGGGCGGATGTTGCCGCAATATTAGGCGCTTCGGGTCTGACCGTTGATGTCGCGACGATTTATGAACAGAACCTTTTGCCGCTCTCCTCCGCGGCGCAAACCCTTTTAAATGGGCCAAGTCCTGTCATCGTGCCGCTCTTTTCCCCCCGCAGTGCACAGCATTTCGCCCGCGAGGCCAGTTGCACAGAGCGGGTCATCGCCCTGTCGATCAGCCCCGCCGCCGCGCAGGCGCTTGAAGCTCTGCCGCTCTATGCGCATGATGTCGCTGCGGAACCCACTGGCGAAGCCATGGCGGAGGCCGTTGAAAAACTTTTCCGCTGCACCACCTTGCCTTGAGGGGCATAGGTATGCCGGGTAAGCTCGCCACTGCGAGCGGATGATAGGTTCAGAATCGAAAGGCGTACGGCGTGGCAAAACCCAAAAAGACGGTCAGCAAAAGCGAAGCGGACAAGACCACGGCCGAACAGACGCCCCCGCAGGCGGATAAGGCAGTAACTGCGGAGAAAGCTGACGCGCCGAAACCATCCGAGACCGATGCCAAGGGTACGGACACGGTGAAACCCGACGCGCCGAAGACCGAAGATGTCAAACCGGACGCAGCGAAAGCCGAGCCCGGGCAAACCGACTTGGGCAAAACCGAGCCGGGCAAAACAACCAGCACTCTGCCCGTGCGGGACACTGCGCCCGCAGCGGAGAAAGCCACGGCGAAGCCGACCGCTGCAAGCGACGCGGTCAAGCGTGATGACAAGGCACCGGCTAAGGCCGAGAGCGCCTCTACCGCCAAAGATACGACACCAAAGACGCCCTTGCCCAAGGATGACCCTAAACCAACCTCCAGCGGCGTTTCGCCTAAGGATAAAACGGTTTCCCAAGACAAACCAGCGGCCGATCCTGCGCCTTCACGCGCGTCGGCAGCCGCGTCTAAGTCGGGTGACAGCACATCGAAGCCCGCGCCGACCAAGACCGAAAAGCCAAGCGCTACGACCCCCAAGCCAACCCCGACACCGACCCCCGCGCCCGCTCCGAAAGAGCGCAAGCGGGGCGTGTTTTTCCCCATGCTGCTCGGTGGTGCCATTGCTGCCGGACTGGGGTTTGCCGCATCGGAATACGACGTTCTTGGCACCCGCGCGCAGGGGGCTGCGGAATTGCAAAACGCGCTCGAAGCGCAGCAGGCCCGGATCGCAGAGTTGGAAGCCCGCGCTGATGAGCCTGCGGCTCTGCCGGAAAGCTTGCCGCAGGTCGACGCACTCAGCGCAGAGTTGACCGCCGCGCGCGAAGAATTCTCGACGCTTCAAAGCCAATTGGCCGAGATCGACAGCCGCCTCACCACGGTTGAGAAACAGCCCGTAAGCGGTGGCGAAAACGAGATTGCAGTCGCGGCCTTTGAACGTGAAATGGAAGCCCTGCGCGCCTCGGTCGCTGAGCAACGCCGCGAAATCGAAAGCCTGCTGGATAACGCCCAAACCGCCGAAGAGGCGACCGCCGCCGCTGCAGAAGCAGCCCGCGCCCAGACCGGCATCACCCAGATGAACGCCGCGATCAGCGCCGGACGCCCCTTTGAGGCCGCGCTGGCCGAGTTGCAGGATGCCGGGGTTGAGAACATTCCCCAAGCGCTGACTGAGACCGCTGCGGGCGGTGTGGTCACCCTCGCCAATCTGCAAGCGCGTTATCCCGACGCCGCGCGGCAGGCCTTGGCCACCGCCCGTGCCGCCGTGCCGGAAGAAGGCGAAGGCGGCTTTGGCAGCTTCCTGAAACGGCAGCTTGGTGCCCGGTCGGTCGCGCCCCGCGAAGGGACGGACCCCGATGCTGTCCTCTCCCGCGCCGAAGCAGCGGTGCGCGATGGCCGTTTGACCGACGCGCTGGCCGAGATCGAAACGCTGCCGGCCCCTGCGCAGGACGCGATGGCGGAATGGCTTGCCGATGCCCGCGCGCGTCAGGCGGCTGAAACCGCCGCCAATGAACTCTCCCAACGCCTGACGGCCAACTGAGGAACGAAAAATGCTCTGGTCTCTTATTAAAATCGTTCTTTTCGTCGTGCTCGTCGCCGCTTTGGCATGGGGTGCGGGCTTCTTGCTGGAAAGCGAGGGCGGCATTCAACTGACCGTGGCGGGCACCGAATATACCCTCGGGCCGCTGCAATCGGTCATCGCCGTTTTGCTTTTGATGTTCGCGGTCTGGGTGCTGCTCAAGATCGTGGCGCTGCTGTCGGCGGTCTGGCATTTCCTGAACGGGGATGAGACCGCCCTGTCGCGCTACTTTGACCGCAACCGCGAACGGAAGGGCTATGAGGCCCTGTCGGACGGGTTGATGGCGCTTGCGAGCGGTGAGGGTCAGGTTGCGATGGCCAAGGCCGCCAAGGCGGATCGCTATCTCAAACGCCCGGCGCTGACCAATCTGCTGACTGCGCAGGCGGCAGAGCTTGCAGGCGACCGCCGCAAGGCAGAGCGGACCTATCGCAAGCTGGTCGAAGACGAAAAGACCCGTTTCGTCGGCGTGCGTGGCATCATGAAACAAAAGCTGGCCGATGGGGATACCGAGACCGCGTTGAAACTGGCCGAGAAGGCCTTCGCGCTGAAGCCCAAACACGAAGAAACCGGCGATACGCTGCTGAAGTTGCAGGCCGAAAAGCATGACTGGACCGGCGCGCGCGGCACCTTGCAGGCCAAGTACAAAAACGGCCACCTGCCGCGCGATGTGCACAAACGCCGCGATGCGGTGCTGGCGCTGTCGGAAGCCCGCGAAGTCATCGCCGAGGGCAACAGCATTGAGGCGCGCGAGGCCGCGATCGAAGCCAACCGCCTGTCGCCCGATCTGGTGCCAGCCGCCGTAATGGCCGCGCGCAGCTATATCGCGCAGGACAAGCCGCGCTATGCCTCGAAAGTGCTGCAAAAAGCGTGGAGCGTGCATCCGCACCCCGACCTTGCCGCCGCCTTTGCCGAGGTTCAGCCCGATGAGACCCCGCAGCAGCGCATCAAACGGTTCCGCGCGCTGACGAAATCACAGCCCGACCATCCCGAAACCAAGATGCTGCTGGCCGAACTGCACATCGCCAACGAAGATTTCCCCGAAGCGCGCCGTGCGCTTGGCAATCTGGTTGAGACCGATCCGTCGGCCCGGTCCGTCACGCTGATGGCTGCGATCGAGCGGGGTGAGGGCGCGTCTGATACGGTGGTCAAAGGCTGGCTGACACGCGCGCTCAATGTCTCGCGCGGGCCGCAGTGGATTTGCGAGAATTGCCACCACATCCACGCCGAATGGAAGCCGATCTGCGAAAACTGCAAGAGCTTTGACACATTGGAATGGAAGACCCCGCCGCTCTCGGAAGTCGCCATGCCAAGCGGTGTGCAGATGCTGCCGCTGATCGTCGGGGCCCCGGAAACGACACCGCCAGAAGGCGCGCTTACAACCCGGACCGACGACATCGAAGAGGCAGAGTTGGTGACGGACACTGACGAGCCGACCAATCCCGACGCCTCGAAAAAGGCGCCGGACCCTACAGCTTGATGTCGTAGGTGACCCAGTTGGTCCGGGTGGCCAGCTTGTCATAAACCCCACGGCCGCGGTAATTATCCTCGGCCGTGATCCAGCGCACGAGGCTCCAGCCGCGTTTCTGGGCGATCTTTTTCACCTCACCGATCAGCGCGTCGGCAGCCCCGCTGCCGCGTGCTTCGGGAGCCACGAATAGATCGTCGAGGAAACAGCCCGTCGCCGCCGCCAAGGGGCGCGCGAAATGCCGAAAATGGGTCAGGCCGATCACACGGCCTTCGGCGTCTTCGCAGACCAGCCCTTCGACCTCTGTCAGCGGATCATGCAGCCAAGACCAGACCCGCGCGCGCATCTCTGGCGTCTGCTCGACTTTGTAGAATTCGGCATAGCCTTGATAGAGCCGCTCCCAATCGGCGCGGTCATGGTCTTTTACGGTACGAACTGTGAGGTCGGACATGGCGGGCTCCCTTCGCTGCTGCGCGATCTTTGCCCCAGTTGGTTCAGAAATCCAGCCCAAGGTCCAGCGTTGTCGCAGAATGTGTGAGCGCGCCCATGGAGATATAGTTCACCCCCGTCGCCGCGACCTCGGCAATGCGCGGCAATGTCATATTGCCCGACGCCTCAAGCACGATGCGCCCATTGGCAATTTCCACAGCCTGAAGCAGCGTGTTCGTGTCCATATTATCCAGCAACACCACATCCGCGCCGCCTTCGTCCAAGACCTCTTCGAGCTGCGCCAGCGTGTCCACTTCGATCTCGACCCGGATCATATGCGAGGCGTTGGACTTCACCGCCTGCAAGACGGGCCGGATGCCCCCGGCGGCGGCGATGTGATTGTCCTTGATCAGGATCGCATCCGAGAGGGAAAAGCGGTGGTTGAACCCGCCGCCATGCAGCACCGCCTGTTTCTCCACCATCCGCAGCCCCGGCGTGGTCTTGCGGGTGCAGGTGATCCGGGTCTCGGTGCCCTTGGTCTCGGCCACGCAGGCCGCTGTCAGGGTGGCGATGCCCGAAAGCCGCCCGGCAAAGTTAAGCGCCACACGTTCTGCCGACAGGATCGCGGCGGCGGAGCCTTCGATCTCCATCAGCGTGTCGCCTTTGGAAATCGTGCTTCCGTCTTCTTTCAGCGTGCGAACCTCAAGCGTTGGATCGACCAGATGAAAGGCCAGCCGTGCGATCTGCATACCGGAAACGACCCCCTCGGCGCGGGCGCGCAGGCGGGCGGAATAGGTCGTGCCCTCGGGGATCACGCTGCGGGTGGTGACATCGCCATAGGTGCCGAGGTCTTCCATCAGCGCGGCGCGGACCAGCGGCTCTAGGATCAGGTCGGGCAGGGCGGTGGTCATGCGGGAAGTTCCTCAGAGTTGGAGCGGAATGCGGCCGCCTCGGCCAGTGTCAGAAAACTGCGCGCGGCTTCGGGGAGCGTGTCGGGATAATCAGTGCGGCAATGCGCGCCCCGGCTTTCGCGGCGCGCGAGGGCGGCGGCGGTGATCAGTGTCGCGGTGGCGGTCATGTTTTGCAGCTGGGCGCAGTGCGGCTGTGCGGCTTCGATCTGTGCAATCGTGGCAAGGGCACGTTGCAGCCCCTCCGCATCGCGCAGAACGCCGACATGGGCGGTCATGGTTTGGCGTAACTGGGCGACGAGGGTCTCAGCGGGTGTTTCGCCAGCGGGCAGGTCGGGCAGGGCCACCGTTCCGCTGTCGCCGGTGATGCATTCCTCAAGCATGTCCTGCGCCGCGCGGCGGGCAAAGACCAGCGCTTCGAGCAGCCCGTTCGATGCAAGCCGGTTCGCGCCGTGCAACCCTGTCGAGGACGCCTCGCCACAGACCCACAGTCCGGCAAGGCTGGACCGCCCATGTGCATCCGTGGCCACGCCGCCCATGTGGTAATGCGCAGCGGCGGCCACGGGGATCGGTTGGATCACCGGGTCAATGCCGTTGCGGGCACAGGCGGCTGCGACGGCGGGATACTCGGCCAGCACCGCAGGGCCCAAGGCCGCACGGGTGTCGAGCATGGGGCGCAGGCCCGCTTGGGTCTGGGCAAAGATCGCGCGGGCCACGATGTCACGCGGGGCGAGTTCGGCCAGCGGGTGGACCTCGGTCATGAACCGCGCCCCCTCGCTGTTGATCAGATGCGCGCCGGCACCGCGCAGGGCTTCGGTTGCCAAGGGGGCGGGGTCTTCGCCGCAGTCGATGGCGGTGGGGTGGAACTGCACGAATTCTGCATCGGCGATGAGCGCGCCTGCCCGTGCCGCCATGCCGATCACCTGCCCCCGGATCCGTGCCGGGTTGGTCGTCAGCGCATACAGCCCGCCCGACCCGCCCCCCGCCAGCAAGACCCCCGCGCCGCGCAGCAGGGCGGGGGCAGAGCCTTCGGGCCGGGCCAATTCAATCTCAACGCCGGTGACTTTGCTGCCGTCGCTGTCCAATCCGCGCGCCAACACGCCTTCGAGTACTTGGATCGACGGGGTATTGCGCACCTTCTCTATCAAGGCGCGCATAATCTCGGCCCCGGCCTGATCGCCCTGCACCCGCACCACACGCGCGAAACTATGCGCCGCCTCGCGGGACATGACATAGCCCCCGTCGGCGCTGCGGTCGAAGGCGGTGCCAAAGTCGGTTAGGGCGAGGATATGCGCGCGCGCCTCTTCCGTCACGGTGGCCGCGACGCGCGGCTCTACCGTGCCGGCACCGGCGGCGATGGTATCCAGCGCATGCGCCTCAGGGCTGTCGGCCTGCGCCATCGCAGCAGCGACACCCCCCTGCGCCCAAGCAGAACTGGCCCCCGAGCCAAGCGGATCAGGCGAGATCAGCAAAACGGGGCGCGGCGCAAGGCAAAGCGCGGCATAAAGCGCGCCGAGGCCCGCACCAACGATGATGATCCTGCCGGTTGTGATCTCTTGCACCGGCGCGGCCCTCAGAGGCCGAGTTCGCGGGAGAGGTCGATCATCCGCTGCACCGCGACGCGCGCTTTTTCAGAGACTTCCGCCTCAACCTCGACCGCGCCGGACATGGTGTGCAGCGACCAGAGCACCTTTTCCAGCGTGATCTTCTTCATGTAGGGGCACATATTGCAGGGGCCGACGAAATCAACTTCGGGCAGCTCATCCGCGATGTTTGACGCCATGGAGCATTCGGTGACCAGCATCGCTTTCGCCGGTTTCTCGCGGTGAACATAGTCCAGAATGCCGCTGGTCGAGCCCGAAAAATCAGCCTCGGCCACCACATCTGGTGGACATTCGGGGTGCGCGATGATGCGGGTGTCGGGGTTCCACTCGCGGTAATCGGCGATGTCTTTCGCGGTGTAGCGTTCGTGCACGATGCAGGCCCCGTCCCACCAGACGATGCGTTTCTCGGGCACTTGTTTGGCGATGTTCTGGGCGAGGTATTTGTCGGGCGTCATGATGACGGTGTCGCTTTCCATCGCGGCGACGATCTGCGCGGCGTTGGAAGAGGTGCAGCAGATGTCTGACGCGGCTTTCACCTCGGCTGTGGTATTCACGTAAGTCACCACCGGCGCGCCGGGGTATTGCGCGCGCATCTGGGCCACACCCTCGGCGGTGATGCTTTCGGCCAGCGAACAGCCCGCTTCCATGTCGGGGATCAGCACGGTTTTCGACGGGTTCAGGATTTTCGAGGTCTCGGCCATGAAATGCACGCCGCATTGCACGATCACATCGGCCTCAACCTCAGTCGCCTTGATCGCCAGTTGCAGGCTGTCGCCCACGAAATCGGCGATGCCGTGATAGATGTCGGGCGTCATGTAGTTATGCGCAAGGATGACCGCGTTACGCTCTTTTTTCAGCTTGTTTATCGCGGCGACATAGGGGGCGTGAATGGCCCAATCGGGGGGCGAAACGACACGGTCCATCTTGGCGTAGATATCGGCCATTTCAGCCGCCAGCGCAGGCGATGGCGCGAGGTCATAGTGGCGCTCAAGCTCGCTGGGCGAAAAGATTTCATCACGCATGGTCGGTCCCCCTCCGGCCTTGGCGCGTGTCACGGCACCGCGCTGGACACCACACCCGGCGTGCTGGCCATAGACGACTGGCGGGGTTTGGGCAAGCCAATACCCTTTATGGCAGGGCGTAGCCAGCCCGGGGCTTCAGGTGAATTTGCGGAACAATCGGGTCTGGTCGAACATCTCTTCCAGCCGTTCGGCGCGGTCCTTTGTATCTTCCCAGTTGATATCCTGCATGGCCGAAATCACGCTTTCCACCAGCAAAAGCGTCGCCGCGGCGCTGTCCCAAGCCGAGGGCGCGACGATCCGGCTGGAGAAACAGATGTCGGCAAGGCTATGCACCGGAGAGCGCCACTGGTCGGTAAAGAGGATGATCTTGGCCCCCCGCGCATGGGCCATCTCAGCCAGTTTCAGGGTGTTGTTCTCATAGCGGCGCACGTCGAAAATGACGAAGACATCGCCTTCGCCCACGTCCAGCAGGTAATGCGGCCATGCGTTGGAGGTGGATTGGATATGCGTCACCCGGGGCCGGATGATCTGCGCGTGCAGAAACAGATATTCCGCCATCGTATGCGTGATGCGCCCGCCCACGATATAAAGTGGGTGCGCGGTATCGGCGATCATGGCGCAGGCACGGTCAAAAGTCGCCGGTTCAATCTGGCCGAGGGTGTGACGGATATTGTCGATCACCGCGTCGGTGAAACGGTTCAGCACATGGCCCGAGGGCGCGCCTTCGGTCCATGTGTCGTGTTTGGCGATGGGGTTCTTGGCCTTGGCCTTTAGCTCTTCGCGCAACTCGTTCTGAAACTCGGGGTAACCCTTGAACCCCAGCTTTTGCACCATTCGCGCCACGGTGGGGGTAGAGACATTGGCATCCTTGGCCAGCGCCGTCAGCGGGCCGAGGCCGGAGGCGGGGTAATTCTCAAGAATCGAATGGGCGAGTTGGCGTTCAGCACGGGTCAGCCGGTCCAGTTCTTGCTGGATACGGTCGGAAATGGTCAGCGTCGGTTCAGCCATGGATGCCCCTCTTTTGACGAGTAATAACACAAACTGAACGGCGTTGTAATAAATTTGACATTATTCTGTTGACAGAAGCCCCCCGCCCGAATGAGGTTTGATCAACTGAGGGGGACAAGGTGTCAGAGCAGACAGATCTTTCGAATGAAGGCGTCGAGGTGATCAACGCCGGAGCCAAGGCGCCGCTGGTGTTAGTCTGCGAACATGCGGCGCGTGAGATACCGGCCTGCTTTGATGGTCTTGGTCTGGATGCTGCGGCCCGCGAAAGCCATGTGGCATGGGATCCCGGCGCTCTGGCCGTGGCGCGGGCGATGGGGCAGGATTTAGACGCCGTGCTGGTTGCCGGGCGCGTCTCGCGGCTCGTCTACGATTGCAACCGCCCGCCCGAAGCCCCCGGCGCGATGCCAGCGCAAAGCGAGATTTTTGCGATCCCCGGCAATGCGTCACTTGATGACGCGGGCCGGGCCGAGCGGGTGACGCGCTATTACGAGCCCTTCCGCACAACCCTTGCCGCGACGATCAAGCGGGTCGATGCGCCCGCGATCGTGACGGTGCACAGTTTCACGCCCATCTACCACGGCAAACCGCGCCGCGTGGAAATTGGCATCCTGCATGACAGTGACACACGGCTGGCGGATGCGATGCTGGCGGTGGCGCCAGAGTTCACGGACCTAACGGTCGAGCGCAACGCGCCCTATGGCCCCCAAGACGGGGTAACCCATACGCTCAAGGAACACGGTTTGGCGCATGGCCATCCGCATGTCATGCTTGAGATCCGTAATGACCTGATCACAACCGAGGCCGAGCAACAGCAGATGGCCGCGATGATCAGCAATTGGTTGCGTGCCGCGCTGATGCGGCCCGAAATGAATGACGCGATGAAGGACGCCAAACCATGAAATTCATGCGTGGCTATATCCGGGGCATCGACGCGATGAACCGACGGATCGGGCGGATCATGATGTATGGCATCTTTGTCCTGATGGGGGTGCTGCTGTGGTCCACCGTCAGCAAAGCCTTCTTCGTCCCGTCGCTCTGGACGCTGGAAATGGCCCAATTCATCATGGTGGGCTACTACATCTTAGGTGGGCCTTACTCGATCCAACTGGGCTCGAACGTGCGGATGGACCTGCTCTATGGCGATTGGTCGCTGCGCCGCAAAGCGTGGTTCGATCTCTTCACCGTCTTCTTTCTGATCTTTTATCTCTGCGTGCTGCTCTATGGCGCGGTAAGCTCTACCGCCTATTCGCTGGGCTACTGGGGGACCGAGCCGTTCAGCTTTTTCGGCGGCTTGATCACCGGCAGCGAAGAGATCGGCCATATGGAGCAATCCAGCTCCGCATGGCGTCCCTATCTCTGGCCGATCAAGGTCGTGATGATCGTCGGCATCTTTCTGATGCTGCTGCAATGTCTGTCGGAGCTCTTGAAAGACGTGCTGCGGCTCAAGGGTGAGGCCATCTGATGTCCTATGAAATGATCGCGACATTGATGTTCTCGTCAATGATGCTGATGCTACTGACCGGCCAGCGGGTCTTTGGCGCCATCGGCTTTATCGCCGTGGTCTCGGCGCTGCTGCTGTGGGGCGACAAGGGCGGCTATGACATCGGCTTTGCCGCCGCGATGAAGCTGATGAAGTGGTATCCGCTGCTGACGCTGCCGATGTTCATCTTCATGGGCTATGTGCTAAGCGAGAGCCGCATCGCCGATGACCTTTACAAGATGTTCCATGTCTGGATGGGCGGCGTGCGCGGCGGGCTGGCGATTGGCACGATTGGTCTGATGGTGCTGATCTCGGCCATGAACGGGCTGAGCGTGGCGGGGATGGCGATTGGCTCGACCATTGCGCTGCCGGAATTGCTGAAACGTGGCTATGACAAGAGGATGGTGACGGGGGTGATCCAAGCGGGATCGAGCCTTGGGATCCTCGTGCCGCCCTCGGTCGTGCTGGTGCTTTACGCGATGATCGCGCGGCAGCCGGTGGGCCAGCTGTGGCTCGCGGGGGTGATCCCGGGGCTGATGATGGCGGCGATGTTCATTGCCTATATCGTGATCCGCTGCCGCATGAACCCTGAACTTGGTCCCATCCTCTCAGCCGAAGATCGCGACATCCCCCGTGCCGAGAAGCTGCGCCTGCTGCGGGCTGGCATCCTGCCGCTGGTGATCTTTGCGGTGATGATGGTGCCGTTTGTGCGCGGCTGGACCAGTCTTGTGGAAAGCTCTGCCATTGGGGCGGGTGCAGCTTTTCTCGCCGCCGTTCTCAAAGGCCGAATGACCCGCGAGGTTTTCGAGAACTCGGTCCGCAATACCCTCGGCATCACCTGCATGTTCATGTGGATCATCCTCGCCGCCCTCGCCTTTGGCGCGGTCTTTGACGGGCTGGGCGCGGTCAAGGCGATTGAGAGCCTCTTTACCGAGAAGATGAACCTCAGCCCGTGGATGATCCTGATCATGATGCAACTCAGCTTCATCATCATGGGCACCTTCCTTGATGACACCGCGATGCTGGTCATCGTGGCCCCGCTTTATGTGCCGCTGGTCGGTGCGCTGGGCTTTGATCTGATCTGGTATGGTATCCTGTACACGATCACCACGCAGATCGCCTATATGACGCCGCCGTTTGGCTATAACCTGTTTCTGATGCGCGCGATGGCCCCGCCGGAGATTACCCTGCGCGACATCTATGCTTCGATCACGCCCTTCGTGCTGGTGATGGTCTTGGCGCTGATACTGGTCATGGTCTTCCCGCAGATCGCGACATGGCTGCCTGATTATATCTACGACAAATAACAATGAGAGCCGCGCAAAGACGGCCTGACATTTCAACAAAGGAGAGACGTATGACCACTCGCAGAAAGTTTCTATCCGGGGCCGCCGTCGCCGCCCCTGCGGCCCTCGCCGCGCCCTCCATTGTCCATGCCCAAGCGCCGATCAAATGGCGCATGCAGACCTATGCCGGTGCCGCCTTGGGCGAGCAGGTGACCAAGCCTGCCGTCGACTACATCAACGCCGCCGCCAATGGCGAGATGGAGATCGAACTGTTCTACGCCGACCAGATCGTCCCCACCGGCGAGCTGTTCCAAGCCATGCAGCGCGGCACCATCGACATGGTGCATTCCGATGACGACTCCATGGCTTCGCCCACGCCCTTGCAGCAGTTCGGCGGCTATTTCCCCTTTGCCACCAAGCACATCCTCGACGTGCCGGTGCTGTTCAACCAATATGGGTTGGCCGACATTTGGAAAGAAGAATACGCCAAGGTTGGGGTCGAATGGCTGTCGGCTGCGGGTCAGGACCCCTGTAACTTCAACACCACCAAAGAGATCAAATCGGTCGCCGATCTGGATGGTCTGAAGCTCTACACCTTCCCCACCGCGGGCCGCTTCCTGTCGAAGTTCGGCGTGGTGCCGGTGAACATTCCTTATGAGGACGCCGAAGTTGCCGTGCAGACCGGCGAGTTGGACGGCATGGCGTGGTCGGGCATCACCGAAGACTACACCGTCGGCTGGGCCGATGTGACCGACTACTTCCTCACCAACAACATCTCGGGTGCTTGGATCGGTTCGTTCTTCGTCAACCAGCAGCAATGGGCCGATCTGCCGGATCACCTCAAGCAGTTGGTCATGGCGGGGATCGAAGCGGGCCACACCTACCGCAACCAGTGGTACTGGGGCGGCGAGGCGCGTCTGCGGGCGCAGGGCGACAAGCTTAAGCTTAGCACCGTGCCTGCCGACGAATGGGCCGAGGTCGAAAACGCGGCCAAGGACTTCTGGACAGAGATCGCCGAAGAAGGCGAAGTGCATGCCAAGATCGTGGAGATCTTCCGCGACTATAACGAAGTCATCAACAAAGCCGGTCCGCCCTACACCAACGGCTGAACCGACTACCGGGGGCGCGCTGCCTGCGCCCCCGCCTTACCCCCTGAAGTGGACAGAACATGCCCGGCACCCTGACATTCGATGCGCTGAAAAAACTGGTCAAAGAGGGATCCGTCGACACGGTCCTTGCCTGCCTTGTGGATATGCAGGGCCGGTTGATGGGCAAACGCTTCCATGCCGTGAACTTTGTTGAGACCTCTTACAAAGAGACCCATTGCTGCAACTACCTGCTGGCCACTGACCTTGAGATGGCGACGCCCGATGGTTTCGCCTCTACCTCTTGGGAAACGGGTTATGGCGACTATGTAATGCAGCCCGACCTTGAGACGATCCGCCCGGTGCCGTGGCTGGAGGGCACGGTGATGGTGCTTTGCGACGTGCTGGATCACGACACGCATTCCCCGGTGCCCCATTCCCCCCGCGCCATGTTGAAAAAACAGATCGCGCGGCTGAAGGACCTGGGCTTCGACGCCATGATGGCGACGGAGTTGGAGTTCTTCCTGTTTGAGCAGAGCTTTGACACAATCCGCAAGGGCGGCTACCGCGACCTCACGCCGATCAGCGGCTATAACGAGGATTACAACATCCTTCAGACCACCAAGGAAGAGAACGTGATGCGCCCGCTGCGCAACCATCTCTTCGCCGCCGGTCTGCCGATCGAGAACACCAAGGGCGAAGCCGAAGCCGGTCAGGAAGAGCTTAACATCCGCTATTCAGCGGCGCTCGACTGTGCCGATTATCACACGATTGCCAAACATGCGGTCAAGGAGATCGCGTGGCAGCAGGGTCATGCAGCAAGCTTCCTGCCCAAGTGGCATAAGGACCGTGTCGGCTCTTCCAGCCACGTGCACCAGTCGCTGTGGCAGGACGGCAAACCGATGTTTGTCGATCGTGACGACGATCTGGGCATGTCCGAGCTGATGCGCCACTACATGGCCGGTTTGATCGCCTATGCGCCGGAATATACCTATTTCCTCGCGCCCTATATCAACAGCTACAAGCGTTTCGCCAAAGGCACCTTTGCCCCGACCAAAACCGTCTGGTCCGTCGACAACCGCACCGCTGGGTTCCGCCTATGTGGGGCGGGGACCAAGGGCGTGCGTGTCGAATGCCGTATTGGCGGATCGGACTTGAACCCTTATCTGGCGCAGGCGGTCATGCTGGCCGCCGGGATCAAAGGGATCGAAGACAAGATGGAACTGGCCCCGCCCACACGCGGCGATGCTTACGGCGAATCCGATGCTGTCGATATCCCCCAGACCCTGCGGGCAGCAACCGAAACCCTGCGTGGTTCGACGTTCCTGCGCGAGGTTTTGGGCGACGATGTAGTGACCCATTACACCCGCGCAGCGGAATGGGAGCAGGAAGAATTTGACCGGGTGGTGACCGATTGGGAAATCGCCCGTGGCTTTGAAAGGGCCTGAGAATGACGACGGTAAAATGTATCTCTCCGATTGACGGTTCGGTCTATGCGGAACGCGAAACTCTGAGCAATGACGCGGCGCTTGAGGCTGTTGCCCGCGCCCGCCGTGCGCAAAAGGCATGGGCCGCACGCCCCCTGCAGGAACGTGTCGATCTGGTGATGGGCGCGCTGAAAGAGATCGAGAATTCCACCGACCGCATGACCGAGGAACTGGCCCACCAAATGGGCCGCCCGGTACGCTATGGCGGCGAATTCGGCGGTCTGCAGGAACGCACCAGCCACATGGCCAAGATCGCCAGCGATGCACTGGCCCCCACGGTAATCGAAGACAGCGATGCCTTTAGCCGCAAAATCATGCGTGAGCCGCATGGCGTGGTTTTCGTCGTGGCACCGTGGAACTACCCCTACATGACCGCGAACAACACCATCGCGCCCGCGCTGATCGCGGGCAATTCGGTGATCCTGAAACACGCCTCGCAGACCATTTTGGTCGGCGAACATCTGGCCGATGCCTACCGCGCGGCGGGCGTGCCCGAGGATGTGTTTCAGAACGTTGTGCTGAGCCATGACACCACATCGGCGCTGATCGCGGACAATGCGTTCGATTTCGTGAACTTCACCGGCTCCGTCGGTGGCGGGCAGGCGATGGAGCGCGCGGCGGCGGGCACATTCACTGGCGTCGCGACAGAGTTGGGCGGCAAAGACCCCGCCTATGTCCGGGCCGATGCCAATCTCGACGCGGCAGTCGATGGTGTGATGGACGGCGCGATGTTCAACGCGGGTCAATGCTGCTGCGGGATCGAGCGGATCTATGTACACGAAAGCCTCTATGACGCTTTCGTTGAAAAGGCTGTGGCTTGGGTGAACAACCTCAACCTCGGCAATCCGCTGGACGAAGCGACGACGCTTGGTCCGATGGCCAACGTGCGTTTCGCCAATGAGGTCCGCGCGCAGATTGATGAGGCCGTTGCGGCAGGTGCCAAGGCGCATATCGAAAAGATGCCCTCCGACGATGGCGGTGCCTATCTGATGCCGCAGGTCCTGACCGGTGTGACCCACGAAATGCGCGTCATGCGCGACGAAAGCTTCGGCCCCGTAGTCGGCATCATGCCGGTGAAGGACGACGAAGAAGCCATTGCGCTGATGAACGACAGCCAATTTGGTCTGACCGCTGCGATCTTTACCGCTGACGCTGATGCCGCCGAAGCCATTGGCCAGCGACTGGAAACCGGCACCGTCTTCATGAACCGTGCCGATTACCTTGACCCGGCGCTTTGCTGGACCGGCTGCAAGCAGACCGGGCGCGGCGCGGGCCTGTCTGAACTGGGCTATCACGCGCTGACACGCCCCAAATCCTACCACCTCAAGAAAGCCTGAGACATGTCCCTGACTGCCAATTGGTCTTACCCCACCGCCATCCGTTTCGGCACGGGCCGCATTAAAGAGATCGCCGAGGCCTGCGCCGCTGCGGGTATCAAAAACCCCCTGTTGGTCACCGACAAAGGGCTGGCCTATCTGCCGATCACCCAGTCCACGCTCGACCTGATGGAGGCTGCTGGCCTTGGCCGCGCGATGTTTTCGGACGTTGACCCGAACCCGACCGAGATGAACGCCGAGGCGGGGATCAAGGTCTACCGCGACGGCGGCCATGACGGCGTGATCGCCTTTGGCGGCGGCTCGGGGCTGGATCTGGGCAAGGTCATCGCCTTCATGGCGGGCCAAACGCGCCCCCTGTGGGATTTCGAAGATATCGGCGACTGGTGGACCCGCGCCGACCCTGAGGGCATTGCGCCTATCGTGGCTGTGCCGACGACCGCCGGCACCGGGTCTGAAGTGGGCCGCGCAAGCGTGATCACCAATTCCCAGACCCATGAGAAAAAGATCATCTTCCACCCCAAGATGCTGCCCGCCGTCGTGATCTGCGACCCGGAGCTGACCGTCGGCATGCCACCGATGATCACCGCAGGCACCGGGATGGATGCTTTTGCCCACTGCCTCGAAGCCTTCTGCTCGCCGCATTACCACCCGATGAGCCAGGGTATGGCGCTGGAAGGCATGCGTCTGGTCAAGGAATATCTGCCGCGGGCCTATGCCGATGGTACTGATCTTGAGGCGCGCGGGCATATGATGTCTGCTGCGGCCATGGGCGCCACGGCGTTTCAAAAGGGTCTGGGTGCCATCCATGCCATCAGCCACCCGATTGGCGCGGTGCATCACACGCACCACGGCACCACCAACGCGGTCGTCATGCAGCCCGTCCTGCGCATGAACCGCCCCGCCATTGAGGACCGTCTGGCCAAAGCGGCAGCCTATCTCGATATCGTCGGCGGCTTTGATGGCTTCTATGATTTCGTCGGCAAGTTGAATGCGGAGTTGAATATCCCCGCTAATCTGACCGCCCTTGGCGTGACCGAACCCGACATTGACGCGCTGGTGGCCTCGGCTTTGCAAGACCCAAGCTGCGGCGGCAACCCGATTGAACTGACCAAAGAGAATGTCACGCAGCTGCTGCGCGACTGCTTTTAAAACGCAAAACAGGGGGCCGGATCATCGGCCCCCTGTTTATTAAAAATCAGTGAAACGTCGGATTATTCAGTCGTTTTGGCTTCTTCCATATCCACTTCAGTAACCTCGGGCCCGACCGAGACCAAATACGCCCAAACATCCTTGGCGTCTTCTTCATCTTTCAGACGGTAAGACATCTTGGATTTGGCGCGGTTCGTGTCGAGATAGCTGGCCAGAAACTTCTTGGGATCGGCAACATATCCGGTGAAGTCTTCTTCGTTCCACGCCAGCCCGGCTTCGCCGGCTTCAACGATGAAATCGCCATAGCGGTAGTCTTCGACCGACCCCGCCACGCGGTTGTAGATTCCATAAAGGTTCGGCCCGGTGCGGCCGCCTTTTTGGATGTCATTGCCTTCATCATCTTGGATCATGTGGCAGCTTTTGCATTTACGAAAGACCTTTTCCCCGGCTTCGGCATCACCGGAGGCATGGCTTTCTGCCCATAGGGGCGTGGCCCCAAGGCAAATGGCGAAGATCGACGCGATACGCATGTTCATTGTGAGTTCCTTTGTCTGGCTGATTTGAAACTAGCGTTTTGGGCGAGGGGGTAAAGCATATCGTCTGCGCCAAAAGGTAGCACGGGCGGGCTGCGGGCCGGTTAGCGGTTGAGACCAAGGGGAATTCCTCCGATAACTGCCGGTGAATTTCTTCTGCTTCGAGGGTGAGATGAACACAACGGCGAGCCGCCTCTGATGGAGATCATGGTCCCCGCTTGGGTCGACGGCACCCTGCAACCGGTTGAGAAGCTGGCCGCGCATGAACGCGGTTTGCGGCATATGGCGGTCTCGGTCTTTGTAATTGCCGAGGGCAGGTTGCTGCTGCAGCAGCGCGCGCTTGGCAAATACCACACCCCCGGCCTCTGGGCGAATACCTGCTGCACGCATCCGCAATGGGACGAGCCGCCCAACGTCTGCGCCACGCGGCGGTTGGACGAAGAACTGGGGATCACCGGGTTGGACCTTCAGCATCGCGGCCAAGTCGAATACCGCGCCGATGTTGGCGGCGGGTTGATAGAGCATGAGGTTGTTGAGGTATTCCTTGCCCATGCAGACCCGGCGTTGTCGATTACGGAAAACCCCGATGAGGTGATGGCGACGCGCTGGATCAGCCTGAGCGATCTACACACCAACCTCGCGCAGAGCCCCGAAGAATATACGCCTTGGTTGCGGATCTACATGGCCGAACACGAAGGTCTGATCCTCGGCGGCGGGGCGATGGAATAATAGAAAGGCGGGCCAGAGATGACCGAAGACATGCAAGACCAAAAGACACGCGCGGCGGACTGGTTCCGCAAGCTACGCGATGACATCGTTCAGGCGTTCCATGACATTGAAGCGCGTCATGTCGGGGAAGAAGAGGCCGGACGTTTCGTGGTCAGCAACACAACCCGCACCGCGCCTGATGGGTCCGACGCTGGCGGCGGTGAGATGTCTGTCATGCGCGGCGGGCGCGTGTTTGAGAAGGTGGGCGTCAATATCTCCACCGTCTATGGCACGCTGGGGGAACGTGCGCAGGCGGCGATGGCCGCGCGCAAAGGACTGCCGGGCATGGCCGATGATCCGCGGTTTTGGGCATCGGGCATCAGTCTGGTCGCGCATATGCAAAACCCGCATGTGCCTGCCGTGCACATGAACACCCGCATGTTCTGGACCCCTCATGCGTGGTGGTTCGGCGGTGGGGCGGATTTGAATCCTTGTATTGAGTATGACGAGGACACCGCCTATTTCCATGCCGAGATGAAGGCCGCCTGTGACCCCCATAGCGCCACGCTCTATGATGAGCTGAAGGCTTGGGCGGATGAGTATTTCTACATCCCGCACCGCAAACGTGCGCGGGGTGTGGGCGGTATCTTTTATGACGACCGCAACAGCGGCGATTGGGCCGCCGATTTCGCGCTGACGCAGGATGTGGGCCGGGCGTTTCTGCCCGCCTATGTGCCACTGGTCGACAAGCGGCGCGAGATGACATGGGACATGGACGACAAGGACGTGCAGCTGCGGCACCGTGGGCTCTATGCCGAGTATAACCTCGTTTATGACCGGGGGACGAAGTTCGGGCTTGAGACGGGGCATGACCCTGATGCAGTGCTGATGAGCTTGCCGCCGATGGCGAAGTGGGTGTGAACTGAGGCTGGGCAACAAGCAGGCAGGAGGCGCTGCACAATCGAGAGGCAGCCTTCCGCCCCTTTCTGTTAGAGCGACAAAGTAACGGCGAAGGTGCCATCTAGCCCGGAATCAAGCCGCAGGCGCCGGGCCGTCGCCTGCCCGCCCGTCACGCCGGAGGCGTGCCTCCATATTTGGCGCACCTTCGGTGCGACCGGGTAGGCGATTTGGAGAGGCTGGGCATGACTTCGTGAAGGCACATCACGGTTGAACCATAAAGTGGCATGAGCCATCGTCTCATCGCCGACCCGCGGGCAGGCGATGGCCCTCATTGTAAGATGCGGAGGTTCAGCCTCGCGTCCCGCGCACCGTGTCGATCATCAACTGCACATTCTCCGGATCCGCATCCGGCGTAATGCCATGGCCAAGATTAAAGATATGCGGCCCCTTCGCCAGCGCGTCGACAATCGCGCGTGTCTCTTGCACCAGCGCATCCCCGCCCGTCACCATATGCGATGACTTCAGATTGCCCTGCACACAGCCATTGGACTGCACATGCTCGGCAACCCATTCCGCGCTCACCGCATCATCGACGGCAATGCAGTCCGCCCCTGTCGCGGCATGCAGATTGGCAAACCGCGCGCCCGCACCACGGGGGAAGGCGATGATCGGGACATCCGGATGCCGCGCTTTCAGCGCGCTGATGATCTGGCGCAGCGGCTCTGTCGAATAGCGATCGAAATCTGTGCCTTGCAGCGATCCGGCCCAGCTGTCGAAAAGCTTTACCACCTCGGCCCCGGCTTGGATCTGCATGTCGAGGTATTCGATTGTGGCGAGCGTAATCCGCTCCATCAGCGCATCGAACACCTCAGGGTTTTCGTCCTTCAGCGCATGGGCTGGGCCCTGATCCGGCGTGCCTTTGCCCGCGATCATATAGGTCGCCACCGTCCAAGGCGCGCCTGCGAAACCGATCAGCGTGGTTTCCTCGGGCAGTTCGCGTGACAGGATGCGCACGGTCTCGTAAATCGGGGCGAGGTGGTCGTGAATGGCATCCGCCGGTTTCAGCGCTTCCATCTCGGCCTTGGTGGTGATCGTCGACAGACGCGGCCCTTCGCCGGTGACAAACCACAGGTCCGCCCCAAGCGCCTGCGGCACCAGCAGGATGTCGGCAAAAAGGATCGAGCCATCAAACCCATAGCGCCGGATCGGCTGCAACGTCACCTCGGCGGCCAGTTCGGGGTTATAGCAGAGCGACAGGAAATCCCCCGCCTTGGCCCGCGTCGCGCGGTACTCCGGCAGGTAGCGCCCAGCTTGCCGCATCATCCAGATCGGTGGGGTCGGCAGGGTTTCGCCCGCAAGGGCGCGCAGGATGGTCTTATTCGCAGTCATTATGGCGTTCCTAATTGTGGCAAACCCGTAGGTAGCGCAGGTACAGCAGTTGTCAGTTCATGTCGACGGGGGTAGGGATGCGTCATGACGTATCAGCTCCCCACCCCGGCCCGGCCCCTCAACATCGGCACACGCGGATCGCTTCTGGCGCTCGCGCAAGCGAATGAGGTGCGCGACCGGCTCGCCGCCGCCTTTGACCTGCCGTTTGAAGCGTTTACGATCGTGGTGATCAAGACCACGGGCGACAAGATCATCGACCGCCCGCTGAAAGAGATCGGCGGCAAGGGCCTGTTCACCCGCGAGATCGAAGCGGCGCTGCTGGATGGCTCCATCGACATCGCGGTGCATTCGATGAAGGACATGCCGACGCTGCAGCCCGGTGGGCTGTTGATCGACACCTATCTCCCGCGCGAGGATTGCCGCGATGCGTTTATCTCGCCGCATCTGAAATCTATCGCCGAGTTGCCCGAAGGCGCGATCGTGGGCACCTCCAGTCTGCGCCGTCGGGCGCAGGTGAAACTGCGACGGCCTGATCTGGAAGTGGTCGAGTTTCGCGGCAATCTGCAGACCCGTTTGAAAAAGCTGGATGACGGCGTGGCCGAAGCGACATTCCTTGCCATGGCCGGGCTGAACCGGCTGAAAATGGACGATGTGCCGCAGGCCGCCGTGCATCCCGATGACATGCTGCCGGCCATCGCCCAAGGGGCGATTGGGGTTGAGCGCCGCATCGACGACAGCCGCGCCGCCGACATGTTGGCGGCGATCCATGACCGCGCCACGGGCGAACAACTGGCCGCCGAACGCGCGTTTCTGGCGACGCTTGACGGCTCTTGCGAGACGCCCATCGCTGGGCTGGCCGAACTCAACGGCACCGAGATGCGCCTGCGCGGCCAGGTGCTGCGCCCGGACGGGTCAGACGCCATCGGCGACGACGTGACCTGCGCCATTTCCGACGGAGCCGAGGCGGGCGAGGCGATGGCCCGCAAGCTTCTGGCCGAGGCCGGACCGGGTTTCTTTGACTGGCGCGAATGATCGGCAATCTCTTCACGCTGAAACAGCTTGAAGCGCTGATCTGGGTCGCGGACCTTGGCAGTTTCCGCCGCGCCGCCGCGCATCTGAATACCACGCAGCCGAACATCTCGGCCCGGATATCGGGGTTGGAGGCGACGCTGGGCGTGACCCTCATGCAGCGCGACGCCGGGTCGATCCGCCTGACGGAAAAGGGCACGGCCCTGCTAACCCAAGCGCGCCGGGTGCTGCGCGAGGCCGAAGCGCTGGTTGAGACCGCCGCGCGGCCTGACCTGATCGACGACAGCCTGCGCCTTGGTGTGACCGAAGTGGTGGCCAGCACATGGTTGCGCCCCTTTTTGCGCGCGCTGGCAGAGGCTTATCCCAATCTAACGGTTGAGCTTACCGTCGATCTCTCGCGTGATCTGGATCAGGAGCTTGCCGCCCATGCGCTTGACCTGACCTTGCAAACCGCGCCCTTCTCAACCCCGGCGGGAGGTCAGTTGGACTTGGCGACCTATGACTACATTTGGGTCGCCGCGCCGGAGCTTGCAGCACAGATTGGCCCCACGCCTAACCTTGAGGCGCTGGTGCGGCACCCGGTTTTGGGCCATGCGCGGCACACGCAGGCCCATTCTGATTTGATCCACCACTTTGACGGCAGCACCGCACCCAAAGCGCGGTTGGTGCCTTCGAGCAGCCTGTCGGCGGCGATGAACATGGTGCTCGACGGGATGGGCGTGGCGGTAATGCCGCGTGTCATGGTGGCAGGCGCGCTGGCTGATGGGGCGCTGCAAATTCTCCCCGCCGCGTGGCATCCACGCCCGTTGCAGGTGGCCGCGCGGTACCACGCAGAGCGTACGCCCGCCTATGTCACCCGCGCCGCCGAACTGGCTCGAGACTGTGCCCGCGCTTTCGGCACCGAGGATCGAAAAAAACTTTCACACCCATAGAATATAATAATTTGCGCCGATGTTGCGCCCGCCCCTATCCTGCGTCCAAACAGGAGTGAGACATGGCATCAACCATTCGACTGGGCGTAGACATCGGCGGCACCTTTACCGACGTGGTTCTGGAAAAGGGCGGGGAGAGTTTCTCGACCAAGGTGCTGACCACCTATGCCGCGCCCGAAAATGCGATCATCGACGGGATGCATCAGGTCTGCATCAAGGCCGGGGTCACCCCTGCCGACCTGACACAGATCATCCACGGCACCACGCTGGCCACCAATGCACTGATCGAGCGGCGCGGGGCCAAGACGGCGCTGATCACGACTCAAGGTTTCCGCGATGTGATCGAGATGCGCACTGAAAGCCGGTTTGAGCAATATGACCTGAACCTCAATCTCCCCGAACCGCTGCTGCCGCGTCAGATGCGCTACACGGTCAGCGAACGTGTCGATGCCACCGGGGCCGTGCTGGTCCCGCTGGACCGGGCCGAGGTTGAGGCGCTGGCGGACCGCATTGCTGAGGGCGGCTATGACAGCGTCGCGGTGGGGCTGATCCATTCGTATCTGAACGACGCGCATGAACGGCTGATCCGCGAGGTGCTGGAGGAACGGCTGCCGGGGGTCATGGTGTCGATCTCTTCTGAGGTCTCACCGCAGATGCGCGAGTATGAGCGGTTCAACACCGTGGTCGCCAATGCCTATATCAAGCCTCTGATGAAATCCTACCTTGGGCGGCTCGAAGGGCGGCTGCAAGAGGAAGGTGTCTCCTGCAACATCTTCCTAATGCACTCGGGCGGCGGCATCATCTCGATCGAAAGCGCTGCCGAATTCCCCGTGCGGCTGGTGGAATCCGGCCCGGCGGGGGGCGCGGTCTTTGCCGCGAACATCGCCGCGCGCTATGGGCTCGACAAGGTGCTGAGCTTCGACATGGGCGGCACCACGGCCAAGATCTGCCTGATCAAGAACCAGACGCCTAAGACCAGCCGAGTGTTCGAAGTGGCGCGGACCTACCGTTTCAAGAAAGGCTCCGGCATGCCGATCTCGATCCCGGTGATCGACATGGTGGAGATCGGTGCAGGCGGTGGCTCGCTCGCGCATGTCGACGCCATGCGGCAAATCCGGGTCGGGCCGGAAAGTGCGGGCTCTGAGCCCGGGCCGGCCTGCTACGGGCGGGGCGGTGAGAAGCCTGCCGTGACCGATGCTGATCTTGTGCTGGGCAAGCTCGACCCCGACAATTTCGCGGGCGGCTCGATCCGCCTCGACACCACAGGCTCTGAAGGCGCGTTGCAAAATGTCATCGGCAAGGAATTGGACATGGACGCCGCCACCGCCGCCTTTGGGCTGGCCGAAGTGGTGGACGAAAACATGGCCAATGCGGCCCGCGTGCATGCGGTGGAAAACGGCGAGGACCTCAGCGACTACACGATGATCGCCTTCGGCGGTGCGGCCCCGCTGCACGCCGGGCGGCTCTGTGAGAAACTGGGCGTTGAACGCCTGCTGGTGCCGCCTGGTGCCGGGGTCGGCTCGGCCATCGGGTTCCTGCGCGCGCCGTTTAGCTTCGAGGCCAACCGCTCGGTCTATATGAAGCTGTCGGATTTCGATGCGGATCGCATCAAGACGCTGTTGGCCGAACTGCAGGAAGAGGCCACCGGCTTTGTCCGCAACTGCGACGCCGGGGCGGAAATCCTGTCGGAATACAAAGTCTACATGCGCTACAGCGGGCAGGGCTGGGAGATCCCCATCGTGCTGGACGAGGCAGACGCCCTAAACCCCAATGCCGTCCGGTTCGAGGCGCTTTTTGAGGCGGATTACGCCAAGCTTTTCGGTCGTACCGTCGAGGGGTTGGATATCGAGATCACGGTCTGGTCGGTCAATGCCACCACCCCGCCCGAGGCGGTCGCCCGCACCGCAGAGCAGTCTCCGGGTGCGGCGGCAGATGTGGCTCTAACACGGCGTATGTTCGACCCGGCGCTCGCCGAATACTGCGATGCCGACGTGGTCCTGCGCGCCCAGATGGCCCCCGGCCAGACCGCCCAAGGCCCCGCCGCGATCACCGAGGATGAGACGACGATCATCCTGCCCGCGTCACGCCGCGCCATCTGCCAGCCGGACGGCTGCATCGACATCACCGTGAAAGGGTAAGCCCATGGCACAGACACATTCCAACGTCGCCTATCAGGTCATGTGGAACCGGCTGATCTCGGTCGTTGAGGAACAGGCGCAGGCGCTGGTGCGCACCGCCTTTTCGACCTCGGTGCGCGAGGCGGGCGATCTCTCGGCCGGGGTCTATGATACCGACGGTCAGATGCTGGCGCAGGCGGTCACCGGCACGCCCGGCCACGTCAACGCCATGGCCGACGCGGTGGCGCATTTCATCCGGCGCATTGGGCGGCAGAACATCCTCGAAGGCGATGTCTATATCACCAACGACCCTTGGGAAGGGACAGGCCATCTGCATGACATCACCATGGTCACGCCGTCCTTTCACCGCGGCAAGCTAGTCGGCTTCTTTGCATGTACCGCACATATCGTCGACATCGGCGGGCGTGGATTTGGCGCGGATGCGGCGAGCGTCTACGAAGAAGGGCTCTACCTGCCGATCATGAAATTCGCCGATGCGGGCAAGGTCGACGCGACACTGGTGCGGATCATCCGTGGCAACGTGCGCGAGCCGGATCAATTGGTCGGCGACATCTACGCGCTGACCACCTGCAACGAGATCGGCCACCGCCGGTTGATCGACATGATGGAGGAGTTTGCCCTCGACGATCTCACCGGCATCGCGGGTTTCATCCTCGACAATTCCCGCCGCGCCACGCTGGAGCGGATCGCGGCGCTGCCACGCCAGCAGGCGACCGGCGAGATGACGATCGACGGCTTCGACACGCCGATCACGCTGAAGGTCACGGTGAGCATCGAAGAAGATCACATCCTGTCGGATTTCGCGGGCACCAGCGGGATCGACAAAAAGGGCATCAACTGCCCGCTGGTCTATACCAAGGCCTATGCCTGCTACGCGCTGAAATGCGCCATCGCGCCGGAGATTCCCAACAACGCCGCCTCGCTAGAGCCGTTTCGGATCACCGCGCCGGAAAACACCATCGTCAACGCGGTGCACCCGGCACCCGTGGCCCTGCGGCACATCGTCGGTCACTTCGTGCCCGATACAGTCTACGCGGCGCTGGATCAGATCCTGCCCAATCTTGTCCCTGCCGAGGGCGCGGGTTGCCTGTGCAACTTCCAAGTCAGCCTGCGCCCGCGCACGGATGCGCAAGCCCCCACAGGCGCGCGCCGGGCCGAGGTGCTGACCTTCAACTCCGGGGGCTCGGGCGCGCGGCCAGAACACGACGGGCTGAATGCCACGGCCTTCCCTTCGGGCGTGATGACCATGCCGGTGGAGGCCACGGAACATGCCGGTCCTGTGGTGATCTGGCGCAAAGAACTGCGCCCCGACAGCGGCGGCGCGGGTCGCCAGCGCGGGGGGCTGGGGCAGTACATGGAAGTCAGCGCCCGCGCGGGGCATGAGTTCGACATGCAGGCGATGTTCGACCGCGTCGATCACCCCGCCCGTGGGCGGCAGGGCGGCGCCCCCGGTGCCCCGACCACCATCGCCCGCGACGATGGCACGCCGATGCGCGGCAAGGGCAAACAGTTCGTGCCGCATGGGGCAAAGGTGATGATGGCCTTTCCGGGGGGCGCGGGCTACGGCCCCGCCACCGAGCGCCCCAAGGACTTGGTGAAACGCGACCTTTTGCGCGGCTATATAAGCGCCGAGGTGGCTGCGGCGGACTATGGGCTGAGCGCCGAAGACATCCGCGAGGTGCAAGAGGCGATCTGCAAAGGCATGGACCTGTGAAAGAGTTATCGCTCAAGGGTTTATAAGCGCACGGGGGTCATTGACTGTTACAAAGCGCGGGTGTTCCTTGGCCGCATCATGCCAAGAGGAACCCAGTGATGTATGTGATTGACCCCCCAAAGCAAAGCAGCCTTGCCGTTCAAGGGACCAGCGACCGTTTCCCGGTGCGGCGCGTCTTTTGCGTGGGCCGTAACTATGAGGCGCATGTGCTTGAGATGGGCAATGACATGCGCGACCCGCCGTTCTTTTTCACCAAACCCGCCGATGCCACGCTCGATACGCCCTGCACTGTGCCCTATCCGCCGCTGACCGAGGATTTCCACTTTGAGGCAGAGCTTGTCATCGCCATCGGCAAGGGCGGCGCAAACATCGCAGAAGCGGATGTGATGGATCACATCTGGGGCGCATCTGTGGGCATCGATTTCACCCGCCGCGACCTTCAGGCACAGGCCAAGAAGATGGGCCGCCCGTGGGACTGGTCCAAAGCCTTTGACAATTCCGCGCCCATCGCGCCGATCCTGCCCATCGCCGATGTCGCCTCGGTGGAGAAGGGCCGCCTATGGCTGGCCGTGAACGGCGAGATGAAACAGGAGGCCGATCTGTCACAGATGATCTGGTCGGTGCGCGAGCATACCGCCACCCTGTCGCAGGCCGTGACCTTGGCACCGGGGGACATCATCATGACCGGCACGCCCGCCGGTGTCGCGGCTGTGCAGCCCGGCGATGTGATCACCGGGGGTGTCGACGGCGTCTCTGAGTTCGAGGTCACCGTCGGCCCACGCGCCTAAAGAGCGCGGCCCGGTCTAGGCTCCGGCCAGCGTGCGTTCTGCCCGCGCGCGGGCTTGGGCGGCCAGGTCGGGCAGACCGCTCTTTTCATAGACCGCGCCCAGCATCAGGTTCAGCGGCACGCCATCGGGGTCATAGGTGCGGCGCATCTCCAACACCTGCTGCGCGGCAGAGGCGCGGCCATCGCGCACCAGCGCATCAAGGTGGATCTGCTCGAAAAGATCGCGCTGCGCATGACTGCCGCCGCATTCGGCCATGCGGGGCAGGGCCATGCCAAGCTCGCGGATCGCCGTGGCCCAATCCCCCTTGGCGTGGGCGGCGATGCCCCGGGCGGCGGGCAGCGCGACTTCGGCCCATGCGGCATGGTCATGGGCCGTGGTTTCGGCGGCGCGGGCCTTGATTGCAGAGAGCATCTCTGCTGTCTCGGGCCGTCCGGTGCGGCAGAGGGCATAGAGGTATTGCAGCGTCAGGAAGGGGCTGACCGTATCCGCCCCCCGCGCTGCCACATGGTCTGCCACATCTTTCCAACGGTCGCCCACATCGACGCCCGCGAACTCCATCCGCGCCAGCAGGGACACCGCGCCGACTTGGTCTTGGGAATAGTCTTTCTCAAGCCCCCAGATATGCTGGTCATAGGCGGCACGCACATCGGCGTGACGGCCCTGCGATAGGTAGAACAATGCCAGATGCCACCAGTTGTGGCTGCGCATGAAGGAGTTCAGATCAGTCCATGTCTCGGCCACGCTCTCCATGAAACGTGCGCCTTCTGCCACGCGGCCTTGCGTTAGCATCACATGGGCCAGCGCGTGATGCGCCCAAGGCTCATCGTGGCGCAGCTCCATCGCGCGGCGGGCGGCGGCCTCGGCCCGGTCGAGCAGGTGGCACTGCTCGTAGCCAAAGGCGATCATGCCGTGGGCATAGGCAATGTCTTCGGCCTCGGGCAGGGATTTCAGCGCAAGGCGCAACATGCCAGCGGCATCGCCTGTGTTGAACAGATGGTATTGCGCCAGTTTCAGCATCGCCAGATCGCGCGGCCATTTGTCGGTGATGGCGTCACAGGCAGCGACGAGAGCGGGCACATCGCCGTCGATCCAGTGGCCCACGGCGCGGATGATCTCTTGCTCGCGGGCGTTGGCCCCGGTCGCGGCTGTGGCGCGTTCCAGATAGGGGCGGGCTTTTTCCGGTGCAATAGGGTGCTCAAGAAACATCCACAAAAGGGCGGCATAGGCATTGACCAGCGGGCCCTCGGGGTCGGCATCGGCTGCGGCGATGACGCCTGCGGCTTTGGGCTGGTAGGACAGAAAGCCGTGGATGAAATCGTTGATCGCCTGCAGGGTTTCCGGGCGGCTGGCTGTCGTTTCCAATCCGTAAAGGTCTTGTGTCATCTCGGGTCTCCGGCGGTGGCGTGGAATTGGCGCAGGTGTTGGGCGACGGCCTCAGAGGCGTCCCAATGGATCGAATGGCCTGCGTTTGGCAGGGTGGTCTGCGTCACGTTCGGGATCTGCGCAAAGGCTTCCTCGGCGGCGGCGCGGGGGATCAGCAGGTCTTCGGCCCCATGCAACACTTGGGTCGGGCACCGAAGATCGGCAGGGCGCACCGTGGGGCGAAAGCCGCGCAGCGCTTCGAGCTGATGGGCCATGGCATCCGCGCTTTGCGCATGGGGATAGGCCAAGGCGGCGGCAAGGGCGGTCTCAGTATTTGTCGGATCGGAAAAGAAGCCGGGGGCAAAGACCCAAGGGTAGAGCGCGCGCAGCCAAAGCTGCGCCCCTTCCGGTGCGCGGCGCACGGCCAGCAGCGCGTCGAACACCGCCATGGTGCGCGGCGCACGGACCGGGGCGGAGGCGAGGATGCTCATCGCTTGGATGCGCTCGGGCGCTAGGCCAAAAAGCTCCATCGCCATCAGCCCGCCCATGGAATGGCCGACGACGTGAAAGGTGTCATGCCCCAGATACTCCATTAGCGCCAGCGCATCCCGCGCCATCTGCGCGACGGAGGTTTCGGCATCCCAAGGGGTCGTGCGCCCAGTGCTGCGGTTGTCGGGCCGGATCAGGGTGAAGTGATCGGAAAGCAAAGGGGCCAGGGCGCCCCAACTCGCGCTGTCGCTCAGCATCCCGGCCAGCATCAAAAGCGGCGGGCCGCGCCCGTCGACCTCGTAGTGAAGTGAGATATCAGTGAGGGGCAGATCAGGCATTCAGCGTACTCCAACAAGGCAGAAGATCCCCTTCGGCGGGGGATGCGGCATAGATCGCGCGGGCAATTGCGCGCGTCAGGCAGAGGGCCGCGGCATGGCCGATCATCGCAACATCGCCCGCAGGCCGGGCGGCGGTCGAGAGGGAGAAGACCAAATCGCCGTCATTTGGCATATGCGCGGGCACCACCGCGCGGGCGATGCCGTCATGGGCGGCCACGGCAACGCGCTGGCATTCGGCCTTGGTCAGCGCGGCATCGGTGGCGACGATGGCGATGGTGGTATTGGCGCGGGCCGACATGGCCGCCATCTTGCGGCTTTCAAAGGAGAGGCCCAGCCCGGCGGAGGGGTCGGGCCCCAGCCCGCCGAATTCTCCGTCGATCTCAAAGGGGGCGGCGTGGAAATAGCGGTCACCGGGCGTGGTGACGGCACCGACCGGATTGGCCCCCACCAACGCGCCGACCATGCTGCCGTCAGGCAGTTGCAAACTGGCCGAGCCGAGCCCGCCTTTTACCATCGCGCTGAGCGCGCCTGTGCCCGCGCCGGCTGAGCCTATTTCGAACTCTTCGCCTGCCGCTTCCATGGCCTTGCGGCCAAGATCGGCATATGGGTTCTGCGCCCAATCCTTGTCTCCGCCGTTGAGTAAATCAAACAGGATCGCGCCGGGCACCAGCGGGATCAGCGCATCGCCGACGCGAAACCCGCGCCCCTGTGCGCGCAGGGCATCCACCACGCCCGAACAGGCATCCAACCCATAGGCAGAGCCGCCCGAGAGCACTAGCGCATCGACCGCTGCCACGGTCTTGTCAGGGGCCAGCAGGTCGGTCTCGCGCGTGCCGGGGGCACCGCCCATGACGTGGACGGAGGCGGTGAAGGGCGTGTCGCCGATCAACACGGTGCTGCCGGATTTCAGCCGCGTGTCCTGCGCATTGCCGACCTTCAGCCCTGCCACATCGGTGATCAGGTTGCGCGGGCCGGGACGCATCGGCGCGGTCATTGGGCGCATCCGCGGGCTGCCGCGCTATTCACGTGAAACATCCCCGTAATGGTGCAAATGGGCGAGGGGTCTAACAGGGGCATCGTCACTCCGGCATTGATTTCGGGCGGAGTTTGCGCGCTTCCCCAGCGGATGCCAAGGCCTGTGCTGCCAGAGACCTGCCCCACCGGATGCGCGCCATAAAAATGGGCGCGCAGGTTGCCCCGCGCGCCCGATCCCTCCGGCATGGCCGGTTGGTTTATTTTTGCTCTTCGGCGACAGCGGCGGCGACGGCTTCTTCGAAGATCGCGAGGCCCTCTTCGACGATGGCGTCAGATGCGGTCAGCGGAACCATCACGCGCACGGCGTTGCCATGCATGCCACAGCTCAGCAGCAGCAGGCCGCGCTTAAGGGCGTGGGCGATGACGCGCTTGGTGAAATCGGCATCGGGTTTGGCGCTGTCAAAGTCGGTTACGAATTCGACGGCGACCATGGCACCAAGGCCGCGGATATCCCAGAAGCGGTAGGGCGCAGACCGCGCACCGATTTCGGCAAAGCGGGCTTTGAGCGTTTCGCCCATCGCGGTGGAGCGGGCCAGCAGACCTTCGTCTTCGATCGCCTCAATCGCCGCCAGCGCTGCGGCGCAGGCCACTGGGTTGCCGCCATAGGTGCCGCCCAGACCGCCGGGGGCCATTGCGTCCATCACATCGGCGCGGCCAATCACCCCGGCCAGCGGGTAGCCACCGGCCATGGATTTCGCCACGGTGATGAGGTCCGGCGCAACGCCGGAATGCTCAATTGCGAACCATGTGCCGGTGCGGCCAAAGCCGGCCTGCACTTCGTCAGCGATCAGCAGGATGCCGTGCTGGTCACAGATCGCGCGCAGTTCTTGCATCATGTCGAAAGGCACAGGGGTATAGCCGCCTTCGCCGAGCACCGGCTCGATGATGATCGCGGCAACGCGCTCGGGCTGGGCATCGGTGAGGAAGAGGTTTTTCAACCCGGTCAGCGCGTCCTGCACGGTGATCCCGTCGCGCACCGAAGGGAAAGGCGCCCGGAAGACATCCGCCGGGAAGGGGCCCACGTCTTTTTTGTAGGGCGTGACCTTGCCGGTCATGCCCAGCGTCAGCAGGGTGCGGCCATGGTAGCCGCCGGTGAAGGCGATGATGCCCGGACGACCGGTGGCAGCGCGGGCGATTTTCACTGCGTTCTCAACGGCTTCGGCGCCGGTGGTGACAAGTAGCGTCTTTTTGGGTGCCTCACCCGGGGCCAGCGCGTTCAGTTTCTCAGCCAGTTCGATGTAGGGGCCGTAGGGCACCACCTGAAAGCTGGTGTGGGTATAGTGATCTTCTTGCGCCTTGGCGGCTTCGACCACTTTGGGGTGGCGATGGCCGGTGTTCAGCACGCCGATGCCCCCGACGAAATCGATGTAGCGGTTGCCTTCGACATCCCACAGTTCGGCATTCTCGGCGTATTTCGCATAGATCGGCGCGGCAGAGGCCACACCGCGCGGCACGGCGGCGTCGCGGCGCGCGACGAGGTCGGCATTCGTCTGACCGTCGGGTTTGGTGGCGGGATTTGCTTCGACCACTGTCATCTGCGGCGCGGCTTTGGCCTTGGCAGAGGATTTGCGGTGCGATTTCTTGACGGTGCTGGACATGGAACAGATACCTTATTGCGAAAGAGAGAGGGGCAGTGACGTGTCGTTTAAAAAATCCATATTCCGTTTAATATAATTGTCAATCGCGAAGGCAGAGCATATCTAACAATTCCCAAGATCATCGGTTGCCCCTCCGCCACGATGCCCGGTCGCAACGCCGATGCCCACAAAGGACAAGTCATTGAACGTCGGCGATAAACTTAGAGCGATCCGCAAGAAACATGGGTTGTCCCAACGTGAGCTTGCGGCTAAGGCCGGGCTGACCAATGGCACGATCTCGCTGATCGAAAAGAACCGGACGAGCCCATCAGTCGCATCGCTGAAAAGCCTGCTGGACGCGATTCCCATCAGTATGGCGGAGTTCTTCTCGATCCTTGAGGAGGACGACAGCGCCAAGGTTTTCTTCCGCGCGCAGGAACTGACCGAGATTTCGCCAAGCCATCAGGGCGGCGTATCGCTGCGCCAATTGGGCAATGCCGCGCATCACGCGCTTCAGGTGCTGCATGAAACCTATGAGCCCGGCGCGGATACCGGGCCGGAGTTTCTGAGTCATGAGGGCGAAGAAGCGGGCGTGGTGGTGCGCGGCAGCATAGAGGTGACGGTCGACGGCGCAGTCAGCCTGTTGAACGCCGGGGATGGCTACCTGTTCGACAGCCGCCTGCCACATCGGTTCCGCAATATTGGCACCGACCCTTGTGAGATTGTCAGCGCCTGCACGCCGCCCAGCTTCTAAAAGGCACCCTATAAATATCGACCGCCCCGAGCGTTCTGCTCGGGGCGGTCGATAGGGGTGTCAGGTCTTAATAGTCTGACCGGTAGTTCGACCTTTGGGTCTCCGGTTGCTGTTTGTCGCGACCGGCACGGTCTTCATCCGGGTTTAGTTCCCGTCGGCCCGTGGTTAAGGCCAGAATGATGACCGCGGCTAAGGTCAGGATGGTCAGACCGCCGAGAAAGAGCTCCGTGGTCATCTCCGTTTTCCTTTTTAGCGCTGCGTTTCAGGTGCTCAACCGTGCGCGAGCCAAAGGGTTCCGACAAATTTTTCGCCTATGACGAGTCTGTGGCTTGCGGGCCACGTTTCCGGCCAGATTCCGCTGATCGATAGCGCGTCAGTAGTCGTAGACCATCTTGCTGTCGGTCGGCACGTGGAAATTCACCCGGATTTGGTAAACGCCATCCGTGGTTTCAACCTCGACCTGACCGTTTAACTGGCGGGTAAAGGCAAGGATCAAACGAGAGCCGAGCCCGGTGCCGGATTTCACCTCTTCGGGGTTGCCGATGGTGTTGCGGACTTCAATCATCGCCTGTTCCGGCCCGGTCTGGATCAGCTTGAGCGAAATGAACCCTTTGCCATGTTCGACCGTCGAGACGTATTTCAGCGCGTTGGTCAGCGCCTCTGACACCAGCAGGGTGAGGGGGGCCGCATCGTCGGCGTCAATCTTGATCGGCTCAAAGGATTGCTCAACCTGCACGCCCGAACCAGAGGCCAGCCCGACCGATAGCATCTGGCCTACAATCTCGTTCAGCAGTTCGCTGGCGTTGACCCGCACCAGATCGTCATTCTGGTAGAGGTTCTTGTGCACGGTGGCGAGGCTGAGGATGCGATCTTGCAAGCGCCGCAGGACAAAACGCGCGTCTTCGCTTTTGGCCTGCCGGATCTGCATGTTCATGATCGACGAGATAAGCTGAAGGTTGTTTTTGACCCGGTGGTGGACCTCTTTCAGCAGGATGTTCTTTTGCCGAAGGCTGTCTTCGAGCGTCGCCTCATCTCGCAGGATCGATTCCGCCATGCCGACAAAAGCGGATTCCATCTCGACCAATTCGGTGGGCACCGAGGGGCCAAGCGTCCCGCGCGGCAGGGTGCGGTTCAGCGCAAAGCGACGCATCTGCCGGCCAAGCTTGCGAATGTGGTTGATCGCCAGCCGGTTCAACGCCCAGAAGGCCACGATCAAGCTGGCCAGCCACATGACGATGGGCAAAAGCGCGCTCAGGCGGGTGGAAACGCCCGTGTCCAGAAACGGGGTGTTTCTGGGCCATACGCTTAGCGCGAAGACCGTGTCTGGCACGATCGGGACGATCACATAGGCGCGGTCTTGGCCATCGAAATTCTCTGAAAGGAAGACGTTGGGTTCTTTGGTGGTCAACAGCGACAAGGCGACATCGCTGGGGTATTCCTTTTTGGCAACGGCCAGCCCGTTTTCCGTGGTCAGGATGTGGCCCATCTTGTTGAGGGTCATCATCGCGACGCTGCTGTGTTTGCTCTTGGGTTCGCGTATCGCGTTGATGGCGTCTTCGGGAATGCTGAGCGCCATGAAGCCGATCAATTCGCGCTCTTCGTAGACCGGCGCGTTGATCAGCGTGACCATCTGATTGCTGACCGCCCCTTGCAACACCGGCATCGCACGACGGACCGGTGTTTCCACCAGTGTTTGAAAGTTCTCATCCTCGGAAAAGTCATGATCCTGCCCCGTGGAGGAGCAGGTCATTTTCCCGTCTAGCCCGATGAAACCCACAAGCGAATAGATGTCTGACGCTTGCTTGTACTCCTTAAGGAAGGCAGTGCATTCCTCTGGGTCGTCTCGCCTGAGACGCACGATCGAGGTGAGCGCTTCGGCGGCGCCGAAAGCCTCTTGGATCACCCGGCGTTCCGCGGCAGAGGCCTGTTCTGTGACGGCGATCAGCGATAGCTCTGCGCTTTGGCGGCTTTGATCCGCAATCTGCCGTGTCTGCACAACCGCGATCAGCCCGATGGGCAAAAGCGCGAGAGACAGAAACAGCAAAATACGGATCGTCAGCCCACGCATCAGATCACCGCTGAAGAAGCCAGACGTCATATTTAGAAAGAAGAAACTTTAGAAGCGGATAGGACTGACATTGTCGCGTCATCGGTCATTTCAAGCGACTCGTCGTCATGGTGACCCAGCAGTTCAGCAAGGCGGGCACGAGCCCGGTTGGTGCGGCTTTTGATGGTGCCTACGGCAACGCCACACATGTCTGCAGCTTCCTCGTAGGAGAAGCCAGAGGCCCCCACAAGAAGCAGCGCTTCGCGTTGCTCATCCTTCAGCAGGGCAAGGGCCTTGCGGAAATCCGTCATCTGCATGTGACCATCATGTGCGGGCTTTTCCGCCAGCCCGTCAGTCAACACGCCATCCACATCCGAGACTTCGCGTTTCGCCTTGCGGCGCGAGGAATAGTAAGTGTTTCGCAGGATCGTGAAGAGCCAAGCACGCATGTTCGTGCCCTCTTGGAATTTTTCGATGTTGGTCCACGCCTTGACCAAGGTGTCCTGCACCATGTCGTCTGCCGTGGCACCATTGCGTGTCAGGCTGATGGCAAAGGCCCGCATGGCCGGCAGATGTTCTACCAGCTCGTCGCGCGGATCGGGACGGGTCATTATGACGTTCCTTTTTCTGAATCCTGTTCCTTCAACTTCTGAAGCAGATCCTTGAAACGATCAGGGATGCCTTCATCGAGCGTCTCATCGAAGACCCGCTTGAGGTTGTCGTCGATGACGCGCTCGCGCTCGTCCTTGTTTCCTGAATTCACTAACATCACCTCTGGCATCGTCGTCTCGTTTGAATAATTATGTACGCATACTGGAACCAAACACAATGTCGACGTGTTTGGTTCCAAGAAAAGTAAAAAAGGATTCGACTAGATGAACGATGCGACACAAAAGACCAGCATCAGCGATGAACTGGGTGCCAACATCCCCTACCTTCGCCGGTTCGCGCGGGCGATGACTGGCAGCCAGACCAGTGGTGACACCTTCGCCGCGGCGGCGCTGGAAGCCATCCTGGTTGATCGCTCGGTGCTCGATGGAGTAGACACAAAGACGGGTCTTTTCAAGGTTTTGTACGGTATCTGGGCCAGCGCAGGTGCCCCGGTGGAAGAAGGCGAAAGCGGCCCCCGCGCCAAGGCGCAGCGGCATCTGTCGAGCCTGACCAACAACAGCCGCGAAGCGCTGCTGCTGCACACGATCGAAGGCTTTTCGCATGGTGAAATCGCCAAAATCATTGGCGTGGATGAGGCCGAGGCCGATGAGCTGATCCAGATCGCACATCGCGAAATGGCTGACAGCACCTCCGGTTCGGTGATGATCATCGAAGACGAAGCCATTATCGCGATGGACATTGAATCCATCGTCGCCGAGATGGGCCACCGGGTGACTGGTATCGCGCGCACCCGTGATGAAGCGGTGAAACTGGGCAAAGCCGATGTGCCGGACCTGATCCTCGCGGACATCCAATTGGCCGATAACTCTTCGGGTATCGATGCAGTGAACGATCTGCTGAACGAGCTTGGCATGCGTCCGGTGATCTTTATCACAGCCTTCCCAGAGCGTCTGCTGACCGGTGACAAGCCAGAGCCTGCATTCCTGATCTCCAAACCCTATTCGGTGGATCAGGTCGTCTCGGCTGTCTCGCAAGCGATGTTCTTTTCCTCCACGGAAACGCTCAACGCCTAAGCCGGGCCAGAAAAACAGGGTTCCCCGCGCATCGTTTTGCGCAGGGAACCCTTTGCATTCAGCGCCCGCGCTGCCTATCGTCAGTCAAACATTCAGGAGGCCCGCATGGCCAAGACCCCGACCGCTGCCGCAAAAGATCTGACCATCGACGATCTGTCGGACCAGATCGCGCTTCTCAAAAAAGACATCGCATCGCTGACCGAAACCTTGGGCGAATACGGCAAGGCCAAGTCGGAAGAGATGCGCGACAACGCCCGCAACGCGGCGAATGATTTTGCCGACACAGGGCGCCTGAAGGCGATGGAGGCCCAAAAGCAAGCCGAGGAATTCCTGCAAGCCCAGCCCGGTACCGCCCTCGGCATCGCCGCAGGCATCGGTTTCCTTGTCGGTCTTGTGACGGCCCGCCGCTAAGATGCTTTCCGCGGTGATGAACCATCTGCGCGGCTCCCTGCGGCGTGTGCTGCGCACCGCGATGCTCAGCGCCGGGGCCGCGCTCTTTCTGCTGATCGGGCTGCTGTTTCTCACGCTTGCGGCATGGCTTTATCTCATCACCGTCACCACGGCGCTCACCGCTGCGCTGATCCTCGGCGCGGTCTATTTCGGTGTTGGTTTTCTCTTGCTTGCCATGGCCGGATCCGACCGCGCGCCCGCCGCTCAGGCCCCCCGTCAGGAAGACCCCTCCGCGACCGAACATGACGGTCTCAAGAACTTGGTCATGGCATTTCTGGCTGGCATAACCGCGGGTCAGAAAGCGCGCCGTTAACAGCGCTGAGAAGATTGCCACTGGAAAAGGGGCGGGTGATGAACCTCAGCCTCCTTTCGGCCTCCGCCAATCGGGGCGTATCGTTCATGATACAGACGATTGGAAACCACTCCCGCAGGTTCGACAAATCCGACAGATGCTGGTGCAACTGATCGCGCCGCAGCGACAGGACCGCGAATTCGATGTTGTCGATGTTCTCCACCAGCTTGCTGAGATCAAACGTCTCTAAAACGCGAATTTGCGATTGCGGAAACGCAGCAGAAAGCGTTTCATTTATGTCTGAACAGACCAACGGGTCCGGTTCGTAGATCAAAATCGACATGGTCTTCCCCCGGGTTAGCAAAGTTGTCGATTTAGGGGGCGCGCCACGAGGGCGCATTAAACTAAGACATAAGAAGGCAAATTTTATCTGATGACGACACAATGCCGCTATTGCCCTCTCCGTCGCAAAGATGCCTTCCTGCCGATGTCGAAAGATGAAGTGAACTTCATGGAGAAGTTCAAGTCCGGTGAGCTGACGGTTGAGCCGGGCACGCCGATCCTGCTTGAGGGGTCAAACTCGCCCCAGCTTTACACCGCGCTGACCGGGATGGGCATCCGCGACAAGACCTTGGAAAACGGCAACCGGCAGGTCATCAGCTTTGTCTTCCCCGGCGATTTCATCGGCCTGCAGGCAGGCATCATGGGTGAAATGGGCCATTCCGTCGAAGCCCGGACCCATATGCGGCTTTGCGTTTTCAACCGCAGCGAGTTCTGGAATTTCTTCAAGAACCACCCCGAACGCGCCTTTGACATCACTTGGTTGGCCGCGATCGAAGAACATTTCATGGGCGAAGTCCTTGCCACCATTGGCCAACGCACCGCGATGCAGGCCATCGCTTGGGCGATGGTCAAGATTTTCGAACGTGGCCAGTCGCTGGGGATGGTCACCCACAACCAGATGCTGCTGCCCTATTCACAACGCGATCTGGCCGATGCGCTTGGCCTGTCGGTGGTGCACACCAACAAAACCCTCGGTGCCCTGAAAGAACGCCAGTTGCTTTCGTGGTCCGACAGGGTGCTTCAGATCAACGACCTCGCCGCCTTGGCGAAAGCGGGGATGACCGAACTTGAGGGTCGCCAAAAGCGCCCCCTGCTTTAACAGCTACTCTTGCGTGATATCGATAAAGGTATCTGCGGCCTCGGCCCCACGTTGCCCGCGCGGTTTGGCCGGGCCGATGGTGCTGTCCGGGCGCGTCCGGCGTTCGACCTGCGCGTTCAGGGCCGCGCCGAATAGGATCAGAAAACTGCTGATCCAAAGCCAGACCAACATCGCAATCACGGCCCCGATCGAGCCATAGACCTGATTGTAGTTGCCGAAATTGGCGACGTAATAGGAAAATCCGATCGAAAGCACCGCCCAAGACATCACCGCCAAAATCGCCCCGCTGCTAAGCCAAGGCAATCGCGCCGCGCGCCGGTTTGGCCCGAAACGGTAAAGCACACCCACACCGGCAAACAAAACCGCCGTGGCAACGGTCCAGCGCAGCAGGTCGGCCACGGCGTTGCCAAAGGGTCCAAGCGGGATGAACGCCAGAATGATGGGTGCGACCACCACCGCCAGCAGCGCCACAATTCCGACCCCCACAAGGCTTACCGTCAACATCAAGGCATGAAGGTAATGTTTCGCAGCATTGCGGTTGCGCTCGTTATAGACAGCGTTCAGACCGATCACCATCGCCCCCACACCGGCCCGCGCAGACCACAGCGCCACCAGCAGCGATACAATACCGGCCCAACCCAAGGTATCGGCCCGCGCGGTAACCAGCCCGGTCACCTGCGTATTGATAATGTCATAGACATCATCCGGCAGCAGCCCGCGCACATCCTCCAACTGGGCAATGACCACAACAGGGTCCGAGATCAGCCCCAAAAGCGCGATCAGCGCCGCCAGCGCGGGAAATAACGACAGCATCGCGAAAAACGCCACCCCAGCCGAGATCAGCGCAAGGTTATCGTCGGCCGCTTGTTTTAGGCTCGCCTTGAAAGCATCCCAATAGATCGCCGGTCGGGTCGGAGGTCTGCGCAGCACCAATGCCAATCCTTTCAATTCGGCCCCGGCCAAAACCGGAACCGCTTCGCGTTAGCTGTCCTCCACATCGTCGCGGACCTGCCCCCAAGCAACAAGGGTGAAGATCAACGTACCGCCGATGATGTTGCCGACAAGCACCGGCAGGAAGAAGCCAAAGATCGCCTGATCAAGCCCCAGCCCGCCATGCAGAATGAGCGCGGCCATCTCTACAGACCCTGCGACGATATGGGTGAAGTCCCCCGCGGCGATAAGCCAGGTAAAGGTCAGGATCAGGAAAAATGCAGCCTCATCCGCTTCGGGCAGCATCCAAACGATCAACGCCACGATGACCCCCGCCGGAATGGCCCGCCAAAACCCCTCCGCCGCCGGCATGCCCGTCGCGTGTTCCGAAAGGCTGATGATAGCGGGCAAAACCTCCGCCGGGATGGCGGGCGTATAGATAAACAGCGCGGCCGCCGCGAAGGCCCCGATCACATTGGCCCCCAGCACAACGGCCCAAAGCCGCATGAGCCTGCACAAAATATTCAGGCTGCGTTCCTGCATCAGGGGCAAGACCGTGGTGATGGTGTTTTCGGTAAACAACTGCATCCGGCCCATGATGACCGCGATGAACCCCAAGGAATAGCCGAGGTTCTCCAACAGAAAACGCCAGCCCGCATCCGGCAAATAGGTTCGAAAAATCGCCTCCCCCAAGACCGAAAGACTGATCAGCATCCCCGCGGATATCCCAGACCAGATCAACGACCGGTTGGTGCGGTTCAACTCATCGCGCCCCTCGCGCCGGATCACCTCATAGATCAGCTTGGGCGACAGCGCCGCCGCCTCACTGACAGAGCGTTCTTCCGCCTCTTCCTGCACGGCAGAGGTAGGGGGCTTTTTCTGGATCAGTGGGGCCATTCGCGTTCTTCCTGAAATTCATGGACATGATGAACATAGCCCGCCGAAGCACCCTGCACAGTAAAAAGCCCCAGCCTGCTCAAATCGCGCGCCCCAAACAATAACGCCCCGCCAATCTCGCCCCCCACGGGGGAGCGTCTCCCCCCCTTCAACTTCATCCTTTCTTAAATACCGATCCCGCACCCTCAACCAAACGGATCAGCCGCGTTTACCCCCCCCCACCGGCACTCAACGCCAACCCCTCGACAATCGCCGTCAGCGCCGCCCCCCGATGCCCTTCCGCGCGCGGAAAGCGTGTGTGCATTTCGGCCTCGACCACCTCCATCAGGCTCGACCCGCCGACAAAGATTAACCGGTCCACAGCGCCGGGCGCGATGCCTGCGTTCCGCGCTGTCGTCTCCGCTGCATCCCCCATCTGTGCGGCCAGTTTCGAGAGCCGCTTGCGCATCCAGTCACGGGGCAGGGGCAAAGTCGCGCGGGGTTTGAGCATCGACACGTCGATCACCGGCTCTGCATCCCCCTCGGCCCCTGCGCCATTGGCGCGGATTTTGCCCGCTTCGACGGCAAAAGCAAGATCATGACCAAGCTCTTCATCAAGCACTTTAACCAATCGTGCCAGACGCTTGGGGTGTTCGGCAAACTTATGCAATTCCGCCGCCGCCTTGCGGGTATCCGGGCCATAGAGAAACGGAATTTTCGCCCAAGTGGCCAGATCGTTGAAGATCGCGTTAGGCGCGATGTGGGTGTCGCCTCCGAAAGCATGGCGAATTTCGCTGCCCATCCCAAGCTGCGGCATCACCCGCCCGATGGACAAGGACCGGTCAAAATCGGTCCCGCCAAGGCGGATGCCGTGGCTTTCCAAAATGTCGATCTCATCATTCCCGCGCTGGCGGAAAAGCGTGAAATCAGAGGTGCCGCCGCCGATATCGATCACCAGCCCCAGATCCCCCGGTCGCAGCGCGGCGCGGTTGGCAAGCGCGGCGGCTTCGGGTTCGTTCATGAAATCCACATGGTCGAAACCGGCCCGGCCATAGGCCTCGCGCAGGTCTGTCAGCGCTTGCGCATCGCGCGCGTCATCAGCTGAGTGAAAGCGCACCGGACGGCCAGAGAGTGCTGTGTCGAACTGCATCCCCGTGGCGGCTTCGGCTTGCGTTTTCACCCGCGCCAGAAACCGCGCCACAATATCGATAAAGTCCAGCCGTTCGCCCAAAAGCACCCGCCGCTCGCGCATTAGCCGGGTGCCAAGCAGGCTTTTCAACCCGCGCATGTAACGGCCCTCGGCCCCGGCCAGCAGCGCGTCAGAGGCGGCGGCGCCGATCCGCATTTCACGCGCTTCGAAATCAAAAAATACCGCCGTCGGCAGGGTCTGCGCCTCGGCCTCTAGTGCGATCAGTTGCGGGGTGCCGTTGACAGCGATGCCCGCCGCGGTGTTGGACGTTCCAAAATCAATCCCCAGCCTGGCCATGACGTTCTCCTAATGCCTTTTCACGGGCGGTCCGATGCGCAGCGCGCCCGTGCAAAGCACCCGCGATACCCTTCTCGCGCGGGCTTGGCAACGAAGGCTGGCGCGTCGCGCGGCTTTTGGCTAGCCTCGCAAAAAAAACGCCAATATGGGAGAACTTCATGAACCGTTTGAACCGTTTGATGACCGGTGTGGCCAGTGCTGCATTGGCTGTCGCCGCCACCAGCGCTTTCGCCAAGGACGACATCACCGTCGCCATGCAGCTTGAGCCGCCGCACCTTGATCCGACCTCTGCCGCGGCCGGGGCCATCGACTCGGTGCTTTATACCAATGTCTTCGAAGGGCTGACCCGTTTCATGGGCGATGGCTCTGTCGTGCCGGGCTTGGCTGAGTCCTGGGAGATTTCCGAAGACGGGCTGACCTATACGTTCAAGCTGCGCGAGGGGGTCACCTTTCACGATGGCACCACGATGGACGCCGAGGACGTGAAATTCACCCTCGACCGGATCAACGCCGAAGACAGCGCCAATGCCCAAAAGGCGCTCTATGCCGCGATTTCCCAGGTGAACGTCATTGACCCGCAGACCGTTGAGGTCAAACTGAGCGAACCGAATGGCAACATGCTGTTCAACCTCGCCTGGGGCGACGCGGTGATCGTGGCACCTGAAACGGTCGAGGCGATCAAGCAAACCCCGATTGGCACAGGCGCGTTCAAGTTTGAGAACTGGAATCAGGGCGACAAGATCACTCTGACCCGGAATGACGACTATTGGGGCGAGGCGCCCGCGCTGGCCAGCGCGACCTTCAAGTTCATCTCAGATCCGACAGCGGCTTTCGCTTCGGTCATGGCCGAGGATGTCGATGTTTTCACCGGCTTCCCCGCGCCGGAAAATATCCCCCAGTTCGAGGCGGACCCCCGTTTCCAAGTGCTGATCGGCTCGACCGAGGGGGAAACGATCCTGTCGATCAATAACAAGCGCGAACCTTTCGATAACGTCAAAGTCCGCGAGGCTGTGGCCCATGCCATCGACCGTCAGGCAATCATTGATGGGGCAATGTTTGGCTATGGCACGCCCATCGGCACCCATTTCGCACCGCATAACCCGGACTACGTCGATCTGGCTGAGATGAGCAGCTACGACCCTGAAAAATCCAAGGCGCTGCTGGCCGAGGCCGGTTTCCCCGATGGGTTCGAGACGACGTTGCACCTGCCGCCCCCATCCTACGCCCGCCGCGGCGGAGAGATCATCGCAGCCCAGCTGGCCGAAGTTGGCATCAAGGCGCAGATCACCAATGTCGAATGGGCACAGTGGTTGGAAACCGTGTTCAAAGGCAAGGATTTCGGTCTGTCGATCGTCAGCCATACAGAGCCGATGGACATCAATATCTACGCCAACCCGGACTATTACTTCCAATATGACAATGCTGAGTTCCAGTCGCTGATAACCGAGTTCAACAAGACGGCAGAACCCGCAGCGCGGACCGAGATGCTGGCCAAGGCGCAGCGCATGATCGCCGAAGACTATGTGAACGGCTATCTGTTCCAACTCGCTTTCCCGACGATTGCCAAGGCGGGTGTCGAGGGGCTTTGGGTAAACGCGCCCACGCAGGCCACCGACCTGACCGGTGTGAGCTGGGCGGAGTGATCCATAGGATTGCGTTTAAGCATTAAAAAAGGGCGCGCCGTGAGGCGCGCCCTTTTTAATTAGATGCGAAGACCTATTGGTCTTTGCCACGCAGGTTTGCTGCGGCTTCGCTTACCAGCGCGTCGGGGTTCTGGTTACAGACGACCATGAAGTCTTCCATTTCCTGTTCCATTTCCGTGTCGGCCATCTCGTCAGCTTCTTCGGAATCTTCGACGGCTTTTGTATTGTCGATCAGGGAATCTTCGGTTTCTTCAGCGTCTGTCGCTTCAGCAGCAGAGATGTCGCTCGGCTCGGAACCGTCGTTTTTGGTTTCGGTGATCATGGAGCCACCGTGGTCGCCATCTTCCAGTTCGGCAATTGCCATGGAAGAGACTTTCATTTTGTCTTCATCGCTCAATTCTTGGTACTGGGCGCAGGTCATGGTGGCCATGTCCATGTGAGCAGCGGCGAAGGCGGGTGCGGAAACGGTGCCCAGAAGGCCGGCGATCGCAAGTGTTTTCAGAGTCGTTTTCATTTTTATTCTCCAGTTTTATCTGTTCTCCCGAAGACAACACCGCATAACGGATATGGTTCCAGCGCATAGCGATTAGGAAAGGGAAAACGGCGGTTTCAGTGCATAACATGCTCACAATGCTGGATTCTTTCGATGTGGACCCCGGCCCCGCCCTACGTGGGCCTTAAAAATTCAGCAATTCTCTCTTTCTCCTCGGGGAAACTGCACGCGGGCTCTGGACCCTCCCGAGCGTGCCGCCTAACCTCCGCGCTATGTTGCGCTATGCGTTGAAAAGATTTCTCTCCCTGCTCATCAGTCTCGCGGTCGCGTCGCTGGTGATTTTTGTGGTTATTGAGGTCGCCCCCGGCGATCCGGCCTCCTTTATGCTGGGCCTGAATGCACAGCCGGAAACACTGGCCGCGCTGCGCAGTGAGCTGGGTCTCGATCAATCCCGACCCGAGCGCTACCTAGAATGGGTTGGTGGCATGCTGCGCGGCGATTTCGGCACGTCCTACACCTATCGCACCCCGGTGACCGAGATGATCGGTGACCGGCTTTGGGTTTCTGTACCCTTGGCGCTCTATGCGCTTTTCCTCTCTGTCATCGTGGCCTTTCCGGCGGGCATCTACGCCGCCTCACGCCGCGGACGGGCGGGCGACGTTGGCGTGATGGGGGCGACGCAATTGGGCGTGGCGGTGCCGAACTTTTGGTTCGCCATGATCCTCGTGCTGATCTTTTCGATCAACCTGCGCTGGTTTTCGGCAGGCGGTTTCGTCGGCTGGGACAAGGGGCTTTTCGCCGGGCTGCATGCGCTGACCCTGCCTGCCATTGCGCTTGCCTTGCCACAGGCTGCGATCCTCGCGCGGGTCATGCGCTCGGCCCTTCTGGATGTTCTGGGCGAAGATTTCATGCGCACCGCGCGAGCCAAGGGGCTGACCGCGCGACAGGCGCTTTGGCGGCACGGGCTGCGCAATGCGCTGATCCCGGTGCTGACGATCATCGGTTTGCAGTTCTCCTTCCTGCTGGCCGGGTCAATCATTATCGAGCAGGTCTTTTACCTGCCGGGCCTTGGGCGGCTGGTGTTCCAGTCGATCTCGGCGCGGGATTTGATCGTGGTCGAGTCGGTGGTGATGCTCTTGGTCTTTTCGGTGATCTTGGTGAATTTCCTTGTCGATCTGGCCTATGCCGCCGTCGATCCCCGGTTAAGGGCCCGCACATGAACCGCAACCTGTTTCTTGGGGCCGTGTTGACCTCGGTCTTTCTGCTGGCGGCGCTGATCTCCTTTGTCTGGACGCCCTATGACTATGCCGGGCTCGACATCGCGAACAAGCTGCACAGCCCGTCGCTGGCCCATCCCATGGGGACCGATCACTTTGGCCGCGACATTCTGAGCATGATCATGGTCGGCGCGCGGACCTCTATCGCCGTGGCGTTGGTGGCGGTGGGCATCGGCATGGGCGCGGGCGTGCCGCTGGGGCTTTGGGCCGCAGCGCGGCGTGGGAGCCTTGTGGATGAAGTCATCATGCGCGGCAATGATCTGGTCTTTGCCTTTCCGGCCATTGTCATCGCCATTCTGATCACGGCGGTCTTTGGCGCCGGGGCGATCAATGCGATCATTGCCATCGGCATTTTTAACATCCCCGTTTTCGCCCGGATCACCCGCGGTGCGGCGCTGTCGCTCTGGCAGCGGGAGTTCATCATGGCGGCACGGGTGGCGGGCAAATCCGCGCCGCGAATCTCGTTTGAGCATATCTTGCCCAACGTTGCGAATCTGCTGATCGTGCAGGGGACCATCCAGTTCTCCCTTGGCATCCTCGCCGAAGCGGGTCTTTCCTACGTCGGTCTTGGCGCACAGCCACCAGTGCCATCCTGGGGCCGAATGTTGGCCGACGCCCAAACCATGGTCAGTATCGCGCCGCATATGGCCCTGATGCCCGGTTTCGCGATCATCCTGACGGTGCTGGGGCTGAACCTGATGGGCGACGGGCTGCGTGACCTGCTTGATCCTCGCCTGAGGGTGGCACGCACATGACGCTTCTGACTGTCTCCAATCTCTCGCTGTCGATTCACGGGCTGCGCATCCTCGACGGGGTGACCTTCTCTGTCGCGCCGGGCGAAATCGTCGCCGTGACCGGGGAAAGCGGCTCGGGCAAGTCGATGACCGCGCTGGCGGCGATGCAACTGCTGCCTAAGGGGGCCACGACCACCGGCCATATCATGCTGGGCGATGACGATCTGAGCCAGATGAGCGAAGCGACGCTGTGCGGCGTGCGCGGCAATGACATCGGCATGGTGTTTCAAGAGCCGATGACCGCGCTGAACCCGGTGCAGACCATTGGCCGCCAAGTGGCCGAAACCATCCGCGTGCATGAGCCCAGCGTCTCACGCGCCGAGGCCGAGGCCCGCGCCGCCGAAACGCTGACCCGCGTCGGCCTGCCCCAAGACCGCTTCCCCCTGTCGCGCTATCCGCATGAGTTGAGCGGCGGGCAGCGCCAGCGGGTGGTGATCGCCATCGCCATCGCCCTGCGTCCCCGTCTGCTGATCGCGGATGAGCCGACCACAGCGTTGGATGTGACCACACAGGCGCAAATCCTTACCCTGCTGACCCGTCTGGCGCGCGAAGATGGTATGGGGCTGTTGATGATCACCCATGACCTTGCCGTCGTGGCCGATATGGCCGACCGGATCATCGTCATGCGCAAGGGTCAGATCGTCGAGCAGGGGGAAACCCAAACCCTGCTGCATGACATGCGCCACCCCTATACCAAGATGCTTTTCGACGCCTCCCGCCATGAGGTGAACCTGCCCAAGCCGCCCGCGCCCCAGCCGCTGTTGGAGGTCAAGGGCGTCTGCCGTGACTATCATCTGCCGCGCAAAACGCTGTTTGGTGCGCCCGGCAGGTTCCGCGCGGTGGACAACCTCAGCTTTACCCTGAACCGGGGGGAGCGGTTGGGCTTGGTGGGGGAATCCGGTTGCGGAAAATCGACCCTGACGCGGGCGATTTTGGGTCTGGAACAGGTGCAGGAGGGCAGCATCACCGTCGATGGTCAGCCCGTCTTTACCGGGACAAAGCCGAACCTTGCGGTGCGCCGCAAGATGCAGGTGGTGTTCCAAGACCCTTTCGGCAGCTTCAATCCGCGCCACCGGGTTGATCGGTTGGTGACCGAGCCTTTCCACCTGCTCGACAGCGCGCCGCAGGGGGCGGAGCGGACCCGCGCGATTGACGAAGCGCTGACCGCCGTGGGGCTGCGCCCCGCAGATGCACGCAAATACATTCACGAATTCTCGGGCGGGCAGCGCCAGCGGATTGCCATTGCCCGCGCGCTGATCATCCGGCCAGAGTTGATCCTTTTCGACGAGGCGGTTAGCGCGCTGGATGTCTCGGTCCGGGCGCAGATCCTCGATCTGCTGGCCGATCTTTGCAGCCATTATGACCTGACCTATCTCTTTATTTCGCACGACCTGTCGGTGGTGCGCACGGTGACGGACCGGGTGCTGGTGATGCAGTCCGGCAAGATCGTAGAGGCCGGAGAGACAACGCAGGTCTTCGACGCGCCGCAGCATGAATATACCAAATCACTCATCGCCGCCGCGCCGGTTCTGCCGGATTTGCCCCAGCCTGTAGGGTAGGCTTTTGGGGTCGGGTTACGCCATGAAAGGGAGTTGCATTGATCGCGATGGCAATCCGACCTAACCTGAATACGGGGATTCCCGCCACAAGGGCATGTCTGCTTGGGCCCTGAACGGCGCGTTAGAAATTTCCCTGCCCAGTCAATTGCCTAAAGGCTGCGGCGCTCTACTTGTGCATGCAATGGTGTCCGCCTAAAGGGTGGTCCGCCAATATAACAATGGGAGACATCTTATGAAAATGTTCAAAATGCTCGCGATGACCGGTGCCATGGTGGCCGGCACTGCGGCCATGGCGCAGGAAAAGTTCATCACCATCGGCACCGGTGGCCAGACAGGCGTTTACTTCGTCGTCGGTCAGTCGATCTGCCGTCTGGTGAACCGCGGCACAGCGGATCACAACCTGAAATGCACCGCGCCCTCCACCGGCGGGTCCATCGCCAACATCAACGCGATCAAAGCGGGCGACATGGACATGGGCGTTGCCCAGTCCGACTGGCAGTTCCACGCCTACAACGGCTCCTCGCAGTTCGAAGGCGACAAGTTCGACAACCTGCGCGCGGTCTTCTCCGTGCATGGTGAGCCGTTCAACGTCATCGCCCGTGCCGACAGCGGCATCGAGTCCTTTGACGACCTCAAAGGAAAGCGCGTCAACATCGGCAACCCCGGTTCCGGTCAGCGCGCCACCATGGAAGTCGTGATGGACGCCAAAGGCTGGACACTGGACGATTTCGCACTGGCTTCCGAACTGAAGCCGGCCGAGCAGGCCGCCGCTCTGGGCGACAACAAAGTGGATGCGATCATCTACACCGTTGGCCACCCGAATGGTTCCATCCAAGAAGCCGTGTCGACCATCGACGCCAAGCTGATCCCCGTGGATGGTGATGCGATCCAAGGTCTGATCGACGACAACCCCTATTATGCCGAGGCCACCGTGCCGGGCGGCATGTACAAGGGCACCGACAGCGACATCAAAACCTTCGGCGTGAAAGCGACATTTGTCACATCCGCCGATGTGGATGACGATGTGGTCTATCAGGTCGTCAAAGCCGTCTTTGACAACTTCGACCGTTTCAAGCGTCTGCACCCGGCGTTTGAGAACCTGACCCAAGAAGAGATGATCTCGGGCGGTCTGTCTGCGCCGCTGCACCCCGGTGCAGAGAAGTATTACAAAGAGCAAGGTTGGATCGAGTAATCTTCGCGTGACATGATAGCTCTGGCGGCGGTACGCTGCCGTCAGAGACCCGAAAAGAACAATATGCGCATCCACCCCAAGGTGGAGCCGACAGGGGGACGATATGTCTGAGAAGGACCAGCAAAAGGCGGCGGCTGTCGAAACCGCCGCAACCGGTGACCGAGGCGGACTGAGCCAGGCGGAACTGGACGAACTTGTCGCTTCTTCTGATACGGGCGGCCGTGCTGTAAGCGGGCTGATGGGCACCTTGCTGCTGTTGGTGGCACTGGCTTGGTCGCTGTTTCAACTCTACATCGCGTCACCCATTGGTCTGTTCAATGATACGCTGGCCCGCTCCATTCACTTGGGCTTTGCCGTATTCCTTGGCATCATGGTGTTCCCGGCCACGCGCACGAGTTTTCAGGTGGCACTTGGTGTCATCGTTCCGGCCGTTCTTGCCGCGCTCTTTATGGTCAGCACCAAAGATTCGACCGCGATTTGGTGGATCCCGATCCCCGCACTTTTCGTGATTGCGACAGTGCTGCTCGGCTCGCCCAAGAACCGCGTTCCAATCTGGGAATGGGCATTGGCGATCGTTGGCACCTTTTGTGCGCTCTACCTCTTTATCTTCTACCGCGAAATCGCCAACCGCGTCGGCGCGCCGATCCTGCCAGACTATATCGCAGGGGTTACCGGACTGTTAATCCTGCTCGAAGCCACCCGCCGCGCGCTTGGGCCTGCGTTGATGATCGTGGCGAGCATTTTTCTTTTCTACACCGTGCTTGGCCCTTCTATGCCCAGCATCATCGCCCATAAGGGCAACAGCCTGTCGGAGATCGTGAACCACCAGTGGATCACGACCGAGGGCGTCTTTGGCATCGCGCTTGGGGTCTCTACCTCCTTTGTGTTCCTCTTCGTGCTGTTTGGCTCACTTTTGGACCGTGCGGGCGCGGGCAACTATTTCATTCAGGTCGCGTTTAGCCTCATGGGGCACATGCGCGGCGGACCAGCGAAAGCGGCTGTTGTGGCGTCCGCCATGACCGGCCTGATTTCCGGTTCCTCCATCGCCAACGTTGTGACCACCGGCACATTCACCATTCCGCTGATGAAGAAAGTGGGCTTCAACTCCGAAAAAGCAGGCGCGGTCGAGGTGGCTTCGTCGGTCAATGGCCAGATCATGCCGCCCGTGATGGGTGCTGCGGCGTTCCTGATGGTCGAGTATGTCGGCATTCCCTATTTCGACGTGGTCAAACACGCCTTTTTGCCTGCGGTTATCTCTTACATCGCGCTGGTCTACATCGTGCATCTTGAGGCGATGAAAGCCGGGATGCAGGGTCTGCCCCGCGCCTATACGCCCAAGCCGCTGGTGCAACAGTTGATCGGCATCGCCTTTGCGATCATCGCGATCTGCGCGCTGTCCTTTGCCGTCTATTACCTGATGGGCTGGATCCGTCCGGCCTTCCCTGAGACGGCGGGCTACATCATCTTTGTCTTCCTCACGGCGGTCTATGTTGGCCTGCTCTATGTGGCGAGTAAGGAAGAACCGTTGAAACTGGACGATCCCAATGCTGAGGTGACATCGTTGCCGATGCCCGGGCCGACCGCGCGGTCAGGGCTGCATTTCATCCTGCCCGTGGTCGTGCTGGTCTGGGCGCTGATGGTCGACCGTCTGTCGCCCGGCCTCTCGGCCTTTTGGGCGGCGGCTTACATGATCTTTATCCTGCTGACACAGCGCCCGCTGATGGCGATGTTCCGCGGCGAAAGCCAGTTTGTGAACGACGTGAAGGCGGGTGTTCTTGACCTGATCGACGGGTTGGTCACCGGCGCACGCAACATGATCGGTATCGGCATCGCCACGGCAACGGCTGGTATCATCGTCGGCGCGGTCAGCCAGACCGGCGTCGGCTCGGCGCTGGCGGATGTGGTTGAGGTGCTTTCGGGCGGCAATATCCTTGCGATCCTCTTCCTGACCGCGGTCCTGTCGCTGATCCTTGGCATGGGCTTGCCCACCACTGCGAACTACATCGTGGTTTCGGCGCTGTTGGCGCCAGTGATCGTGACATTGGGTCAGCAGAACGGGCTGATCGTGCCGCTGATCGCCGTGCACCTCTTTGTGTTCTACTTCGGCATCATGGCCGATGTGACCCCGCCGGTCGGCTTGGCCAGTTTCGCCGCCGCCGCCGTTTCGGGCGGTGATCCGATCCGTACTGGCTTGGTCGCCTTCTTCTACTCCCTGCGCACAGCTGCGCTGCCGTTCCTGTTTATCTTCAACACGGAACTGCTCTTGATTGGCGTCACATGGGGGCAGGGGCTGTTCATCTTTGTCGTGGCAACCGTGGCGATGCTGCTTTTCGCCGCCGCGACCCAAGGCTGGTTTTTGGCCCGCAACCGTTTCTATGAAACCATCGCGCTGCTGCTGATTGCCTTTACCCTGTTCCGTCCGGGCTTTTGGATGGACATGGTCTATCCGCCCTATAGTGAAGAGGCCCCGACCGAGATCGTGCAGGCGGCTGAGGAAACGCCCGCCGGTGAGCGGCTGCGCCTGCGCGTTGCGGGTGTGAACGATCTGGGCGACCCGCTGGAGTTCGTCGCGCTGCTGCCGATTGGCGCGGGCGAGACGGGGGCCGAGAAGCTGGAAGCCGCAGGTCTCATGTTCCGCGAGGACGGCGACAAGATGATCATCGACGATGTTCTCTACGATAGCCCTGCACAGGGCGCGGGCCTTGATTGGGACCAAGAGGTGCTGCGCGTGCTGAAACCGATGCCGCAGCCCAGCAAATACTGGATGTTCATCCCCGCGCTGTTGCTGCTGGCACTGGTCGTCTTCCTGCAACGGGGCCGTGCCGCGCGTGACACCCGCGAGCCCGCGACAGCCTGAGGAGGGCGCACCATGTTTGACAATATCTTGCTGACCGTTGACCTGAGTGACCCAAAATCATGGGAGAAAGCGCTGCCGCAGGCGGTGGATATGATCCGTCTGTCCAAGGGCACCCTGCATATCCTGTCGGTCGTGCCTGACATGGGCACGCCGCTGGTCGAAGGGTTCTTTCCCGCAGATTACGAAAAACAGGCCACAGGCCGCGCGGCCAAGGCGCTTGAAAAGCTAGTCGAGCGTGAAGTGCCTGATGACGTAAAGGTGAAGCAGCACCTCAAGTTCGGCAAAATCCACCGCGAGGCGCTGAAAACGATAAAGAAATCAAACGCCGATCTGGTGGTCATGGGATCAGAACACCCCGACAGCCTGCGCGAATTCCTCGTTGGCTCCAATGCCGACCGCATTGTGCGTCGTTCGCCTGTTTCCGTTCTGGTCGTGAGGGCGTAAGACACGTGCGTCGCGGAGATAAGCAGGGAAATGGTCCATTGCGCCGCGTTGTTCGGAGTATTCACGCATGACCCCTTTCGCGATTGCCGGCGTGCAGATGTACGTCAATGCCTTGCAGCCCAATGTCGATGGCATGATCCAGCGGCTCGACATTCTGATGGCACGCTTCCCTTGGACGCAGATGGTGCTGTTCTCTGAACTGGCGCCTTTCGGCCCGCTCGACCGGTTTGCCCTGCCGCCCGAGAACGAGACGATTGAACAGTTTCAGGCCGCCGCGCGGCGGCACCGCGTCTGGCTGATCCCCGGTTCGATGTTCCTAAAGCATCCCGAAGATGGCCGGGTCTATAACACTTCCGTCGTCATCAACCCCGAAGGCGAAGTGGTGCGCCGCTATGCCAAGATGTTCCCGTTCCGGCCCTATGAGGCCGGGATCGCGGCGGGCAATGAATTCTGCATCTTCGACGTGCCAGATGTGGGCCGCTTTGGCCTGTCGATCTGCTATGACATGTGGTTCCCCGAGACGACGCGCCAGCTGACCTCTCAGGGTGTCGAAGTGCTGTTGCACCCGGTTTTGACTGGCACCACGGACCGCGACGCAGAGCTTGCCATCGCGCGGGCCACGGCGGCGCAGTTCCAGTGCTATATCTTTGACGTGAACGGCCTTGGCGCTGGCGGTGTGGGCAAGTCCTGTGTCGTTGATCCGACCTCGATGGTGCTGCACCAGTCGGCAGGCCAAGAAGACATGTTCCCGATTGAGATCGATCTCAACATGGTGCGCCGCCAGCGTGAGACGGGGATGAAGGGCTTGGGCCAGTTGCTCAAATCCTTCCGCGATCGCCCGACCGATTTCCCGGTCTATGACCGCGACAGCGGCGCGGATGCTTTCCTGCACACCCTCGGCCCGCTCGAAGTTCCGCAGCAGGGCAGCCGCGCGGGGCTGCATGTCGATGTGCCCGCCCAGCAGGTGCCTGCCGAGATCCCCGCCTATAAGGGCAAGAACGGTTTCCCGCCGGAACCGCTTGCCAGCGCCACCGCCGGCACCGCGCCGGAAGTGGCACAGACACCGGCGCCCGCGGCACCTGCTGCGGCCATGCCAGACCCACAAACAACGCCCGAAACACCCGGGCAGAACGACAATACCAGCGGCTAGGCCGAGGTTAGGTACGCAGACTGCAGTACCTAGGCATCGGTCGGCCCTCCAGCAGAGGACGACTGATGCATTCTATGAACGACTATTCCTCGGCCATTCAACTGCGGTCGGATCGGTGGAGCGCCCTGCGCGCCGCCGCCGCCGCCATGTCGCGTGACCCTAAGGGCAAAGGCGCGGCGCAGGGCCGCAAGGAAATCGAGGCGCTGTTCGACTCGCTGGCCCTGATCGAGCCCTATTGGGCCTTTCCGGGCATGTCCGCCTTTGACCACATGCGCCGTCAGTTTGCCCATGGCAATTTCGAGGATCTGGCCTTTGCCGTGAACCGGGTGACCCGTGCGCTGACCACCGGCGCTTACCGGCGGCGCACGATCCCACTGGAACGCGACAGTCTGGATCAGGACGAGCACGACGACGAGGCGATGCTCCCGCCCGAGGCGCGGGCGTTGGCGAAACCCTATTTCGAAGTGCTGATCGTCGACAATGTAAGCGAACAGCAAGAGCGCTGGCTGCGCAGCAACGTCACCCGCATGCGCCGCACCGAAGACCCATTTATCTATGAGGCGGTCGTGGTGCCCAGCCTTGAGGACGCGCTGATTGCGGTGATGTTCAACCACAACATTCAAGCCATTGTGGTGCGTCCCGGCCTCACGTTGAAATCAAAGGTCGATCAGCAGATCCTGACCCGCTACCTTGCCCGCGCGGGGGGGCGGGATGAGATCGACGCGCTTGAGCCCGAAAGCTACGGCCCCGAACTTTGCCGGATGATCGCCAAGGTCCGGCCCGAGTTGGACGCCTATCTGGTCACCGAACGCTCGGTCGAGGATATCGCGGGGCTCGATCTGGGGATTTGTCGGCGGGTTTTCTACAACCAAGAAGACTTCATGGAATTACACCTCAACATCCTGCGGGGGGTGCAGGCGCGCAATAAGTCGCCCTTCTTCACCGCGCTGGTGGAGTATTCCAAACAGCCCACAGGCGTCTTCCACGCCATGCCGATCAGCCGCGGCAAGTCGATCTCGCGCTCGCACTGGATTCAGGACATGGGCGCGTTCTACGGGCCTAACATCTTCCTTGCGGAGACTTCGGCAACCTCCGGCGGCCTCGACAGTCTGCTAGAACCGCATGGCCCGATCAAAGAAGCACAGGAACTGGCAAGCCGCGCTTTCGGCTCTAAACAGACGTTTTTCGCCACCAACGGCACCTCGACCTGCAACAAGATCGTGGTGCAGGCGCTGGTCCGGCCCGGCGACATCGTTCTGGTGGACCGTGACTGCCACAAGAGCCACCACTATGGCATGGTGCTGGCCGGCGCGCAGGTCAGCTATCTCGACAGCTACCCGCTGAATGAATACTCGATGTATGGCGCGGTGCCGCTGCGCGAGATCAAGCACCGGCTGCTGGAGCTGAAAGCGGCGGGCAAGCTTGATCGGGTGCGGATGCTTTTGCTGACCAACTGCACCTTCGACGGGCTGGTCTATAACGTCGAGCGGGTGATGGAGGAATGTCTGGCGATCAAGCCCGATCTGATCTTCCTCTGGGATGAGGCGTGGTTCGCTTTTGCCCGGTTTAGTCCCACGTATCGCCAGCGCACGGCGATGAACGCGGCCAATACCCTGCGCGAGAAATTCAAGTCTGACGCCCATGCCGAGGCCTATGAAGCGCAGCAAAAGACGCTGAAAGACGCGGATGATGAGACCCTGCTCAACACCCGGCTGATCCCGCCACCGCAGGCGCGGGTGCGGGCCTATGCCACGCAATCGACCCATAAAACCCTGACCTCCCTGCGGCAGGGGTCGATGATCCATGTCAACGATCAGGACTTCAAAGGCGAGGTCGAACAAAGCTTCCACGAAGCCTATATGACCCACACGTCAACCTCGCCAAACTACCAGATCATCGCCTCGCTCGATGTCGGGCGACGGCAGGTGGAACTGGAAGGTTTCGAATTTGTCCAGCGGCAGGTCGAAGCGGCGATGTCTATGCGCCGCGCGATCAGCGAACACGCCTTGCTACGGAAGTATTTCAAAGTGCTTTCCGCCGGCGACATGATCCCCGAACAGCACCGCGAAAGCGGCGTCACCAGCTATTATGACGTGGAGCAGGGCTGGACTGATATGTGGGATTGTTGGGAGCAGGATGAGTTCGTCCTTGACGCCACCCGCGTTACCTTGGCCGTGGGCGGCACCGGTTGGGATGGCGATACCTTCAAAACGCAGATCCTGATGGATAAATACGGCATCCAGATCAACAAGACCTCGCGCAATACCGTGTTGTTCATGACCAACATCGGCACCACGCGCTCTTCGGTCGCCTATCTGATCGAAGTGCTGGTCGAGATCGCCAAATCGCTCGACGATCTTTTGGACGATGCCAGCCGGATGGAACGGCTATCGTTTGATCGGCGTGTCACCAACCTGATGGAAAACTACCCCCCGCTGCCGGATTTCAGTTGCTTCCACGAAGCCTTCCGCGCCGCGGATACGCCCGAGGGGGACATTCGCACGCCCTTCTTCCTCGCCTATGATGAGAAAAACTGTGACTACCTCGACTTGAACGGCTCACTCCAAGAGGTAATGGACGCGGGCGATACCGTGGTCTCGGCCAGTTTCATCATCCCCTATCCGCCCGGCTTTCCGATCCTTGTCCCCGGACAGGTCGTCAGTCAGGAAATTCTCGACTTTATGCGTGCCTTGGACGTGAGCGAGATCCACGGATACCGGCCCGATCTGGGCCTGCGCGTCTTTACTGCGGAGGCGCTGGAACGCGTGCGCCGCAAAGACCTTTCTTCTTCACCCGTTTGACCAAAAGGACCCACGACATGGTAAAAATTCTCAAGAATATCTCCGAAATCCGCCGGTTCTTTCACCGAAACGAGGACCCGGTCTATTTCATCTCGGCCACCAACTTCAATCTGCTGGGCCTCGATGAATGGGTGAAGAATTTCAAATACATTTGTTATATCGACTGCTATGGCGGCAAGCACCCCAACGTCTTTTGCCCCTCGGAACAGCCCCATGCGGAGTTCCAGAGCATCGAGGACATCAACAACTACCTGCTGCAGCACAAAGAGGTCATCGACTTCATCAAGCGTCGCGGCGGCAAGCCCAAGTTCGTCTTTTTGATGTTCGACGAAGAGACCGAGCGTCTCAGCAAGGAGTTGGGCGCCGAGGTCTGGTTCCCGAAAGCCAAGCTGCGCCAGTCGATGGACAACAAGATCGAAACCGTGCGCATCGGCAATAAGGCGGGTGTGCCCTCGGTGCCGAACGTTCTGGCCGAGGTGAAATCTTACGACGACCTGAAAAAGACCTGCGAGAAGGCCGGGATCGGCCATGATCTGGTGTTGCAGTCGGCCTATGGCGACAGCGGGCACACGACCTTCTTCATCAAGTCCGAAGCCGACTTCCGCCGCCACGAGAGCGAGATCATCGGCGAGGGCGAGATCAAGATCATGAAGCGGATCGATTGCCGTGGCGCGGCGATCGAGGCCTGTGCGACCAAGGAGGGCACCATCGTCGGCCCGCTGATGACCGAACTTGTGGGTTTCAAAGAACTGACCCCCTATCGCGGCGGCTGGTGCGGGAATGAAATCCTCGCCACCGCCTTCCCGCCGAAGGTGCGGGAGAAGGCCCGCGATCTGACCTTCAAGTTCGGGGAGCAGCTGCGCAAGGAGGGCTATCGCGGCTATTTCGAGCTCGATTTCCTGATCGACAAAAAGACCGGCGATCTGTGGCTGGGGGAGTTGAACCCGCGCATCACAGGCGCGTCTTCGATGACCAACCACGCCGCCTTTGCCCATGCCGATGCGCCGCTGTTCCTGTTCCACTTGCTGGAGTTCAGCCGCAAGAAGTTCAACCTCGACGTGGATGAGTTGAACGCCCGCTGGGCCGATCCGGACAACATCGACGGTTGGAGCCAGATGGTCATCAAACATACCGATGACAGCGTCGACATCTGCACCGAAGCGCCCGAGACCGGCATCTACAAGATGAAGGAAGACGGCAGTGTGGTCTTTGATCGCTTCGATTATCACCGCCGCGCGGTGGAGAGCGAGAACGAAGCCTTCTTCCTGCGCATCCTGCAACCGGGTGATTACCGCTACGAAGGCGCGGATATCGGCATCCTTGTGACGCGGGGGCGGTCGATGACCAAGTCTTTCCAGTTGAATGAGCGCGCGAAAAAGTGGATCCATGGGATCAAACGCAGTGTGGATGGCAAACCCCTGCCCACCGCGTCTGCTGGTCCGGAGCTTTCTGATCCGGCGTTCAAGATCCTGTAGCAAGATGAAAGGCCGCGATGTACTGGCGCGCAATGTCCGAAGATCAACCCGGCCCCAAGTGGGCCGGTCTCTTCGCAGCCTATTGGCCTGACTACCACGCATGGTGGCTGAAGGAAGGAGAGGCCGCGCGCCCGACCTATGCCCAATGCCGTCGCGCCTTGGGCAAACATATGCCCGAGATGCTGCCGCTTTATGATGAGCTTTGCACCCTCGCGGGCGGCGGCGATCACGCGGCGCGGTTTCTGAGCTTCTATTGCCCGCCGCCCTATCTCTCGGCCTGTTCACAGGCGATCTGGGCCGGGAAAGAACCGGTCATGGTGCGCAACTATGACTATAATCCCAATGCATTCGATGCGATGGTGCTGCGCTCGGGCTGGCAGGGGCGGCAGGTCATGGGCACATCGGATGGGCTATGGGGGCTGGTCGATGGGGTGAATGATGCGGGGCTGTCGATCTCGCTGACCTTTGGCGGGCGGCGCGTGGTAGGCGAAGGCTTCGGCGTGCCGCTGATCCTGCGCTATGTGCTGCAGACCTGCGAAACCGCGCAAGAGGCGGGCGAGGTGCTGGCACGGGTGCCGACGCATATGAGCTATAACGTCACCGTGCTCGACCGGAAGCGGCGCTACCTGACCGCGATGATGGCCCCTGACCGCCCGGCTGTCATCACCCGCGCCGCGGTGGCGACCAATCACCAAGAAAATGTGGAATGGATCAGCCACGCCCGTTTTACCGCCACGGTCGAGCGGGAGCGCTATCTTTTGCAACGTCTGCGTCTGCACCGCGACCCGGAAGAGAAATTCATCGGGGCGTTTCTGAAACCTCCGCTTTATTCCACGGCATTCAACGCCGGGTTTGGCACGCTTTACACCGCTGTTTACCGTCCACGAAAACGCGAGATGGAATTGCGCTGGCCCGGCACGACTTGGGCGCTGTCACTGTCGGATTTCAACGAAGGGGCGCGGCAGGTCTTGGTACCGGGGGCGGCATGAGCAGGACGGCGCGCAAAGGGCCGCTGTCGTCGCTGCGGGTGGTGGAGTTCTCCGGCCTCGGCCCCGCACCACTGGCGGGGCAATTGCTGGCCGATCTGGGCGCGGATGTCATCACGGTCGACCGCAAAGCCGCCCCGGCGGACCCGTCCGATATCAACCGCCGTGGCAAGCGGTCGGTGGTGGTGAACCTGAAAACCCCCGAAGGGATCGCGGCAGGGCGGGCGCTGATTGCCTCTGCCGATGTGCTGATCGAAGGGTTCCGCCCCGGTGTGATGGAGCGTTTGGGCCTCGGCCCGACGAATTGCTCTGACAAGCTGATTTATGGCCGCATGACCGGCTGGGGTCAGACCGGCCCATGGGCGCAGACGGCGGGGCATGACATCAACTATCTGGCTCTAACCGGGGCACTTCATGCCATGGGCAGCACGGGTGCGCCCCCGGTGCCGCCTTTGAACATGGTGGCGGATTACGGCGGCGGCACGATGTTTCTACTGTTCGGCATCCTCTCGGCAGTGATCGAGCGGGGGGTGACCGGCAAAGGCCAAGTTGTCGATGCCGCGATGGTCGATGGGGTGCCTGCGATGATGGGCCTTATCCACGGCATGTTGGCCCGAGGCACATGGTCCGAAGAACGCGCTGCCAATTGGCTTGATGGAGCCGCGCCGTTTTACCGTTGCTACACCTGCGCCGATGGGAAGTTCATCTCGGTCGGCGCGTTGGAGCCGCAGTTCTACGCGATCCTGTTGGAGAAGCTGGGTCTGCCTGCGGACCTTGCCGCCAGTCAGAACGACCGGGCGACTTGGGAGGCGCGGACCGCCGAATTCGCCGCGATATTCGCAACCCGCACCCGTGATGATTGGGCGGCGCATTTCAACGGCACGGATGCCTGCGTGGCCCCCGTGCTCAGCTTTTCCGAAGCGCCGGATCACCCGCAGATGGCGGCGCGGGGCAATGTGGTGAAGGTGGACGCCGTGCTGCAATCGGGCCGTGCGCCGCGTTTTGGCGCAACTGCGCCCCAGATGCCCAGCCCCCCGCGTGCCATCGGGGCCGACACCGATGCGGTGCTGGCGGAGCTTGGCCTGCGTTTGGACCGCGCATAAAAAACCCCCGGCGCAAGAGCCGGGGGTCAATCTTGGAACGAAAGCTCAGGCTTAGGCCGCTTTGCGGTCGTGTTTGCCTTCTTCGATCTCCTCGACGATCTTGGCGACGAATGCGTCCAGATCTTCAGGCGACCGGCTGGTGACGATACCTTGATCGGCCACCACTTCGCTGTCTTCGTAATGCGCCCCTGCGTTCTTCACGTCAGTTGCGATGGAGCTAAAGCAGCTCGCCTTGCGGCCCTTGATGATGCCCGCTTCGATCAGCAGCCATGGGGCATGGCAGATCGCGGCGACGGTTTTGCCGCTGTCGTGGAACTTGCGGATCAGGGCCACAGCGTCATCGTTGGCGCGCAGCAGGTCAGGGTTGATCTGGCCGCCGGGCAGCACGATGCCTTGGTAGTCATCAACATTTACGTCCCGAAGGGCGAGGTCTGCGGGCACGGTGTTGCCCCAATCGTCTTCGTCCCAGCCCTTGATCTCATTCCCGTCGGGGGTGGCCACATGGACGGTGGCGCCGCGCGCGCGGAGGTCTTTCAGGGGCGTTTCGAGTTCGGACTGCTCAAAGCCGTCGGTGGCGAGGATCAGGATCTTTGCATTGGTGATATCGGTCATTGCTTTCTCCTTTGTGATTTCTGCTGGACCAACGATATGCATAGCCCCCTGTTCCGCTCACATTCGCGCGAGGGCAGTGATCCGCCGGTGCAGATGCGCCACAGGGCCGCGAATATTTGTTGATACAGCCAAGAGCGGCATCATATATGCGTTCAGAATGGATCACCCCGACACCCCCCTCGCCGAACTGCCCATGGACGAATTAATCGTCTGTCCGCAATGCGATGCCGTCTACCGGCTGCGCCGCCCCGCCCATGGGGAACGCGCGGCTTGTGAGCGGTGCCACACGGCCCTGATCACGCCGCGCAGGAACGCAGGTTTGCAAATCATCGCCGTGGCGGTGGCGGTCATGGTGTTGATCATCGGGGCGGCGGTCTTTCCCTTCCTTACGATTGACGCGGCGGGGGCCCGCAACGCCGTGTCGGTGCTGGATGCGGCGCTTGCCTTTTCCGGGGGGCCGATGATTTTTCTGTCGCTGGCCACGGCGGCGCTGATCTTTTTCATCCCGCTTTTGCGGGTATTGCTGACGCTCTATGTCTTGATCCCCGTGGTGCTAGATCGCCCGGCCGCGCGGCATGCCGTCGCCGCCTTTCGCCTGTCAGAGGAACTGCGCCCTTGGTCGATGGCCGAGGTCTTTGCCATCGGCTGTGCGGTGGCGCTGGTTAAAGTGGCCGATCTGGCCGATGTCGGCTTTGGCCCGGCGTTTTACATGTTCGGCGCGCTGGTGATCCTCGTCATCGCGCAGGACAGATTCTTATGCAAATGGTCTGTATGGAACTCTCTGGAACATCCCAAGACATCCTGAGCGCGCGGGAATTGGGCGTTGTGGCCTGCACCCGTTGTAGCAAGCCCGCGCCGATGGGCACGCAGACCTGCAGCCGCTGCGGCAGCAAGCTGGTCTCACGCGATCGGTTGAGCCTTCAGCGTGTCTGGGCGTTCTGGACCGTTGGGCTGATGTGCTACATCCCCGCCAACACCTACCCGATGCTCAAGACCCGGACGCTGTTTCAGGTCGAGGAAAGCACCATCATCGGCGGCGCGGTGGAACTGGCGCAATACGGCAATTGGGGGATCGCCTTTATCATCCTCTTTGCCTCTGTTGCCATTCCGCTGGCCAAGTTCATGGCCGTGGCCTTTCTTGCGATCAGCGTCAAACGGCGCTCTGTCACCTCGCAGCGGCAGCGGCACTACCTTTACGAAGTGGTTGAGTACATTGGCCGCTGGTCGATGATCGATATCTTTGTGGTTGCGATTTTATCCGCTCTGGTGCAACTCAAGACACTGGCCGCCATCAATCCCGGTACCGCGAGCATCTTTTTCGCCCTCTCCGTGATCTTTACCATGCTGGCGGCGCAAGCGTTTGATACCCGTATGATCTGGGACGCTCAGACCAAGGACGAGGGCCTGAAAACCGATGACTAAGACGCCTCCCGACGTACCGATTTCTCCGACACGCAAGATGTTCCTCAGTGGGGCGTCGGTGATCTGGATCATCCCGATCCTTGCCCTGATCGTGGCGCTCTTCGTGGCGTATCGCTCTTATAGCGAACGCGGCCCGGTGATCATTGTGGAGTTCGAAGAGGGCGCGGGCATCTCTGCCGGAGAGACCGAATTGCGCTTTCGCGATGTGACGGTCGGTGTGGTCGAAAAGGTCGGCTTCACCTCGGATCTGGACCGGGTGACGGCGCATATCCGGCTCGACAAAGATGTGGCCCCCTATATCGACAACGGTGCGGTCTTTTGGGTCGTGCAGCCCGAAGTCACCGCGCAGGGCATTACCGGCCTCAGCACGGTGCTGAGCGGCGTCTATATCGAAGGGTCATGGGACCAGCAGGTCGGCCCGGCGGCGCAGCGTTTTCAGGGGTCCTCGACCGAGCCTTTGATCCGTGGCGGTCAGGGCGGGCTTGAGATTGCCTTTCGGTCCACCGCCAATGGCCAGCTGACCGACAACGCGCCGATCCTTTACAAGGGCATCGAAGTGGGCCGCGTGGGCTATGCCAAGATCGCCCCGCGTGGCAACTTTGCCATCGTCGAGGCGCTGATCTTTGAAGAGCACCGCCAGCTGATCAATGAATCCACCCGTTTCTGGGACGCCTCCGGCTTTAGCGTCAACATCGGCCCGGCGGGGGCCGAGATTGACTTTTCCTCGCTGGCGACCCTTGTGGGCGGCGGCATCACCTTTGACACCTTCGTCTCGGGCGGGGCGCAGGTGTCTGACGGGACGGTGTTTGAGATCTACCCCGACAAGGAAACCGCGCGGAACTCTGTCTTTAACGCTTCCGAAGTCGATCCGCTCAAGTTGAGCGTTGTGTTCGACGACAATATCTCAGGGCTGATCGTCGGCGCCCCGGTTGAAATGAGCGGGCTTGAGATCGGTGAGGTCGAGACCCTCTCGGGCCTCGTGGATTTCGAACGCTTCGGCGATAGCCGGGTTCGGCTCAACGCGATCCTGTCGATCCAACCGGCGCATCTGGGATTGCAAGACGACGTAACCGCCGAAGCCGCGCTGGCCTTCTTGCAAGAACGTGTGGAAAACGGCCTGCGTGCGCGGCTGGCCTCGGCCAGTCTGCTGACCGGCGGCTTGAAGGTTGAGTTCGTGACGGTGGAAGACGTGCCTGAGGCAGCGTTGGAAGCGGCAGATAACGGTCTTGCGCTGATGCCGACCACTGAAAGCGATGTTTCCGATGCGGCGGCCACGGTCGAAGGGGTCTTTACCCGCATCAACAGCCTGCCGATCGAAGAGTTGCTCAACAGTGCGATTACCTTCCTCAATTCGGCAGAGGCTTTCGTGTCAGACGAAGACCTGCGCGAAACGCCGCAGGATGTGCGGACCCTTTTGGGTGAACTGACGGGGTTGGTCTCTTCCGAGGAGGTCAAGAACGTGCCGGTCGCCTTGAACGGAACGCTGGTGCGGATCGAAGAACTGGTGGCCCAGCTTGAGGAAGAGCGGATCGCCGAGCGCCTGTCCACTGCGCTTGAAGGGGCGTCGGAGGCGGCGAACGCGGTATCGTCTTCGGTTGAGGGCGTGCCAGAGTTGGTCGAGCGCATTCAGGCCGTGGCGGCCAAGGCGGAAACGCTGGAAGTCGAAGAATTGGTCGTCGCGCTGACGGACCTCACCGAATCCGCCGATGCGGTGATCGGCACTGAAGACGCGGTGGCCCTGCCGGGCGCGCTCAAGCGGGCATTGGATGAGGTGAACGCCACGTTGGTAGAATTGCGCGAAGGCGGCGCGGTTGAGAATGTGAACCGCACCTTGGCCTCGGCCCGCAATGCGGCGGATAGCATCGCCGTCTCGGCCCGCGATCTGCCGCAGGTGGTCGAACGTTTGACCGCGCTTTTCGCGCAGGCCAGCCGCACCATAGAAGGCTATAACCAAGGCGAACAGCTAAGCCGCAGCGCCGAGCGCACCCTGCGCGACATCCAGAAAGCCGCCGATGCGCTTGCATCTTTGGCGCGGACCATCGAACGTAACCCCAATTCTCTATTGCTGGGACGGTAAAGCATGAATGTTGCAAGACCTCTGATCACCCTCGGCCTGCTGGCAGCCTTGGCGGCCTGTGGCGGCGCTGCTGAGCGTTTCACCGTGCGCGCCCCGGCGGTCACAGAAAAGACTTCGATCGCTTTTAGCTCGGTTGAGGTGCGCGATGTGTCCCTGCCGACCTATGCCGCCGCCGAAGAGATTTCCCTGCAGATGGCCGACGGCAGTCTGGTCAGTTCGACCGATGTGCTGTGGGCCGATGCCCCTGAACGGGCCGTGGCGCTGGAGCTGAGCCAAAACCTCGCGCGGATGACCGGGCGGCGCATCGCGTCTGAGCCTTGGCCTTTTGAGGCTTTCCCCGACGCCCGTCTCGAAGTGCGCTTTGCCGAAATGGTGGCCACCGAAGCCGGAGAATTCCGCGCCTCTGGTCAGTATTTCGTGGCCGTCCTCGATGACCGTCGGGAGCGTTCGGGCCTGTTTGACCTCAGCGTGCCGTTCAACCCCGAAGGCGGGGCCAATGCCATCGCCACAGCGCGCGGCCAGCTTGTGCTCGATCTGGCCCGCTACATCGCGCAAAACGGGTTGAAGTAGGGCAGTTCGCCCGAAAATGACCTTGCGGCATGTCGTGTTCAGTCTGTTCGGAATTTTCTGAATAGACTTGATTTGTGCCGGGCCTTGTTTATCTACCGTCAACGCAGCGGGTCGTTGACGGGGAACAGATGGATACCACAGACCAAATCGACCAAGTCCGCGATGATTTCATCACGCGCATGGGCGTGATCGCCATGGGCGAGGGCCTGCCGCGCATGTCGGGACAGGTCTTTGCCATGCTCGTTTTCGAGGGCGAGCCGATTGCCTTTGGCGCGCTGTCGCGCCGTCTGTCCGTCAGCCGCGCCACGATCAGCACATCAATCCGCGTGCTGGAAGAGCGGGGCCTGATCCGGCGGGTGAACAAAACCGGCGACCGGCAGGACTACTTTCAACTTGCCGATGACGCCTATGCCGCGATGACAAAATTCGCGCTGGCAGGCACGCGCCACGCCAAGGCCGAGATTAGCGACACGATCAGCAAACTGCCCGAAGAGGCCGACGGCGTACGCGCGAGGCTCGATTCCTTTGCCGAGTTTTACGACGCGATCAGCACCGCGCTTGATGATGTCGCAACCCGGGTGAGCAAACCCAAGAATTGACGCGCGACCTGCAAACAGGAACGCGGTGATGGAGTTCGATCAATGAGTGACACATCTCAAGAGCGCCAGACGCTTTCATTCGACAGCGATGCTGGCTCGAAACGGTCGAAATTCATCGCCGGTGGAATCGCGCTGTTGATCGGACTTTGGATGGGCAGCGGCTATATCATCCCCTCCGAAGAAACCGAGGAAGCCGCACCTGCCCCCCTCTCGCCCGAGGCGGTGACAGTGGCCGTGCGCGGCTCTCAAGCCAAAAGTGTGACGCAGGTCTTTGTGGCCGAAGGTCAGGCCCTGCCGGACCGCGACACGATGGTCCGCGCCGAAGCAGGCGGAGAAATCGCCGAGGTGCTGGTAGCCAAGGGCGATGTGGTCGACGCGGGTACGTTGATCGCGCGTCTCAGCACCACGGCGCGGGATTCCGATCTGGCCCGCGCCCGCGAGGAATTAAGCCGCGCACAGCGGGAATACGACAATGCCCAAGCCCTGCTGGACCGGGGCGTCTCGACCGTGGACCGGGTCAGCCAAGCGCGGGCGACCTTGGCCGCCGCGCAGGCGTCGGTCACTTCAGCCGAAGAGGCGCTGAACAACACCGAAATCCGCGCCCCCTTTCCCGGTCGGTTAGAGATGCTGGATATCTCTGCCGGAGAGTTCGTCTCCACCGGCGAGGAAATCGCACGTCTGGTCGACAACACCCCGCTGACGATCCAAGTGCAGGTGCCTCAGCAGTCGCTGAAAGACATCAAGGAAGGGCAAAGCGCCGAGGTCGTGTTCATCACCGGGACAGAGGCGCAGGGGAAGGTGCAATTCGTCTCAAGCAGCGCCAGCGCCGAAACCCGGACCTTTACCGCCGAGGTTAGGGTCGAAAACGCCGATGGTGCGATCCCCGCCGGTATCTCGGCCCGCGTGCGTATTCCTACGGGCGAGACCCGTGCGCATTTCGTTTCTCCGGCGATCCTGTCCTTGGACACCAATGGCACATTGGGTGTCAAAACCGTGAATGACGAGGACAAGGTCGTTTTCAACAAGATCGCGATCGTACGTGCCCAGACCGATGGTATCTGGATTGCGGGCCTGCCGGATGAGGCCGAAATCATCACCATCGGGCAGGGTTTCGTGAACGACGGAGAGACCGTTAACCCCCAGCCCGAAACCGGCACGGATTCAAGCCCCGAGGGGCAGCCGATGGCGGGCGTGCCTGAGATTGACGAGTTGGAAGAGCAGCCAGCCGGTGATGGGCAGATCACCGGCAGCGCCGAAGCCGCCCAGCCGGAGCAGGCGGAATGAACGCGCTGATCGACGCCGCTTTCAGCCGCGCCCGCGTGGTGATCCTGAGCTTGGTGATGATCTTGGCCGTGGGTGCCTATGCCTATATCGGCATCCCCAAGGAAAGCTCGCCCGAGATTCCGATCCCGACACTCTATGTTTCGACCTCGCTCGAAGGTATCTCTCCGGAAGATAGCGAACGGCTATTGGTCGAACCGCTTGAGACCGAACTCAGTGCCATTACCGGGCTGAAACAGATCACCTCCAACGGGGCTGAAGGTCATGCCTCGGTGCAGTTGGAGTTCGAGCCCGGTTTTGATTCCGACGAGGCGCTCGACAAGGTGCGCGAAGGCGTGGACCGGGCCAAGTCGGACCTGCCCGAAGACGCCACCGATCCGGTCGTGACCGAGATCAACACAGCGCTCTTCCCGATTCTGACGGCGATCCTGTCCGGCCCGGTGCCAGAGCGCACGCTTAACCGTATTTCCGAGGAACTGAAGGACGCGATTGAAGGGCTGTCAGGCGTGCTTGAGGTCGATGTCGGCGGTGAGCGTACGGAACTGCTGGAGGTGCTGATCGACCCCACAGTGTTCGAGACCTACAACATCTCCTTCGAAGAGTTGATCAGCCAGATCAACCGCAACAACCGCCTGATTGCGGCGGGGGCGATTGAAAGCGGCGCGGGGCGGCTGGTGCTCAAAGTGCCGGGGCTGATCGAGAATGTCGAAGATGTCATGTCGCTGCCGATCAAGGTGCGTGGCGATACGGTGGTGACCTTCGCCGATGTCGCCGCGATCCGCCGAACCTTCAAAGACCCCAGCGGTTTTGCCCGTATCGACGGCCAGCCCGCACTGGCGCTTGAGATCAAGAAACGCTCGGGCGCGAATATCATCGAAACAGTCGCCGCCCTGCGTGAGTTGATCGACGAGATGCGCGCGGAATGGCCCGACAGCATCACCGTCAAATACACCCAAGACGAATCCGAGCAGGTCCAAGACATGCTCAGCGATCTTGAGGCCAATGTCATCGCGGCGGTGATCCTTGTGATGATCGTGATCGTCTGGGCTTTGGGCGTCCGCTCGGCGCTGCTGGTGGGGCTGGCGATTCCGGGGGCGTTTCTGGCCGGGGTCACGGCGCTTTGGGTCATGGGCTATACGATGAACCTTGTGGTGCTCTTCTCGCTGATCCTTGTGGTGGGGATGCTGGTGGACGGGGCCATCGTGACCACCGAACTGGCCGACCGCCGCCTGCAAGAGGGGCATGCGCCCCGCGCTGCCTATGCCCATGCCGCCAAGCGCATGGCATGGCCGATCATCGCCTCTACCGCCACGACGCTCAGCGTGTTCTTCCCGTTGCTGTTTTGGACCGGCACGGTGGGCGAGTTCATGAAGTTCCTGCCCATCACCGTGATCCTGACCCTGACCGCATCGCTTTTCATGGCGCTGGTTTTCATCCCCGTCGTCGGCGGAATCATCGGCAAGCGGCCCCCGCAATCGGCCAAGGATAAGGCCACACTATTTGCCGCCGAACAGGGGGATCCGCGTGACCTGAAGGGCTTCACCGGCGGCTATGTCAAACTGCTGCAATTCGCCATCCTGCGTCCTTGGATTACGCTGATCCTTGCCATTGCCATGCTGATGGGCGGCTTCACCGCCTATGCGCAATTTGGCAACGGCATCACCTTTTTCCCTGAAGTAGAGCCTGATTTTGCGCAGGTACAGGTGCGCGCGCGGGACAATTTCTCGATCTACGAACAAGACGCGCTGGTGCGGCAGGTCGAGCAACGCCTCTTTGCCTACGACGAGATCGCCAGCGTCTATGCCCGCACCGGCAGCAGCAACCGCGACAGCGCCGACCTGATCGGCACCATTCAGGTTGAGTTCACCGAATGGGACGAACGACGGACCGCCGCCATGATTGGCGAAGAAATCCGGACCGAGATGGCGGCCATTCCGGGGATCGACGTGCAGGTGCAGACCGCCTCGAACGGCCCCTCGGCGGGCAAGCCCGTCAATCTGCGGGTCCAAGCCCATGATCCTGAGGTGCAGCAACAGTTGGTCGACCAAATCCGCGAAAAGATGGCCGATATCGGCGGCTTTACCGATGTGACCGACTCGCGCCCCCTGCCGGGGGTGGAGTGGCGCATTGCGGTGAATCGCTCAGAGGCGGCGCGGTTTGGGGCCGATATCTCGACACTGGGGCAGGCTGTGCAACTGCTGACGCGCGGCATTACCGTGGCGGATTACCGGCCCGACGATGCCGAAGGCTCCATCGACATCAACGTGCGCTTTCCCTCGGATGAGCGCACGCTGGAAGAATTGCAATCGCTGCGCGTGCCGACCTCGGCGGGGCTGGTGCCGATCTCGAACTTCGTGACTTTTGAGCCAAGCCCCCGCACCGGTACGATCACGCGGGTGGATCAGGAACGGGTGGTGACGATTGAGGCCAATGTCGCACCGGGCGTTCTGGTGAACGACCAAACCGTCGCCCTGCGCAGCGCGATTGACGCGATGGACCTGCCGCCGGGTGTCGAAGCCTCCTTCGCCGGGGAGGCGGAGGACCAGCAGGAATCGATGATCTTCCTCGCGGGGGCGTTTATTACCGCGATTTTCCTGATGTTCGTGATCCTCGTGATCCAGTTCAACAGCTTCTACCAAGCCTTTGTCGTTATGTCGGCCATCGTGTTTTCGATTGCAGGAGTGCTATTCGGCCTGCTGATCACCGGGCGGCCCTTCGGGGTGGTCATGGGGGGGATCGGTGTGATCGCCTTGGCGGGGATCGTGGTGAACAACAATATCGTTCTGATCGACACCTATAATGACCTCAAGAAAGCCGGGCTGTCGCCGCTGGAGGCCGCGCTGCGCACTGGGGCGCAGCGTTTGCGTCCGGTGGTGCTGACTTCCGTCACCACGGCGCTTGGCCTGATGCCCATGGTGATCGGCCTCAACATCAACTTTTTCACCCGTGAGATCGTCTATGGCGCGCCCTCTACCCAATGGTGGACCGAGCTGAGTTCGGCCATCGCGGGCGGTCTGGTGGTGGCCACTGTGCTGACGCTGGTGGTAACACCGGCGATGCTGATGTTGGGAGAAAAGAAAGCGAAACGCGCCGAGCCAACCCCGCCAGAGCCGGAACCGGTCGCTATCTAAGCCAAGGTCAGGCGGTCCAAGATTAGGCGGCCCA
>Ga0207906_1000042_pt1 | contig 194001 bp, 166 predicted proteins | sample LinPmetageLP37_FD_184050 | JGI IMG/M metagenome (GOLD analysis project Ga0207906, IMG submission 184050) | Marine viral communities from the Pacific Ocean - LP-37 (SPAdes) | ecosystem: Environmental > Aquatic > Marine > Oceanic | place: Pacific Ocean | collected 2010-06-16 | reverse complement strand
CGCGATGGCTCTGGGCTTACAATAACGAGCGACCAAATATGGCGCTCGGTGGCATCACTCCCATGCAGAAGCTCCGTATGGCCGCTTAACTCCGCTTTTAACTGGCGTTAAAAATGGGGGGATTACCGCATGACATCCGCAGCTTGCCACTTAAAAATCGCTGAGGGCTGTCCAGTCAACAGGGTCCACTTCAAACCACTAGTGTCCTGTAACGGAAGTTCGCAAACGTGAATTCCGAGTGATTTTTTGTGTAAGGCAAGGCGCGACAACGAGTCATGGCCGGCGTCATGGCGAGGCGTCGCAACGCAGCATGGCGCAAAAAAGCGCCAGAATTGTGCAGTGTATTTGCGTTACAGGACACTAGCTGTTGCGGGACTTGGACAGCTAGGCCGTGAAACGCCGGTCGAAGCAGAAGAAACTCGTTGAGCTTTGGCTTAATTGCCCTATTTATGAGAGTGGCCTAGCTTAGTTTCGCTCGTCTCTCTTCCTTTCGATGGATTAAGAACAAGCGCACCAGACTTAGCATGATCTACCGATAAAAAACGCCGCCCCTAGGGGCGGCGTTTGTCTTCACTACAATCGTGCGATCAATACGTCACTATCAGCCGTGGCTACGACGACGATAGGCCACCCCAGACCCAACCAGCACTAGGCCCAAGCCCAACACGGCGAGTTCACTCGGCTCCGGAACATCAGCCGCCGATCTGTAGGTCGCATCCACCGAACCGCTGAAGATCGCGTCGCTGATCTTCGACAGACTGGCGTTGAATTCCAGATCGCTCAATCCCCCTAAGCCGTTGATAAAGCCGTTGGTATCGAGAAACTGTGCGGCCGCGCCACCGGTAACACTCAGCAGCCCTTCTGTTGCCGTATTACGAGCCTGATCCGTTGTGCCGTCGAACAACGTCCCTCTTAGTGTGTATGCGCTGTTACTTGCGAGCGGATCTGCAACCGTGGTCAGGAACGGGTTCGCCGTATCGCCGTTGACGAAGAAGTCGACAAAACCGCCTGTGAACAACGCCGTCGCAGGGTTAGTGGTCGGCGGCTCGATGACGGCGACCTTAAAGCCACCGAAGGTATAAGTCAGGTCGCAAGTGCTGGGCATGCTGCACAGCGGATTGCCGTCGATCAACGCAATCCGGCCACTGCCTGTGAGGATGTCACCGACGTTTGGTGCAATGTTTTCCGACGCCGAACCCGAGAACGTATGAATACCAAATTCGGGAAATGTCACGTTCTGGATCGTGACGGCGAAGCTCGGTGACGCCGCGAGCAGTAGGCCGGCGCCGACAACTAGCGATTTACTCGTCATGTTTTTCATCGATATCCCCTGGCCGCTTGCGGCCGTGGTAGGTGCCATTCTAGCCACGGTATAACTTCCACGATTCGTTCCAAACCGCGCCACGGCGACGGATATTTTTTTAAGCTTATGTTTTAAATTGAGTTAAAAATAGCAAGCAATGCATAGCCTGCGGTTATCAAAAGACAGGGAGGTCAAGTTGTAACAAAATCCGACATGCCATTAGTCTCTCGAGCGAACCGATACGGGCGTGCCCTATCTCCCGGCTCAAAGGCCGACCAAGTTGTGAGAGCGAAAAACCAGCAGGTCGCTCCCTATCCGATACAACGAATGGACAGGCCCGTATTTGTATTGTCTGGCGACGGATACGACGAATCGGTGTCGTCGGTCACTCGACCGGCAAGCGACACGGCAAGGGTTGTCGCGCCCATTGGCGGTGGGCTGTCGATGGTTTCAGATCGGCCCAGCACGTTAGGTGGAAAAACCTGAAGAAGCCCAGAGGCCGAAGTCAGCAGGCCATCGATTGCGTAAGAAATTCCGACACCTTTGTGGCTGCCCTCAGATGGTTGTTTGATGTTCGCGGCCCCTCGTCGTTGTTCGCATACCAATTTTCACGGTCTGCTGCACACGGCGCAGCGGTTGGCATTCGCCGCATGAGCCGGGTACCAGGCTTTACTCCAGGCCTCCGCAGCGACATCAAAAGTATTACAGATACCGTTAGGGCTAAATTTTCATTAATCCCTCACTCTTTGCGCACCGAGAGGCGTTAATCGCTGCATAAATTCGGACATCGTAAATTTTCGAATTAATTGGAAACACAGCCCGGTGAATGGCTAGGCCTGGGCAGCGGCGGCTGGTGCGCGCCGACAAGGCTCATTGGTAGTTGTCGCCAGCGGTTAGACGGTGTTTATAATCGCGCGCAGTCTTGGACCGGAGGCGCAGACGATTCGGTATTTCCCGCACACAGGTTAGAGAATACCGAGGACCTACGGCGATTCCGCGACAGATTGCTGCAATAGACAACTAAAATGGCTGTGCTATGTCGCGCATCCGTTGTCGCATTAGGGGACATTAAGGCAGATAGGCAATGGTGGCGGTCGCACTCGTGAATCACGAACAGGCGGACGAGCCCAATGGTAAATTTTTCATTTTTTTTCAACCACCACCTTGAGGTTATCACTGAGTCGAAAGAAGAAATTCTGGATGAATCCTTCAAACTTCGTTATCAGGTTTATTGCCTGGAGAAAGGGTTTGAAAAACACGAAACCTGTGTAGCTCGGAAAGAGCAGGATGAATTCGATGCGCACTCGTTGCACGGCATCGTAAAACATCGCGATACCGCAACAACCATGGCGACAGTGCGATTGGTGCGGCCACAGCCCGGCGACAGCGGGTTCGATTTTCCCTTGGAACAACCGTATCCCGATCTGCTGATCGATCACGGGATTACGGACGACGTTCTGCCGCGCGCGACAACCGGCGAAATCTCTCGTTTCGCTATTTCCAAGCGCTGCCAGCGGCTCATCCGCAAGAAACCCAGGGCCGGGGATAGCGAGCGCGTTACCGGCGCCGGCTGGCAGTTCAATGGTCGACGTTATCCACTCGTGACGTTCGGCTTGTTTATAGCGTTGATGCGTCTGAGCGCTTCCCACGGCATCACCCATTGGCTCGCGATTATGGAACCGTCTTTATTGCGCCTGCTCGCGCGGTTCGGCATCTCGTTTACCCCAATCGGCGGTGTGATCGAGTACCACGGTCTACGCCAACCCTGTTACGGCGCAGTCGATCAGATCGGTCGCCAAGTGGGCCGCGCTGATCTCGATCTGTTTGAGCTGGTAAAACGGGATATCGAAGATGGCGGACAAGAATTTTCAGCCGGCACCTACTACGATGCTCAGCGTGCACGTAGCGCACTGGGTCTAGGACAACGCTAATCGGACAGAATCAAAACAGTCATACGCGTTTTGCGCGATAACACTAGGCCTTGCTAAGCCGTTCGATACATGGAAAACGCGGGAAACGTATCCGACCCCGTTTTGTGTTGAATCCAATCGTGCGCCGGGCTATTCAAAGGCACCATAGGCCTAAATACTATCGGTAATGTTGCAGCTCGCGCCGCTGGCCGACCTGAGAACCCGAGGGCGGCGGCCGAGCACGTGGCCGTCGTCGCCGCGAAGACTCAGCGGCCGATAATCAGCCGCGCTTCGCTTTTGAATCAGTTTCAAGCGTCGGTTCGGACGATATTGAGTGGGTCCCCGCGCCGTATCCGATGACCGCTTGTTGGGCGGAATCATCCCGGTGCGATCGTAGATACGCGCGACGTCTTACGCGAATACAACGCCGGCATGATGACAATCGCATGCCCAGCTTAAGCACGAACGCGCGAGACGATGGCACGAACAATTTCGAACCCTGGCCGGCCTAATATCAGGTCATTGCACGATGGCTGGAACAAGGTGGCCGAAGTCACCCTGTGGTTCTGGGTTCTCAAGGTCCTCGCGACTACGCTCGGCGAGACCGGCGGTGATCTGCTGGCTATAACGCTGGATTTTGGCTATGTCGCAGGACTGTGCATCACGATGCTTTTCCTGCTGATCACGCTCGGGATCCAGTTCCGACTGACTCGTTTTCATGCGTTCGCTTTCTGGGCCGCGATTGTGGGTACGACCACGGTGGGTACCGAAATTTCTGACCTGATGGATCGGACGCTCCATCTGGGTTATCCCATGGGGTCGCTGATTCTGGCCACGTGCCTGGCGCTGGTACTGCTGTGCTGGCACTGGCATCAGGGCCGTATTCGAGTTCATCCGATCGTGGCTCGATCTGAAGAGCTTTTCTACTGGGCCGCTATTCTGCTCTCGAACAGTCTGGGTACAGCGTTCGGCGATTTTCTCAGCGATAGCGTGGGCATGGGCTATCTCGCCGGTGCGGCAGTATCGGCGAGCGTGATCGCTTTCGTACTGTTGCTCCACTATGCAACGCGTCTCAATCGCGTGCTGCTGTTCTGGATCGCGTTTGTGTTTACTCGGCCGTTCGGCGCCACTTTCGGGGATCTGCTGACCAAGCCCGTGGCGTCCGGCGGACTTGATCTCGGGACGCTGAGTGCCTCTATCGTGACCCTGACTCTTGGCCTTTGCGTGATTCTGGTATCGCAGCGCTATGAGCGTCGGCCCGAGGCCTGAATTGGCGTTCCTCGCAGCCCTCTGTCTCGAACGCTTCGCTAACGCGCCCAAGGCTACCCTTCTGGCGACACTGGACGGCGTTCTCAACTCGCTGTCTGCGCCGTCTTTTCCCACCAGGAAGCCCCGTCGAATGAGCGTACCGTTTGCCGAGAATCTATCGATTTCACCTTCCGTGCAGCGCAACGGCCCGATTCACGCTGATCTTGTCTTTCTGTTGCCGATTGTCGTGCTCGTGGCTGCGCTGGTCGTTGTGCGCTTGCTGAATGTGGATACTATGCTGGCGGATTTCATCTATCAGGCAGGCGGTCATCGCTGGATGTGGCGTGGCAAGTGGCTGACCGCTGAGCTATTGCACAAAGACGCTCAGAAATTCTCTATCTTCATCGGTGTGGCGACACTGGGCGTGATCATCGCGAGCGGCTGGTCGAAGCGGCTCAAGCCCTACAGGCGTGGACTGGTCGCGACTTTTAGCGCGGCCATCATTGCCCTGCTGCTGGTATCGCTTTCCAAGCATGAGATTCCGCTGGCCTGCCCCTGGGATCTACAGCGTTACGGTGGTGATCTGATCGGCGGCTCACCATTCCATCTGTTCTGGAATCAGGATATCAGCGGCTGTTTTCCGGCGGGCCATGCAGCGGGCGGCTACTGTCTGCTGGTGTGGTTCTTCTTCGCGCGCCACTATCGCTTCAAATATTATCCGCTCGCTCTGCTGCCTGGCATTCTGCTGGGCCTAACCTACGCAGTAACCCAGGAGCTGCGCGGCGCGCATTTTCTGTCGCATGATCTCAGTGCGATCCTGCTGTGCTGGGTAGTCGGCTATGTCGTGTTTCGTCTTATCGTCGGCAACCAGATGCGCTTGCAAACGCGCCACGAGGCAGATGATCGATAAACCCGACGCACTGACGGGCCCTGTCTTGCAGCCGATGGCGTAGGCACCCTGGAGGATTCCGGAACGATCCGACGTCTTCCCCGCCTGGACCTGTCGATACCACCAGGTGCCTAGCGCATTGGCACGCCCCTCCCCTGATTGTGCCATTCCTGATTGCTGATCAAATCCCCGCCTGGCGTACGCCCGGCGGGTGTATTCACTCTGGATACAAGAGCAATCACAATGCCTGCCGCGGCGGCGCGAACCAGCGATAGATACTGGGCAGGACGAGCAGCGTGAGCAGCGTCGACGTAACGAGACCGCCGACTACCACCGCTGCCAACGGGCGCTGCACGTTGGAGCCGATGCCGTTGGCCATGAGTAGAGGAATCAGCCCCAGTATGGCAGTGAGCGCGGTCATCAATACCGGGCGCAGCCGCTGTTCGGCGCCGATACGCACGGCGTCTGCCACGTCCATGCCATCGTCCCGCAGCTGGTTGATATACGACACCATAACCACGCCGTTCTGGACCGCCACACCGAATACGGCAATGAAGCCGACCGCCGCCGGTACCGACACATAAAGCCCCGATAGCCATAGACTGAAGATGCCGCCGGTTATCGCAAACGGAACGTTCAGAAAGATCAGTGCTGCATCGCGAACGCTGGCAAAGGCGATATAAAGCAGCAGAAAGATCAGGCTCAGGGTAACCGGTACGACCAGATAAAGCCGCTGCATGGCCCGCTGCTGGTTTTCGAACTGGCCGCCGAATTCCACGAAGTAGCCCGGCGGCATATCGACATCGCGATCGATAGCGGCTTGCAGATCTGCCACCACGCTGCCCATATCCCTTCCACGAACATTCATCTGTACATAGAGCCGGCGGCTGGCGTTCGATCGCGAGATCTGCTTCGGGCCGCTATAGATTTCGATATCTGCCACCCGCGACAACGGCACGCGTTCGCCGGTCTCGCTACGCAAGGTCAGATCGCGGATCAGATCGATCCGGTCGCGCTGGGTTTCCTGCAGACGCATGAAGATATCGAAACGCTGGACGCCGTCGAAAACCTGGCCGACGGATTGTCCGCCCACGCCAAAAGACAACGTATCGAGCAGCGTATAGATAGGAATGCCGTAGCGTGCCAGTGCGGCACGATAATGCGCATCGTCCGCTGGCCCGGCGGCTCGCCAAGCGCATGGATAACAGCGCTAGCCCAAGGGTGAGTATATGACCAGTGTCCGCGGTCAATGCCGGCGGACTGACGACAAGGCGACTAATAGCCGGAGGGCGGCATACGGCTAGCATCGATCCGAGCCGGCGGATTTGGCATGGGTTTGATGATGTCCGTCGTGACTATGATCGTGGCTCGGAAGTAGCTCCGTTTTCGCACCGCTCGAACGACGGAAACGCGGGAGGATATTCGAATGCCAATTCCGGAGTTGTCACACCTGAATATACATGCGTAACGGCGCTAGGCAATTACGGGCTCGGCCAACAAAGCGAGGGTCAGTGACGCACTAATCTAGTAGCCGTCTCAGAAAAGCTGGCACGCGCATCACGCAAGACACCTACCGATGAGTGCAGGAATAGCCCGGCGATGATCGTGCCCACTGCGACGTCGGGCCATACGCTGTTCGTGAACGCGACTAGAGCTGCGGCGACCAATACGCCGCCATTCGCGAACAGATCGTTGCGCGAGCAGATCCAGGAGGAACGCATATTCACGTCGTCGCTGCGGTGGCGCGTGAGGAGCATAAGACAGGCCACGTTCGCGACGAGCGCAATCAGGCCTACGATGGCCATGATCGTCGGCTCCGGCGTCTGTCCAGCCACGGCTTTTGTAGCTGCTTGACCGAGCACGAGCAAGCCGAAGGCGAGCATGATTACACCTTTGAATCCGGCTGATAACGCCTTCCAGCGCATGCTTTTCGCAACCACGAAAAGGCTCAGGCCATAGACCATCGCATCACCCAGCATGTCGAGCGAATCACCCATGAGCGCTGTTGACGAGGCCAGCCAGCCAGCGGTGAACTCGAACAGGAACATAACGGTGTTAATCGCAAGCACAGCCCAGAGCATGCGCGCCTGTTGACTGCGCATGTGCTGAAGATGGATATCATTTTCACTGCAACAACCAGCCATGGCTTTCTCCAATTTCGATTGACTGCGCCAGCATCAACGTTAAAGTCAGTTGAAGGTCAACCAATAGGAAAGCAATGTTTACGATAGCGGAAGCGGCGCGGCAAGCCGGGTGTCGGGCATCCACGATCCGTTACTACGAGCGGGTGGGATTATTGCCGCCCGCGCGACGTGGCGACAACGGCTATCGCTACTACCAGTCGGCGGATATAGCGCGCCTCGCATTCGTAAATCGTGCGCGAGAGCTGGGGTTCTCCATTGCGTCGATCGTCGACTTGCTCCGCTTGGCAGATCACCCGCAGCAGCCTTGTGAAGCCGTGGATACGCTGCTCGCGGAGCAGCTTGGTTCGGTTGAAACTCGTATCGGGCAACTGCGTGAGCTCGCAGCCCGGCTGTTGCGCCTCCAAGCCGCCTGTAGCGGGCATCATCGGATGCAGGATTGCGGCATTCTTGCCGCGCTGTCGGAATTCGAAAGCCACGGCGAAGATGCGGTTTGAATGTCCTGATGGGAGCGCTATTTGAACGCAACTCTAAAAGCTGGAGTTTTAAGCGCCTAAGCTGAGCTTTAGCAAGGGCGCGATGCCGCTGAGCGCCATATCTCTGGCCGCTCGCTACTGTAAGTTCATGGTTATCGAGTAGTCGCGGTCTGGGCCTAAGCGATCGACTCGAGTATATATTGATTGAGCCGGTTGTTAGCGGAGATCCTGTTTCGACAATGTTGGCCGGTGGCAATAGAAGATCCGCCCGGTTGAAAAGGCTATGCAGGCCGGTTAAATGCGCGTTTAGCGCTAACGGCGACGAAGAACAAAAACAGACTCTTAATACGCGCGCATACGTCACTAAAAGCGAATCGGACCTTAGAGGTTGCAAGAGATCATAGGAGAGTCTCTTGGCTTGTGTTCGTATCACAATAGGCGAGGTTTGTTGGCGCTTCAGGCTGCAAAGTAGTATGCATAATCTCGAACCGCTCGTTGAGCATCGCTTGCAGGTTCGGCAGGAGCGTTTCCCACCGCGTCATTTCAACCGGCTGAACATGGGCCGATAGCGCATGTCGAGTTGATGATAGTGACCAGATGTGGACGTGATGAACGCCTATAACCCCGTCCATTTCGACCATCGCCTGCTCTACCTCTCTTACGTCGATTCCCTTGGGAACGCCCTCCATCAGCACTCTCAACACGTCGCGTAGAACGCCAATGCTGCCGATGGCAATCAACACGCTAATCAACAGCGACAACAGCGGATCGATCGGCAGCCAGCCGGTCAAATAGATAATCAAGCCGGCCGCAAGTGCGGCCACCGAGCCCGCCAAATCGCCCATGACGTGCAACAGCGCCGCTCGCACATTCATGCTTTTTCCGCCGCGCATCAAAACCCAAGCTACGGCAATATTCACGAGCAGGCCGACGAACGCCACGACCATTACTAAGGCGCCGCCAACCGGTTGCGGATTCGCCAGCCGTTCAATCGCTGCAATAACGATCCAGATCACAATTCCGAACATGAACAGAACATTAACCAGTGCACCGATCACTTCGGCACGGGGCAATCCGTAAGTGTGATTCTTGGAAGCGGGACGCTGGCTGAGCCAAGCCGCAAATGCACCGATTCCAAGTGACATGGAGTCGGTGATCATGTGGCCCGCGTCGGCCACAAGGGCCAGTGAGTTGGCCCACAGCCCACCCACTACTTCAACGCCCGCGTAGGCGGTCGTGAATACTAAGGCCACCATCAGCAGCTTAGTGCTGCCGTGACTATGGCTGTGATCATGTCCTGACATAACTATCTCCTGGCTGGCGCCGAACCACTACATATATAAGCGGCTCCGAAATAAACATTCCTGGTCTCCACATCTTCAAAACAGCGCTCGATCGCAGTCGCAGGCCGACGGCGAACAATATCCGGCGTTACGCCCGCCGGGCGACTCAATAGTGCTGCAGAACGTGCTAGCCAAACCGGCCACGAATCGGGCCATTGCAGTTCGACGTTCGCTACGCGTGCGCCGACTTCCAACGAAGCGGCGATCTTGGCGATCACGTCGCCGTAATCGGGAATGGTGGCGAAGGCTAGCGTTGCTAGAACGCCGCGCGCATCGGGTGGCAGATCGAAGGCCGCCATATCGGATTCAACCAATACGACGTTAGCCCACCCCGCTCTATCTACACGCCGTCGTGCCTGCGCCAGCATCGCCGGGGTGAGATCAACACCGACGATCTGCCCACGCGAGCCAACCGCATCTTGCAAATAAGGGAAATTCAAGCCAGTCCCGCAGCCCAGGTCGACAACAGTATCGCCAGGCTTCAGGTCGAGAGCGGCCACTGCAGCTTTCCGGTATGCGCTCATGCGCAGCCCCGCGGCGCGATAGAGCAACATGCCGGGATCATAGATACCGGCGAGCCGGCTATATCGTTTGCGAAACGCGCGTCTATCCAGGGCCATTGAACCTCTCCATTATTGCCAACGCGGCCAGGACTGATCGAATCCCGTACAGTCCTTTTCTAAGGTTTCCGATTCTCGGGGCCCCGAATTGAGTTCTCGTGCGCGTAGCAGTAAATTGCGGCCCGAACCCCCATCGATACTCCAAAGACAACTGCCTCCTCCATCCTCAGTTCCTATCGCGCAGACGAGATCGCGGTTTTAATGCTTCCAAGCCCGAAATTGGCGCCGAGCTTCCGTTATCGAAATAGCTGTTTTCCCGGTGGCCGTGCGCTTCAACGGGAGGCAGCTGGGCAGCCCATCGCTTTGTAAGCGCTTTCGCCTGTCTAAGCCGCTCAGGACCAAGTAAATTCGTGAAAGCTTCGCGATTCGTGATGGCGGCCGGGAGCCCCTGCTTGGCCGCTAGCTCAGACCAGGCATACGCTTTGACGAGATTCTTATCCACTCCTTTTCCGAGCGCGTACAGGGCACTAAGGGAGTATTGGGCGGCCGGCGAATTGCGGACAGCTGCACGCTTCAACCAGCGAGCCGCTTTTTCATCATCCTCTGCAACACCGGCGCCCGATTCGTATTTAGTGCCGACCTCTATTTGAGCGTCAACCACGCCGCGCCTAGCAGCTGCAAGAAACCAGAAGAACGCCTTAGTCTCATCCTTCGTAACGCCTTGCCCATCTTCGTAAAGCCGTCCGATATTGTATTGAGCCGGCGCATACCCCTGCTTCGCGGCGGACTCATACAAAGCCGCAGCACGCGCCGGGTCCTGGGGTTCGTTGGCGTCGCCTTTTCGATAAAGTTCGGCCAAACGGAACTGTGCGCGTACCGAATAGCGATCAGCGGCAGCGTGTAGCCATTTCAACGCCTGCTCGCTATCTTTCATACTCGTATTGTCACCTCCAGTCAGCAACAGATATAAATTGTATTGGGCGAGGGAATCACCCTGCTCCGCAGCACGTGCGAACCATTCACGGGCCTTTTTCTTATCCTTTCTTACGCTATCGCCGAGAGCATAGGCTCTTCCAATTGAATTCTGAGCCTCTGCTTCGCCATCCTGTGCGCGTTCGTAGGTCTTGAGGATGCGCGCGCGAACTGTCTCGTCTTCGACCGTTATATCGAGCGGTTGATCGGCCAAGCAACCGCCGAGCGGAATAAGGCATAGCAATGCCAGGCTCATCTTTTTGAGGATGTCGCCACGGCTCATGGTGCCCCCATATCAGAGTCTTGCCCGCCATCAGCAATGCGAACGGCCCGACCGAGATCGGACACAAAAATCCGGCCGTCGCCGGGGTGTCCGCTCCCGGTACGGGCATGAGCGACAATTGTATTCACAACCCTGTCGACCAAAATGTCGGTGACATCTATCTCCAGTTTGGCCATTTCAATTCGTACCAGCCCGCCGTCATCCGTGGCGTGGCCGTATTCGCGCAGGCGCACGACGGCGATCCCGGGCATCCCCGGAATCGCCGCCAGGGCGTTGATAACCTTGTCGAGCATGTGCTCGCGGACATATGCTTTGACTTCTTTCATGGCTCTGCTCCCGTTTACACGTCAACGTCACGTCGCGGCTCGGCGAACCAGCGATAGATACTGGGCAACACTAGAAGCGTAAGCAGCGTCGAAGTAATCAACCCGCCGACCACGACTGCCGCCAGCGGCCGTTGCACGTTCGAGCCAATTCCGTTGGCGAGTAGCAATGGAATCAGACCGAGGATGCTGGTCAACGCCGTCATCAATACAGGACGCATGCGATGCTCTGCACCGGTACGAACGGCTTCGTCCATGTCCATGCCCTGATCACGCAGTTGGTTTATATAACTCACCAATACGACGCCGTTGAGTACGGCCACACCGAACACGGCGATAAAGCCCACCGCCGCTGGCACTGACACGTACAGCCCGGAAATCCATAAAGCGAAAATACCGCCGGTAATAGCAAAGGGTACGTTAAGGAAAATAAGCGCGGCATACCGCAAGCTGCTGAAGGCACTGAACAACAGCAGGAATATCAGACCCAAGGTGATCGGCACTACGAGAAACAGGCGCGCCATGGCCCGCTGCTGATTCTCAAACTGGCCACCAAAGTCGACAAAATAACCGGGCGGCATATCGACCTCCTCTTTAATGCGCTGCCTGAGTTCCTCTACGACACCGCCCATATCACGTCCACGCACATTCATCTGCACATAGATTCGTCGGCTGGCATTAGAGCGCGATATCTGCTTCGGCCCGGTTTCCACACGCACATCGGCTACGCGGGTCAACGGCACAATTTCCCCTTCAGCCGTGCGAATTGGCAACTGCTTGATCACATCGAGGCGGTCGCGCTGATTTTCCTGAAGTCGCAAGAAAATGTCGTAGCGGCGGATGCCGTCAAACACTACGCCCGCGGTAGATCCGCCGATACCCGTTTCCACGGTGCCCAGGATGGCGTCGTTGGACAGGCCGTAGCGGGCTAAAGCTTCTCGGTCTGGCGTGATTACTATCTGCTGTTTACCACCCTGCTGCTGTGCCTTGACATCCACGGCGCCACGCACGTCTCGGGCTAGTGCTGCGACTTCGCCGGCCACTCGCTCCAAATCATCGAAATCTTCGCCGTAGATACTGGCGACAAGCTGCGCCTGCACGCCAGACAGCAGTTCATCGGTACGCAACTGAATCGGCTGCGAGAAATTATTTGCCAAACCTGGTAATTCTTCCGTCGCCTTTTCCGCCATCGCTTCTTGCAGTTGCTCGTAGTTGCGTCCCGACTGCCATTGGTCCAGCGGTTTAAGAGTGACGACGGTGGCGATGACATTGATCGGCTCGGGATCGCCGCCTACCTCTGCGCGGCCGACACGTGAATAGGTGCCGGTGACTTCGGGAAACGTGTCCAGAGATGCTTGAATGCGCTTGGCATAGCTAATCGCCGAATCCAGACTGGCGCCTGGCGGTAGGGTTGAGCGCACTTGGACGGTGCCTTCGCGCAGGGTCGGCACGAACTCGCTACCCAGTGTGGGAAACAGCGCTAGGCTGCCAGCAAACAGCACCACGGCTATCCCCAGAACCCACGCCGGTGCTTTCAGAGCGGCATCACGTAGCGGCCTGTAACCACTTTTGAGCCAACCCACCAGTCGAGGTTCGCCCTGCACACTGCCCTTTTTAAAAGAAAGCGTCACCAGCACCGGGACCAGAGTTAGCGCTGCAAACAGACCACCAACGAGCGCAAAGCTAATGCTATAGGCCATCGGCGAGAACAACTTACCTTCCACGCCCTGAAGGGTAAAAATAGGTAGGAACACTGCGATGACGATGGCACTCGCAAAGACAATGGGACGTGCGACTTCGCGCGCGGCGACGCCGACCAGACGCGTCATCGTCAGGTCTTCACCCTCGTTTTCTTCCATGTGGCGAAAGCTGTTTTCGATCATGACCACCGAGCCATCGACGACCATACCGATCGCGATGGCCAGGCCACCAAGGCTCATCAGGTTGGCGGAGAGGCCCGCGAGATTCATTCCGATGAAGGCAACCAGCACCGAAAACGGCAGGCTCGCAACCACGATCAAAGTCGAGCGAAGATTGCCCATGAACAGATAAAGGACGATCAGTACCAGCACCGCACCCTGAAGCAAGGCCGAAGTCACGGTACCGATGGCTTTATTCACCAACTCGCCCTGGGTGTAGTAGGGGTTGATGACCATGCCTTCGGGCAGCGCGTCGTTAAGCTCTTCGACCTTGGCGCCAACATCTTCCAGCACCTGTTGAGTATTTGTACCGATCAGCTTGAAAACATAGCCGCCGACGGATTCCTTGCCGTTGGAAACTTCTGCGCCCCGCCGGATCGCCGCCCCGTATTCGACCCGGGCGATATCGCCGACGGTCACTGGGACACCGGCGTTTTCGGTGACCACGATGTTACGGATGTCTTGCAAGCCCTGTTCGTCGGGATTGATCCAACCGTAACCGCGGATCACGTACTCCTCCCCCCCACGGTTGATAAACGAGGCACCCACATTGCGGTTGTTGCCCGCCAGCGCGCCGCGGACCTCAGCGATTGTGATTCCACGAGCGAGTAATGCCTCGCTGTCTAAATTAACCTGGTATTGGCGTTCAAAACCGCCGATGGAAAGCACGCCAGTTACGTCTGGCACCGTGCGCAACTGTGGTTTCACGATCCAATCCTGGGCCAAACGTCGATCCATTAGACTGTGGTTGAAACCTTCCTTGTTTTCGACGCTATAAAGCATGATTCTGCCGAGGCCACTCGTGATCGGCCCCAACTCTGGCTCGCCCAGCCCTGCCGGCACATTTCGTCGTGCATCGGCCAAGCGTTCCAAAACTAAACGGCGCGCGAAGTAAATATCGGTGCCATCCTCGAAATACACATCGACCCGCGAAAGTCCAAAGATTGAAGTCGACTGCACTTTCTCGATCCCTGGTAGGCCGTACATCGCAATTTCGACCGGGTAGGAAATCTGTGTTTCAACGTCCTCGGTAGACAAGCCCTCACTGACAGTGAATATCTGTACTAACGCGGGCGTGGCATCCGGAAACGCGTCAACCGGCAACTGTTTTAGAGATAGATAGCCGCCAAGGGCTAGGCCGACGATTGCGACAAGCACCATTAGCCGATTCGCTAACGCGTAGCGAACAATTGCATCAATCATGATCCGCTCCGTTTAGTGGCTATGTGCTGCGCTACGGCCGCCGGCCGTCAGCACTGACGCGAGGTCAAAAGAACCCGTTGCGACGATGGCGTCGCCTGCGCTCAAGCCCTGTCGGACTTCAATCTGCCCACCGCCCTCTGCACCGAGCACCACCGGTACCGCCCGGAACGCCCCGGGTTCGTCGCCGGGCACAAACACAATGCTGCGCTCACCCATGCTCTGCACGGCATCAATGGGTATCAGCGCGAACTGGCGTTCGGATTGGGTCTGTATGCGGGCTGTCCCGAACATGCCGGTCTTAAGCACGCCGTCCGGATTGTCGACCGTGGCACGCACACGTACCGTCCGGCTCTGTGCATCGAGCTCTGCAGAAATCCAGTTGACCTCGCCGGTGAAAGTCTGGTCGGGCAGTGGCCGGACGTTCAGCTTGACCGTCAAGCCCGTTTGCAGACGCCCCAGCGACTGCTCGTCGGCTTCAATAATCACCCACATACGGCTGTTATCGACCACGTGAATCGGCGTCTCGTTGGCACTAACCGACTGTCCCGGCACGAGATCCCGCCGCTGGACAACGCCAGCCATCGGTGTCGTTAGTGGGTAGCGGGACAGGGGGGGGCCATTGTTTGTACCGATATCGTCGATTGCGGCTTCATTTATGCCGTACAGCTTGAGTTCGGCGCGCGCGGCTTCGCGCTCGGCCCGTGCTTGGGAATACTCTGCCCGCGACTCAAGCAAGGTGGCGTCGCTGATTATCTTGTCGTCGGCAAGCTTCTTGTTGCGGCGATAAGCCGCCAGACGGGTCTGGTAGCGTGCGGCTGCGGTCAGATACGCCGCCTTCGACTGGCCTAGGGCGACGCTATCAAGGATCGCGACGGTATCGCCGGCTTTGACCCGAGCGCCCAAGTCAGCGGTAACCTTGAGCACCTTGGCGTTCAAGCGCGGACCGATACGCGCCACTCGATCGCTGTCGAAGGCAACCGTAGCTGGCGCACTGACCACTGCAGTCGCGCTGCCTGATTCGGCTTCTCTGATTCTTATATCGAGCCGATCTCGCTGTGCAGGCGTCAGATGGACGCTGTCCGGCGACTTTTCGCCCTCGCCCTCGTGCTCGTTTTGACCAGCCGTGCTTTCGTTGACCTTGGCCTGCTCTGAATCGTTCTCGTTGTGCTTGTCGGCACCATGTTGCGCCGCCTTCTCCGAGGTCTGGTTATTGGGCGGCGGCGCGGGCTGTCCACTGGTGTCGCTGCAACCAGCTACGGTCAAGGTCGCTGCGATGAAAAACAGGGAAAAACTACTGCGGAAAATCATCGATTGGACTCCAAGAAGTTGTCTGCGCTCTGCATCACGACCAACCCGCCTGTAGCGCGTTCGAGGTCGGTTCCAGCGGCGATCAGGGCGTCGAGCGCATCCAGATAGTCCTGGCGAACTGCGATGAGGTTGTTCTGGGCCGTGGTAATCGCTGGTGCAGCGACCTGACCAGCTGCAAATGAGCGGCGCGTGAGATCGAGCGTCTGCTGGGCGGCGTTGAGGATCGCGTCGTTGAGCGCCTCCACCTGCTCGCTGGCAGAGTCATAGTCGGAAATAGCGGCAAGGATCTGTAGCTGCACATCGCGCTGCAGATTGTCCTGTTCGAGCAGCGCTTGACTTAATTCGGCGTTGGCGACCTGCCGCTCGCCTGCGTAGCGATGAAGAATCGGCACATCGAAACCAATACCGCCCCCAGTGATGTCTTCACCACCGCTGCTTTTGCCATCGCCTTCCTGGCGATAAAAACCAAAAATCGTGAGGTTCGGTATGATCTGGCGCCGTGACAGAGACAGCCTCTTCTGCGCCGCGACTACGCGCTGCGCAGCCGCATTGAGATCGGTGCGTCTTTCCACCGAACGGCTGAGCAAACTGTCGTTGGGCGGAAGGTTAAGCGGAGCGAATCCAAGCTCACCGCGTACAGCGAGCCGTCGCTGTGGATCGATTGCTAAGAGATCATTGAGAGTGAGTCCAGCCTGGCGTGCGCGATTGCGTGCCCGTGCAAAGAGCGCCTGAGCCCGGCTCTGCCCCAGCGTGGCCGCATTCGCTTCCAGCTGAGTCCCGGCGCCTGCATTCAACCTTTTCTCAGCGTAGCTTGCGAGTTTGTCGTTGGCTTCTACAACCTGCTGTGCCGTGTCCACCGCGCGCTGCGCGGCGAGCCTAGATAAGAAAGCGGCTCGAGTGCGTGCCTGTATGGAGGCAAGGAGAAAGACATAGTCAGAGCGAGCGGCCCCTGCTTCGCCTTCGGCCGCAGCCTGGCGTAGGCCGCCCTGCCCGGCAATCCATAATTCCTGACTTACACGCACACCGATATCAGTCGTATTTGCAACGCGACTGCTGCGCTGGCCGGCTTCTAACTCGACGCGCGGATTCGACGGCACTGCTACGTCAGCATGTATCGCTTCGCCGGTTAAACGCTCGACGCGAAGACGTGCGGCACGTACGGCAGGATTATATTGCCGAGCCCACTCGAGTGCAGCGTCGAGTGTAAGCGGCTGGGTGATTTGGGTAACAGCGGAAGCCGGGATGGCGAACACCGCTAAACATAGGCCAAACGCAACAGCGCTTGCCCGAAAGCAATAAATAGGCATTGAGAATCCTCATCGCAAGAGATAGGCGGCAGAACCCGCCTTGGGAAAAGCGCGAAGGGATTCAGGAGATAGGAGGGCCCAGCGGCGGCTCAAGCGCCAAGCTCACGTACGCGGGGGCAACGGGAGTGGCCACATCACCAGCTCGCATCGTCGTCAAGTGACCTGCCAACCCGACCAGCCCGGCATGGTGAGCATGAGCGTGGCCGCAGTGGTCGTTAACCGAGACAGCCAGATCGACACCATCGGTCGGTAGGTCCGCCGGCTGAGCGTAGGCGAGGATGTGCGCATGAGTGGACAACGCGTGATCGCCCTGCACCGGCACGTCCACATGCGAGGCCCAGCCGAGCGCGTTAAGCGCCAGCACCAAAGCTAGGATGCTTTTTATTACTGACGCACAAGATCGCAACGAGGCCTGCATTCGAGAACTATAGCACAAGCTTAGCCTGGACCCAGGGGAAGTTGACACATCCCTGACCGGCAGTGTGCAGAGCGTTCGCGCGCTGGCCGTGAAAGGGGGTGACTTTTCTTGATCGGTCCGTTCGCGCAGCGCTTTTTTATGAGTGCCGGTGCCGGCCTGGACGCTGGACTGCTGTCAAGACCGGCATTTTTCGGCTCGCTGATGCCGATTATGGGTGGCATCAGCGCCTTATTTCTATAACTTATGAATCGGACAATAGATTAAATAATTTTATTATTTTAAGAATAAAGATTTATTTTTACTTATCGATTTGCTGACGCATATTGGATTCGACGGCCGCGCACGACGGCCGGGACCGACGTGTTGCCCGAACACGCGGCCGCTAGCCCAGATGGAGAATCCAATGCAGGCGACCGACACAACGGCCCGCGATTTCGCGGTGGCCTACACACGCCCGGCCCGGCGCACGCTCGCCAACGCTATTCGTATTCTGGCGATCGACGCGGTGCAGCAAGCCAATTCCGGGCACCCGGGCATGCCGATGGGCATGGCCGATATTGCCGAGGTGCTGGTGAACGATTATATGCGATTCAACCCTGGTAATCCGGCCTGGCCGGATCGCGATCGGTTGGTCGTATCGAACGGGCATGGCTGCATGCTTCAGTATGCGCTGCTGCATCTGTCCGGCTATGACCTGTCGCTGGACGATCTGCGCAGTTTTCGCCAGTTGCATTCGAAGACGCCTGGCCATCCGGAATACGGGATTACGCCCGGCGTGGAAACAACCACCGGCCCGCTTGGGCAGGGTATGGCCAACGCGGCGGGCATGGCGCTTGCCGAAGCCGCGCTCGCGGCTGAGTTCAATGCTGATGATGCCAAGGTCGTGGATCATTGGACCTATTGTCTGATCGGTGACGGCTGCCTGATGGAGGGCATCTCTCACGAGGTCGGCTCGTTGGCCGGCCACCTGGGCCTTGGCAAGCTCGTTGTGTTCTACGACGACAACGGCATATCGATCGACGGTGAAGTAGGCGGCTGGTTCTCGGATGACACCCCTGCCCGCTTTGAGGCATACGGGTGGCAGGTCGTGCGCGACGTGGACGGCCACGATGCAGATGCTGTTGCTGAAGCAATCAATACGGCCCGCGCCAATACGGACCAGCCGACGCTGATCTGCTGCAAGACGATCATCGGCTGGGGTTCGCCCGGCAAGCAGGGCACCGAGGGTGTACACGGCGCAGCCCTCGGTGCCGACGAGATTGCAGCAACCCGTCAGCAGCTGGATTGGCAAGACAACACGCCGTTCGCCATCCCGGACGATATATACGCCGCCTGGGACAAGCGCGACGTCGGCGCGAATTACGAAAGCGAATGGCAGGATCGCTGGAACCGCTACGAAGCCGGGTATCCCGAGCGCGCAGCCGAGCTCTCGCGACGCACGGCGGGCGCGTTGCCCGACTCGTTTCGCAAGCTGACCATGCGACATATGCACCACACCCAGGGTGAGGGCACCGACACTGCCACGCGCAAATCCTCCAAGGCGATGATCGAGTCGGCGGCTGCACAGTTGCTCGAGTTGTTCGGCGGCTCGGCCGATCTGTCTGGCTCCAACGGCACCGACTGGAAAGGCCATGCGGCGCTGTCGCGCCCGGCCTATCGAGGCAACTACCTGCACTACGGCGTACGCGAGTTCGGCATGACTGCCATGGCCAACGGCATGAGCCTGCATGGTGGTTTCATCCCTTTCGTGGCGACGTTTCTGACGTTCTCCGATTATTCGCGCAACGCCATCCGCATGGCCGCGCTCATGAACCTGCGCAATATCCTCGTGTTCACGCACGACTCCATCGGCTTGGGCGAGGATGGTCCTACGCATCAGTCGGTCGAGCATGTGGCGAGCCTGCGCCTGATTCCGAATCTGCACGTCTGGCGCCCAGCCGATGATATCGAGACGATCGGGGCCTGGATGTCGGCGATCGAACGTCGGGATGGCCCGAGTGCGCTGGTACTCACACGCCAGGATCTGGCCCATCTGACACGCGATATCCCGGCCGTCGAGGCCATTCTGCGTGGCGGCTACGTGCTGCACGAACCGGCCGCCCCGCCCGAGGCGATCGTCATGGCGACTGGATCCGAAGTGGCCATGGCACTCGACGGCGCACGCCGACTCGCGGCGGAATACGGCCGCGCCGTGCGCGTGGTGTCCATGCCCTGTGTGGAGATTTTCGCCGCTCAGGATCGTGAGTATCAGGACAGCGTGCTGAGCCCTGATATCACGGCCCGCGTGGCCGTCGAGGCTGGCGTAACCCGGCTATGGCGCGAGTACGTGGGCCGCGAGGGTCGCGTTCTGGGCGTCGATAGCTTCGGCGAATCTGCGCCGGCCGAGGACCTGTTCGAGCATTTCGGCTTGACCACCGCGCATGTGACGGCCGCCCTTTGCGACGTTCTGGGCGTCGAAGCCCGCTGAATCCATAACTCCAACTACTCCAAACGCTGCGAAACAGAGGACTCTCATGGACAAGCCGACACTGGAAGACATCGCTCAGAACCTGCTTGCCGACGGCAAGGGGCTGCTGGCCATTGATGAAAGCACGCCCACCTGTGGCAAACGGTTTGCCGATTACGGGATCGAAAATAGCGAGGAGAACCGTCGCGATTATCGTGCGATGCTGCTATCGACGCCGGAGCTGGGCACCTGCGTGAGCGGCGCGATTCTCTACGACGAGACGCTGCGCATGACGACCGCCGACGGTACCCCTTTCGCCAAAATGATGACCGATAACGGCATCACGCCCGGCATCAAGGTCGATACCGGCGCGAAGGACCTGGCCGGCCACCCGGAGGAGAAGATCACCGAAGGGCTGGACGGTCTGCGGGAGCGCCTGGCGGAATATCACGAGATGGGCGCGCGCTTCGCCAAGTGGCGCGCGGTGATCACCATTGGGGCTAATGGAGCCACTGGCGAGCGTATTCCGAGCGTCGGCTGCTATGAAGCCAACGCTCAGGCGTTGGCCCGTTATGCTGCACTCTGTCAGGAAGCCGGGATCGTGCCGATCGTCGAACCTGAAGTGCTGCTTGACGGCGATCATGATATCGATCGCTGCTTCGATGTCACCGAAGCCACATTGACGCGGCTCTTCGTCGCGCTGCGCGAACAGCGTGTCCATCTGCCCGGTCTGATTCTCAAGGCCAGCATGGTGTTGCCCGGCAACAAGGCCAGTCAGCAGGCCGATATTCGCGAGGTGGCGGCCGCAACGCTGCGCTGCCTGTATGCCACCGTACCGGCGGCGGTTCCAGGTGTTGCGTTCCTGTCCGGCGGACAGAGCAACGAAGACGCCACCGCACATCTGAATGAGATGAATCGCCAGGACGGTGGCGCCGCCCCGTGGAAACTGACGTTCTCCTATGCCCGTGCCCTTCAGCAGCCGGCTCTGGATACATGGCGCGGTGAGGCCGGCAATGTGGACCGCGCACAGGCCGCACTCGCGCATCGCGCTCGCTGCAATCGCGCAGCCGCAAAAGGCCAGTACGACGCCGCACATGAAAAACAGGTCGGCTGAGCAGGCGTTCGCCTGGGTTACAGCACGATAGGTTTATCCGAAGGGTTTGTGCGCATCTGTGCACGAGGAGTACGCCCATGTCGATCAAACATCCCGTTTTTGCAGTCACCGGCTCGTCCGGCGCCGGCACATCGACGGTGCGTGAAGCGATGGAGCATATCTTCCGCCGTGACGGCTTCAAGCCGGCCGTGGTCGAAGGCGACTGTTTTCATCGCTATGAACGCACGGACATGAAGGAGCAGGTTCGCCTGGCCGAGGCCGAGGGCCGCCACTTCAGTCATTTTGGTCCAGAGGCCAATCATTTCGACAAACTGGAGGCCTTGTTCAAGGAACACGGCGAGCACGGCGGTGGCCAGCATCGCTATTATCTGCACAACGACGAAGAGGCGGAGCCCTGGGGTCAGGAATCCGGCACTTTCACGCCGTGGCAGGACATTCCGAACGACGTCGATCTGTTGTTCTACGAGGGGCTGCACGGCGGTGTTGTGAACGGCGACGTCGACGTGGGGCGTTATGTCGATCTACTGGTTGGCGTCGTGCCGATCATCAACCTGGAATGGATCCAGAAGCTCCATCGGGACAAGGCCACCCGCGGCTACAGCACGGAGGCGGTCACCGAGGTGATTCTGCGCCGCATGCACGACTACGTGAATTACATCACGCCGCAGTTCTCGCGCACGCATATCAATTTCCAGCGTGTGCCGACCGTGGATACCTCCAATCCGTTTGTCAGCCGTTATATTCCGACGCTGGATGAGAGCCTCATCGTTATTCGTTTCCGTGATCCCAAGAAGATCAACGTCGATTTCCAGTACTTGCTGTCAATGATCCACAACTCGTTCATGTCCAGGCGTAACAGTATTGTTGTCCCGGGCGGCAAGATGGGCTTTGCCATGGAGATCATCATGCAACCGTTGATCGAGTCGATGGTGACCACCGGTGTCGTTCGCTACCGCTGATTACCCTGTTGCGCACGCTCACCCGATCGAATGCCGCCGGATCGAAACCCGGCGGCTCTACTTCATGCTTGCCGGACTGGGCCCGAACGGAGCCGCGCAAATGAACGCCGGATAACCTGCTGAGAGCCGTCAGGTACAGCAAGATCCGCCGTTGTCGCCAAGCGTGTCGACTACTTGCCCTGGCCGACCAGTGCCGCCGGCAACAATGCATCCGGGCCATGCATGCGCCGAGTTGTTTATCCGTGTCTGAATGGGTGTATGCGGCGGGCTGTATTTCGGCACGACATCGGCTAAACCACCAGCGCGTTCCCGGTGTACTCGGCCTGCCCTGAGCGACGCCTCACTCGGGATTCATCGCAGCCTCGATACCGGCCGAGGGCCAGACCGAGTTGGCGTTTTCCACCAGGAACGAGCGGAATGCATCGGCGGCCGGCGACAGACGCTTGCCCTGTCGATGGACGATGTACCAGTGACGAACGATGGGAAAGTGGGCCACGTCGAGAATCTGCAGACGTTTGGCAAACAGATCCAGCTCGAGCGTATGCGCAGACACCAGTCCCAGTCCGAGTCCAGCGCTCACCGCCTGTTTGATGGCTTCATTGCTGGTCATGACCATGGCAGGCGTGATGACGATCTGGTGACGTCGAGCAAAGCGATTCATGGCGCCGCGCGTGCCGGAGCCTTCTTCGCGTACGACAAATGGCTCGCTGGCAATTGTCTTGAGCGGAATCCGCTTGCGCTCACCCAGCGGGTGCCCTATCGGGGCGATCACGACCAGCGGGTTGTCCATGAAGGCCTGACCGGCGAGATCGCGTTCGGCCGGTGGCTCACCCATCACCACCATGTCGATACGGTTCTCCGACAGTTGCTTGAGCAGCCCTTGGCGGTTGGTGACCGACAGATGGATGGCGACATCCGGATAGGCACGATGAAACGCTGCCAGCAGATGCGTGATGAAGTAGTTGGCCGTGGTCGCCACTGCCAGGTGCAGGCTGCCACGGGACACGCCCTTGAGCCGTGCCACCACGTCGCCTATCTCGTCGATCTGGGCGGCGATGCTACGGGAGTAAAGCAGGATCTCCTCGCCGGCGGTGGTTAGATAGATCTGTTTGCCGAATTGTTCGAAAAGCGCGAGCCCCACCGACTCTTCCAGACTCTTGACCTGTATCGACACCGCGGGCTGCGTGAGGTGGAGTTCCTCGGCCGCCCGCGTATAGCTGGAATGCCGGGCCACGGCCTCGAAAACCTTGAGTTGACGGAGGGTTATGTTCATCTCGCACGCTCTCTGAGTCGGTGTGAAAAAGACAGGGTTCGGTCCTGCCCCGCACACGGTATTTTCTTATCCAAACAATAATAACTATTTACTTTTATTTATCAATGCGCGGTTCTAATCTGACCCCGTCGCGAGATCGCCCGTAGACCGATAAACGGATCTGTACAAACCTGGAAGACGACCCGAAGGAGATTCGACATGGCTCAAACCATACAGAACGACAAGCGTTACGAAGCCGGGGTTATTCCCTACAAGAAGATGGGTTATTGGGAACCCGACTATCAGCCGCTCGATACCGATATCATCGCGCTGTTCCGTATCACACCGCAGGACGGCGTGGATCCGGAAGAGGCGGCCGCAGCCGTAGCCGGCGAGTCGTCCACTGCAACCTGGACCGTGGTCTGGACCGATCGTCTGACCGCGTGCGACAAGTATCGCGCCAAGGCCTATCGCGTTGATCAGGTGCCGGGTAGCGATAACCAGTATTTCGCTTATATTGCCTACGACATTCAGCTGTTCGAGCCGGGTTCCATCGCAAACCTGACCGCCTCGATCATCGGTAACGTATTCGGCTTCAAGGCGATCAGCGCGCTGCGCCTGGAAGACATGCGTATCCCGACGGCTTATATGACGACCTACAAGGGTCCGCCGACCGGCATCGTCGTCGAGCGGGAACGCCTGGACAAGTTCGGTCGTCCGCTGCTGGGTGCCACCACCAAGCCGAAGCTCGGCCTGTCGGGCCGCAACTATGGTCGCGTGGTCTATGAAGCGCTCAAGGGCGGCCTGGACTTCGTCAAGGACGACGAGAACATCAACTCGCAGCCGTTCATGCACTGGCGTGACCGCTTCCTCTATGTGATGGAAGCCGTCAACAAGGCCAGTGCTGCGACCGGCGAGGTCAAGGGCCATTACCTGAACGTCACCGCCGCGACCATGGAAGACATGTACGAACGCGCCGAATTCGCCAAGGATCTCGGCTCAAGCATCGTCATGATCGATCTGGTCATTGGCTATACGGCTATCCAGTCGATGTCCAACTGGGCCCGCAAGAACGACATGATCCTGCATCTGCATCGTGCCGGTCACTCGACCTACACGCGTCAGAAGAATCACGGCGTGTCGTTCCGCGTGATCTCCAAGTGGATGCGCATGGCCGGCGTGGACCACATCCACGCAGGCACGGTTGTGGGCAAGCTGGAAGGCGACCCGAACCAGATTGCAGGCTTCTACGATGTGCTGCGTGAGCCGTTCAATCCTCAGAATCTGGAACACGGCGTGTTCTTCGATCAGGACTGGGCCGGGCTGAACAAGTGCATGCCGGTCGCCTCGGGCGGTATTCACGTCGGCCAGATGCACCAGCTGCTGCACTATCTCGGCGAGGACACCGTGCTGCAGTTCGGCGGCGGCACCATCGGCCATCCGGACGGTATCCAGGCGGGCGCGATCGCGAACCGCGTGGCCCTGGAAGCGATGATCATGGCGCGTAACGAGGGTCGCGACTATCTGAACGAGGGCCCGGATATCCTCAAGAAGGCGGCCAAGGACTGCAGTCCGCTGCAGCATGCCCTGGACACCTGGAAGGACATCACCTTCGACTACACCTCGACCGACACGCCTGACTTCGTGCCGTCCAACACACCCTCCAGCTGATCACGGCCTAGAAGGAGAAACCAATGCGTATTACCCAAGGTACCTTTTCGTTCCTGCCGGATCTGACCGACGAGCAGATCAAAAAGCAGGTCAAGTACTGTCTCGACAACGGCTGGGCGGTGAGTCTGGAATACACCGACGACCCGCACCCCCGCAATACCTACTGGGAAATGTTCGGCCACCCCATGTTCGATCTCAAGGACCCGGCCGGAATGATGATGGATCTGAAGGAATGTCGCGAGACATTCCCCAACCATTACATCCGTCTGATGGCGTTCGACAGCACCCACCAGTGGGAAACTCCGCGTCTTTCGTTCATCGTCAATCGACCGCCGGAAGAACCCGGCTTTCATATCACGCGCCAGGAGCGTGAAGGCCGCAGTGTTCGTTACACCATATCGAGCTATGCGACTAATAAGCCGGAAGGCCAGCGCTACTAGACAGCGCAGCTGGTAAAAGCCGATCCGCCCTACCGGTCGGATCAAGCCCAGGCTCGGCCATCCTCAGTTGTTGCGATGGTCGGGCCTGTTCTTTTTGCACTTCGGATAGACGGCAAGCACAGCCCCAAGGAGTCCGCGATGAGCGATGAATCAAATAGCGCAAACAGTCAGTCCAAGCAGCTGGATGCCAATGCCAGCGTGAACCTGGACGATGTCTTTGATCAATCGCAGATACAGGAAGTCTTTGATCAGCTCGACCGCGAGCTCGTCGGCCTGACCCCTGTGAAGACACGCATTCGCGAGATTGCAGCGCTGCTGCTGATAGATCGCATACGTCGTCAGTTCGACCTTCCGGCCGGCACGCCTACGCTGCACATGTGTTTCACCGGCAATCCCGGTACCGGCAAGACTACGGTTGCCGAACGCATGGCCCAGATTCTGCACAAGCTCGAATATGTGCGTGAAGGCCATCTCGTATCAGTCACGCGTGACGATCTGGTGGGTCAATACATCGGCCACACCGCGCCCAAGACCAAGGAGGTGGTTAAACGCGCCATGGGCGGCGTCCTGTTCATCGACGAGGCCTACTACCTGTATCGCCCTGAAAACGAACGCGACTATGGCCAGGAGTCGATCGAGATCCTGTTGCAGGTCATGGAAAACAATCGCGACGACCTGGTCGTGGTCATGGCCGGCTATAAGGATCGAATGGATCGGTTTTTCGAATCCAATCCCGGCTTCCGATCACGTATCGCCCACCACGTGGATTTTCCCGACTACTCGGACAATGAACTGGCGTCGATCAGTCGGCTTATGCTCGAAGAACAGAACTATCATTTCAGCGACGACGCCAAGGTGGCGTTTGATGAATATATCGAACGCCGCATGCAGCAGCCGCACTTTGCAAACGCCCGCTCGATTCGCAACGCGCTCGACCGAATGCGCCTGCGCCAGGCCAAGCGACTGTTCGAAGCGCGCGGTGAGATCACAAAAGACGACTTGATGCGAATTGAAGCCGAAGATGTGCGTGCAAGCCGAGTGTTCGTCGAACCGGTGGGCAATCCCAGCAGCGGCGGTTAATAGCGCCCAAATCGATCATGGCCCGCGTGTGTTGTCGTTCTGTGCAGCACCACGTGGCCATCCGAAAATGAGGCACCTACTGCTGGAAAGCCGCACGCACAACTCGGCATAAGCCTTTCGATATCACACTGCCTCGCGAGATGGGGCTGGGGCACGCGGCAAGTGATGTGCAACCGGGCACAACAATCTGGCGGCACATCGCTTGCTTTTTCCAAGAGCCGTTCGCGCCCCAGTAATCGTAGCGATCAACGTGGAGGGAAAAACGCAATTTGGCCGATTCCCAAGGCGAATAATGGCGCTGTTCAACGATAGAAGTTGCGTATAGCTGCCATCAACCTGTCGGCGAATAGATAGGCCTTGCGTCCGACAGGCTTTGGGTCAGGCCTCATCGGCTCTGAGTCGATCCCTATTACTGCAGCCGGCTGCGCTATTGGGATTTTACGCCTGGGCGTACGGCAGCTGCCGTTACCAAGACCTCGCCGAATCCTTGTCCAAGCCCCAGAACCTTGATTGGCGACCCGTGCTGTACGCGAGTCGACGGTGCGCGAGTTCAGGCGTGGTTGCCTTGCTTTTTCGATCGCGTGCCACTAGATAGCTCTTCCCTATAGACCGCCATATCCAAATAGCCGTGGCACTTATGCCTGCTGTCGCTGTCTGACGATATATTGCGCACAATATTAATGATGGCCAGCCGATCCGGCTTCGGTTATCGTGCATGGAATACATGGAAGGCAAGATCACACCGTTTCCGAGAAGCAGCCCAACCGGCGTCGTACGTTCTGAGCCGGAGGCCAGCCAACGCGCTGACTGGCCGGCCTGGCCCACGTACGGGCTTATCGACGATCTGTTGCCGGTGCTTGAGCGCTGGCATACGGCCGGTCGTCGCGCCGCGATTGCGACGCTTGTAGATGTGCGCGGCTCATCGCCGCGCCCGCGTGGCAGCGAGATGGCGATCAATGATCTGGGTGAGATCGCCGGCTATGTATCCGGCGGTTGTGTCGAAGCGGCCGTTGCGGCCGAGGCCGCCCGTGTGATCGCCACCGGCGAACCGGTCATGCTCGACTACGGCGCGGGCAGTCCTGTACTTGATGTGCAACTGACCTGCGGTGGCCGCATCGGTATTTTCGTGCGTGCCGTGGATGATCTGGGCGCGTTTTCGACTGCGCTGCGCCACGCCCGCGACGATCGGCGAAGCATTGATCTGAGCCTCGATCTATCCACTGGCGCCCAGCGCTTCATCGAGCCCGGTGCTCGTTCGCAGTCGGGCGAGTTCATCAAACGCTATCGCCCTGTGCCGCGCCTGGTGCTGGTCGGCAGCGACCCGATCACGCTGGCGCTGACCCAGCTGGCGCCGCTGTTTGGCTACGAGGTGGTCCTGCTGCGCCCCTACGGTCCGGCCGCCCCGCCGGCACAAGCGTCCGTTGCTTATTACGATATCCGGCCGCTCGCCCAGGCGCTGCCGGCTCTGGCGTTGGACGCCTCGACCGCCGTGTTCACACTGACACACGACATGGACGACGATCATGCCGTGCTAGTGGCCGCCCTGGCGTCGCCCGCTTTTTGTGTCGGTGCCTTGGGCAGCCGCATGAAAACCACCGAACGCGAGCAGCGGCTGCGCGCCGCCGGTATTTCGGATTCGGCACTGGCACGCTTGAACACGCCGGCAGGCCTTGATATCGGTGCCCGTGAGCCGCAGGAGATTGCGCTGTCCATGATCGCAGCTCTGGTCGAGCGCCGGCCACGCGACGTCGCGGTGGGCTCGTGATGGCGGCCGTCGTACTCGGCGCCGGGCGCGGCCAGCGTTTTGGCTTTACGCCGAAGCTATTGTCTCGGCTGGGCGGACGTACCCTGGTCGAGCACACGCTGAGCGCAACATGCGCGGCACCGGTGCGCCCGATTGTGGTTGTCACCGGACGGCGCCACGCGGCGGTGCGCGCAGCCGTGCGCCGTGTCGAGGTACCCCGCTCGCGGATACGCGTGGCGCGCAATCGCGCCTACCGGACCGGCATGGCCAGTTCTCTGCGCGTTGGGATAGCCGCCCTGCCCGGCCACTGCGATGCCGCGCTGATCTGTCTCGGCGATATGCCGATGCTTCGCCGTCGCGATATACAGCGGCTTCATCACGCCTGGCGGCCGGGGCTTGATTATCTGCGTGCCGGCAGCCCACAGCGCCCGGGGCATCCGGTCGTGATCGGGCGTGCTCTTTTTCCTGCCTTGCTGGCGCTGGACGGCGATCGCGGCGCACAGCGGATTCTCGACGCGGTGCCGGACGCTCGTGCCGGCTGGTTTGAAGATGCAGGCCTGATAGGAGATATCGACACCCCGCGCGCGCTCCGAAACCTGCGCCGCCGTTGCCGTCCCAGATAGGTTTCACAGACACGTGATTGAAGCCCGCGTCTGTTGCGGGCATCGTGAAGACGACGCCTGCGGCCCCGATGCACTGACCCGATAAAACGACCGTGTTCAACACGGCAGGTCCACCGACACCCGTTATGGAGTACCCGATGAAAGACAACGACAAGGACCGTATCGACGATGATACGACCGGCACGTCCGGCCAGCGCGAAACGACACACTCGCCCTCCCGCCGACAGTTCATGAAGCGCGTGGGCATGTCCAGTGTCGCGGCGGCGGCCAGCGGCACCGGCTTTGGTAGCGCGTGGGCTGAGGACGACGCCCGCGCGAAGACCGATACTCCGGCAGACGCGCCCGCCGAGGGCACGACTCGCGTGTCGTTCAAGATCAACGGTCAGATGAAGCAGATCGACGTCGCCCCGAACGTGATCCTGCTGGATGCGATTCGCGACGAGCTGCAGCTTACCGGCACCAAGAAAGGCTGTGATCACGGCCAGTGCGGGGCCTGCAACGTGCACGTCAACGGCAAGGTGATCAACTCCTGCCTGAGCCTGGCCGTCATGCATGACGGCGATGAGATCACCACAGTCGAAGGCTTGTCCGACGGCAAGAATCTGCATCCGATCCAGCAGGCGTTCCTTGAAGAAGACGCTTACCAGTGCGGCTACTGCACGTCCGGACAGATGATGACCGCGACCTATGTGCTGGGCAGCAAGCATATCGGCGACAGCGACGACGCGGTCCGCGAGGCCATGAGCGGCAATATCTGCCGTTGTGGCGCCTACAAGAACATTCTTGCCGCGGTCCAGTCGACGCGCGGCAAGGTCTAGGGGATACCGATGAGAAACTTCCAATACCAGAAAGCCGATAGCGTGAATGCAGCCGTTGCTGCGCACGCCGGTCAGACCTCGTCGTTCGTCGCCGGTGGCACCACCCTGCTCGATCTGGTCAAGATCGATATCATGCGGCCCGAGCGTGTGGTCGACGTCAACGCCCTGCCTTTATACGACGTCGAGGAACTCGACGACGGCCGGCTCAAGATCGGCGCGATGGTCTCCAACACGGATCTGGCCTATCACCCGACCGTGGTCAAGCAATACAACGTGCTATCGGAAGCACTGCTGGCGGGGGCATCCACTTCGCTGCGTAACAAGGCCACCACCGGCGGCAACGTCATGCAGCGTGTGCGCTGCCCGTATTTCCGCGACGGCGTGTCCAACTGCAACAAGCGCGAGCCGGGTTCCGGCTGTGCCGCCATCGGCGGGCACAACCGCAGCGTGCATGCGGTGCTCGGCACGAGTGATCAGTGCATTGCCAGTCATCCATCGGATATGTGTGTGGCCATGGCTGCGATCGGTGCGACCGTGCTCGTCACCGGCCCGAACGGCGATCGTGAGATCGACTTCCTCGACTTCCACTTGCTGCCGGGCGACTCACCGGACAAAGAGCATGCGCTGGAAGCCGACGAGCTGATCACGCATGTAGTGCTGGATGCGCCGGTCCAGGGCAACAACTCGCACTACCTGAAACTGCGCGATCGCGCCTCCTACCAGTTTGCGCTCGCATCAAGCGGCGTCATCGTCGGCATGGAAGGCAATACGATCCGCGAGGCCCGTATTGCTCTGGGCGGTGTCGGCACCAAGCCATGGCGTGCCAAGAAGGCCGAACAGGCGCTGATTGGCCAGCCGGCTAGCGAGGAGGCGTTCAAAAAAGCCGCCGAGATCGCGTTTGAGAGCGCCAAGGCCTTTAGTCAGAACGCGTTCAAGATTCCGCTCGGTCAGCAGGCCATTGTGCGCAGCCTGACCAACGCCACTACGGCCTGAGCCCAAGGACAAGCTAATCATGACTGACAAGATTCAAGCCAAGATCATCGGCGCGGCCAAGCCGCGTATTGATGGCCCGAAAAAACTCAGCGGTCAGGCGATGTACGCCGCCGACCATCATCTGCCCAATATGGCCTATGCCTACGGCGTGTTCAGCACCGTGGCCAGCGGCACGATCGACAATATCGATCTGTCGGCTGCGAAGAAGATGGCGGGCGTGATCGATATCTTCCACCACGATCATTTCCCGGATCTGTATCGCACGCCGAGCAGCTTTGCCCAGCAGAACAAGGTCGACGAAACCCGTCTGCCGTTCGAAGACAACAAGGTCTACTACCCGGGCCAGTTCGTCGCACTCGTCGTAGCCGACACGTTCGCCAATGCGCGGGCGGCCGCCTATCGGGTTAAGGTCGACTACAGCGCCGACGCCGAACCGATTGCCACGCTGGAACAGGCCATGGCGCGCGGCGACAAGCCCAAGCCGGCCGAGTCCGCCAATCATAGTCGCGGTAACCCGGACAGCGCGTATGAATCGTCGGCCAACAAGCTCGATGCGACCTACGTCACGCCGATGGAAACCCACAACCCGATGGAGATGCACGCCAGCACCGCGCACTGGGAAAACGGCGATCTGGTGTTGTACGAGGCCTCTCAGGGCGTGATCTTTGCGCGCAATGTCATGGCCAAGGTGTTTGGCCTGGCCCCCGAGCGCGTTGATGTGCGTGCGCCGTTCATCGGGTCCGGGTTTGGCAGCAAGCTGTGGATCTGGCCGCATGCGATTGCTGCAGCGGCGGCTTCGCGCGAGATCGGCCGGCCGGTACAACTGGTCGTGCCCCGCAAGGAGATGTTCACAACGGTCGGCCATCGCCCGCCCACGCATCAGCATATTCGTATCGGCGCCGACGACAACGGCAAGCTCACCGCGCTCACGCAGGATTCGATCAACACGACGTCGATGATCAACACCTACGTCGAGAACACCGGCAGCTGCACCAAAAGCCTGTACGACTGCGAAAACCTGCGCGTATCGCATGCGACCATCGGTGCCAACCACGGCACGCCCACGTCCATGCGTGCGCCCGGTGCAGCCCCCGGTCTGTTCGCGCTTGAATCCGCCATGGATGAGATGGCCGAGCAGCTGAACATGGATCCGCTTGAATTCCGCAAGGTGAACTACACCGAGCGCGACCAGAGCATGGATCTGCCGTTCTCCAGCATCCACCTCAAGGAAGCCTTTGATCAGGGCGCTGAGAAGTTCGGCTGGGCCAAGCGCAACCACGAAGTCGGCTCCATGCGTGACGGCAACGACGTCATCGGCTGGGGCATGGCGGCCTGCAACTGGGAAGCGCTCAAGATGGCCTGCGACGCACGCGTATCCCTGCGTGCTGACGGCACCGCGTTTGCCTCCAGCGCCACACAGGACATCGGCACCGGCACCTATACGATCGTGGCGCAAGCCGTGTCTGCCATTACCGGCATTCCGCTGGACAAGATCGAAGTCGAACTGGGCGATTCGAGCTATCCCAGTGGCTCGCTGTCCGGCGGCTCCTGGGCCACCGCAACGACGCTACCGGCGATTGCCGGTGCCGCACGTGCGGCCATCGAGGAGCTCAAGGGCTATGCCGTCGCCGAGGGCGCGGCGTTTGCCGGTGCAAAAGCCGAGGATCTGACCTTCGAGGATGGCAAGCTCAGCAGCGCCGACGGTAAATCGGTCGACTACACCGAAATCCTCAAGAGCCAGAAGCTTGCCAATGCCGACGGCGAGGCGCATACGCCGGGCGCGCCCACGGGCGAATACTCGTTCCGCTCCTTCGGGGCGCATTTCGTGGAAGTACGTTGGGATGCCGGCATTTCCCGTCTGCGCGTCTCGCGTGTGGTCAGCGCCATCGATGTCGGCCAGATCATCAACGCCAAGACTTCTGCCAACCAGGTCGAAGGCGCGGTGGCCATGGGTATTGGCATGGCGCTGTTCGAGGCCACCGAGTACGACGAAGGCTCGGGCCTGCCGGTAAACAACAACTATGCCGAGTATCTGGTACCGGTTCACGCTGATCAGCCGCCGGATGTGGATGTCGTACTGCTGGACTATCCGGACTACAAGTTCAACGAGTTCGGCGCCCGTGGCATCGGCGAGATCGGCGTAACCGGCCTGGCCGCTGCTGTCGCCAACGCGGTGCATCACGCCACCGGCAAGCGGATCCGGGAATTGCCGATCCGGCTGGAAGACCTGATGAGCGCGTAACCGGTGCCTCGGCCGAGCCACGCGATACGGGTTGCGTGACGACGCATCAGGAGCGGTCCATCGGGCCGCTCCTGTTTCGTTCATGGCCTGATGCGCCCGTAATGGCCGTCATATCCGACGGGCGTTGCCGATTCACTATCCGCAGAACCGATCGAACCTACGGTGGATGCGATGCATGTGCTGATCATCGAAGACAACGACATCCTCGCCACCAATATCGGCGAGTATCTCGAAGAGTGCGGCGACGAGCCCGATTTCGCCAGCGACGGCGCGATCGGACTGCGCCTGTGCGAAGCCAATCGCTATGATGCGATCATCCTCGATCTCCAACTGCCCCGCCTGGGCGGTATTGCACTGTGCCAGCGTCTGCGTCAGCAGATGAATAACCTGACCCCGATCCTGATGCTGACCGCACGTGACACGGTCGACGATCGCATCGAGGGTTTCGAGGCCGGCGCTGACGACTATCTCACCAAACCGTTCTCGCTGCGTGAGCTGTACCTGCGGTTGCGCGCCATCGTCAGACGTGGCGCTGAGTCGTCCACGGCCCTGCAGATCGGAAAGCTGCGTATGGATTTTGACCAGCGCCTGGTGCACTACGAACAAAGCAAGCTGGAGTTGTCGCCGATGACATACAGCATTCTGGAACTGCTGGTCCGTGCCTATCCCGCGGTAGTCACGCGCCAGGATATTGAACGGGTGATCTGGGACGACGAACCCCCCGCTTCCGAAGCGGCCCTGCGCGGGCATGTCCACCGGCTGCGCCACCTGCTGATCGAGCACAGCGGGCAAGTGCTGATCCGCACGGTGCACGGCGTGGGCTATCAGCTGATGGCCACCTCCCCCTGAAATGCGGACCCCGTGGCGTATCATCGGCGCGCGTATCAGCCTTCGCACACGGCTGTTTCTGGGCATGCTTGCGGTAACCCTGACTGCCACCGCGGGCTTCGCCGTGGCAATGCACGAATTCGTGGAAGTACTCGAAGACGAATTGCTCAACCAGACGCTCAGTCGCGAACTCGACAGTCTGGTTCTGGATTACAAGGCGGACTCTCGCATCGAGGGCAAGCGCGGCCACTCTGGACGCGTGTACGTGGTGGCTACGGGTGGCACTACGACAAGCACCCTGCCACGGGAACTGCAGGCGCTGCCTGCCCGCACGCACCGCGAGATCCATATTCAAGGGCGTGAATATTTTGCTGCGCGCCGCGACGTTGGCGACGCGCGGATCTACCTTACGCTTGACGTCGAATCGATCGAGGCCCTGGAAGACCGGCTCGCCACCATTGGCTGGCTGACCCTTGCAGGAGCGATAGCGCTATCACTGCTGCTGGCCGTCGTCTTTTCCTATCTGATACTTCGTCCGGTGCGAACCCTGTCGGCACGCCTGGCCGCAGTCGAACCGGGTAACCGTGGCGCGCCCATCGCCGCTGATTACAGTGACCGCGAAATGCGGCTTATCGCCGAAAGCTTCGATTCATTGATCGCACGCTTCGATACTTTCATCGAGCGCGAACGCAGTTTTACCGAGGACGCGAGTCACGAGTTGCGCACCCCGCTGGCAATTGCTCTGAGCGCCAACGAACTGCTGCTTAGACAGACCGACTTGTCGCCACGTGCACGCGAGCGCGCCAACCGATCACAAAACGCCTGCCTGCGCATGCAACGGCTGGTGGCTGCACTGTTGTTTCTGGCACGCGATCAGCCCTGCGCAAGTGTCGAGCAATGCGATGTCGCCGTGATACTCGCCGATATGCAAGAGACCTACGACACTGACGCTGCACGAAAATCGATCACCCTGAGCTTCGATGCGGTATCGACGCCTATCGCGGCGCCCCCCGGAATCGTGGACTGCGTACTGCATAATCTTCTCGAGAACGCCGTCGAGCATACGACGGGCGGGCGTATTGATGTCACCCTCAACAATCGCACGCTCGTTGTGGCCGACAGCGGCAACGGTATCGATGACGCCGCGTTGGATCATATATTCGACCGTCGCTACCGGTCGGAAAACAGTCGCGGATTCGGTATTGGCCTCTATCTGGTCAAACGCATCTGCACTCGCCTGGGCTGGACAATCACGGTAACCAGCCACGCGGATGCCGGCACTATTTTTCGCATCGAGTTGAACTGAGTAACTGTAGATCGTGGCACACCGGCAATCCAGCCCGGACCTAATGTATTGCCTGCGAAAAACCGAGTAAAACATTGTTGTTGCTGTGTTAAACCGGAATTTTTCGCTTACCGGAAGAGTGATAGGGCAGTCTTCAGAACGGGCTGCGGCTCGAAGCCGGAATGCATCCTGCTTTACAAAGCGCCAACTGTTCGGGTCGACTGTTGCTGACGCGCCCGTGCGTGCGATGACCACAATTCGAGGAGATCCAATGAATAATATCCGTTCGACGCTGCTGCTACTCGGCGTAGCCCTGGCCCCCGGCATGACGCTCGCAGCACAGCTGCCCACGAACAATTACCCCACCGAAGCACGGGCCGAGTATGTGTTCGAGTGCATGAACAACCTGGGCGCCGAGAACTACGACACGCTCTACAAATGTTCTTGCAGCATTGATTATATTGCCGACCAGCTGACCTACGACCAGTACGTCACGCTCGATACCTACACCAGGGGCCAGCATGCCGGCGGTGAGCGACCTGAAGTGTTGCGCGAAGGCTCGATCGCTCGCGACAGTCGCAGCGAACTCGCGAAGATCAAGACGCAGGCCGCGGACCGCTGCCTGATTCCGAGCCAAGCCACCAGTGAATCGAAAGCCAAGCCGGCACCGGGTAGTGGCCAGTCTTTGGAAGACAGAAGCTAAGCGAACACAGCCCGGGTAATGCCCCTTTTTGTGTTGCACTGCAGCGCGCATTTGGCGGAATGTAGATCGGCCCTATCATAAGCGAAAATTATCATTGCTATAATTTTCCCTAGTCTATTTCGGCACCTGGCCCCGGCCATGGTGTCGGGAAAAACGCCCAAGAGCCCGGCGAACAAGGAATCGGGAAGATTTCCCATTGCGCTTGAGTGCATAGTCAGTTGACGATGATGGAAAGTCGGTGGCATACACCGGCAAATCTCATTGACTGAAATTCTAGCTGCGTGATATCGAAGGACTCGAGGGGTCGGCCGGGCTACCGGTTCTGTTACCCATTAAAGCGCCGGCTGGGCAAGCACTCTCGCGTACCCAAAAGCCGGTTGAACGATCACGAGACGGAGGAGACACGTCGTGAGAATGACACCAACCAAGCGGGCAGTCCGCATGGCGACGGCAACAATCGCCGCCACCACGCTGATGGCGTCCGGTCTTGCCTTTGCGCAGGACAGCAATGCCAAGAGTTCCGATTCGAAGATGGATAAGTCCTCGTCGAGCGGCGAAAGCAGTTCGAGCGGCAACGATCTGGCCAGCATGCGGAAGGATTCCAGCAACTGGATGATGTGGGGCGGCCAGTACAACGGCCAGCGCTACAGTGATCTGGACCAGATCAACGCCGAGAACGCGGGCCAGATGGTTCCGGCCTGGACGTTTTCGACCGGTGTGCTTCGCGGTCACGAAGGTGGTCCGCTGGTGATGGGCGACACCATGTATATCTCGACGCCCTTCCCCAACAAGGTCTTCGCGATTGACCTGAAGACCCACGCCATCAAGTGGAAGTACGAGCCGACGCAGAACCCACAGGTCATTCCGATCATGTGCTGCGATACGGTCAACCGTGGCCTGGCTTACGGCGACGGCAAGATCTTCCTGCAGCAGGCCGACACCACGCTCGTGGCGCTGGACGCCAAGTCGGGCAAGGTCGCATGGAAGAGCGTCAACGGCGATCCGACCAAGGGTGAAAGCGCGACCAACGCTCCGCTTGTCGTTAACGACAAGGTTCTGACAGGCATCTCGGGCGGCGAGTTCGGCGTCCGTGGTCACCTGACTGCCTATAACGTCAGCGACGGCAAGCTTGCCTGGCGGGCCTACAGTACCGGTCCCGACGACACGATGCTGATCGACCCGGAAAAGACCATCAACGCCGTCACCCAGAAGCCGGTCGGTGCCGATACCAGTATCAAGAGCTGGGAAGGCGATCAGTGGAAGATCGGTGGTGGTACGACCTGGGGCTGGTATAGCTATGATCCGGACTCGAACCTGATCTATTACGGCACGGGCAACCCCGGCACATGGAATCCGACCCAGCGTCCGGGTGATAACAAGTACTCGATGACGATCTTCGCTCGCGACGCCGACACCGGTGAAGCCAAGTGGCTCTACCAGATGACGCCCCATGACGAATGGGATTACGACGGCGTTAACGAAAAGATCCTCGTGGATCAGAAGATCGACGGCGAGATGCGCAAGCTGGTCGTGCATTTCGATCGTAATGGCTTTGCCTATACCCATGATCGCACCAACGGCGAACTGCTGGTTGCCGAGAAGTACGACCCATCGGTCAACTGGGCAAGCAAGATCGACATGAAGACCGGCCGTCCCCAGTTGGTCGCCAAGTACGGCACCGACGACAAGGTCGACCAGAACGTGACCGGTATCTGTCCGGCAGCGCTCGGCTCGAAGGATCAGCAGCCCGCGTCGTATTCGCCCAAGACCGGTATGTTCTACGTGCCGACGAACCACGTCTGCATGGATTACGAGCCGTCCAAGGTCGACTACACCGCTGGTCAGCCGTATGTCGGTTCCACGGTAGCCATGTATCCCGGTCCGCAGGAAATCACCAACCCGACCAAGAAGTTCGAAGGCAAGCGCATGGGCACATTCATCGCCTATGACGCGACCACTGGTAAGATCAAGTGGTCGATTCCGGAGCGTTTCTCGGTATGGAGTGGTGCCCTGGCAACTGCTGGCGACGTCGTGTTCTACGGCACGCTGGAAGGCTATCTAAAGGCGGTCGACGCCAAGACGGGCAAGGAGCTGTATAGCTTCAAGACACCGTCCGGCATCATCGGCAACGTCAATACCTGGAAGTTCGAAGGCAAGCAGTATGTCGGCGTGCTTTCGGGTATCGGTGGTTGGGCCGGCATCGGCATGGCCGCAGGCCTGACTGATCCGAACGCTGGCCTGGGTGCTGTGGGTGGCTACAAGGACCTCAAGAACTACACCCAGCTGGGCGGCGTTCTGACAGTATTCGCCCTGCCCGATTCGGTCGCCAAGAAGGCTGATGAGAGCGAGAAGGTTGCATCCAAGTAACCGAAGATAGCGTATGACTGTATAGTGAAGTCATACCCGGCCCGTATTCGATTCGGTCAAAGTATGCCGGGCGAATACGGGTTTTTTTTAAACCGCTGTAATCGGCGGTTTCATGTGCATCTGAGGAGATAGAGATGATGAAGACCCGTCAGACCGTCGCAACCCTGATTCTCGCTATGACAGTGGCGCCATGGGCAGGATCTGTTCTCGCTGCCGACGACGGCCCGGTCGTGAACGACTACAGCAACATGGGTGCCGAGTACAACGCGTCGCCCGATGACAAGTCCAGCGACAGTAAGAACAAGGGCGATAGCGAATCGGCATCCTCTGACAGCGATTCTGCCAAGCAGACTGCGGAAAGCGGCGGCGCCGACGGCAAGCCCTACGAAGTCAACTGCGAAGGCAACGATTGCAAGGTCAACGGCGATGTAATGGTCGGCTACGAGAAATTCGGCAGTCATTGCTCGCAGTGTCATGCACAGAACGCCGAGGGCAGTACGTTTGCTCCTAGTCTTGTGCAACGCCTCAAAGGCATGGATCAGGGACGATTCACCGCCGCTGTGGCGGGCGGTGTCACGCGTCTGGACTCGACCACCGGTCAGTACAGCGTCATGCCGGCCTGGTCCAATAATGAAGACGTGATGAACCACGTGCAGCAGATCTGGGCGTTTCTCAAAGCCCGCTCTGATGGTGCGTTGCCAGCTGGCCGTCCCGAGCCCATGGACAGCAAGAGCTAGGCATCAAAAGCTGATGTGATGTGCAGGGTCGATTACCGTGCGTATCAAGCAATTCTACGGTGCTCTTTCACTGGTGCTCGCATCGTCGGCTATCGCCGGCGGTGCGCAGCTCTCTCATGCCGCCGCAAGCGACAATGAGGCTTTTTCGGTGGTCTCGATTGCACCCGGGGTGTTTTATCACGCCGGTGCGCAGGCTGAGGCCAATAAGCTCAACCATGGCGATATTGCCAATATCGGCTTCATCGTGGGTGAACGGTGCGTTGCCGTAATCGATACCGGCGGCAGCCCCGCGGTGGGCCACGCGCTCCAGAAGGCGATTCTCGGCACCACTGCCAAGCCGGTGTGCTATGTCATTAATACGCACATGCATCCGGATCACGTCTTCGGTAACTCGGCCTTCAAGCGCCCCGGCACGACATTCGTTGCAGCTGAGCATTATTCCGAAGGGCTTGCGGCACGTGCGCGGACCTATCTCGATCGCATGCGGTCAGTACTCGACTTGCCCGCAAGTATTGATTGGATCGTGATGCCCGACGAGACAGTGGAAGAAACCCTGGAACTGGATCTGGGCAATCGAAAAATTCGGCTGCATGCATGGCCTACCTCGCATACCAACAACGATTTGACGGTCTTCGACGAGAAGACCGGCACGCTCTGGCTCGGCGACCTGCTTTTTGTTGATCGCGTGCCTGCGCTTGACGGCAGTATCACTGGCTGGCTCGGCAGCGTTGAGCGATTGCATGACCGTACAGACGTGCGCTATGCGGTTCCAGGGCACGGTCCACCGGGCTCGGATTGGCCGCGTATGCTCGACCCGGAAATCGCATATCTCACCGATATCAGGGGCGGCGTGGAAAACGCGCTTGACGAGGGTCGAAGCCTGAAATGGGCTGAGCAGCATGTGGCACTTGATGGCCGCGAAGACTGGTTGTTGTTCGACGATTACCACGCCCGCAACGTGAGTGGCGCTTATACCGAACTGGAGTGGCAATGATGAGGCTTGGAAAACGTCGGAGCGCTCGCTTCTATATTGCAGGGCTTCTGGCACTCAGCGTGCTGTCGTCCGGCGGCACGGCATTGGCTCAATCAGGTGACAACGATCACGGCAACGGTCGCGATGAGACCGTTTGGCATAGCTTGAAAAAAGCCTATTTTGGCGATCGAGAGATCACTGACGGCGACGATGTACTCAGCCTGGATGCGCCCTACCGCGCCGAGGACCCGGCGGTCGTGCCCATTACCATCACCGACAAACTCGGCGGCACCAACAATCGCCGTATCGACAAGCTGTGGCTGGTCATCGATAACAATCCCGACCCGATGTCGGCCGTTGTCGAGATGGGTCCCGCGGCTGAGAACGCCACGCTTTCGACGCGCGTGCGTGTTAATTCGTATACCTATATGCGTGTGATCGCCGAGTCGAGCGAGGGCGACCTGTATATGGTCAAGCGTTTCGTCAAGGCCAGCGGAGGCTGCTCCGCTCCGGTCGGTCGTGATCCGGAGAAGGCTCTCGAGCACATGGGAGAAATGCGCCTGCGTGAAGTTCGTGCCGATCAAGGCGATGGCGAGCGTACGCAACTGATGATTCGTCATCCCAATATCACCGGTCTGCAGATGGACCAACTCACGCGCCTGGTCTACCCCGCGCATTTCGTCAATGCCATCACCGTGATGAAAGGCGACAAGCGCGTGTTCGACTCACAGATGACATTCTCGCTGAGCGAGAATCCGAGCATACAGTTCAATGTGCGTGAAGGCGCGCCTGGCAATCTCACAGCCCGCGTACACGATAATAAAGACAATGTATTCGAGCAGAACTGGCCGATGCCGGCCAGTCAGACATCGGTTTCCGACAACAAGAAGACGTCCTCATGATCGATCGACTCAAGCAACTAGCGTTTTCCGGCCCCGGTTTCATGACGCTGATCGGCGCGACAATGCTGGTCGCGGGCCTTCAGGGCACAGCGCTCGCGCAATCAGAAGACGCCGATGCAACCAGTCCCGCCGAGAAGACACTTTATGTCTGCGCTGACCCGAGCAATATGCCGTTCTCCAACGACAAGCGCGAAGGCTTTGAAAACAAGATCGCTGCCCTGTTCGCCGACAAACTCGGCGTGCCGGTCGAATATTATTGGCGCCCCGAGCAGATGGGCTTTGGTCGCAGCACGCTCAAGCGGTGGATTGCGGATGAGAACCGCTATGCCTGCGATCTGGTTATCAGCGTGGGTAGCGGTTTCGAAGTAGGCAAGACCACACTGCCCTACTATCGCTCGACCTATGCTTTTGCTTTTGTGAAGGGTCACGGGCTCGACGGCATTGATACACCGCAGGATCTGGCCGATCTGCCGGAGGACCAGCGCAGCAAGCTGCGTATTGGTGTGTTCACCGGCTCACCGGTAGGTGACTGGGTTGTTCAGAACGGCATGATTACGCAGATCGTGAGCTACCGTGCCCAGTCTGGTGGCTTCGATGTCGATCCATCTGACATGGTGTCGAAAGACCTGGTCAACGGCGATATCGATATCGCCATGATCTGGGGCCCTATTGCCGGCTACTACGCAAAACAGGAAGCCGACGCCGATATCAAGGTCGTGCCCTTCTCGCGAGAAGACGGCGCGGCGTTCGATTTTCCGGTATCGATGGCGGTGCGCTATGGCAACGATGCATGGCTCGCCCGAGTACAGAAACTGATAGACGACAACCGCGACGCGATCGTGGATATTCTCGAGGACTACGGTGTTCCGCTCGTGCCGCTGCGCGAAGAAGACCGTCAGGTACAGGAAGACGATGATGATTGAATCCATGAACGACCATAAGATGACAGGCATCAGCCGGTCGCGCGCGCTAATGATGGCTCTGATGATTGCCGGCACCGTTGTAGCCGCGCCGAGCTTCGCAGCGGACACGTCACCCGCTCAGGCGGACCAGTCCGAAGCCGATGCGAAGGCCCAGAGCCAATCGTCCCAGACCAGCGGCAGCTACCAGTTGTCACCGGCCAATCGGCTGCTGTTTGACACGAACCATCTGGCCAACGTCACCCCGCCTACCGGTCTGAGCTATACGTTTGTGCGAAGCGGCGACAGCGTTAACAACTACGACGATCACGTGGATTTGAAGGTTACGAACGGGCGCGACAATGCAAAGAGCGTTGCGATGGATTTCCTCAGTGGTGACCGCCATCGTTTTGTGCCGGAAGTCAGCCATGCCGAGGGCAACCCGGCGATCATGATGTTTCTTCAGAACGACGTGATCGAAATGGCTGACCGAACCGGCGGAAACTGGCGCTACTTTCAGCGTCGCATCAAGACCGCACTCGAGGATTCGGCCAAGGTGGAAACAGAAACCGCCGACTTCAATGGCAAGTCGGTGAAGACGCAGCGAATCACGATACGGCCATACGCACGAGACCAGGCCCACGAAGACGATATGGGCGGAGAACTGAACAAACGCTATATCTTCACGCTGTCCGACGCCGTGCCAGGCCAGGTGCTCGAGATCCGGAGCGAAGTGCCAGGTGATGAAAATCGCAGTGAGCCGATCGTCGAGCGGCTGACGCTCGACTCTGCAAAGCAGATCGACAGCAGCTCCAAACCTGTCGCCGAAAAATCGAGTGCGTGAATCGGCACGGCATATCGTCCGTTCAGCCGTCGTGGTCGCTGTCGTTGCGGCCGCGGTGGTCACGGTTGATGGGAGCAGGCTCGCGCCGATTGGAAGCGCTCAGGCTGCAACCGATACGTCTGAGCCTGAAGCGCAAACTGCATCGCGCACGCTGCTCGTGCTGCCTTTCGATATGGTGGACACGAGCCTGCAGGGCGAGATCAACGGCGGGCCGCTCGCAAGCGATACCGCCCGGCTGCAGCGCACCGAAGCGATCGTGCGTCGCAGCCTGGATCATCTCGATGCGTTCGAGCTGGTTTCGAGCGAGGCTGTTAAGGGCCGTATCCAGCAGGCGCAGGGCACGTACCGTTACCTGTATAACTGCAATGGATGTGATGTCGATATCGGACGCGCCGCTGGGGCAGATCTGGTCATGACCGGCTGGGTGCAGAAAGTCAGCAACCTGATCCTCAATATCAATGCGACCGTGAGGCGTACCGACACGGGGGCAGAAGTCGGCGGCGGGTCGGTCGATATGCGCAATGATACCGATGACTCGTGGCGCAGCGCTGCGTTATATCTGGTCGAACACGCGCTGCTCGACAATTACCGCTCGCGTGCCGGGGACAATCCCGAGGAGGCACCATCCCCCGAGCCCGGCCCGGCGCCCGCTGAAGTGCCTATTCATCATTATCCGGGCTGATGGTATCGCTCACTGCGTAATCTATGATCTCGCGAATCTGACGGTTGACGTCCACCGCAAGCGCGTTGAATGATGCCTCGTCGGTATCTTCCGGCAGCAGAAGGCTGGCTGCGTGAACCCGATCGTCGGCTTCAAAAACAGCAATTCGACACGGCATATAGAGAATGTAGGCCGGGTTGATATCCAGCGCCTGGCGCGCATATTCAAGATTGCAGAAATGCACGATCGCTGCGTTCTTGAAGTCCGGATGGCCACGACGCCGCACCGCTTCGCCGATCTCGTTATGGCCGACCACGGCAAAATTGTGATTGCCGATACTCTGTTCCAGGTCCAGCACGACATCAACAAACTGTTTGCCATTCGGCGCGACCTGATCGTAGCGTGCGCGCTCGGTGGCGTGCGCGGCGCCGGCGATCAGCAGTAGCCCCAGCACCAGCAAGTGTTTCATGTATACAGGCATTACATGAATCTAGCAGAATCGTGCAGACCTTTCTGCTCGCCGAGACGCCGCGCGCACCACAGCCGGCGCAACTCTCGGCCCGCTCCGGCGCGCCACGGCTTGGCCTATGCGCAATGCGATCGCCCCTTCGGCCCCCACCTGGGCGCGACTGGGATCGGATGCCAGGGACGCGCTAGCGATTATCGCCGTAGCATGGCGTCGACGATCTTCGATATAGGACGAATGCGAAGAGCCAGCACGACACGAACAGCATCAACACCGCCGCGCCCCAGTATTCGAAGTGTTGAGCGGCTAGCCAGCGGGCGACCGTGCCGCCGGGCACGTAGATTTCCGTGGCGAGCGATAGCCATTGCAGGCCGGCGACCGCCAAAGCCAACGCCACCGACAAACCCGTCATCGCAATATTGAAGCTCAGGCGCGGCTGGCCATCGGTGTCTGCCCATCGGTAGGCCCGGCGCATGATCAGGCCGTTTATGGAATCCATCAGCGTCATGCCGGCCGCAAAGAGCATCGGCAACGCCAGGATTGTCCAGGTGGCAGCAATGCCCTGCTGGATCGCAACTACCGACAAGCCGAGCACGGCGATCTCGGTGGCGGTATCAAAGCCCAGCCCGAACAACAGGCCCACCGGATAGAGTTTCCACGGCGCATCCAGATGTCGCGCCGGCCGCATGCTCATAAAACGCGCCAACGCCCTACCTTGACGGACGGGCGGGCTCGCAGCGAGACAGGGGTTGCGGCTGCGTCGGGATGAACGCCTGGCCAATAGGCGCGCGAGTATGAGGCCGTTCACGATAGCCATCAGCGACAGGAAGATCGCCGAAATCGTGGTGCCGAACAGGCCGCCGATCGCCGCCATCATGCCCATGCCCTGCTCCGCCTGGCCAAGCGTCATGATCAGCGCGACACACAGGCCCAGTACAACGGTCGAGTGGCCAAGCGAGAACCAGAAACCGACGAACACCGACGGCCTGTCCTCGTGGCTGAGCTTGCGAGTCATATTATCGATCGCAGCGATATGATCGACATCAAACGCATGCCGGAGCCCCAGGAGATACGCCAGACCGCCGATCCCGAATAAAAGATGTCCTTCCACGGCCGCCGCGAATATCAGCCCGATGCCGGCCACATGCAGCAGTGCGACCAGCGACCACAGACGGGTCAACTGTGTTTTGTTTGAGTGGTTCATGGGTGACTGGGCAAGAGATGGGCTCGACGGCAGACGCGCAGTGATTGGCTAGCTGCGCCCGTCATATCAGATGCGGCAACAGCCCGTAGCGTGTGCCCGTCATAACGACGACTCGCGATGCAGGATCGCCTGGCTTTCTCAACGCCCCAGCCCGCTTTGGCACGTCGTGTTTCCCCGTGAGCCGCTGTGGTCATCGCAAAACGCCCTCTTTTTCAATGAACGCCATGATCGCGTCAGTACCGTCGCCGGCACGCAGATTGGTGAATAGCGTCGGCCGCTCACCGCGCATCATCTTCGCGTCACGATCCATGACGTCCAGAGACGCGCCGACATGCGGCGCCAGATCGATCTTGTTGATGACCAGCAGATCCGAGCGGGTGATACCGGGCCCGCCCTTGCGTGGAATCTTGTCGCCGGCAGAAACGTCGATTACATACAAGGTGAGGTCCGACAACTCCGGCGAGAACGTCGCCGCCAGATTGTCGCCGCCGCTCTCGATGAACACGATATCCAGATCGCCGAATTCGGCCGTCAGCTGCTCGACGGCCGCCATGTTCGCCGAGGCATCCTCACGGATTGCGGTATGCGGACAGCCGCCGGTTTCGACGCCGCGAATACGCTCGGCGGGCAGCGCGCCGCTACGAATCAGAAAATCGGCGTCTTCACGGGTATAGATATCGTTGGTCACGACCGCGATCGAATAGGTCTCACGCATGGCCTTGCAGAGCGCATCAACCAGCGCGGTCTTGCCCGAGCCGACGGGCCCGCCGATACCAACACGTAGGGGCGTGGGGTTGCTCATGGTTCGTCCTTGTTACCGTTCATTTGCAGACGGCTTTCAATTGTCATGATCGGTAAAGCCGTGAATACATCGTTTCGTGCGCCGTACAGGCGAGCGTGATGCCGGGCAATGAGCCGCCGAGGTCATCGTCTTCCAGCGTTGCGGCTACAGCCAGTGCAGGGGCCACCTGGTCGGCGAGCGCAAAAAGCAGCCGCTGACCCTGGGTCTGACCCAGCGGCACCAGCTTGACTGCAGCCAGCACCTGGTTTTCAAGCCACGCCCAGGCGAGCGCGGCGGCGGCATCCTCGGCGCCTATGTGCCAGCGCACGGCCGCCAGACCAAACAACGCGGCGAAGGACACGTCATCCACGTAGGCTCCACCGATGCGCCAGTCGGCGGCCTCGGCGATACCCATGCCCTGGAGCAGACTGGCAAGCGCGGTGCCCAGATGACGCTCCTGCGCACGGCGCTCGGATGTCTCGCGCGCCGCGAGATTGAACCGGCTCCAACAACGCACGCTGTCGATATCGCCCGCGAGCCAGGCCGAATGCAACCGCAGGCATAGCGCCAGATCGAGCCTTGCCATGCATTCATGGAGCGCTGCGCCCAGCCAGTCGTGCACGTCGTCTGTGCTGGCCAGCCACCCGGCCTCGACGGCAGCCTCCATCCCCTCGGAGTAGGCAAAGGCCCCAACCGGCAGTGATGGACTGGCGAGTTGGAACAGCCGCTGGAGTTGAAGCGTACGGCCAGCTTCAGTCATGACTGTGATGCTCATGGCCATGGCCATGCTCGTGATCCTGCGCCGATTGGGCACGTTCGTGCCCGGCGTCGTGGCCATCGTAGGCACCGGGCTCGGGCTGGAACATGGCCCGGCGCGCGACCGGCGTCACGCCTAGCCCCATCACCATCGCATCGAGCACGTGATCGTGTCGGTAAGCGACTGCGCTCTGTGCGACCTGCAGGGGCACGTGTCGATTGCCCAGGTGATAACAGACCCGATTGAGCAGCAGTCGGTCGGCGCATTCGACTACCGACAGCGTTTCTTGGGCCGCTACGACCTGCACGATATGCTCAGCCGCTGCGTCGAGCAGCACATTGCCATGTCGCAACGTCGTACCCCGCTCCAGTACCAGTCCGGCATCGGCCCCGCTTGCCAACATCAGCCGCTGACGTGATTTCTGGCGTGCATCGAAATCCAGCGTCACGGTATCGGTCGGTATTTCGCTATCGCCCAGTGCGCGTTGTTGTTCAAGTCGAATCATTCAGCGTATTCCGTTAGCGCATGGCGCCGTTCATTGAAAAGGTCTGCCCGCGAATCAACACGGATAATGAAAACTTGTGCGGCCACAACGTGCTCTAGAACAGGAAATACCGCTGTGTAAGCGGCAGCGTGATCGCCGGTTCGCAGACCAGCAGTTCGCCGTCGGCGCGTACCTCGTAGGTCTGCGGGTCGACCTCCATTTTCGGCAAGGCATCGTTCATACGCATGTCCGCCTTGGTGAGCGTGCGCGTGCCGCGGACCCCCGAGAGTGTCTTCACCAGGCCCAGCTTCTGCGCCAGATCGGACGCGGCTGCGGCCTGGGATACAAACGTCAGCGACGTCGCGCCTACAGCGCCGCCGTAGGCGCCGAACATATAACGATAATGCACCGGCTGCGGCGTCGGAATCGAAGCGTTGGGGTCGCCCATCGGGGCCATGGCAATCATGCCGCCCTTGATGATCAGCGCCGGTTTGGTGGCAAAGAAGGCCGGCTTCCACAGCACCAGATCCGCGAGCTTGCCCACTTCCACCGAGCCGACTTCGTGGCCGATGCCGTGGGTGATCGCCGGGTTGATGGTGTACTTTGCGATATAACGACGGGCGCGATAGTTGTCCGCGCGGTCGGAATCTTCCGGCAAAGGCCCGCGCTGGACACGCATCTTGTGCGCGGTCTGCCAGGTGCGGGTAATTACCTCACCCACCCGGCCCATGGCCTGTGAGTCGGAAGCGATCATGGAAAAGGCGCCGAGGTCGTGCAGAATATCCTCGGCCGCAATCGTCTCGCGTCGGATCCTGGAGTCGGCAAACGCCACGTCCTCGGCAATCGAGGGCGACAGGTGATGACAGACCATGAGCATGTCCAGATGCTCGTCGACCGTATTCTGGGTGTAGGGCCGGGTCGGATTGGTACTGGACGGTAGGATATTGGGCTGGCCGCAGGCCGTGATGATGTCCGGCGCATGGCCGCCGCCGGCGCCTTCGGTGTGGTAGGTATGGATCGCGCGATTCTTGAAGGCTGCGAACGTATCCTCGACAAAACCCGATTCGTTGAGCGTATCGGTATGGATTGCGACCTGGACGTCGGTTTCGTCCGCCACGTTCAGGCAGTTGTCGATCGAGGCCGGCGTCGTGCCCCAATCCTCGTGCAGCTTGAGTCCGCAGGCACCGGCTTCGATCTGTTCATGCAGCGCGCCCGGCAGGCTGGCATTGCCCTTGCCCAGAAACCCGAGATTCATCGGAAAGGCATCGGCCGCCTGCAGCATGCGGTGCATATGCCAGGGCCCGGGCGTTGCGGTGGTCGCCTTGGTGCCTGTCGCCGGTCCGGTGCCGCCGCCGATCATGGTGGTGATACCCGAGGCCAGCGCTTCCTCGATCTGCTGCGGGCAGACGAAATGGATATGCGAATCGATACCCCCGGCGGTGAGGATCTGGCCTTCGCCGGCGATGATCTCGGTCCCCGGGCCGATGACGATATCGATGCCATTCTGGATATCTGGATTGCCGGCCTTTCCGATGCCGGAAATGCGTCCGTGCTTGATGCCGACATCGGCCTTGATCACGCCCCAGTAGTCGAGAATCACCGCGTTCGTGATGACCGTATCCGCGGCGGTGTCGCTACCCTGCTGGCTCTGACCCATACCGTCGCGTATGACCTTGCCGCCGCCGAACTTCACTTCCTCGCCGTAGTCGCCGTTGTCGGATTCGATCTCGATCCACAGATCGGTATCGGCCAGGCGGATACGATCGCCTTTGGCGGGGCCGAACATCTCGGCATAGGCGCTGCGTGTCATACGGCTCACGAGCGGACATCCTCATCAAGCGCGCCCATCACATCGCCCCGAAAACCATAGACCGTGCGCGTGCCGGCATAGGCGACGAGTCGCACGGTACGGGTCTGGCCGGGCTCGAAGCGCATTGCGGTGCCGGCCGGCACATCGAGCCGGAAGCCACGTGCCGCAGCACGGTCGAAGATCAACGCCGGGTTGGTTTCGGCGAAGTGATAGTGCGAGCCGACCTGTACCGGGCGATCACCGGTGTTGGCTACTTCCAGCTCACGCTGTTGGCGGCCCATGTTGATTTCGATATCGCCCGTAGCGGGTTCGATCTGGCCGGGTATTACAGACATGGTGGCGCCCTCAGACGATCGGGTCATGAACAGTGACGAGCTTCGTGCCGTCAACAAAAGTGGCTTCTACCTGCACTTCGGTGAGCATCTCGGCCACGCCTTCCATGACGTCATCGCGTGCGAGCAATTGGCGTCCGTAATCCATCATCTGGGCCACCGTGCGGCCATCGCGTGCGCCTTCCATGATGGCCGCCGAGATATACGCCATCGCTTCGGGATAATTGAGCTTCAGGCCACGCTCACGACGGCGTTCGGCGAGCAGCCCGGCGGTGAAGATCAGCAGCTTGTCTTTCTCACGCGGGTTGAGTTCCATCGTATCGGTCTCGTCGACTTGGCCTGCAGGGTGTCGGTCAGGTTGCCCATATGCGCGGCGCCACCGCCGGGCGATTCATGATCGCCGGGCGAAGCACCCGCCAGGCGCTGTGCAGCGCTTGGTGCAGGCTGCGGGTATCACTACACAAGATTCGTACCACGAGCAGATCGTCGACTCGGGTCACGCCGATATGGCCGTCGATTGCAGGCATGGCGTCACGGACACTCGCGACCAGCGCATCGCTTACAGCAGCGCTGCCGCCGTAGGCCACCAGCGTGCCGAGCACGTTATGGCCCGCCAGCCCCCAGGCCCTATCCTGCAGGGGCGAGATATCGCGACCGGGGATACGGGTGCGCTCGTGCCAGTGCAAGCGGCCGTCGATAACCACCGACAGGTGGTTGTCGTACAGGCCGTGCTCAAAGCGTTCGCCGGCCGCGGCGCGCCCGAGAACCCAGCTGTCCCAGGCGATGACCCGTGCATCCGAGGCCAGTTCCAACCGAATTCCCATGTGGCCGGTCGCGCCGTCGAACAGGATCGCTTCCTGCGGCAGCCATTCGAGCCCAGCCCCGGACGCCACGCGCAGTGTGGCCTGCTGGTGCGTACCACCGGCCGGCGTGCGATAGAGCTTGGCGGCCGAGGGGGTAGTCACCAGCGCCTGCGTGCCCGCACAGGCCGCAACCTCGATCTCGATTCGGTCGCCCTGCACCAGGCCGCCCGGCGGATGCAGCAGATAGAAATGCGCGCAGCCATCATGTTCCGGATACAGCGCCAGCTGTATATAGAGCGGCCCTTCATGGATACAGCGTCGTGCCACGGTGCGATGATGGGTGCGTGCCAGTTCGAGGGTCAGAAACGCGTGCCAACCTGTTGGGGCCTTCATCGACAGCGACTCAATGACGTTCGTGATGGCGGACTCTCAAGTGATTTTATCGCGAGGCTGGAACCCACCGCCGCCCCTGCGTTTATTCGATTGCACCAACCCCCGGTTGGCGATCCGTCGATGGTCATAGCCGTGACCGGCCGCGACGATCCCGCTCGACAACGCGGGACGCCCGATCCAGGCGCGCCGTAGCACCCAGCAAATAGCGTGCCGCGGTAACTCTGTCATGGCCTGTAGGCGGGCTTGACAAGGCCCAACGCAGTGGCCCGCCACCTTGGGCGAGCGCTATGAAAACGTGCGTGCGGGTTGGCACGCGTGATCGCCAATCATCGAGACCGGTCTGAGCTGCAATACTCGACCCGAGTCTGGCGCGCTATTTTCGTGCGCGCGGTCGACCGGGCGCACCCAGACAGTGCTTTTTCAGCTTGCGTACCACGCTGGGCTGACTGATGCCCAGGCGTTGAGCCATCTGGTAGGTGCTCGCGGCATCGACCAGCGCATGCGCCAGGCAGGTGCGCTCGGTCGCCGCCAACGCATCAGCCAGCCGGGCGGGTGGTGGCTCGGACGGTGCGTCATCCCTTTCTGCGGCAGACCAACGTATCGGCGCGGCCGGCATGAACCAGTTGCGCTCGACAAAGTTTTCCAGCTCGCGAATGTTGCCGGGCCAGTCGTGACGCATGAGATGCCCCCACAGGCTGTCGTCGAGCACGCGAGTTTCACCGTGGTGAGCGTTGAGCCGACGCATCTTGGCCTCGACGATGGCCGCGATCTCCTCGCGACGCTCGCGCAGCGGCGGAATATCCACCGGTACCACGTTCAGCCGATAGAACAGATCGAGTCGGAACGCGCCGGCTTCGACGCGCGTGGCCAGATCCTGATTGGTGGCCACAATCAGGCGTACATCCAGCTGTCTTGCGGCGTTATCGCCCAAGCGCGTTACGCGTGCGTCCTGCAAGACCTGCAACAGCTTGCTCTGGACAGCCAGCGGCAATTCGGCCACCTCGTCGAGCAACAATGTACCGCCATGGGCCTGCTCCATCAGCCCCGCGCGTCCACGGGCCGGCGCGCCACTGAACGCTCCCGGCATGGCGCCGAACATCTCCGATTCGAACAGCGATTCGGGAATCGCCGCGCAGTTCACCGCTACAAATGGTGCTTCGCGGCGCGCGCCCCAGCGATGGATCTGGCGCGCCAGTGCGGTCTTGCCGACCCCGGACTCGCCCAGAAGCATGACCGTGGCATCGGTACTGGCCACCTCGCGCAGCAACGCCATCACCGAACGCATTGGCGGGCTGTGCGCAACCAGCGTCGGGTCGTCGTGGGTATCGCCGCTGTCGTTGGTCTCGCGATCGGCCAGATGACGCGTCAGAAGTGCGTATTCCTCGCGCAGGTGACGCAGGTCAGTGGTATCGCGTGAGCGGCTGATCACCCGTACCAGCCGGCCGTCCACGAACACCGGATACGCCTCGGCCATGACCTGGCGTCCGGTCGGTGTGGTTTGCATCACGCGGGCCGGCGCCCGGCTGGCCAGCACCTTGAGTGTGACCGACGGCGAGAGGATCCCGCGTTTTTGCAGATCGCCAACCGTCGTTGCACACAGCGCCTGTGCGCTCAAGCCGTATACCGCACCACAGCTGGCGGTCGCACGCAGGATACGGCCATCGCCGTCCGAAATCAGCAGGTGCTCGCGGCTGGTTTCAAACAGGCGGTCGAGCAATGCGGTGTCGTGTGCTACGAGTGCATGCAGGGCGCTATCTGCATCTGTGTTCAATGATTCATCCATGAATCATTAATACATGAATGCATCAAGAAAAACAGGCCGATGATTCATATATGCATCAAAAACGCGCCAACCCCTTGAAACGCTTGACGCTCACCTGCTGGCACGGTTTCTGCGGTATCTCTGCTCATTACTGAAATCAAGGATGAGTAGCGATGAGCGACACGCGCCAACCCAATCGGCCGTTCAACCAGCCCATGGGCGGCAACGAAATGCCGCGCTTTGGCGGCCCGGCCACCATGCTGCGTCTGCCTGCCCAGGACACGGCTGCCGGTCTGGACGTCGCGTTCATCGGTATTCCCATGGATATTGGTACCTCTAACCGCCCGGGTACCCGTTTCGGACCACGCAAGATCCGCGATGAATCGCGCATGCTGCGGCCCTTCAATATGGCGACAGGCGCCGCGCCCTTCGAGAGCCTTCAGGTTGCCGATATCGGCGACGTACCGATCAATACATTCGATCTGAAGAAGAGCGTCGATATCATCGCGCGCTACTACGACGCCGTGCTCGCCCACGGGGCCAAGCCGATCACGCTGGGCGGCGATCACACCCTGAGCCTGCCGATCCTGCGCGCGATGGCCAAAAAACACGGGCCCGTCGGGCTTGTGCACGTCGATGCGCATGCCGATACCAACGAACACATGTTCGGCGAGGCGATTGCCCATGGCACGCCGTTCCGGCGCGCGGTCGAGGAAGGCCTGCTCGATACCCAGCGCGTCGCCCAGATCGGCCTGCGCGGCACCGGCTATTCGCCCGAAGAGTTCGACTGGGGCCGAGAACGCGGTTTCCGCGTGGTACCGGCCGAGGAATGCTGGCACAAGTCGCTGATCCCGCTCATGGAAGAGATTCGCGCAAAAGTCGCCGGCGGCCCGGTGTATCTGACTTTCGATATCGACAGCCTCGACCCCGCCTATGCGCCGGGCACCGGCACTGTGGAGATCGGCGGGCTCACCATTCCGCAGGGGCTGGAAATCATCCGCGGCATGCGCGGCCTGGATCTGGTCGGCGCAGACCTGGTGGAAGTATCACCGCCGTTCGATGCCAACAGCCAGACCACCATCGTGGCCGCCAACCTGGCCTACGAAATGCTGTGTGTGATGCCGGGTGTGGCCTATCGCTGAGTGCGGGCAGACGTATCCAGCGGCTGCCGTCAGCAAGCCAGTCATCAATAAAGAACAGGCAACGTGCCCGTTCGGGGGGGAATACATCATGTGGATTGATCTAGTCGTTATCGGCCTTTATGCCCTGCTCATGCTGGGCATGGGCTGGTGGGGCATGAAACGCGCCGCCAGCCAGGATGATTATCTGGTGGCCGGACGCCGGCTCGGGCCGGGTCTGTATATCGGCACTCTCTCTGCCGTCGTGCTCGGCGGCGCGTCTACCGTGGGCACCGTGAAACTCGGCTATGTCTATGGCCTGTCCGGCATGTGGCTGTGCGTGGCACTGGGCCTCGGCCTGATCACGCTGAGCCTGGTGCTGGCCAAGCCGCTGGCCCAGCTCAAGCTGTATACCGTGACCCACCTGCTGGCCGATCGCTATTCGCCGGCGGCCAAGACCGTCAGCTCGGCGGTGATGTTCATCTACGATCTGATGCTGGCGGTCACCTCGACCATCGCCATCGGTACATTGGTCACCGTGCTGTTCGGCGTGCCCGCCTGGGGTGGCGTGCTGATCGGCGGCGTGGTCGTGGTGATCTATTCGACCCTTGGCGGCATGTGGTCGCTGACCCTGACCGACATCATCCAGTTCGTGATCATGACCATCGGCATGGTCGGCCTGATGCTGCCGCTGACGGTCAGCTATGCGGGCGGCTGGTCGGCGATGGTGGCCAAGGCCGACCCGGGGCATTTCTCGCTTACCGGCATCGGTTGGCCTACGATCATCACCTACTTCGTGATCTACTTCCTCGGTATTCTGATCGGTCAGGATATCTGGCAGCGGGTATTCACCGCCCGCTCGGTAGGTGTGGCACGAATTGCTGGCACGGTCGCCGGGCTGTACTGCATTCTCTACGGCGTGCTGGCAGCACTGGTGGGCGTAGCAGCCAGTGTCCTGCTCCCCAACCTGGATGATCCGAACAACGCCTTTGCCGCGGTAGCACAACTGGCCCTGCCGCACGGCGTGCTCGGGCTGGTCGTGGCTGCGGCGGTGGCGGCTATGATGTCGACCTCGAGTGCGGGCATGCTCGCGGCCTCCACCCTGCTCACCCGTGATCTGATTCCCGGCATCACTGGCGGGCAACCGATCGAGAAGCTGGCCATCCATCGTCTGTGCACCGGCCTGATCGGCGTGGCCACCGTGCTGCTGGCCCTGGTCGTGGACGACGTCATCGGCGCGCTTACCGTGGCCTACGATATCCTCGTCGGTGGCATGCTGGTGCCGATCATCGGAGCCATGTTCTGGAAGCGTGCGTCCAACGCCGGGGCGATCACCGCCATGGTGACCGGCACCCTCACGGTGTTCATCTTCATCGCCAGGGACGGCTTACTGGCCAACTCACCGATCTATGCCGGGCTCATCGTCAGCCTGATTGCATTCGTAGCTGGCAGCTTCCTGCGTCCGCAGGCCGGTAATACAACGCCGGTGGCCCGCAATGCCTGACGCCGCCATATCGCCCACGCTTGCTCACGCCCTCGTCAAAGGGCTCGAGGCGCGCGGTATCGACACCGTGTTCGGGATTCCGGGCGTACACACCATTGCGCTCTATCGCGGCCTGGAGAACAGCCGGTTGCGCCATGTCACCCCGCGCCATGAACAAGGTGCCGGCTTCATGGCCGACGGCTATGCCCGGGCCGCAGGCCGGCCGGCAGCCTGTTTCATCATCACCGGCCCCGGCATGACCAATATCGCAACCGCCATGGCCCAGGCACGGGCCGACAGCGTACCCATGCTGGTTATCGGCAGCGTGCAGCGGCGTGACGAACTCGGCCTGCGCCAGGGCCGCCTGCACGAGCTGCCCGATCAACAGGCCACACTCTCGGGTGTGGCGAGCTTCAGTCATCGACTGCTGGCCGCCAACAATCTGTTCGAGGTGTTGGATCGGGTATTTGCGATGTTTGCCAGCCAGCGTCCGGGCCCGGCTTATCTGGAAATACCGCGCGATCTGTTCGACGCGCCGGTCACGGTGGCGGATCGACCGCGAGCCCGGCTATTTCGTGCGGGCCCCGACCCGCAGGGCATCCAGGCCGCGGCGGACGCGCTTAACGCCGCGGCGCGCCCACTGCTGCTCCTCGGCGGCGGCGCCATTGCCGACCCGGACGCGATACGCGAACTGGTCGAGCGTCTCGATGCGCCCACGCTCACCACGATCAATGCACGCGGTCTGCTTGGTCGCGACCATTCGCTGGACCTGGGGGCCAATGCCAGCTGGCCGGCTGTGCGAGCGTATGCGCATGGTGCCGACGTGATCCTTGCGATCGGTACGGAACTGGGCGAGACCGATTACGACGTGGTCTTCGACGGCGGCTTTGTGCTCACCGGCCGGCTGATTCGTATCGATCTCGATCCCGCCGAACTGGCCGGCCGCTACCCGGTTGCTATCGGCCTGGTCAGCGACAGCGCGAGTGCAGCCCGCGCGCTCGCACCGAAGATCGAGGCGCGTGCGCGTGACGGCACCGCTGTCGTAACCAGGCTGTACGCCGAAATGAATCTCGCTGAACGGCCGGATCTCGCGCCATTCGTCTCTTTCTTCAAGACAATCGAACACGCGTTGCCGGACGCGATTATCGCGGGCGATTCCACCGCGCCGGTCTATGCCGGCAACGTGCTGGCATCGTGCGAACACACGCGCCACTGGTTCAATTCCTCGACTGGCTTCGGAACGCTTGGCTATGGCCTTCCCGCGGCAATCGGCGCCAAACGCGCGTGTCCGGATCAGCACGTCATCGCGCTGGTCGGCGACGGCGGACTGATGTTCACGCTCTCGGAACTGGCGACCGCCGTGGACGAAGACCTGCCGATCACGATTATTGTCTGGCACAACCAGGGCTATGAAGAAATCCGCCGGGCGATGGGCGACGCCGAAGTGCAACGCTGCGGCGTGGATATAGCGGCTCCAGATTTTCGGTCTCTGGCGACAGGTTTTGGCGTGTGGTATGCCCTTGCAGCTGATCCCGCGGCGCTGGCGGACATCCTGGCGGACGATACCCACCCGACTCGGGCCCGCATCATAGAGATCGACGCGAACACCTGGATTAACCACACCAGCCAAGAATAAAGGCCCCTCATGGCAGCGACGGTGCTACAACTGCCAGCTTCATCTCCCGGCCATCCACGATGTCATCGTGCAATGGCCGGGCCGTGGTAGACGGGCGTCCGTTGGTGATCACTCTATCCGATAGCCTGCAAGGCCACGTTCGCAGCGGCGGCGCGGGTTTCCACACCCAGCTTGGGAAACACGTGTTCTAGGTGCTTGTTGACGGTCCTGGGCTTCATATCGAGTATTTCGGCAATATCCCGATTGGTCTTTCCCCGCGCGACCCATAGCAACACCTCGGCCTGCCGGCGGGTGAGATCGAAGCCGGATACGAACTCATCCACCGAGGCCGCGTCGTCCTGTTCGCTCAGAGTGACGATCGTGCCGGCGTCTGTGCCAGAGGGTGTGCCCGAGGCGCTATAACGGATCGACAATCGACTCGATCCCTGGGTGATATCGAACGCGTGTTGCGCGGCCTCGGGTGAGTTGAGCCAGCGCAACACGGCCATTGGCAGCTGCCCGCCCTCGCCCGTCTGCAGATACTTGTGCAGCAGCAGGCGCGCGCGCGCGCTGCACCAATCGAGCGTACCGTCTCCACGCACGATCGCCACGCCACGCCCGCCAGCGTCCACGGCCACATTCGCCTGGCGCTGGGCGAGCGAGCGCCGCAGATGGGCCTCCACTCGAACGCGTATCTCTTCTGGTCTGACAGGCTTGGTGACATAGTCGTCGCCACCGGCACGAAAGCCCTGTACGAGGTCCTCGCTGTCGGTGAGTCCGGTCATGAATATCACCGGCACATCCACCATGGTGCGATCGGTTTTCATGCGTCGACAGACATCGAATCCGTCCATCCCCGGCATACAGGCATCCAGCAGTACGAGATCCGGGGTCAGCAGACGAATACGATCCAGCGCGCTCGCCCCGTCGAGGGCATTGATCAGGGTATAGCGATCCGTACCCAGAACCGCACCGATCAGCGCAAGAGAGTCGGGCTGGTCGTCGACGACCAGCACAACCGCACGTGGCGTTGGTCTATTGGCGGTGGCGTCGCAGTCGGCCGGATGATTGTGCGGCTGATAGGCCGCAATCCGTCGATTCATGGTGATGGCCGTTGCACTCATCGTTTTGCCCCTCCGGCAGTATCTGCTGGGTGTCGAGCCCGGCACACCAGCCCGTAGCGATCAGCGACACCGCCTGCGTTGCATGCTGTCGCCGTGCAATCCTCAGCGCAGTGCGTCGGATTCCGGCACGGTGCCCCTGGCCTGATGCGCTGATGGTCCGGGCGCAGACACATGCGGTTCGGATCGTTGCCAGTTGATATGCAATAAGGCTGCCAGTTCGTCGAGCAGCAGCCGGATACTGACGGGCTTGGGTAGAAAGGCATCACAGCCGGCCCGCTGGCTGCGTGCTTCATCGTCGGCATAGGCATTTGCCGAGATGACCAGGATCGGCCGGTCGCTCAGGCCCCGCGAGCGGATCATGCCGGCTGTCTCGAATCCATCCAGACCGGGCATGGCCACGTCCATGATGATCAGATCGGTCACGCCCGTGCCGAGCCAGTGCAACGCCGATGCCCCGTCGCTGCACTCGACGATGTCAAAACCCAGTGGCGACAGTGTCTCGCGCAGGAGTTGGCGCTGGTCGGCCTGGTCGTCAACAATCAGAATACGGCGACGCGGACCGGCATATCCGATGACCGGCTGGCCGGCCAGGGCGCTGCGTGCCACGATCCTTTGCTGGGACAGGAACAGGCGCAGGGTGAAATGCGCGCCCTGGTCGCTGTCGGAGGCCACGGTGAGTTCGCCGCCCATGAGTTGGGTGAGCAACCGGCAGATCGTCAGGCCCAGACCGGTACCGGGGCTGGAACCTGGCCCATCGCCGTTCAGGCGCTCGAAAGGCAGCCAGATCTGCTCGAGCTTGTCCGCACTCATGCCGGGGCCGGTATCGATGATGTCGAACGTGGCGATTTCCCAGGCGTAGGCGACCTGCAACTGCACCAGACCCGTGCGTGTGAAGCGTATCGCGTTACCCACGAGGTTGATCAGGATCTGACGCAGCCGTTGCGCATCGCCCTTGACCCGGGCCGGAACGCGCCCGCGTCGCTGGATCTGGAAATCCAGCCCCTTGGCATAAGCCTGGGGCGCGAACATCGCATCGATCTGATCCAGTAGCTCGGCTAGGTCGATATCACTGTAGTTCAGCGACAGCTTGCCGGCCTCGATACGCGCGATATCGAGCAGCCCGTCGACCAGGGCCAGCAGATGCTCGCCGCTACGCTGGATGGTCGCCAGTTTGTCGTGCTGCCCGGGCCCCAGTTGTGGCTCGACAAGCAGCAGCTGCGTATAGCCAAGAACATTGTTTAGCGGCGTACGCAGTTCGTGACTCAGGCCCGAGATATAGCGGCTCTTGGCCCGATTGGCAGCTTCGGCCTCCTGTGTCGCTTTCTGCAGCTTGGTATCGGTGCGTCGATGCGCGCTGATCTCGCGCTTGAGCAGCTTGGTCTGACGCGTGGTCTCCTGTTCGGCCACCCGCCGGGATTCCCGGGTCAGCACCAGCCACCAGGCCAGCATGCCAGCCAGCGCCAGCATGAGCAGGAATATCCGCAGGAACGCATCCAGCAGACGTGTCATCTGGGCGGCTGCGACGAGCGGCGCGACCTGCGCATAGACCGCCATCAGGGCCCCGACCAGGACCAGCACGAGTATGCCGAGCACCATCGCATAGCGCGCGAGACGCGTATAAAGATGCGGTAGCACGGAGGCCGGCAGTATGCGTCGGGTCGCGGCGGCCACCTGGGCGCCGGCATGGGCCCTGGGGCGGCACAAATCACCGCAGCGCATATCGAGGCTGCAGCACAACGAGCAGATGCTACCCGCGTAGGCCGGGCACATCGCCATGTCGTCGGGCTCGAAACGGTTGCGACAGAGCACGCACAGGATCTGCTCCGCGCCGTCGGGTGCAAGCTCTGATCGGCTTGCGGGCGTACGCGCTAGATAATAACGGCCGCCCGTCAGCCATGCGATCAAGGGTGCGGCCAGAAAAGCGCCAAACAGAGCGATCGGGGCCGATGCGGCCTGCACGCCATCACCAAAGACACCGCAATAAGCCAGCATCGAAGCGCTCGCCGCCAGCAGCAGCGACCCGATGCCCACGGGATTGATGTCGTAGAGATGGGCGCGCTTGAATTCGATGCCTTTCGGAGACAGGCCCAGCGGCTTGTTGATCATCAGATCAGCGGCCAGCGCGCCGATCCAGGCCGCGGCCACATTGGCATACAGGCCAAGCACGCGGTCGATCGCCGAGAACACGCCGACCTCGAGAAGAATCAGGGCGATCAGCACGTTGAACACAAGCCAGACCACGCGGCCCGGGTGACTGCGGGTAACCCGGGCAAAGAAGTTGGACCAGGCCAGCGAGCCGGCATAGGCGTTGGTGACGTTGATCTTGACCTGGGAGACCACGACAAACAGTACCGTCGCCGCGAGTACCGTAGCCGGCGCGTCGAAGACATAGCCGAAGGCCACCTGATACATATGGGTGGGCTCGGTTGCACTCGAATAGGGCAACTGATGCTGAATTGCGAGAAAAGCAAGCAGCGCGCCGCCGAACATCTTCAGCGCGCCGATCACTACCCAGCCGGGTCCGGCGGCGATCAGTGCGGCCCACCAGCGGACACGGTTGGCACGGGTCTTTTCCGGCAGGAAGCGCAGGTAGTCCACCTGTTCGCCGATCTGGCCGACGAGGGCCAGCACCACCCCGCAGGCCGCACCGAAGGCAGTCCACGAGAATGCCCCGTCACCCCGCATACCGACGAACGAGGTGAAATCCCGGTACGTCTGCGGCCGCTCCCACCAGATGAACAGGTACGGCAGCACCAGCAACACCAGCCATAGCGGCTGCGTGATCCACTGCAGTCGGTTGATGGCGGTGATACCGAAAGTGACCAATGGAATGATCGCCAGCGCACTGACCAGATAGGCCACGGGCAGCGATATCTCGAAGTACATCGAGATCGCCTGCCCCATGATCGCGGCTTCCAGCGCAAAGAACAGAAAAGTGAAGCTGGCATAGATCAGGGACGTCAGGGTGGAGCCGAGATAGCCGAAACCCGCGCCGCGGGTGAGCAGGTCGATATCCACGCCGTAACGCGCCGCGGTGTAGCTGATCGGCAGACTCACCGCGAAGATCGCACTGAAGACAGCCAGGATCGCCCATGCGGCGTTGGTGAAACCGTAGCTCACCATGAGCACCGCGCCGATGGCCTCCAGCGCCAGGAAAGAGATGCCGCCCAGCGCGGTATTGGCGATACGCAGCTCCGACCACTTGCGAAACGAGCGGGCGGTGAATCGCAACGCATAGTCTTCGAGGGTCTCGTCGGCTACCCAGCGGTTATAGGCACGGCGGATCTTGAGGATGCGTTGGGGGGACTCGCGCATGGCGCAAAACTCGGTCGTAGAAAGCCGGAACGTGCGGATGGTTCCCACCCACGCCTGCACGAAACGGGCCACTGCCTACGTCAAATGACGTAGGCCAATGCGTCGATCAGCGTATGGGAGCGCCTGCCGTGGTGGGCCAGTCTTGAGTACGAGGGAGACGCGCCATTTCATGCACCCACCGTGTGAGCCGACACGCTCGCGCACCACGCCATTACCAGGGAGACCATCGATGAAATCCAGTCATACGGGCCACAGCCCGCTCTTACGCCAACTGCTGGCCGGCCTGACCGCCGCCACGCTGGGCGTATCCGTATTCATGGGCCAGGCGCTGGCCGCCAGTCCGCCCACCGACGAGGTCATGACCACGGGGCTGTCGGTGACCGATGACGCGGTCAACGTGGGCATCCTGCACTCGCTGACCGGCACCATGGCGATCAGCGAAACCGGCTCGATCCAGGCCGAGAAGCTGGCCATCAAGCAGATCAACGAGCAAGGCGGCATTCTCGGCCGTCAGATCAAATACACCGTGGAAGACGGCGCCAGCGACTGGCCGACGTTTGCCGAAAAAGCCCGCAAGCTACTCGAGAGCGACAAGGTAGCCACCGTATTCGGCTGCTGGACCTCGGCCTCGCGCAAGGCCGTGCTGCCGGTGTTCGAACAGAACAACGGCCTGCTCTACTACCCGACGTTCTACGAAGGCCTGGAGCAGTCGCATAACGTCTTCTATACCGGCCAGGAGGCCACCCAGCAGATTCTGGCCGCACTGAACTGGGCCAGCAAGGAACTCGGCGCCAAGAGTTTCTATCTGGTCGGCTCCGACTATATCTGGCCGCGTACGTCGATGAAGATCGCACGGACCCATATCGAGAAGCATCTGGGCGGGCGCGTCGTCGGTGAAGATTACTACCCGCTCGGCAACACTCAGTTCGGCTCGCTGATCAACAAGATCAAGCTCAAGCGCCCTGATCTGGTGTTCGCAGCCGTGGTCGGCGGATCCAACGTGGCCTGGTTCAAGCAGCTCAAGGCTGCTGGCATGAGCGCCAAGCGCCAGCCCATGCTCACGATCTCGGTCACAGAAGACGAAGTGCTGGGTATCGGCAAGCAGAACGTCGAGGGCTTCTATTCCTCGATGAAGTATTTCCAGAGCCTGGATATCCCGTCCAATAATGATTTCGTCAAGGCCTTCAAGGCCGAGTACGGCGATGATGCGGTCATTGGTGACGTCACCGAATCGGCCTATCTGGGCCCGTGGCTGTGGAAGCGCGCGGTCGAGAAAGCCGGCAGCTTCGACGTGGACAAGGTCGTCGCAGCGTCCGACAACATGGAATGGAAGACCGGCATGCCGCACGGCTACACCAAGGTCGACCCGAACCACCATCTGTGGATGCGCACCCGTATCGGCCAGTGGCAGTCCGACGGCCAGGCCAAGGTGGTGTGGGAATCAGACGTGATCGAGCCCAACCCCTTCCCGAAAGGCTACTAGCGGCGTCGCAGGCCTGTTGCTTTTTCTCTTTGACGAGCCGGTCGGCGGCAACGCCGGCCGGGCTCACCGCCGGAGCCTCTCATGAGCGACTTCACCACGCAGGAACTCACCGCGATCTTCGTGATGCAGGGGTTTTCGGGCCTGAGCCTGTTCTGCGTCTTCCTTCTCATGGCGCTGGGTCTGGCCATCATCTTCGGCCAGATGGGCGTCATCAACATGGCCCACGGCGAGTTTCTCACCCTCGGCGCCTATATCACCTATCTCGTGTCGGCCCAGGCCAGTGCCTGGGGCGGCTTCGCACTCACCTGGTATTTCCCGCTCGCGATTGTCTGTGCCTTCATCGGCACCTTCGCGCTCGGCTATCTGGTCGAGCGCTTCATGATCCGCTATCTGTACAAACGCCCCCTGGACACGCTGCTGGCCACCTGGGGCCTGGGTCTGATCCTCCAGCAGGTCTTTCGCACGGTGTTCGGCCCGCGCGAGAAGACCGTGACCATGCCGGACTGGCTGCTCGGCTCGTATCGGGCCACCGATATGATCGATATCCCGCTCAACGGGATTTTCATTCTGGTGATTACGGTAGTGCTCACCATCGGCCTGTTCGCTCTGCTCTATCGGGCGCGCTGGGGCATCAAGGTCCGCGCTACCACCCAGAACCGCGCCATGGCGAATGCGGCCGGCATCAACACCGACCGGGTGGACCGGATGACCTTCGCGCTGGGCTGCGGTATTGCCGGCGTGGCCGGCGCGGCGTTCACCACCATCGCCTCGACCGGGCCGACCACCGGCTCGCTGTATATCGTCGACGCGTTCCTGGTGGTGGTCTTCGGCGGCGCGGCGAGTCTGATTGGCACGGTCGTCTCTGCCTTCGGTATTGCCCAATCGCAGTCGATCCTGTCGTTCTTCTGGTCCGGCTCGATGGCCAAGGTCTACACCCTTCTGTTCGTGGTGATCGTGCTGATGTTCCGTCCGCAGGGCCTGTTCGCCAGCAAGGTGCGCCGCTAGGCGCATCGTTAAAGGGAGATTTTTCGTGAACCGACTTCTCAAGGCGTTCGGCGGTGCCAGCGGGCTGACCCAGATTGGCGTGCTCGCTGTAGTGCTGATGATCGTGCTACCGGTAACCACCGACCTGTTCCACCTGAACCTGTTCGGCAAGTATCTGACCTATACGTTTGTCGCCGTGGGGCTGGTGCTGTGCTGGGGCTATGGCGGCATCCTGAGCCTGGGCCAGGGCGTGTTCTTTGGTCTGGGCGGCTACTGCATGGCCATGTTCCTCAAGCTGGAGGCCTCCACGCCCGAGGCCACCAAGATCCAGACCACGCCGGGCATACCCGACTTCATGGACTGGAACCAGATCACCGCCCTGCCGTGGTTCTGGCAGCCGTTCCACAGTTTTGGCTTCACCTTGTTCGCGATCGTGGCCGTTCCGGCCGTGTTCGCCTGGGTCATCGGCTATGCGATGTTCAAGCGGCGTGTGGGCGGCGTCTATTTCGCCATCATCACCCAGGCGATCGCCACCATCATGACCATCCTGATCGTAGGTCAGCAGGGTTATACCGGCGGCATCAACGGCATTACCGATCTGCGCACACTCATGGGCTGGGATATCCGGACCGATAGTGCCCAGTACATTCTCTACTTCGCCTGCTGTGCGGCCCTGGTGCTCTGTCTGCTGATCAGCGCGTTCGTGCTCAACAGCCGTTTCGGGCGCCTGCTGATCGCCATGCGCGACCAGGAAGACCGCGTGCGATTCTCCGGCTACGACGTCGCCAATATGAAGGTTTTCGTATTCGTGCTGGCGTCCGTCTTTGCGGCCATCGGCGGCGCTTTCTTCACGCTGCAGGTGGGCTTCATGTCGCCGACCTTCGTGGGCGCCGTGGCTTCCATCGAGATGGTGGTGTTCTGTGCCGTCGGCGGCCGGCTGTCGGTGGTGGGTGCAGCGGTCGGCGCGTTTGCGGTCAGCTGGGCCAAGACCAATCTCTCCGACAGCTTTCCGCAGGTCTGGCCGGTGGTGATGGGCGCGCTGTTCATCGGCGTGGTCATGTTCTTCCCGCGCGGCATGGCCGGGCTGGTCGCCGACTATCTGCCCAGGCTCTGGCGCAAACGCGCCACGCGCAAGCCCGCCGCCCCTGCCGGCACCGCCGTTTCTTCCACCCGAAAGCCGCCGGCCGGCGCGCCGCAGGAGCAACACTCATGAGCAACGCCATGCTGCTCGAGGTCGAGGACCTGAGCGTGTCGTTCGACGGCTTCAAAGCCATCGACGACCTGAATTTCTATGTCGAGCGCAATGAGCTGCGTGTGGTGATCGGGCCTAACGGCGCCGGCAAGACCACTCTGCTGGATCTGATCTGCGGCAAGACCCGGGCCACCAGCGGCAAGATCAATTTCAGAAACCGCGACCTGACCAAGCTTTCCGAGCATCAGATCGTGCATGCCGGCGTCGGCCGCAAGTTTCAGACGCCCTCGATCTACGAAAATCTCACCGTACGCCACAACCTGGAGCTGTCGTCACCCGGCGGGCGCACGGTGTTGTCGAGCCTGTTCTTCCGACGTACCGACAAACTGGTCGACCGGGTCAACGAAATCGCGGAGACCATCTATCTTGTCGATCAGCTGGACATGAGCGCCGGGCTACTCAGCCACGGCCAGAAGCAATGGCTGGAGATCGGCATGCTGCTCATCCAGGACCCGGAACTGCTCATGCTCGATGAGCCGGTGGCCGGCATGAGTGTGCCCGAACGCGAAGCCACAGCCGCCCTGCTCAACCGCATCAAGGAAAACCGCGCGGTGATCGTGATCGAACACGACATGGATTTCGTCAAGGACATCGGCCACAAAGTCACCGTGCTTCATCAGGGAAAAATCCTGGCCGAAGGCCCGATGGACAAGATTCAGAACGATGAACGCGTGATCGAGGTGTACCTGGGCCACTGAGACCGCGGCCATTACAGACCCAACCAAGGAACACAAGATGCTCAGTACCCACAATCTACGTGTCAGCTACGGCATGAGCGAAGTCATCCACGGGGTGAGCTTCGCCGTCGGCGAAATGGAAACCGTGGCCATCATGGGCCGCAACGGCATGGGCAAGACCACCCTGTTCAAATCCCTGATCGGCATGCTCGACTGCGAGGGCGATATCACCCTGAGCGGCGAAGCCGTGGCCAAACGCCAGTCCTACGAGCGGGTCAAGCGGGGCCTGGCCTATGTGCCCCAGGGCCGGCTTGTCTTTGGCACCCTGACGGTCGAGGAAAACATCCTCGCCGGACTGGAGGCCTCCGGCAAACGGACCATCCCCGGCGATATCTATGAGCTGTTCCCGGTGCTGCAGGAGATGCGCAAGCGTAAGGCCGGCAATCTCTCGGGCGGCCAGCAGCAACAGTTGGCCATCGCCCGGGCGCTGGCCGCCGACCCGAAGGTGTTGCTGCTCGATGAGCCCACCGAAGGCATCCAGCCTTCGATCATCAAGGACCTCGCCAAGACACTCAACGAGATCAAGCAACGGCGCAAGCTCAGCATCGTGGTCTCCGAACAAGTGCTGAGCTTCGCCACCGCAATCGCCGATCGAATGCTGGTGCTCGACAAGGGCCAGATTGTGCACGAAGCGGCGGGTAGTGATATCGACGCAAAACAGATCAGTCGCTATCTGACCGTATAGGCACCGCTGGCCGGTTACGTCATCCGACGTATTGCCGCCGCATCGACCACCCACAAGACTTAGTTCGCACCAAAACGGCGCATGCCGCCAGACACCCGGCAAAGCCACGGACAAGGAGCCCGACATGACCGATACCCTGATCAAGGTGGACCTGGATACCCACGCCACCGACAACCCGCAGACCCATAACCGCTGGCATCCGGACATCCCGATGGCCTGCTGGGTGAAGCCGGGCGACGATTTCATCCTGGAGACCTATGACTGGACCTCGGGCGCGATCGCCAACAATGACGACGCCTCTGACGTCCGCGACGTGGATCTGTCCACGGTGCACTACCTGTCCGGCCCGGTCGGCGTGAAAGGCGCCAAGGTCGGCGATCTGCTGGTCGTCGATCTACTCGATATCGGGGCTTTGAAAGGCGCCGAGTGGGGTTTCAACGGATTCTTCTCCAAACAGAACGGCGGCGGCTTCCTCACCGAGCATTTCCCGCATGCACAGAAATCCATCTGGGATTTCCATGGCCTGTTCACGACATCCCGACACGTGCCGGGAGTGCGTTTTGCCGGGCTGGTCCATCCAGGCCTGATCGGCTGCCTGCCCAGCCAGGATCTGCTCGATACCTGGAACAAGCGCGAAGGCGAGCTGATTGCGACCGACCCGGATCGCGTACCGCCGCTGGCCAATCCGCCGGCGCCGCATACCGCGCATATGGGTGCGCTTCAGGGCGATGCCCACGACAAGGCCGCCGCCGAGGGCGCACGAACTGTCCCGCCCCGCGAACACGGTGGCAACGTCGATATCAAGGATCTGTCGCGCGGCTCCAAGATCTATTTCCCGGTCTATGTCGACGGCGCCGGACTGTCGGTTGGGGATCTGCACTTCAGTCAGGGCGACGGCGAGATCACCTTCTGCGGCGCCATCGAGATGGCCGGCGGCTGGGTGCATATGAAGGTCGACCTGATCAAGGACGGCATGGCCAAGTACGGCATCAAGAGCCCGATCTTCAAGCCCAGCCCGATCACGCCCAACTACAAGGATTATCTGATTTTCGAGGGGATTTCGGTCGACGAGCACGGCGGCCAGCATTATCTGGACGTGAACGTGGCGTATCGCCAGGCTTGCCTGAACGCGATCAATTACATGACGAAGTTCGGCTACTCACCGGCCCAGGCGCATTCGATACTGGGCGTAGCACCCGTCCAGGGCCATATCAGCGGCGTGGTCGATATTCCCAACTCCTGTGCCACGCTCTGGTTGCCGCAGGAGATCTTCGAGTTCGATATCAGCCCCGGCGCCGATGGCCCGACGAAATTTCTGGACGGATCGGTGGATATGCCGATCGCCTACGACCAATAGGCCCGTCATGCCCATCTACGAATTCGACTGCCCGGATTGCGGTGGCTTCTCGGCGATGCGGCCGATGGCCGAGTCGCAGGCGGCGGGTGAATGCCCGGCCTGCGGCACGACATCGCGCCGCGTGATCGTCTCGGCCCCGCGTTTGTCGCGGGTTTCCCGGGCGACGCGCGTAGCCCACGAAACCAACGAACGCAGCGCCCATTCGCCGCATACGTCCAGAACCTACGGCGGCGGCCATCCGGCTGGCTGTGGCTGCTGCTCGACGCCCAGCCGCCCGGCCGGCCAATCCATCGAGCCCCGGCCTGCCCTGCAGACAAAAACCGGTCATCGCCCCTGGATGATCAGCCACTAACCTTTGCTCCTGGCGTCGTCGACCGCGCGAACGGCGGCGGCGCCCTCTTTTTCAGTAACGCGCAGGCGAACGTCAGTGCGACAGTTTGGAGTACAACAATGCGACACGGAGATATTTCCAGCAGCGCCAGTACCGTCGGCGTAGCCGTAGTCAACTACAAGATGCCGCGCCTTCACTCACGCGTCGAAGTCCTCGACAACGCCAGCAAGATTGCAGACATGCTCATCGGCATGAAGCAGGGCCTGCCGGGGATGGATCTGGTGATCTTCCCCGAGTACAGCACCATGGGGATCATGTACGACAACGACGAGATGATGGAGACCGCTGCCACTATTCCGGGCGACGAGACTGCTATCTTCTCTGAGGCGTGCCGGAAAGCCGATACCTGGGGCGTGTTCTCGATCACCGGCGAGCGCCACGAGGAACATCCGAAGAAGGCGCCTTACAACACGCTCATTCTCATCGACAACACCGGCGAGATCGTCCAGAAATACCGCAAATGTATTCCCTGGTGCCCGATCGAAGGCTGGTATCCGGGCGACAAGACCTATGTGGTCGACGGCCCCAAGGGACTCAAGGTAAGTCTTATCATCTGCGACGACGGCAACTATCCCGAGATCTGGCGCGACTGTGCGATGAAGGGCGCTGAACTGATCGTGCGCTGCCAGGGCTATATGTACCCGGCCAAGGACCAGCAGGTGATGATGTCCAAGTGTATGGCCTGGGCCAACAACTGCTACGTCGCGGTCGCCAACGCCGCCGGCTTCGACGGCGTCTACAGCTATTTCGGCCATTCGGCAGTGATCGGCTTCGATGGCCGCACGCTGGGTGAATGTGGCACCGAAGAGATGGGCATCCAGTACGCCCAGCTCTCAATCCCGGAAATCCGCGATGCCCGCGCCAACGACCAGTCGCAGAATCATCTGTTCAAGCTGCTGCACCGCGGCTATAGCGGCACCGGCGCCTCCGGCGAAGGCGACAAGGGCATTGCCGACTGCCCGTTCGAGTTCTACCGCACCTGGGTGATGGATGCGAAAAAAGCCCAGGAGAACGTCGAGGCGATCACCCGCAGTACGGCCACCACCGCCGACTGCCCGGTCGGCAATCTTTCGCATCCTGGCAAGGAAAAGAGCGCCGGCGCCTGAGCGAACCCATGGGTTGGGCGGCGCCCAAACGGGTGCCGTCCATCGTTTTCGACCGTTCCCGAGCATGGGCCGCTGGAGTCGCAAAAATGCCGTTCGTAAACGACATGCTGGCCGACACCCAACAGTCCTCTGAGGTGTCCAAAACCACAGTGCCCGGACAAGCAGGCGGCAACCGCAGCTCTCGTTTCCGCTTCGAGCCCGTCGAGGTCATGGCGCTGCTGCGAAGCCGGATCGTGGGTCAGGATCATGCACTCAAGGCCGTCGAGTCCGCGCTCAAGATCGTCAAGGCCGATATCAGCGATCCGCGCCGTCCGCTTTATATCGCGCTGCTGCTTGGGCCTACCGGCGTTGGCAAGACCGAGTTGGTGCGGGCGCTCACCGAGGCCATTCACGGCAGCAGCGACCGTTTATGCCGTGTCGATATGAACACGCTGTCGCAGGAGCACTACGCCGCCGCGCTCACCGGCGCCCCGCCCGGCTATGTGGGTAGCAAGGAAGGCACCACGCTGCTCGACCCGGAGCGGATCGCCGGCAGCTTCGGCGCGCCCGGGGTTGTGCTGTTCGACGAAATAGAAAAAGCCAGCCCGGAGGTCTGTCGTGCACTGCTCAACGTCTTCGATAATGGCCGGCTGACATTGACCTCCGGCGTACGGACAATCGACTTTCGCAACACGCTTATCTTCATGACCGGCAATCTGGGCGCCCGCGAGATTCAGCGCTACCAGGCAAGCCACCAGCGTGGCTGGCGTCGCCTAGCGCCAATTTCCGGTGCCGCTCGTCGTCGCGGATTGCATCAGATTGTCGACCGAGCGCTCGAGCGGACATTCGATCCCGAATTCGTCAATCGTATTGACAGCGTCACGCGCTTGGACTGGATCGAGCGCGATATGCTGGACCCGCTCATCACGATCGAACTGTCCAGGCTCAACGAAAGACTCGCGCGTATCGGCCTGCGCGCCGAACTCGACAAGGGCAGTCGCGATCTGTTGAAGAACACGGGCTTCGATAGACGCTACGGTGCGCGCGCCATGGGCCGGGCCTTCCGTCAGCACGTGGAACTGGCGCTTGCCGAGGCGTTGATCGGCGACGCGGACCTGACCAAGCGCGACCCGGCGGAACTCGCGCCAATTCGGGGCATTCTCGACCAGAACGGGACAATCCACTTTCATCGCTCAGTTTGATAGCCCGCGCAGCAATGATCAACCGGGCATCGGTGCCCGCGCCGATAGCCGCCGGCAGCCATTCGTGGCGCGTCGCGCCCCATGTGCTCATCGCCGTTGTGCTCCTGCGGTAAAGCGTATGCGCGACGCCGCAGCCGCGAGGCATACGTCATTCAACGTAGGATAATTACATCTGTGGCGCTATTCATAACCACTTGAAGGCGTGTTTTTTGCATTTAATACCCTGGGTTTTACGATTTCCATCCACAATCGAAGATACAGGGAGAGATCATGAACAATACTGGAGCCAAGCGTTTGAGACTGGTGTCCGGCGCACTCATCTGGAGCGCGAGCAGCATCGCATTGGCGCAGATGACCGATCAGGCCATCGACGGCGCGCCTAACAGCGACTCGCCCGGGGGCTTGCAGACGTCCGCACCTGCAGATATGCCGGGCGACAAGTTGTTTGGCTCATTCGGCCTCGACTATGCCTCGCACTTTGTGTCTTACGGCGCAGACGTCTGGGGCGGCGGTGACGAATTCTACGGCTCGCAGGATACGACGTTCGCCCACGTCGATCTCGGCGCAGAACTGCCCAACGGCTTCGCAGTGACTTTCGGCGTCTGGAGCGATATCAACAACAACGCCGACGACACGCTAGGCGGCAACATTCAGGAAATTGACGTGTATGGGGGTATTTCCTACACCTATGACGCCTTGAGCCTTGGCCTGACCTACCAGCAATGGTTCTACGGCAGCGAAGTCGAGCATATCCTGGATCTGAGCGCCGGCTACGACGATTCGGCATTGTGGGGCACGAGCGGTTTTGCACTGAATCCGAGCTTTGTCACGCATATTCGTGTCAACGGTCAGCCCGGACAGGAAGAAGGTGCGGTGTTTGTGGGCGCAGTCGAGCCCGCATTCCCGTTGACTGAAGGTCAGGCATGGCCGATCACGCTGTCCGTGCCGACCAGCATCGGCTTCATGACCGATGAATTCCAGGGGGGCGACGGGGGCTTTGGCTATACCTCCATCGGCGCTACTGCGACCATCGGCTTGTCGGCTATTCCGATCGGCTACGGCGACTGGAACCTTGCCCTGAACACGACCTACTATCACACCGACCAGAGCGTGATTCCCGCCAATCCTGAGAATAATTTCCTGACCGGCATGGCGAGTATTGCAATGGCCTTCTAAGGCAAATGGCCTTCTAAAGAGTTTCGCGACCGGTTGCTGATATGGAGTCGAGCACGGTCGGCATTGATCTGTCGACCGCTGCTCGGTTTTACCGTGACCCCCGTCAATATGTCGTTCGGCGCGGGGTGTTCCGTCCGCTCTACTCTACGGCCTAGCCGGATGCGATGTTTCGGGCCCATCGCCATCCGTCGGTCTTGTCGATCTGGTGCCGCCGAAGGGACTCGAACCCCCACAGCCTTTCGGGCTACCAGGACCTAAACCTGGCGTGTCTACCAATTCCACCACAGCGGCATGCGGTGCGTATGCTACCCGATAACTGGCGTGGGTGCAGGACCCGAAACCCGACGATATCAGTCGTTCCAGGTGTCGCGCGCGGGTGGCGTCAGAATAAGATTGTCGTTCGACATGGGTAGCGCAATATGAAAGCCCTGCATGTAGTCGATACCCCTGTCCACCAGCCATGCCAGCTGGAGGCTTGTCTCCACACCTTCGGCGATCACCCGGATATTCAGATCGTGGCCGAGTGCGACAATCGTCTCGATCGCGCGCTCGTCGCGATGGTCGCTGCCGATGCCGCGTATGAAGTCGCGATCGATCTTGAGTAGATCAACGGGCAGATCCTTGAGATAGGCAAGCGACGAGAAGCCTGTGCCGAAGTCGTCCAGCGCGATACTCACGCCCATCTCATGGGCCCGTGCCAATGAGGTGCTGGCGCCGGCAAGGTCGAGCATGACGCTGGTTTCGGTCACTTCAAGACAAAGTCGCTCGGCGGGGAAGCCGGTCTGGCCCAGAACTTTTTGCAACAGGGCCATGAGATCTACCGACATGAGAGTCACGGCGGAAATATTCACCGTCAGCGTCATATCCTGCATGCGAGATGGCCAGGTCATCGCAAGGCGCGTCGCTTGTGTAAGGATGAATTCATCCAGCGCCACAATCAGCTGGCTTTCCTCGGCTATCGGAATGAAATCATCGGGCGTGAGACATCCGAGCGTGGGGTGTTGCCAACGCACCAGGCTTTCTGCACCCCACCAGGCCTCGACGTGTGCCGCATGACGGATCGGCTGAAAGCTCAATGTCAGTTGTGGCGTGCCGATCGCGTCTCTCAGATCCTCTTCGATCAGATGCTCATCGGATATCCGTCCCGAATAGCTGGGATCGAAACGCGCGTGTTGCAGATTGGAAGAACCCGCGTGACGCAGGGCAATACCGGCACGCTTGGTCAGATCCTTGAAATTGATGGCGTGCTGTGGCGCTGCGGCGCTGCCACTATGGCCGTGCAGAACCACGGTATCGCCATCGGCACGGAACGGCTGCGCGCATACCGCGTGAGCCCGGGCTACCAGTTCCTCGTCTGTATTGATATCGGCATCGAAGAGAATGCCGAACTCGGCGCCGCCCAGCAGGCGCGAGACCGTCACGTTGTAATCCGCGAAAAGGTCCTTGAAGCGCTGACCAAGCTGCTGTATCACCGCCTCGGCAATCTGATAGCCCTGCGTATCGAAGATACGCTGCCAGCGTGCGATCTGGAACAGAATGAAGCCGACACGCCGATCGTCGACGATCGCGCGCGACAGCATTGATTCTGCGCGGTCGCGCAGCAGGTTGCCGTTGGCCAGGCCCGTCAGGGGATCGTAGAACGCCAGCCGCTCGATCTCCCGACGCCGTGCGACGAGCTCGCCGATATTCCTTACTCGAACCGCCACGGTCTGCCCGATGCCATCGTCCTGGCCGATCATCGCCATGTCGATATCGACGCAGCCACCGTCGGCGCTGCGCAGCTGGCGTTCGCCGCAGAGCAAGTGGCCGTCGGCGAGCGCTCGCTCGACCCGGGCTCTGACGTCGTCGCTGCCTTCCACGCTGATGTCGGCCAGCGTCAGGGCCGACACCGCGTCCCCAGCGTAACCCAGCAGTTGCCCCAGACTACGCCGGCCATCGCTGATCAACAGGGTTTCGAAATCGACATGAAAGAGGATATCGCCGGTCCCGGCCAGACTCGCCTCGTAACGAGAGCGAACTTCTGCGATGCGCTGCTCGGCCTCGATCTGATCCGACGGCTCGCGAATCCGGCACGACAGATACTCGACGTGTCCTGTAGCTCCGCGATACGCGCTGATCGTCGCGGTGGCGTCGAATATCGAGGCCGGCTGACCCGCCCGATCTGCGTCCACAGCCAGACGCACGGGCCCTGTCCAGCTGCCCTGCTCGCGCGCAATCGGCACGATCACCTCTCGAACGCGCTCGGGGCTCGGCCCGACGAGAACATCGGAGAAGACTCGGCCGTGCACCGGTTCATCCGGCACCAGCCCGAGCATACGACGGGCGGCCGGGTTCAGATATTCGAGCGTGCCATCGGGAGCGGCCATTCCGATCGCATCGACGCTGGCCTCGATCAGAACACGGAAACGCGCCGCGATAGCGTGCGACCGAAGACGCCGGTCCACGGCGATGGCGGCGCCCGTGATATCGGCCAGACGTGATACCTCACGCCGATCGGCTGTCGACCAGGGCCGGGGTTCACGGTGCTCCAGGCACAGTACGCCGCGCAGCATCCCGTCGAGCACGATCGCCCCGTCCAGGATTGCCGCGACACCCGCGGCCTGGAGATAGTCATAAAGCTCGTCGCCGGCGCGCATGGACAGCTCGCTGCGATCGGCGAGACGGAACATCGATGTCGCTTCCAGGGCCTGTCGATATTCCGGCCGGACTGCCACGTTGAGTATCCGAGACTCGAGTTGACCCTGGGCGACCTCAGGCTCTGTATGAATCCTCTTGATCCGCCCGAGATCTTCGGTGAACAACCAGATGGATACCCGATCGACCTCGATGATCTGCCGAGCCGTGCTGGCAATGTCAGCGAGCGCCTGATCCAGGCGCTCATGCCGACGACTCGCGAGTGCATCTATGAGTTCGTCGCGCTCATTCGCTGATCGCGACGACGTCATGTCACAAGACTCGGATTTGCGACAAGAGATCGATACCCAAGATGGTCACGCCTTGCCGTCCAGTATGGCCGAGTCCACGTAGTGTGCCTCGTCCAGTTCGGTGTTGACGCTGTAATCAATCGGGCAATCGACAAGCACCACGCCGCCAGTCACATAGGCACTCTCGAGCACTTCGGAGAGCACGTCGCCGTCATTCACGCGCAGTCCGGTTGCACCGTAGGCTTCGGCGTACTTGACGAAGTCCGGATTGCCGAAGGACATGCCGAAATCGGCGAAGCCGGCATCAGACTGCTTCCAGCGAATGAAGCCGTAGCCGTCGTCGCGCAGCAACAGAATGACCAGATCCAGCTTCAGGCGAACCGCGGTTTCCATATCCTGGCTGTTCATCATGAAGCCGCCGTCGCCACAGATCGCCATCACACGGCGCGTGCTGTGGACCATCTTGGCGGCCATGGCGGCGGCCAGCCCGGCTCCCATGCTGGCCAGCGCGTTATCCAGGAGAACGGTGTTATGGGCGTACGCCGGGTACATCCGCGCAAACCAGATCTTGTAGATGCCGTTATCCAGGCTGATCACGTCTTCGCGACCCATGACACTGCGCACCTGGCCAACGATACGCTGCGGAATCGGTGGATAGCTGTATTCGTATTCTGTCTCGTGCAGGATCTGGTCGACGTAACTACGCAGACGGGCCAGCCGCGTGGTATCGAATGTCGTGCCCTGCAGGCGTTCGCGCAGGCTGGCCAGCGTGTTCGAGATATCGCCAATCACCTCATGCGCCGGGCTGTACCACTCGTCGGGCTCGGCCGGCACGAAGTCGATATGCAGGATCGTCTTGCTCTTGTCGGCGTTCCATACGGCCGGCGGGTACTCAACAACGTCGTAACCCAGCGTGATGACCAGATCGGCCGCATCAATCGCGCTGTGCACATAATCGTGTTTGTGAATGCCCATGCAGAACAGGCTCTGCGGATGGTCGTCGGCGAGCACGCCCTTGCCCATCTGGGTGCCGATCGCAAACAGTCCGGTGGCCTCGACAAACGCCTGCAACTGTTCGGTGGTGCGCTTACGATTGGCCCCGGACGAATAAATGATGATCGGCTGGCGCGCCGAACGAATCATATCGGCCGCCTGTTCGGTTGCCTGCTCGTCGGCGTTGGGGCGCCGCAGCGTCACCCGCTTCTGGGGCTGGGTCGTCTCGATCTCCTCCCCGGCGATGTCCTCGGGCAGTTCCAGGTGAACTGCTCCCGGGCGTTCGGCCTCGGCCACCTTGAAGGCGTGGCGGATACTGCGTGGTATCACACCGCTATCGGTGAGCGAGCTGTTCCATTTGGTCAGTGGCCGGAATGTGTCCACCACGTCGATGAGCTGAAACTTGCCCTGCTTGTTGTCGCGAATGGCCTTCTGGCCTGTGATCGCCACGACCGGCATCCCGCCCAACTGCCCATAGGCAATACCCGTGAGCAGGTTGGTCGCACCCGGGCCGAGCGTCGACAGGCACACCCCTGCCCGCCCGGTCAGACGGCCATAGGTGGCCGCCATGAACGCCGCGTGCTGTTCGTGGCGTGTCACCACGAGCGCAATCTTGCTGTCGCGCAGGGACTCGATCACGTCGAGATTCTCCTCGCCCGGCACGCCGAATACATATTCGACGCCCTCTTCCTCCAAGCATCGTACGAACAGGTCAGAAGCTTTCACGGCGTGTCTCTCATCGCGTTAATAAATCAAGCATAGAGCATTAAAGAAAGGTACGTGGAAATCAACCGCAGCGGCGCCAGTCCATGCCGCAGGTGTGTGTTCTCAGGGACGATCGATAATCGCTACGGTCAATCGCGAGACACAGAGCTGGCGTCTGTTGTCATCGAAAAGCTCTGTCTGCCAGACCTGCGAACGACGCCCGATACGGATAGGCTCGCTGCGGCAATACACACTACCCTCGCTGGCGCCACGCAGATGCGTGGCGTTGATATCCACGCCAACAGCTACAGATCGCGAACGATCCAGGCAAAGGTTGGCGCCAATACTGCCCATCGACTCCGATACCGCACAGGACACGCCGCCATGCAGCAACCCAAACGGCTGTTGCGTGCGCTCGTCCACTTCGAACCGTGCCTCGAGTGCTGCGTCCTCGATGGCCGTATAGACCAGGCCCAGGCGGGAAATCATGTCTTTTCGATTAAGCGCGTGGAGCATTTCCATAGTCACGTCTTCGAACCATATCGCTGCCATGTCGTTGTCCTTGCTTTCGACTCGTCGATCAGTTGATGCATAGTAACGCGCACTGATTCACTCTACTCGAGGCCGAGCCGATGGCTTTCAATACCGAAAACGAAACGGGCGTGCACACCGACGTGCCTGGCCAGACCCAGGGTTTCACGTTCAATCACACCATGGTCCGCATCGTCGACCCACAGGCGTCGCTGAATTTCTATACCAAGGTGTTCGGCATGCGCCTGCTGCGCAAGGTCGAAAATGCGGGCGGCGAATTCACACTGTATTTTCTTGCCACCACCGAGGGTGAGGATGTACCTGAGGACACCGACGAGCGGGCCCGCTATACGAGCGCCCGCGAGGGCGTGCTCGAACTGACCCATAACTGGGGCACCGAGAACGACCCGGATGCCAGCTACCACAACGGGAACGACAAGCCGCAGGGCTACGGGCATATCTGCTTTACCGTGCCCGACCTGCAAGCGGCCTGTGCCTGGATGGACGAGAACAACGTGACATTCAAGAAACGCCCGGAGGACGGGCGCATGAGCCATATCGCGTTCGTGATCGACCCGGACGGCTACTGGATTGAACTGGTCGGGCGTTCCTGAACCGTCCAGCACGCAGTTGTCGTGGGCGGCGACAAGCGAGTCGTCGCCCACCGCGCCACTCGGGATACGAATAACGCTCGGTTGATACGCGCTCGGCCTGATCGGCTTCGGTGCTTCGTTCTACAGCTTCCGGGCGGCCTGGCGAGCACGAATTTGGTGGCACGCGCCGGGCGATATCAGCTCTGGCGCGGCTCGTGAAATCGCTGCATGGACGCGGTGCTGTCGTCACTGGCAATACCCAGACACACCAGCAGCTGCAGGATAGTTGCCGCGCCGGCCAGGCGCACGCCATCGGCGTCGCTGGCGCGATACTCTCCGGTGCGCGAACGCGTGAGCGTCAATGGCTCCCAGTCGTTGGGGTCCATCATGTCGATGCTGTCGAGCCGATCGCTGTCACGCTGCGGTGTAGTCCAACCTTGATACCCGCCCGGATATTCGAATTCAGACAATACCCGCGACAAGATGGCGATATCGGCCGTGTCGAAGAAGAAACAGGGAAACTCAAATACGACTGCCATATTGATTCATGTCCTTGGAGGATTGTCATTATCTATCGACGCACCTGAACTGCGCTTGAGCGTTGCTGCGAATAAATTCCCAAGCAATGGCGATGACGGCACCGTTAAGTCCTGTGTTTGTGCGTGCTGGTTGCTCAGTGGCAACTATCGGATATGTCCTGCGAAATATCGTCCCCCCATGTCTGGTCCAGAACGCGCAGCCAGTTGTCATGGCAGATCCGCCCCATGAGCGCATCGTCGTAGCCGTGCGATCTCATAGCCTGTTGCAGCACCGGCAGGCCGGCCACGTCACCGATGGCGTCCGGGATCAGCGCGCCGTCGAAATCCGAACCGATGGCGACATGGTCAGCACCCATGATGTCGAGCATGTGGTCGAGATGCGCCAACATGATATCCACGCCGGTATGCGCGATATCGCGTCCGTCGGGCCTCAAGAAGCACACAGCCAGATTCAGGCCGGCCAATCCGCCGCTGTCACGGATCGCACGCATCTGATCGTCGGTGAGATTGCGGCTGTGCGGGCAGATGGCATGGGCATTGGAGTGGCTGGCGATCAGTGGCGCATTGCTTAATTGCGCCACATCCCAGAATCCACGCGCATTGAGATGCGACAGATCGATGGCGATCCGTCGGCTGTTACAGCCCTGGACCAGCCGGCGTCCGTGTTGGGTCAGACCGGGACCGGTATCCGGGCTGGCCGGGTATCGGAATGGCACACCATGACCAAAAGCCGTTGGCCGGCTCCACACCGGCCCGATCGAGCGCAGGCCCGCAGCCTGGAATACATCGAGCGCGTGCAGATCGATATCGATGGCCTCTGCGCCCTCGAAGTGCAGTACTGCGGCTATTGCATTGTCTGCCATCGCTGCGCGTATATCGGACGTCGAGCGGCATATACGCAATGCACCGCCCGCGGCCTGCTCCAGGCGCTGCATGATAGCGATCATCGACAGCACGGACGGCAGCGCGTCGGCCTGCGACATGATCGGCGGCAACGGTTCGTCGTAGGCCGAACACTGCGGCGTGGTGTTACGCGATCGACCCGGCGTCGGCGACGGCACGAATATCGCGAACAGGCCGCCTGCGAAGCCACCTTGTCTCATGCGTGGCAGATCCAGATGGCCCTCATCACGTCCGCCAAGAAAAGCCGCAGCCGGATCCTGCACGTGCTTCTGCAAAAGCCGCAGCAGCATGTCATTGTGGCCATCGAAGATCAGGTCGGGCATCGGCTTCATAAGCAATCCGGTAGTCGTGTCAGCTGTCGGGACCGGGCCAGGGACAGGATTTTGCAGCTCATCCGTCGGCAACGCTCGGCGCCGGACGCCCATGATCGACGCGCCAAGAGATGAGTGTACGGGCCGTTGGTCATTCCCTTACTTGGGAGACTTAGGCATCGTGTCGCCAGCGCGTCGCCACTGGCGTGGTTCCTCCGATACGCCTGTGACAACTGAGCCGCCACCCTCTACGAATGGCGCCAGATAGCCAGTACGCTCCGAATTGCACGAGATATCAACCATGACAGATCCGATCCAGCGCACGCGCGACGAACTCTACGAACAGGCCAAGGCACAGGATATCCCCGGCCGGGCGTCGATGAACAAGTCCCAACTGGCGCAGGCACTCGAGGAACACCGCTCCGGGCCGCCGGTGGCATCGCGACTCGAGGCTTTTGCGCGGCTGGCACGCGCGTCCGCTGACGGCGAATTCGTCATGCTGCCGCGCTCGCTCACCGGCCACGATCGGCGACGACACGTGCGCCAGTGCCTGCGCGAGGATCATCAGACCCGTATTGCCACCCACTCCGACGATGCGCAGATCAAGTTCGACGAGCTGTCGGACTCGCTGTTCTCGTTCTTTCGCGGCACCGCACTTTTGTTCTATCGCGACATGGCGGGTGAAGACGCCTGGATGCCGACCGTGCTCACACTCGGTGATGTACATCCCGAGAACTACGGCATCATGCCGAACGTCAACAACGTGCCGATCTTCAGCGTGAACGACTTCGACGAGGCCTATTACGCGCCGTTTACCTGGGATATCAAGCGCGGCGCGGTAGGTTTCATGATCGCCGCCGAGGATGAAGGCGGATTCGGCAAAAAGAAGCAGATCAAGATCGCACGGTGCTTCGTGCACGGCTATATCGAAGGCATCAAACGTCTGGCCCGCGAAGGCACAGAACAGGACGAGGAAATGCGTATCGACAACGCGCCGGCGCTGATCGCCGATCTGATTCGCGATGCTGACAAGAACCGCGCCCAATGGCTGGCCGATGGTTATTTGAACGAACAGAAAACCGGCTTCGCCTCGAACGACGACCTGGTGCCTATTTCCAATCAGCGCGACGAATTTCAGCAGATCACCAATCGGCTGGTCAGGGAGAACTCGATCGACGTGCCTGCGCGTGCCGGTACGATGCGGGTCAAGGACGTGGCTCTGCGCCGCGGCCAGGGCACGGGATCGCTGGGGCTCAGCCGCTATTACATTCTCATCGAAGGCCCGGCGTGCGACGGCAGCGATGATCTGATCATCGAATACAAGCAGGCGCGGCGCTCGGCGCTGTCGGGGCTGGTGCCGCCGTCAGCGTTCCAGAAAGACAGCCAGGGCGATCGTATCGTGCATGCCCAACAGGTCCAGCTGGTTCGTGGCGACGTGTTCTACGGCAGTATCGAATTCAACGGCCTGAGCTATCTCTCTCGCGAACGGGCGCCGTTTCGTGATGACATTGACCTGGACGATCTGTCCAAGAGCGAGTGGAAGGAATACGCCGATATCTGCGGTCGCGTGCTCGCGCGTGTCCATGCCTTATCCGACGACGCCGGCAACGTGGACTACGACATCGAGCCGGCCATTCTCAAGGCCATGGGCTCGCCGGCGCTGTTTCTGGACGACATGATGGGCTTTGCCACAGAGGCTGCAGATCGCGTGCGCCGCGACCATAAGATGTTTCGCGCCGATCACGAGTTGGGTGCGTTCAACCAGTTGGACGTCGTGCATCGGTGAAGCCGCCGGGCGTCGATGATGCACGGCGTCAATTTTCAGTGCCGGCCGAGACGCTCATCACGATGCAGCAACGTCATCGCCGCGTTAGAAGCTCGCGGTCTTCGCGTCAGACACGAGGCTATAACGTGTCATAGCCGTAGCTATGGCCATTTGGCGCAACGCCGCATGGCACGGGACGTGTCGAAGGACTGCCGCGCATGCGTTACCGACCTTTACAGACCTCGGATCAGTCGAAACGCTCGGCGCAGAACGGGGTCATGTCCACCAGGGGCGTCTCGCCGTCCATCATCTCGCCGATCAGGCGACCGGTAATCGGGCCGAGCGTAAAGCCCTGGTGGCCGTGGCCAAACGCGAACCAGAGGTTATCGTGTCGCGGCGCGCGACCAATGACCGGCTTCATATCGCCCATGCAGGGCCGTGCGCCTTTCCAGGGCGTGTCTTCGCGACGAGCACCCAGCGGAAAAACAGACCTCGCCTGGGCTTCGGCCGCATCGAGCTGGCCCGAGCGCGGCGGCGCGTCGAGCGTGTTTAGCTCGGCCCCGGTGGTCAGCCTCAGCCCGGCCTGCTTGGGCGAGAGCAGATAGCCACGCTCGAAATCCAGAAATGCGTGGTTAAGCGTCGCACCGGGGCCGCTGTCGTAGTGCATGTGATAACCCCGCATATGAAACAACGGCATGTCGTAACCCAGCCGCCCCAGCCATTCATTCGACCAGGGCCCGGTAGCGAGCACCGCATGATCGGCTTCGATATCGCCCTGGTCGGTCTGCAGGCGCCAACCGCCCTGAGCCTGGCCATTAACCTGCTCCAGATTCCTTGCATCGGCCTGCACCAGACGCCCGCCCAGATCCTCAAACGCTTTTGCATAAGCCTGCACCAGCGCGCCCGGATCACTCACCGACCACGCGTTGGTCCAGTGAATGGCGCCGACCATCGCCGGGCCGAGATCCGGCTCGAGTTGGCTCAGGCCCGCGCGGTCGAGTACGGCGTACTCCACACCAAAGCGTTGATGTATGTCTTCGGCCCGTGCGGCTTCGGCTTCGAGTATCGAGGGCGTACGAAAGACTTCAAGCCAGCCGTCGCGGCGGATCAGCGTCTCGGCCCCGGCCGCGGTGAACAGGCGCTCGTGTTCGGCGGTGCAATGCACGATCAGCGACGCATATTCGGGCACGATCCGGGCAAATCGCTCGGGCGCGGAGTTGCGCCAGTATTCCAGCAGCGGCTCGGCGGCCGAGAACATGGCCCCGGCGCGATAGCGGATATCGATACTGCGATTGGGCAGCACGCGCCACATATTGGCCAGATCGCGCGGGAAGGGATGCGGCTGGACCGCTTCCCGCTGAATCAGCCCGGCGTTGCCGTACGACGTCTCGCGGCCGGGCGCGCGGCGGTCCACCAACGTGACCGAGTGCCCGCGGCGCGCCAGATGATAGGCAATACTGACGCCGACCATGCCGGCGCCCAGAACGATGCTGTGTTGCACGCAAGACTACTGCTGAAAGATGTACTGCTCATGATAACGCGGCCTCGGAACGCCGCCAACGCGCATATATCGCGCCGGCGTTCGCTTTTCCTGCCCAATCTGCTGATACTTGGGGCTCGACCATTGCTGCAAACAACACCGAGGTGCACATGAACAAGTTCAAGACTTCACTCGCCCTGACGGCCGCTGCCGTTGTTCTCACCGCTTGCGGTGGATCCGACCATCCGAAACCGCCGCCTGGCACCATCGTCGCCGGACCCGCCTCGCCTGCCATTCATTTCAAGGTGGCTGATGGCCAGGGCAACACGATGGATCTGATGATCGAGTGTGGCGAGAAGACCGGCATCAAGGAGTGCGCCGACGTCAACAAGTCGATCATCGAGCAGGTCACCCAGATCCGCAAGGACGCACGCAACAAGTAGCAGACTGAAGATACCGGTATTGCCGGCGGCACCCTGTGTGCTGCCGGCAGTGACCGACGATCTTTATCAACGCGCCTAAGACTCGTCCAGGTCCGATTCAGCGCGGGCGAGCAGAGCAAATTCCTCTTCTGCGGTGGCTGCCACCAGGCGATGCCGACTGAACAGCAGGAAATACGCCGCCCCCAGCGCAAACAGCGCGAGTGTGTAGCCAAACGCTCTGGGATCGAAGGCATAGACGCCGGTCAACGCGATCAGCGACAGCACAAGCGCTATCGACGACGTCACAACGCCGCCCGGCGTGCGATAGGGGCGCTCCAGATCAGGGCGATTGCGACGCAGCAGGATATGGCTTGCGGCCATGAGCGCGTACGACAGCGTAGCCCCGACCACCGCCATGCTCAGAATCAGATCACCGGCCCCGGTAAGCGATACGACGAAGCCGAACACGCCGGGAACGATAAGCGCCCAGGTGGGCACCTTGCGCGAGCTGGTCAGCGACAGGAACTGCGGCAGATAGCCTGCGCGCGACAGCGCGAACACCAGACGACTGTAGCCGTAGATAATCGAGAAGAACGAGGCGATCAGCCCGGCCAGGCCCAGCACATTCACGACTGTAGCCAGCGTGGCGCTGCCGCTGAGTTCGAGTGCGGTTACCAGAGGCACCGCACTATCGCCGACAGCTTTCGCTCCGGCCGCGCCGGCCAGCAGAAACACCACCGTTACCGCCGTGCCAAGCAGGAACAGCATGGCGCCGATGATCCCCTTTGGCACATCGCGTGCCGGATCCTTGGCTTCCTCGGCCGCCAACGGCACGCCTTCGACCGCCAGAAACAGCCACATTCCGAATGGCAATGCCGCCCAGATGCCATAAAAACCCAGCGGCAGGAACGCAGATGCGCCAAGTGCCGCGGTCGGTTCAATATCGAACAGGCGGGTGCTATCGAAATCACCGATCAGGGCGACCGCGGTGGCAACGATCGCAAATACGGCAAGCCCGCTGATCACCATCATCACCTTGAGCGCTTCGCCGACGCCGGCCAGATGAACACCAATGAAAACAGCATAGAAGCACGCATACACGATGGGGCCGTCGATGCCGATGAGCTGCTCCACCGCTGCCCCGATGAAGATCACGATGGCCGCCGGTGCCAGCGCATACTCGATGAGCACGGCCAGCCCGGTCAGATAGCCGCCGGTCGGGCCCATGGCCTGGCGGGCAAAACTGTAGCCGCCGCCGGCCGCTGGAATCGCGGCGGACATCTCGGCCAGCGACAGCACCAGCGCAAAGTACATGATCGCCATCAGCGTGGCGGCGATGGCGAAACCACCCCAGCCCGCCTGGGCGATGCCGAAATTCCAGCCGGCGAAATCCCCGGAGATCACATACGACACGCCCAGCCCGGCAAGCAGGATCCACCCCGCTGTGCCCCGCTTGAGCTGACGCTTGGCCAGATAGTCTTCGTCGACCCTCGAATCTGTCATCACTTGCCCCCTGATTGAATTCGATCCACCCATACGCGTGCTTCAGCGCCTTGCATTTTTTCGAATAGCACGTTCCGTGCCGTAGTCGTTCACGACACCAGAAAATTGCCGGTTTCGCTGTCGTGCTCGATCACGTCGTCGCCGCTGCGATCCTTGAGCTTCACCCCGGTCAGCTCGCGCCGACGTGACTCCCCCAGCAGATAGAGTGCGCGCTGGGCGGCCTCATCCACCGGCAGGCCGGCGTCACGCACGTTGGAAATACAGTTGCGATCGGCGTCGGTCGTGCTGCGACTCGGATTCCAGGTCAGATAAAGCCCGAGGCTGTCAGGCGAACTCAGCCCCGGTCGTTCGCCCACCAGTACGAGCACCGCGTTGGCGTTGAGTGCCTCGCCGATCTCGTCGCCGATCGCGACCCGTCCCTGTTCGACGATCGTGGTGGGTGCAAGCTGCCAATTCTGTTCGTCGCCAGCCAAGGCCTGGCAAAGCGACTTGATGAAGGGCGCGGCGTTGCGCTGCACCCCGAGCGACGACAGTCCGTCGACGACGACCAGCGCCAGGTCGCAGCGACTTCTGGGGCTTTCGTTGTCTGTGGATAGCCGCTCGCGCGAGGCATCATCGAGCCGGCGACCCAGGTCGGGGCGCTGCAGATAGATCATGCGATCCTCGGCCTGGCTATGAACCCTGATTGGGCTGCCCTCGATCAGCGGCGCATCAAGCCCGTCTATGGCTTTAGCGAGTGCCTCGACGTCCAGCGGCAGATGCACGGCATCCTTGGCCTGTGCGTGGGCCAGTTGGAACTCGAGCAGCCGACGCGTGGGCAGACTGATGCCGGCGCGTCCGAGCCCGATACGGGCATCGGTGAAATCGCGCAGCGCACGCCAGGGATTGGTCACCACCCCGCCGTGATTATCGTCGCGCGTATCGAGCGGCGCTCTGTCTTTGGAACCGGCCATGTCAGACAGACTCCGGCATGCGCCCGAGGGCGCGCTCGAAAGGCTCGGGCACCGATCGATTGAGCCGGTGATTATCGATATCGGTGAAGATCGACATTCGCTCCAGCCAGCGCTCGAACTCGGGTGCCGGGCGCAGATCCAGCACCCGGCGCGCGTAGAGCGCGTCATGAAACGAGGTGGTCTGATAGTTGAGCATGATGTCATCGGAGCCCGGAATGCCCATCACAAAGCTGCAACCGGCCACGCCCAGCAGCGTAAGCAGGTTATCCATATCGTTCTGATCGGCCTCGGCGTGATTGGTGTAGCACACGTCACAGCCCATGGGCACGCCCAGCAGCTTGCCGCAGAAGTGATCTTCCAGCCCGGCGCGCGTGATCTCCTTGCCATCGAACAGATATTCGGGGCCGATGAAGCCGACCACGGTGTTCACCAGCAGCGGCTTGAACTTGCGTGCCACGGCATAGGCGCGCGCTTCGCAGGTCTGCTGATCGAGACCGTGATGGGCATCGGCCGACAGCGAGCTGCCCTGCCCGGTCTCGAAGTACATGACGTTGTCGCCGACGCTGCCCCGCTTGAGCGATAGCGCAGCCTCCCGTGCCTCGGCCAGATCAGCCAGGCCGAAGCCGAAGCTGCGGTTGGTGGCTTCGGTGCCGCCGATCGACTGGAACACCAGATCCACGGGCGCGCCCTGCTCGATCGCCTCCATGGTGTTCGACACATGCGTAAGCACACAGGACTGTGTGGGAATCTCGTATTTCTGAATTACGTCGTCGAGCAGCCGCATGAGCCGCACCGCCTGGCGGACATTGTCGGTCGCCGGGTTGATGCCGATAACCGCATCGCCGTTGCCATACAACAGCCCGTCGAGAATGCTCGCGGCAATGCCGGTGGCGTCGTCGGTGGGATGGTTGGGCTGCAGGCGCGTCGACAGATGCCCCGGCAGGCCGATGGTGTTGCGAAACGCTGTAGTCACACGGCATTTTCGTGCGACCAGAATCAGATCCTGATTGCGCATGATCTTGGATACGGCCGCCGCCATTTCCGGCGTGATGCCAGCGCGCACGCCGTTAAGCACCGCAGCGGTGGTTTCATCAGCCAGCAGCCAGTTGCGCAGATCACCGACCGTCAGGTGCGAGATCGGCTCGAAAGCCGACCCGTCGTGATCGTCGATGATCAGCCGCGTGATCTCGTCGTCCTCGTAGGCGATCAGCGCTTCGTTCAGAAAGGTCTTGAGCGGCAACTCCTCCAGAATCATCTGGGCGACAACACGCTCCTCTGCGGTCGCGGCAATCACGCCCGCCAGGCGATCACCCGAGCGGCTCGGCGTCGCCTTGGCCATGACCTCTGCCAGATCGCGAAATCCGTAGCGCCGCTCGCCGAGCGTGTAGTGATATTTGCCCGCCATCTGTCCTGCCGTTCGCACATGAGGATTGCTAATAAAAAGCACGCGGGCGATAGCCAGTCAAATAACCGGTCGCGCACAAGCAGTCACCCTTAATGGTGTCGGCCCGCCAACTCATTCTGTCGACACCGGCTCGTGATCCGCTAGGCGTCATGTCACCGGTGCAAGTGGCGTGCCGCTGCGTGCTCCGCGCGGGTGCATATCCAATCGCCCGGCCAACACGACAATCGCGATTGCCCACACGATTGCCCGGGCGAGGCGACTAGCGCAGGATGACGCCAGACAGGTCCGATCACGGAATAGACAATGAAACACGTTCTGATGCCGATAGCCGTGGCGCTGTTGGCGCTCAACACAGCCAACGTCTTCGCACAGACCGAGAGCAACCCGTCGCAGCCCACCAACGCGCCGGCCCGACAGGCCGTCGAGGGTCAGGCGCCCAGTCCGGGCGATCTCGCGCTGGCGCTGGAGACGGTCAACGCATTCATCGAGCAGCTCAAGACCGACGCCAGGGCGCCAGGCTATGCGCTACTCACCCCAGAAGCGCGCGCCAGCGAGAGCGAAGACGATTGGGACGCTCTGATCAACCAGTTGCACGAACGGGCCGGTGAGCGTCAGGACAGCCGCTTCGCATTCGCCCTGCGCACCGACAGCCTGCCGCAGGCTGAGCCCGGCAATTATGTGGTGATCGGTCTGAACACCAACTTTGCCACGCAGAAACTCACGGAAACCATCATTCTTCAGAGCGTCGATGGCCGCTATATGATCTCCGGCTATCACTTTCAGGATCGCAAGCCCGCGGGCTGATCCGTTCTGGCGTCACCAAGAGTGCCTGAATGATATCGGTGATCTTTCGCATTGATTGCGCCGGCCCCGGCGTTGCAACATGCTCGATACATCTATTTGCGGCCGTGTCGAGTACGATCAAATCTGAATCGCCGCAGCGTATTACTCGTGTCATGTCTCGGAGACTCAAGCATGGACTCAAACAACGCCCCCACCGACACCACGGTCTCGTTTCGGATCAACGGCAAGATGCAGCAGCTGGATCTGCCGCCCAACGTCGTGCTTCTGGACGCCCTGCGCAACCGTCTTGGCCTGACCGGCACAAAGAAGGGCTGCGACCATGGCCAGTGCGGTGCCTGCACCGTTCTGATCAACGGCGAGGCCGTCAATTCCTGTCTGGCGCTCGCTGTCGTGCATGACGGCGACGACATCACCACGGTCGAAGGCCTGGCCGATGGCGACACGCTCGCTCCGCTGCAGGCGGCTTTTCTGGAGCACGACGCCTACCAGTGCGGCTACTGCACGCCGGGCCAGCTGATGTCGGCCACCGAGCTGCTGGGCAACGACAGCGTCGGCACCAGCGATGCCGACGTTGCTGAAGCAATGAGCGGAAACATCTGCCGTTGCGGTGCCTACAAGAATATCGTCAGTGCGATCCAGCAGGTGCGCCAAGGCCGATAAAGCCAGGCGCGAGTGCCCGCACAACCAATAGAGCCGCCTGCGTGCAGCACGGCACGCAGGCAGATCCGACCCACGAAAAGGCTCCAGACACCATGAGACAATTCAGTTACAGCCGTGCCGAAAGCACGGACAGCGCGATCAAGACCCATGCCGGTCAGTCCGCCGCCTACCTGGCCGGCGGCACGACCCTGATGGACCTGATCAAGCTCGACGTCATGCAGCCCGAACGGCTGGTCGACGTCAATCGAGTGGATCTCGACGCGATCGAACCCGGCCAGGACGGCGGACTCACAATCGGCGCAATGGTTCGCAATACCGCGCTGGCCCATGATGAAACCGTACAGCGTGATTACACGGTATTGTCCGAAGCCTTGCTTCAGGGGGCATCCCGACAGCTTCGCAATCGTGCGACAACGGGCGGCAATGTCATGCAGCGCGTGCGCTGCTCGTACTTCCGGGACGGCATATCGCCCTGCAACAAGCGCGAGCCGGGATCGGGTTGTTCGGCCATCGAAGGCCACAACCGCGAAGTGTTTGCGGTGCTCGGCACCAGCGAGCACTGCATCGCCAGCCACCCGTCCGACATGTGTGTCGCCATGGCCGCCATCGGCGCAACGGTGCATGTCCAGGGCAGTCGCGGCACGCGCGATATCGATTTCGGTGAGTTCCACAAGCTGCCCGGTGATTCGCCGCAGATCGAGCACGACCTGCACAACGACGAGCTGATCACCCATGTCAGCCTGGATGCGCCGATCGCTAACGCCGGCTCGACCTATATCAAGCTGCGTGATCGCTCGTCATACCAGTTTGCTCTGGCTTCCTGTGCTGCCATCGTCTCGCTCGACGGCGAGACCATCGCCGAAGTGCGGATCGCGCTCGGTGGCGTCGGCACCAAACCCTGGCGCTGCCACGAGGCAGAAGCCGGACTTGTCGGCCAGCCGGCGACCGCCGAGCACTTCGCTGTCGCCGCTGAAACCGCGATGCAGGGTGCGACGCCCTACAAGCACAACGCGTTCAAGATTCCGCTGGCGAAGAAGGCCATCGCGCGCGCCCTGCGCGACGCAAGCGCCCGCGCTCACGCAAACACGAAGGGAGACACGGCATGAGTACTTCCACTATCGGCACGGCTGTCCCGCGTATCGAAGGCCCGGACAAACTGACCGGCCGTGCCCGCTATGCGGCCGATTTCCAGCCGCAGGACCTGACCCACGCCTACGGCGTCTACAGCACCATATCCAACGGTAGCGTCGTTTCGATCGATACGAGCGAGGCCATGAAATGCCCCGGCGTCATCGAGATATTCCATCATGACAACTTCCCGAAACTCCACCGCTCGCCCGGCAAGTTTCCGGAAGAGAACGTGGTCGACGAAAAACGTGTTCCGTTCGAGGATAACGTCGTCTATCACAGCGGCCAGTTCATCGCACTAGTAGTCGCCGATACATTCGAGCATGCCCGCGCTGCGGCATATCGCGTGAAGGTCGACTACGACAGTAGCGCCGGTGCGGCCACCCTCGCCCAGGGGCTGGAAGCCAACGGCAGCGATCATGCCAACGACAGTGAGCGCGGTGAACCGGAAGGCGCCTACGATTCGGCGCCTCATAAAATCGATGCGACTTACACCACGCCGGTGGAGACGCATAATCCTATGGAGATGCACGCCACCACCGCCGAGTGGATCAACGGCAGGCTGGTGGTCCACGACTCCACCCAGGGCGTGATCTTCACGCGTAATACCTTGTCCAAAGTGTTCGACCTGGATCCGAGCCAGCTCGAAGTCCATGCCGACTTCATCGGCTCCGGCTTCGGCGGCAAGCTCTGGGTCTGGCCGCATTGTGTCGCGACCTGTGCCGCCGCCCGCGAGCTGGGCCGGCCGGTGCAGTTCATGCTGCCGCGCCAGGAGATGTTCACGACCGTGGGCCATCGCCCCGAAACACGCCAGCACCTGCGTCTGGCCAGTGACGACGACGGCAAGCTGCTGTCGGTTCGCCACGAGAACCTCAACAGCACGTCACCACTCGGTACCGTAGTCGAAGCCTGTGGTGGTTCCACCGAAGGCCTGTACAACTGCGAGAACCTGCGTATCAGCCATGCCACGGTCACGACCAACCGCGGCACACCCACGGCGATGCGCGCGCCCGGTGCCGGTGTGGGCCTGTTTGCACTCGAATCGGCCATGGACGAACTGGCCGAACAGCTCGGCATGGACCCGCTGGAATTGCGGCGCAAGAACTTCACCGATCACGACCAGGGCGCAGACAAGCCCTACTCCAGCAATCATCTGCTGGAGTGCTACGACCGAGCGGCCCAGACGTTCGGCTGGGCCGAGCGCAACCATGAGCCCGGCTCGATGCGGGACGGCGACGTGATCCTCGGCTGGGGCATGGCCGCGTGCAACTGGGATGCCATGCGCAACCCCTGCGACGCGCGGGTGACCCTGCGCGCCGACGGCACCGCCACGGTACATTGCGCGGCCCAGGATATCGGCACCGGCACCTATACGATTCTGGCTCAGATCGCCGCTCACGAGCTGGATCTGCCGGTCGACAAGGTCAAGGTCATGATCGGCGATTCGACGTTCCCGCACGGCCCGATCTCGGGCGGTTCCTGGGCCACCGCCAGCATGCTGCCGGCCGTAGCCGAAGCTTCCCGTTCCGCGATCAAGAAGATCAAGGAATACGCCGTCGATCCGGGCGGCCCGTTGGCCGGCGCCAATAAAAAAGAGCTGGTCTACGAACAGGGCACGATCAAGGACGGCAACGGCAAGGCCGTATCAGTGGGCGACGTGCTCAAGCCGCACTCGTTGATCAGTGCGATGGGCGAGGCGCATACCGGTGGCACGCCAACCAGCGAGTACTCCTTCGGTTGCTTCGGCGCGCACTTCGTGGAAGTCAGCTGGGAGCCGGAGATTGCCCGTCTGAAGGTTCGGCGCGTGGTCAGTGCGATCGACGCCGGCGCGATCATCAACGAAAAGTCGGCCCGTAATCAGGTCGAGGGCGCAATCGTGATGGGGATAGGCTCGGCGCTGTTCGAGGCCACCGAGTACGATGATCGCACCGCCCGTCCGGTCAACAACAATTACGCCGAGTATCTGGTGCCAGTCCACGCCGACATGCCCGACGTGAACGTCATCCTGCTCGACCATCCGGATTACGAGCTCAACGAGTTCGGTGCCCGTGGTATTGGCGAAATCGGCCTGACCGGCATGCAGGCGGCGGTCGCCAACGCCGTACACCACGCTACCGGCAAGCGGGTGCGTGACCTGCCGATCATGCTGGATGACCTGATGGACGACGCGTGACCGCGCAATTCAAGCGTTAGGCAAGCCGTTCGTACAACAGATCAGCCGGGCCTTCGGGCCCGGCTTTCTTATGGGCACAATGTCGTAGCCGGTGGATGCCACAGCACGGCCCCATCTGACCCGTATTTTCTTCAACCGAGATTTCTATCCATGTTCAAACTCATCGAGTTCCCGGCAGATACCGATCATGTCGTTGCCGTCGAGGTCGACGGCGAGGTGGAGACGCGCGATTTCGACAAGATCCTCGAGGTGGTCGAGGACAAGCTCAACCGTCACGACAAGCTGCGAATCTATGTCGAGATCAAGTCCCTCGGGAAGGTGTCGCCGCAGGCGTTGTTCGACGATATCAAGGCAGCGGTCAAGCACTGGAATCGTTTCGACAAGCAAGCGGTGGTCACGGATAACACGACGCTGCACACGGGCGTGAAGTTCGCGGGCCGGCTTGTGCCGGGGATCGAGGTGCGTGCATTCACGTTCAACGAACGTGAGCCGGCACGTCAATGGATCATTGCGTAAACAGCCTGCCAAGTGGCTGAATTCTTGAGTCAAACCGGACGTCGGCGGGATTTTTTTGTGCCGGGTAATGTGCGCCACTCGCCAAACGTCGACTTGACCGCTGTTTTCTTGGCGTCAATGCTGCCTGCTTGGCGTACAGCGCCTCAGCAACACTCTGCGGCCCGGCTGGTTGCTGGCGCCGCGTCATGACAAGGAATGAAAGCCCATGAAACGCCGTCAATTCATTGCCGGAGCCGCTGGTGCGGCTGCCGCGGCCAGCTCCGTGTTCTCGCCGCTGACCATTGCCAAGAACAAGACCTTCAAGCTGGACATGGTCACGTCGTGGCCCACATCGCTGGATACCCTGTTCGGTACCGCCCAGTACCTCGGCAAGATGATCGAGACGGCCACCGACGGTGACGTCAAAGTGGAAGTGTTTGCGGCCGGTGCACAGGTGGGCGGTCTCGAGGTGTTCGATAGCGTATCCAGCGGCGCGTTCGCCATGGGACATACCGCGTCTTACTACTATATTGGCAAGGATCCGGCACACGCTTTCTTCACCGCCATGCCGTTCGGCCTCACCGGTGATCAACAGAACGCCTGGCTGTTGGCCGGCGGCGGCGAGGATCTCTGGAACGAACTCAACGTGCGCAGCAACCTTATCGCCTTCACCGCAGGCAACACCGGTGGCCAGACCGGCGGCTGGTTCAACAAGGAAATCAACGGACCGGAGGACCTCAAGGGTCTGAAGATGCGTTTTCCCGGCGTCGGCGGCCAGATCCTGGCCCGTGCCGGCGTCAATATCCAGAATCTGCCGGGCGGCGATGTCTATTTCGCGCTCGATCGCGGCGTAATTGACGCCGCCGACTGGGTCAGCCCCTACGACGACGAAATCCTGCAGCTGCAAAAGGCCGCCAAGTATTACTACATGCCGAGTTGGGCAGAGCCCGGGGCTACGCTCGGGCTGTATCTGAATCACGATATCTTCAAGGATCTGCCGGCCGACATTCGTGATGTCATCCCGGCCGTAGCGCACGCCGCCAACGACCGCATGTACGCCCAGTACATGGCCAAGAACGGCCCTGCCCTGAAACGCCTGATCGACGGCGGCGCGGAGATCCGCACCTTCCCGGCATCGGTTCTGGATCTGCTGAGCCAATACAACGACGAGATCCAGGCCGAGCACGTCGAAAAGAACGCGATGTACGCCAAGATCCACAAGCAGTGGAGTGGTTTTCGTGACGACGTACGAACCTGGACCAACGCCAGTGAATACAATTATCTGCGCTATCTGAATGGCGACATGAAGGCGTAACACAGCCCCAGGCGCATAAATAAAACCGCTGCATCGTAAAAACGATGCAGCGGTTTTTTATGTCCAGCGTCTGTCTCTCACATACCGGCCAGCGGCCTTGCGACGGCGAAGTTGCGACGCTACTGCAGCGCGTTGCTCAACTGCGGCAGCCACAGCACCAGCTGCGGGAAGATCCATAGCAGTACAAGTGCGGCGAGCTGAATACCGATAAACGGCATCACGCCACGATAGATATCGCCCGTGGTGATCGCCGGCGGTGCGACCCCCTTGAGATAGAACAGGGCGAAACCGAACGGCGGCGTGAGAAAAGAGGCCTGCAGATTGACCGCGATGAGCACCGCAAACCAGAGCGGATCGACCCCCAGCTTGATCGCGATCGGGGTGACTACCGGCACCACGATGAAGCTGATCTCGATGAAGTCGATGAAGAAACCGAGGATGAAGATCACAAGCATCGTGAAGAACAGAAAGCCGATCGTGCCACCCGGCAAGTCGAGCAGCATCGCATCGACGAGCTGCGGGCCGCCGAGCGAGGAGAACACCATGGTAAATGCGGTGGCGCCGATCAGGATCACGAACACCATGCCGGTGAGCTTGACGGTCTGATCCATCACCGCGCGCAGGTTCGGCCAGTTCAATCGGCGATTGAACAACGCCAGCAGCGATGCGCCCAGTGCGCCCATGGAGCCGGCTTCAGTGGGCGTGGCGATACCGGCGAAGATGGTGCCGAGCACGACCAGAATCAGCGCCAGCGGTGGCACCATCAACCCCAACACGCGAAGTACCAGGGCTTTGCCGCCGATATTACGCTCGGACTCCGGCAGCGCCGGTGCGCGCTCTGGATGGCGCCAGGCCACAATGATCACCCAGACGATGAACATGAGTGAGAGCATCACGCCTGGAATGAGCGCGCCGAGGAACAGATCACCGACCGAAACGCCCATCTGGTCGCCGAGGATGATGAGCACGATGCTCGGCGGGATGATCTGACCCAGCGTGCCGGAAGCGGCCACCACGCCGCTGGCCAGGCCCTTGTCGTAGTTGTATTTCAGCATGACCGGCAACGCGAGCACGCCCATGGTGACTACTGAGGCGCCGACCACGCCGGTCGAGGCGGCCAGCAGCGTGCCCACGATCACGACAGAGATCGCCAGCCCGCCGCGCATGCGCCCGAACAGCACGCCCATGGTTTGGAGCAGATCCTCGGCGAGACGCGACTTTTCCAGCATCACGCCCATGAACACAAAGAACGGAACAGCCACCAGCTGGTAGTTGTCCATGATGTTGCCGAATATCCGCCCGGGCAGGATATTGAGCCGTGCCATACGGAACATCGGCTCCCAGGGCAGCGGCAGGCCCATATGGGTGAGCATATCGCTGCCGATCAGGGTGAACAGCACGGCGGTACCGCCGAGCGTGAAGGCCACCGGATAACCGATCAGCAGCAGGCCGATGGCAACCACGAACATCCATAGCGAGAGATATTCCATTCAGGCGCTCCGGCCGGCACGTGCGACCCGCGCGCAGCGGACGCGATCTGCCTGGTGGCGTGTAAACATGCTCAGAGCCCCTCGGTCTGTTCGGTCACGGGCTCGGCTTCGGGCACATGATCGAGGCCCGCGCGGCCCCGCAGGAATGCGACGTTCTTGATCACCTCCGCCAGCCCCTGGAGAATCAGCATGCTAAAACAGGCCAGCATCACGGCCTTGATCGGGTAACGCGGCAATCCGCCCGGATTGGGGCTCTGCTCAAGATATGACCAGGAGCGCTCGACGTAGCCGTAGCAGAAATACAGCCCAAACAGACAGAAGGGAATCAGGAACGCGAAGGTGCCGAAGATATCCACCCAGGCACGGGCGCGTGCGCTCAGGCGGCTGTAGATGATGTCGACCCGCACGTGCGCATCGGCGCGCAGCACATAGGCGGCACCCAGCAGGAAGATCAGGTCGAACGCGTAGGTCTGCATCTCCAGATACACATTGGCACTGAGTTGCATTCCCAGATACTCGCCCAGATAGCGTGTGATCACGTTATAGGCGCCGACCAGCACCATGGCTATAGTCAGCCACCACATCAGTTTGCCGAGCGCGGTCGATATCGTGTCGATCACACGGGCAAGGCCCAGAAGAATGGTCATGTTCGCCCCCGAAAACGGTGCACGCGACGCAGCGCGAGCGCGACACTTTAGCCGACCTGGCAGGCTCAGACCAAGCGCCGTCGCTGGCCAGAACCCACGAGAAAGCTCTACGGTATACCGTATTGATTGTATTTCGCAGCTATCGTGACATACCCAAGCACGCGATTGCTCGCTCAGCCGAGACCTGCCATGGCCGCTATCGATCCCCCATCGTCCAGCACTGCTGTCGAGGATACTGCCAGAACAGAGCGCGCCACAGCGATCGCCGGCGTGTTCGAGATGCTGTCGCCGAAGTTCGGACAGCGGCTTACCACGGCAGCGGGAATACGCGAGCAGCACGGCCACGATGAATCGTGGCATCACCCGGCCGCGCCTGACATGGTCTGCTTCGCACACACCACCGAAGAGGTGGCCGCGATTGTGCACGCCTGTCGCGCCTACCAGCTTCCCGTCATTCCCTACGGCGTGGGCACATCGATCGAGGGCCAGGTCATTGCCGAGCGCGGCGGCGTGTGTATCGACATGTCGGCAATGGACAAGGTGCTGGACGTTCGGCCCAACGATATGGACGCCACCGTCGAGGCCGGGGTAACGCGCCATGCCCTGAATGCATGGCTGCGTGATACCGGGCTTTTCTTCTCGGTCGATCCCGGCGCGGATGCCACGCTGGGCGGCATGGCATCGACACGGGCCAGCGGGACCAACACCGTGCGCTACGGCACCATGGCCGACAACGTTCTGGCGATGATCGTGGTCATGCCTGACGGTCAGGTGGTACGAACCGGCTCACGCGCGCGCAAATCGTCGGCCGGCTACGATCTGAATCACCTGCTCATTGGCGCCGAGGGCACACTCGGTGTGATCACCGAGTTGACGGTACGGCTGCACGGGCGACCCGAAGCCATGTCGGCCGCCACCGTTGCATTCGACGACGCTGCAAGTGCGGTGAATGCGGTCATCGACTCGATCCAGTACGGCATTCCGCTCGCGCGGATCGAGCTGCTCGACGCGCTGTCGATCCATGCCGTCAATCGCCACGCGGGCATGGATCATCTGGAAAAGCCCACCCTCTTCCTTGAATTTCATGGCACCCACGCCGGCGTGGCCGAGCAGGCTGAAACCATGGGCAAAATATGTGGCGAACACGGCGGCCTGGATTTTCGCTGGGCCACCCGGGAAGAGGACCGCAGCGCGCTGTGGGCGGCGCGCCACGGTGCGGCCTATGCCGCCAAGCAGCTTCGGCCGGGGCTGGAGTTCCATGCCACGGACGTCTGTGTGCCCATTTCCCGGCTGGCCGACGCTATTCAAGCCGCACAAGCCGATATTGCCGAGCTTGGCCTTACCGCACCGCTGTTCGGCCATGTCGGTGATGGCAATTTCCATCTCGTGGTCGTACTCGATCGCGACGATCCAGACGAACTCGCCGCGCTCGAGACGCTCAACGATCGCCTTATCGAACGCGCGCTTGCAAACGGCGGTACCTGCACCGGCGAGCACGGTATTGGCCTGGGCAAGCGTCGTTATCTGCAGGCCGAACACGGCACCGGCGTGGACGTAATGCGCGCAATCAAGAAGGCACTGGATCCTGAGAACATCATGAATCCGGGCAAAATGCTCTGAACGGCGTCTGCATAATTCTTAGGGGCTGTTGCCGTTTCGTGCGAGCGCCGCGTTGGCGTGCTCAAATCGTCTCAGGCAAGGCGCAAGTCGCCGGTCGTGGCTGGCCACGAGCAAGACTTGCAACGCCGCATGAGGCGATTTGAGGCCCAACCCTTCGGGACAAGGGCTGTTTTGCGGCAATACAGCGTTACAGCGCGCTTGCGTAGAGTGACTACGCGGCACGCGCTGACGCCTCGTCTTGCCGCAAAACAGCCCTTGGCGCGGTCTCGTACGAAACGGCAACAGCCCCTACCCGCGGCACAGCACAGCAGCCTCCAGGACAACACCATGGCCAGAAATATTCTCATTACAGGCGGCAACAGCGGCATCGGCCGGGAGATGGCACGGGGGCTCGCTCCAGACGGCGACCGGGTGATCATTGCCTCGAGCAATCTCACCAAATCGCGCAGCGCAGCCGAGCAGATTGCGCCACCGACCGGCAGTCCGCCGATCGAGGCGATGACGCTTGATCTGGCCACCGGCGCGGCAATAGATCGCTTTGCCGACGAGCTGCTTGAGCGCATGCCAGTCATCGACGTGCTGGTTCTCAACGCCGGGCTGTACACGCACGGCGGGCGTACTCTGCCCAACGGTCTGGAGGCGATGATCGGCATCATGCATTTCGGCCATTTCCGTCTTGTACAGCGCCTGCGCAATGCCGTGGTCGCCGCGCCCGAAGGCCGTATCGTGATCACCAGCTCCTATGCCCATCGCATCGGCCGTATCAATCCGAAAAGTTTCAAGGATCCCAGCGTTCGCACGCTGTCGCTACAAGGCTATGCCCAGGCAAAGCTGGCCAATATCCTGTTCACGCGCGAGCTGGCCCGTAATCTCGCGGGCACATCGGTCACCGTGAACACCTTTCACCCCGGTTCGGTTGTCACCGGTATCTGGCACGAGCTGCCGGGCCCGCTGCAACGATTGTTCGGCTTGTTTCTGGTCGATGCAGTCACCGGCGCGGACACCGGCGTCTGGCTGGCGCGATCCCCCGAGGCGCGTCAATTCAACGGCGAGTATTTCTACAAGCGCGAACCGTCGAAACTCTCCGAATCGGCTCGGGATGACACACTCGCCGCCTGGCTGTGGAAAGACAGCGAGGCCCGCATGAGCGAGTTCTGAGCACGCGGGAAAAACGCCGCGCGTATCGCGTCTCTTGGTCGTTTGCACGTGCTGGCCACTACCGCATGCCGCACTCGGTCATGTCTCTTGCCGCGAGTGCGGTCCGCATTCCCGCGCCCGCCTTTAGCACGGCGCCTTTCGATCAGCACGGGGCCGAGACAGCGTCCAGACCGCCCTCACGCCCATGCCGCCAGACCGACCAGGCTATCGTCGTCGCGCGCTCCGATCAGCAACGATTGCCGCAATAGCATCGGCCGTGCCGGCCGACAATGTCCATCCCAGATGGCCATGGCCGGTGTTGTAGAACACGCGCGGCGACTTGCCGGGCCCGACCTTGGGCACCATGTTCGGCAGGGTCGGACGCAGCCCGGCCCAGGGCACCACGCTGCGTGTATTGACGCCCGGAAACAGCGTATGCACCCAGTCGACGAGCGGATCGATACGATCGGCACGAATATCGCGATTGAAGCCGTTGAACTCGGCCGAGCCGGCGACCCGGAACCGATCGCCCAGGCGACTGCTCACCAGCTTGGTGGCGTCGTCTACCAGACTCACCTGCGGGGCTGCCTGCTGCGAGGCGGTGTCGCGCAGATTCACGCTGATCGAATAACCCTTGACCGGATACACGTTGACCCGATCGCCGGCCTGGCGCGCCAGAGCACGGCTGGCGGTACCGGCACAGATGACCAGACCGTCGAAGCGTTGGGCGCTCGCACCTTGCGGCGTCTGTGCCTGTACCGATACATCGCCCGATCCGACGTTGATGGTCTGAACATCGTGCTCGTAGCAGATCCTCACGCCCCGACGCTCGGCGGCGGCCGCCAGGCCCTGCGTGTACTGGTGTATATCGCCGCTGGCATCGCTTTCGGTGAAGAAGCCACCGTAGTAGTCACCGGCCAGCGTCGGCTCGATAGCACGCATTTCGTCGGGGCTCACCGGACGTCGTTCCAGACCGCCCGCTGCCAGCAGCTTGGTGACTTGCTCGGCGTGCTCGAAGCCCGGCCGGTCACGATAGATATGCAGAATGCCCTTTTTCTTGAGATCGAAGTCGATATTCTCGGCTTCGGCCCAGGCAAACAGATGCTCACGCGCCTCGATTGCCATACGCGCCGTTGCCGTCGTGTTGTCGGCATAGCGCGGTATAGCTGCCATGAACTCGAAAAACCAGGACAGCTTGTGCCAGGAGGGTTTTGGGTTGATCAGCAGCGGCGCGTCGCGACGAAACATCCACTTCAGACCCTTGATAACCGTGGGCCAGTGGTTCCAGACCTCGGCGTTGGACGCCGAAAGCTGGCCACCGTTGGCGAACGAGGTTTCCATCGCCGCGTATCGGTTTCGATCGAACAGGGTCACTTCGAAACCGCGCCGGTTGAGCGCATAAGCGGTGGTGACGCCGGAGATGCCGCCGCCGATGACTGCGATCGTCTGCATGAAAAGCTCTTCGCTGTTGGCTGTTGGCTGTTGGCTGTTGGCTGTCGGGTTCAAGGGCGGTTGTCACGGAATCACCCGTGGAGTACATGGGCCTGCGCAATGTGGGTTGCAACAGGTGCCGGCCAGAGCTGTCCGGCCGGAGTCGTCGGTGAACAGCAACCTACAGCAAACCGCTTTCAGCGTTGCCCGACTATTACGCTTTTATCCGCCGACTTGTGCGCCACGCACCCTCCAGGTACGACACGCGTACGATATGGGCAATCCATTTTTTTGCTATTCAGAGATCCCTATGACCCAGCCATCAGCCGGTTTCACCGTCATCGCCGAATTTAAGGTCAAACCCGGACAGCGCGATGCCTTTGTCGAACTCGCGCATGAGGACGCACGTCGATCACTCGCCGACGAGCCTGGCTGTCATCAGTTTGACGTGCTCATTGGCGAGACCGACCCGAATCTTGTGGTTCTGCACGAATGTTATACGGATCGTGAAGCGTTCGAGACGCATATGGGCATGCCCCACTACCCCCCGTTCAAGACGGGTAGTGAGCCCCTTCTGGCGGCACCGCCGCACGTGCGGTTTTTCGTTACGGGTTAATTGTGTAACCCGAGGGTTGCGCAAGCCTGTGCAGCGGCCGGGATTGTCTTGTAACGGCTCGGCATCAAGTTGCTCTGATCGGGTGCCGATAGCATCTGCCAAGGGGAGGAAGCGGCGCGCGGCGCCGCGTTCGCAGGAGGGAATTCAACGCGTGCAATCGACAGGCGTACGCAGACAATACGGCGCCTATGACGGAACACGCGGCACGCTTAACGCGTTCTTCAAGCTGGCGTTAGCCGCCATGTGCATTCACGGCGTCCTGCTGTGCCTGTTTGCCGCCGTCGATGTGCCGGTGCTCGCATGGTTCAATGTCGCCAGCGTCGTTGTGTACGCGCTCACGGCATGGCTCGTGCGTCGCGGTCGCCCTCACACGGCGCTATTGCTGGGTACGACAGAGGTGATGATGTTCACAGCCCTGGCGAGCATCATGCTCGGCTGGAGCAGCGGCTTTCACTACTATCTATTCGCCCTGCCGCCGATGATGTTCCTCAGCGGGCTCAAGCAGCGATTCTGCGCGCTCGCTGTGATCGCGGTAAGCCTGCTTTATGTGTCGTTGAGCATTCTGCTCGACCACAGCCGGCCCGTTGCGGCTCTGCCCGAGCTATGGCTGGAACTGATGCGCTACGCCAACGTGGCCACCACGATTACTGTTATTGGCCTGCTGTCGTTTGTGTATCGTTCCAACGTCAACGGCGCAGTACGACGTCTCAAGCATATGGCAGCAACCGATCCGTTGACCGGGCTGACCAACCGTCGTGAATTTTTCCGACGCGCCGAGGCTGCCGGCCTGACGGATCACGCGACGGTAACCGGGTACGCGCTGCTGCTCTACGACATCGATAATTTCAAGCAGATCAACGACCGCTACGGACACGACGTCGGCGACCGCATATTGTACTCGGTGGGCCTCGTACTCCAGCAGACAGACGATGCCGCGGCAATCGTCACCCGCTGGGGTGGCGAGGAATTTCTCATACTGCTGCCGGGTGCAACGCTGGACGATGCCGAGTCAGTTGCGGCCATCGCCCGGCGCAGACTGGCTCGCGCTCAACTTGTCGAGAGCAATCGAAAAGTACGCGTCACGGTCACCGTCGGGCTGGCCGAACATCGGTCTGACGAGACACTCGAGCAGTGCATCATCCGGGCGGATACCGCATTACGCGCCGGCAAGCGTCAGGGCAAGAACCGCGCTACCCGCGACGCCCGGTAGCCCCGGCTCGCAGCATGGACCGTCGCTCAGCCCTGCACGAGACAGGCACTAGCCGTCGGTCTTACCGACTTTCTTGCTGTGCTTGGACTTGCCTTTGGTCTTGTTCTTGGGCTTCGTGCGCGTCTTGGGCGGCTTGCCCGGTCGACGCCCGGCAGGCGGCGGCGGAAACGCGCCGTCGAGGCGGGTGATGGCCAGTTGGCGGTTGGCCACCCAGACCGTCTTGAGATGAGCGAAGATCTCTTCCGGCATGCCGCTGGGCAGATCGACCAGGCTGTGATCGTCGCGTATATCGATACGGCCGATCTCCTTGCTGTCTACCCCGGCCTCATTGGCAATCGCGCCGACGATATTACGCGGCTCCACCCCGTGTTCGTGACCGACTTCGATACGGAAGGTCTCGAGGTCGGAGTCTGAGATCCGCGGCTTGCGTGGCGCTTTCGGTGCGCCGCGATCATCCATGCTGCGTATTTCAGCCGGCCCGCTTTCGCTGCGCTCGGCCACAGGGCCCGGCACGGCGGCGTCGGCGCCCTGTGCCAACGCCGAGAGTGCGGCTGCCAGATCGATCAGCGCCACGTCGTGGGCTTCGACGTATTCGCTCATCAACGTACGATGCGCATCCAGACCACCGGATTCGAGTGTCTCGTCGATACGCTGGGTGAAACGCGCCATGCGCTGGGCGTTTACTTCGGCCTTGCTGGGCAGATCCATCGGCTCGATGGGTTGCCGGGTCGCATGCTCGATCGCCTTGAACAGACGCTTTTCGCGCATGGTCACGAACAGAATCGCATCGCCCGCGCGCCCGGCGCGCCCGGTCCGGCCGATACGGTGCACATAGGATTCCGTATCGTGCGGAATATCAAAATTGATGACGTGGCTGATGCGCTCCACGTCCAATCCGCGCGCGGCCACATCGGTGGCAACGATGATATCGAGCTGGCCACTCTTGAGGCGTGCCACCGTGCGCTCACGCTGCTGCTGCGGGATATCGCCGTTGAGCGCCGCACAGGCATAGCCGCGCGCGCTGAGCCGCTCGGCCAGCTCGTCCGTGGCTTTCTTGGTGCGCGCAAACACGAGCATGGCATCGAACGGCTCGGCCTCGAGCAGGCGCGTCAGGGCATCGAGCTTGCTCATGCCGCCGCCGACGATCCAGTAGCGCTGACGGATGTTGATCGCCGTCGACGTCTTGTTCTTGATCGTGACTTCCTGCGCGTCGCGCAGATGGGTCTTGGCTATTCGCCGAATGGCTGTGGGCATCGTGGCCGAGAACAGTGCGACCTGACGTTCGGGCGGCGTGTTCTGGAAAATCCACTCCACGTCTTCGATGAAGCCCATACGCAGCATCTCATCGGCTTCGTCGAGCACCATCCAGTCGAGTGAATCCAGCTTGAGCGTGCCGCGCTTGAGATGATCCATCACCCGGCCCGGGGTGCCGACCACGACATCCACGCCGCGCTTGAGTGCGGCCAACTGCGGGCCGTAGCCCTGGCCACCGTAAATGGGCAGCACATGAAAACCGGGCAGATAGGCCGCATAGCGCTGAAACGCCTCGGCGACCTGGATTGCGAGCTCACGCGTCGGCGCGAGTACCAGCGCTTTCGGCGCCCGGCTCGCGCCCGGCTGCAGTCGCGACAGAATCGGCAGCGCAAACGCCGCGGTCTTGCCGGTACCGGTCTGGGCCTGACCCAGCACGTCCTGGCCGGCCAGAAGCGGCCCGATCGTAGCCGCCTGGATAGGCGACGGCGACTCGTAGCCCACCGCGTCCAGTGCTTTCATGACGGCATCCGACAGTCCAAGTTCCCGGAACGGGACGGACGTGGATTCGAGTTCGGAGGGCGAAGACATGAGCAGCCTGCAAGGTCGAGGCACGCGGTTGTGCCCGGAAACGACCGCGAGAAACGCGGGGCAGCATTCTACCCCTTTCTTGGCCTGCGCGTCGGTGTTTAAATCAACATGGGCGCCCGAGCCAGCGCATCAGGGCCTGCAGCCGAATCATAATGCGTACGTGACAACGGTCGTCCGCTATCATATTCGAGCTGCCAGCTAGGCGGCTATGAGTACAGCGTGGTGAGCTCGCACAGGCCATCAGCAACGCTGAACTTCGGATACCGATCTAGTTCAACAGCCGTTGCACCCCGTCAACTGCTCGACGTTACGTCACGAAACGATACGAGCGCAGGTCGTGGTTCATCCCTGCCGGTATCTGTTGCGTGGTCGCAACTTTCAGGCGCTGATAAGGCAACAGGCCCTAATGGTCGGGGAGAATGCTTGCCGGGTTGATCGGCTTGCCATCACGGCGAACCTCGAAATGCAGCATCGGGGTGCTCTGCGGCCCCAGCCCCATGTCCGCGATATGCGTGCCCATGGCAACGTCCTGGCCCTGTTCGACCAGCGTCCGCTGGGTGAAGCCGTAGGCGGAAAGATAATGTTCGTCGTGCTGGATGATCACCAGCTTGCCATAGCCCTTCAGACCCGTACCGTTATAGACGACACGGCCGCTGGACGCGGCGTAGATCGGCGAGCCTGCGCGTCCGCCGATATCCAGCCCCTGACGCGTGCGGCCCGCCGCATAGGCGCGCAGCACGGATCCACTGGCTGGCCACTGCCAGCCGTCCTTGCTCGGCCCGCCCGTGCGTGTCGGCGGCACTGGCGCGTTGCGGCTGGTCTCGGTGATCTGTGACTCCTCGGCCAGCTCGGCCGCGTCGTCGCGGGATGCAACCACCGGCGGCGCGACCGGCGGCTCGCTCTGCGGCGGTCGCGTCGCGCCGGTGGACGTCGGTGTGCGGCTCGAGCCGCCACGCTCGATGATCCGGGTCAATTGGGGGGTCGAGGCCTGGATCGCGGCGTCCTGTTCGGCTCGACTGTCCTGCGGCGCCCTGACCACTCGCGGTGTCGCCACTGGCGCGCGACTGTTCGGGTTACCGGCACGCCCGTAATCCAGTGCCGGATACGGTTCGAGCGTCAGACGCTGGCCCACGTCGATCAGGTACGGCCGGGGAATCTGGTTCCAGCGGGCGAGTTCGCGCCAGTCCAGACCATACTTCTGCGCAATGAGCGACAGCGTATCGCCGCGCTTGACGGTATAGCTGTCCGGCGCGAACGTGCGGTTGACAGCGCAACCGCCGAGCAGGATCAGCAGGAAAACCGCGCTGGCGATTCGCTTCATATCAACTGGTATCCGATAACGGCGAAAATGACGAGTGCGACGATGGCCCATCCGATTCGGTCGATGTATTTGAGCAGTCGCTGCTCGAAAACCGGGCCCAGCCAGCGTACCAGCCCCGCCACCAGAAAAAAGCGGGCGCCGCGGCCCACCGCCGATGCCAGAACGAACGGCAGAAACGGCATGGCCACCGCGCCTGCGGCAATGGTGAACACCTTGTAGGGGATCGGCGAAAAACCCGCCAGCAGCACGGCCCAGAAGCCGTAGTGGGCAAACCAGTCGCGTGCCGTTTCATAGCTGTGGTAATAGCCCAGATCACGCAGCCAGGGCAGCAACGTGTCCAGAAAGGTCGCACCGATCAGATAGCCGAGAATACCGCCAAGCACCGATCCCACGGTCGCAATCGCCGCGAAACGCCAGGCGCGGCGTCTATCGGCCAGCGTCATGGGCGCAAGCATCACATCCGGCGGTATCGGAAAGAACGACGACTCGGCGAAGGCAAGCAGGCCCAGCACCCAGGGCGCTCTAGGATGGCCGGCAGCGCGCACGACCGCTGCATAAAGCTGGCGAAACATCAGTTCGTGGTGTCCGTGCGCTGTTCGATCAGGGGCACGAAGCTCACTGCGTCCAGTGTCTCCTGGAAGAACTGCGTGCCCTCGCGCCGCACCACCAGCAGCCGTTGCTCACCGCTCGCGCCGACCGGCACGATCATGCGCGCGCCGTCAGCCATCTGTTCGTAAAGACTCGTCGGCAGGCGCTCGGCCCCGGCGGTGACCAGAATCGCGGCAAACGGGCCGTAGTCCGGCAGCCCGAGCACGCCGTCGCGCGCCAGCCGCGCACGCACGTTGCGATAGCCAAGCCCGGACAGACGCCGCCGCACTAGCTCGAACAAGGGCTCGATACGCTCGACGGTGTAGACGCTATCCACGAGTTCGGCCAGTACGGCGGCCTGGTAACCGCTGCCGGTACCGATCTCGAGTACGTTATCGGGCACGCCCTCGGCGATCAGAAGCTGTGTCATCTGGGCCACGATAAAAGGCTGCGATATGGTCTGGCCGTAGCCGATCGGCAGTGCGGTATCGTCGTAGGCGCGGCTGGTCATGGCCTCGTCGACAAACTGGTGGCGCTCTACCCGGCTCATCGCGGCAAGCACCGACTCATCGGCGATGCCCAACCCACGCAGGCGTTCGATTAGGCGCGTGCGACTACGCGCGGACGCCATGCCACGGCCACGGACATGCGGGTGCTTCTCGTGAGAATTCAAAATCGCCGTACCCAATCTGCCACGGTGTCGATGGCGCTGTGGCGGGTCAGATCAATCTGAATCGGCGTGATCGAGACCTGTCCCTGGGCCACGGCGTGAAAGTCGGTGCCCGGCCCGGCATCGGCTTCACCGCCCGCACGCCCGATCCAGTAGATCGGCCGCCCGCGCGGGTCGCTGTCCTCGATCAAGCGCTCCGCGCGATGCCGATGCCCCAGTCGCGTGGCCACAAACCCGTCCAGTTGCTCGAACGGACGATCCGGCACATTGACGTTGAGGATGGTGTCGGTGGGCAGCGGATGCGAAATCAGCAGTTGCACCACGGACACGGCGACCCGTGCGGCGGTGTCGTAATGCTGGGGATTCTCCCCCAACAGGGAGATGGCAACGGCAGGCAGTCCGAGCGAGCGGCCCTCGGTTGCCGCGGCCACGGTGCCCGAGTAGAGCACGTCGTCCCCGAGATTCGCGCCCTGATTGATCCCGGACACCACCATGTCGGCATCGCGATCGAACAGACCGGTCGTGGCGAGATGCACACAGTCCGTCGGCGTGCCGTCGACCGAGTAGAGATCATCCTCGACCTGGCGGACCCGTAACGGGCGTTCCAGCGTGAGCGAGTTGCTCGCGCCGCTTCGATTACGATCGGGGGCGACTGTCACCAGTTCGTCACAGATCTTGACGAGTGCGGCACGCAGCGCGGTCAGGCCGGGCGCGTGACAACCGTCATCGTTACTCAGCAATAATCGCATGCGCAGATATCGTGTCGTGTCGTACCGCTGACGCGTTATCCATGGGACCTCGCGTGCGGCTGCGTTGTCGGGAATCGTGGCGCCGCGCTCCCCATGTGCAACGACGCTGCAAGACCGCTAGCATAGCCCAAGTCGACCGCTTTTTGCTGACGGAGTGGCCGTTGTGACCGATCCTCTGAAATCGCTAGCCGAATTGCTGGCAGACCGAAACGCGCTTGACGATGCGCCCGTAAGCGACGACGAACGCTCGCTGTTCCGGGATGCCGTCGGCCCGGTTCAGGGCGTGCGTACTGCACCGCGTCGACGCCCATGGCGACGCCAGCCCTCGGCGCGCCCGGCCATGCGCGAGGCCGACGAGCAGGCGGTGATCGGCGAACTGCTGGATCTGCCGCCGCCCGACATCGAAACCGATGACGATCTGTTTCATCGTCGCGAGGGCGTCCAATGGTCGGTCATGCGCAAACTGCGACGCGGCCAGTATCGCTGTCAGGCAGAGTTGGATCTGCACGGCATGGTGGTGGACGTAGCGCGGCACTGCCTGGCCGTATTCCTGCGTGACGCGCTGGATCGCGACTATCGCTGCGTGCGCATCATCCACGGCAAGGGCCTGCGCTCGGGCAATCGCGGGCCCATTCTCAAGATCAAGGTGGCCGGCTGGCTGCGCCAGCGTGACGAGGTGCTCGCCTATTGCTCGGCTCGCCAGACCGAAGGCGGCACCGGTGCGGTTTACGTGCTGCTACGCCGCGTTTGAGCGCACGCCGATCAGTCCGTAGCGGCGGCGTCTGGCCCTTCGGACGTTGTTACGAACTCACGTAACACGCTGGTGGCAAAGGCGCCCGGCGGCAGCCAGAACGACAGTGTCAGTACGTTTCCAGGCTGGTGCGTCCAGGCAAGATCCGTTATTGGCAGACGCAGTGCACGACGCGCTGCGTCGAGCCCGCAGTCGGTGAGCCCGGTCACCAGATCCGGATAGTCTTCGAACACGCGGCTTTCAACGGCCTGCGCGCTGCCCTCGACAATCTGCTCGCGGTCGCGACCGGCCATCGGGCCACTGGGATGGATATCAAAAGCGGCCAGGCGCGCATCCAGCGCGGTGCGCGACTGATCTGTGCTCGCCAGCGAAAACAGGCTGTGGCTGCCATCCAGCATGACTGCTTCGCCGTCGAGCAGCGTATTCCAGCTGCCGTCGCGCACGCGCGCATCAGCCACCGCGTTGAACAGCAGCGAACGCGCGGCCGAAATAGCGAAGCCACGGCGGTTGCGGGACAGCCGGCGACCGGCAAACAGCGCGCGCGACAACGCCAGATTACGCCCGCCATGGCCAAATCGCTGGGGCCCGAAGTAATTGGGCACGCCGTCACGGCGGACGCGCTCCAGATCAGCGTTCAGAGCGTCTATATCCGCGTCGACGTCGCGCAGCGTCAGCGCGAAGAAATTGCCGCGATGGGCTCCGCGCTTGAGCTTTCGCTCGTGGCGCGTGGCCTCCAGCACGACCAGCCCGTCGATCGCGTCGAACGCCGGCAGATCATTCACGATCGGCCAGGCCAGCGAGATCCACTGCCGGGTCACCGCATGGCGATCCTTGAGCCCGGCAAAACCGATCTGGCGCGGATGCACACCTGTTGCGCGCGACAGCGCCTGGATCGCATCCTGGGTGGTCAGGCCTGTCTTCTCGATGCGCAGCCAGAGGTGTTCGCCGCTGCCGCTCAGCTCGATCGGGCAGTCTTCGTCGACACGAAAATCCGCCGGGCTGACGCGCAGGCGCGCGGTCGCCTCCGGTGGCCTGTTGCGCGCATAGGCCAACGCTGCGACGTTGACGACGTCGCCGTCAATAAGCGCGGTCGAGGAAATTAGCGTGCAGCCTGCTGTGGCGCGTTATGTTCGCTTGCAGGCACGACCGTCAGGAAAAACGCCTCGTCGCGCTTGATCATGCCCATATCCGAGCGTGCCCGGCCTTCTGTTGCGCTTTCGCCGGCCTTGAGATCGTCGACTTCTGCCTGCAGGGCGTCGTTACGAGCCAGGTGCCGCGCGTTGGCCTGGCGCAACTCCTGCTTCATCTGGGTCAGACGATGCACCTCCGACCAGCCGCCGTCGGCGACCCATAGCCGGTACTGCAGACCGGCCAGGACAGCAACAAGCGCGATGAGAGCGACGCGGTAATACATATTCCGATTGTAGCGCGACTGCGACGTCTGTCCAGCTTCGCGCGCACGACCGGAAATACGCGCCACCCTCCGATTAAGATCAGCAGCCAGCGCCATGGTGGCTAGAGCCCGACCTTGAACGCCGACTTGCCCGGATAGACCGCGCGGGTACCCAGTTCGGCCTCGATCATCAGCAGGCGGTTGTACTTGGCGATACGATCCGAGCGCGACAGGGATCCCGTCTTGATCTGGGTCGCGGCGGTGGCCACAGCCAGATCTGCGATCGTGGAATCTTCGGTTTCGCCCGAACGGTGCGAAATCACCGCGGTATAGTCCGCGCGTGTCGCCACGTCGATAGCCCGCAGTGTTTCGGTAAGGGTGCCAATCTGATTGGGCTTGATCAGGATCGAGTTGGCAATGCCTTCCTCGATGCCCTTCTTCAGAATTCGGGTGTTGGTGACGAACAGGTCGTCTCCCACCAACTGGACCCGATCACCCAGGCGCTCGGTCAGCAGTGCCCAGCCGTCCCAGTCGTCTTCGGCCATGCCGTCTTCGATAGTCAGAATCGGATACTTGTCGACCAGACCCGCCAGATAGTCGACAAAACCGGCGGCATCGTACTGGACATTCTCGGACGCCAGATTGTAGACGCCGTCCTCGTGGAACTCGGTGCTGGCCGCGTCCAGCCCGAGCCATACATCCTCGCCGGGGCGATAGCCGGCGCGCTCGATCGCCTCGACCAGCGTATCGAGTGCAGCCGCATTCGACGGCAGGTTGGGCGCAAAACCACCCTCGTCGCCCACGGCCGTGGCAAGGCCTCGCTCACCGAGCAGCTTCTTGAGATGCTGGAATATCTCGGCGCCGCAGCGAATAGCCTCCGAGAAGCTGGCGGCACCCGCCGGCACAATCATGAATTCCTGAATATCGACGTTATTGTCGGCGTGCGCGCCGCCGTTGATGACGTTCATCATCGGCACCGGCAGATTGGTCGCGTCATCGTGGCCGAGGAAATCATACAATCCCTGGCCGGCGTCGAACGCGGCCGCCCGTGCTACCGCAAGCGAGACACCGAGCAGCGCGTTTGCGCCCAGGCGTGCCTTGTTTTCGGTACCGTCGAGCTCGATCAGCGTCTTGTCCAGCCCGGCCTGGTCGTCAGCCTCGAAGCCCTTGAGCTTCTTGGCGATCTCACCGTTGACGTTGGCCACCGCACGGGTCACGCCCTTACCGAGAAACCGATCGGCGTCGCCGTCGCGAAGTTCCACCGCCTCGAGGCTGCCGGTCGACGCGCCTGATGGCACCATCGCCACGCCGGTGGAGCCGGTCTCTAGCGTTACTTTGACGGCCACCGTCGGGTTTCCACGCGAGTCGATGACTTGATAACCACGGATTTTATCGATCTTGGACATAGCTTGTTTTTGTTTCGGTGGCTGTTTGAATGGAGGACGAATCTACGACCCAGCGGCGAGCCTGTGCTCACTGTAGCCGCGGCGTTTGACCACGCCGTCGAGTTCGACGAGTGTCTCGAGCAGTTCACGCATCTGCGCCAACGGCCATGAATTGGGACCATCACAGAGTGCATTGTCCGGGTCGGGATGGGTTTCCATGAACAGACCGGATACGCCAACGGCAACGGCGGCGCGGGCCAGCACCGGAATCTGCTCGCGCGCGCCGCCGGAGCGCGTGCCCTGGCCACCCGGCAGCTGCACCGAATGAGTCGCATCAAACACGACAGGACAATCGGTCTCGCGCATGATCGCAAGGCTGCGCATATCGGCAACCAGATTATTGTAGCCAAAGGCATAGCCACGCTCACAGACCATCAGATCCGTGCCGCCGGCTGCGCGCGCCTTGGCGATTACGCCCTGCATCTCCGCAGGTGCGAGAAACTGGCCTTTCTTGATATTCACGGGCGTGCCGCTGGCCGCTACCGCCTGAATGAAATCGGTCTGGCGACAGAGGAAGGCCGGCGTCTGTAACAGATCCACCACCGCTGAGACCGGTGCGATCTGCGACTCGACGTGTACGTCGGTAGTCACCGGCACGCCGATCTCGCGTTTGACCCTGGCCAGAATATCCAGCCCGTCTTCCATGCCGGGACCGCGGTAGCTCTCGCCTGAACTGCGATTGGCCTTGTCGAACGACCCCTTGAAGATATAACCGATGCCCAGCTCGCGCGTCAGCTCGGCCATGTGGCCGGCGACGTCAACAGCCAGCTGCGGCGTCTCCAGGCTGTCCGGACCGGCGATCAGAAATAGCGGCTTATCCAGCCCGACTTCGAAATCGCAGAGCTTCATGACGTGGCACGCACACGGGCCGCGGCAATGAAGCCGATGAACAACGGATGCCCCGCGCGGGGCGTCGATGTGAACTCCGGATGGAACTGGCAGCCCAGAAACCATGGATGATCGGGCAGTTCCACGATTTCAACGAGGTCGTCGTCGGCTGAAAACCCGGAGAAGACCAGGCCCTTGGCGCCAAGGATTTCCAGATAGCGGTTGTTGAACTCGTAGCGGTGACGGTGGCGCTCGAAGACCTCTTCGGTACCGTAGCAGCGCGCAGCCAGCGTATCGCCGACCAGACGACAGCGCTGTTCGCCCAGGCGCATGGTACCGCCGATGTCGGCCGTGGCATCGCGTTTCTGAACGGTGCCCGTGGCGTCGAGCCATTCGGTGACAAGCGCAATTACGGGGTGTTCCGGCTCGGCCACGAACTCGGTGCTGTGGGCGCCGGCCAGACCGGCGATATCGCGCGCGAACTCGATACAGGCCACCTGCATCCCCAGGCAGATGCCGAAATACGGAATCTGGTGCGCACGCGCGTAGCCGGCGGCCGCGATCTTGCCCTCGATACCGCGCTCGCCGAAGCCGCCGGGCACGAGAATCGCGTCCATGCCGGCCAGACAGGCGCCGCCGTCCTGTTCGACGGTTTCTGAGTCCACATAGTTGATATTCACGCGGGTCGCCGTATGCAGACCGGCGTGCGACAGCGCTTCGTTGACGGATTTATAGGCATCGGCCAGATCGACATACTTGCCGACCATTGCCACCTGCACCGTCGCGTCCTGTGTCTTGCGTGCCTCGACAAGCCCGGCCCAGGTGGACAGATCCGCTTCCGGCGCGGTGATGTTGAAGTGCTCGGTCACGAGCGTGTCCAGCTGCTGCTTTTGCAGCAGGCCGGGCATCTTGTAGATATCGTCGACATCGATACAGGCAATGACCGCACGCTCGGATACGTTGGTAAACAGCGCGATCTTGCGACGCTCGTTTTCCGGCAGCGGCCGGTCCACACGACACAGCAGGATATCCGGCTGAATGCCGATCGAGCGCAGTTCCTTGGCCGAATGCTGGGTCGGCTTGGTCTTCATCTCGCCACTGGATGCGATATAGGGCACCAGCGTCAGATGCATGAACAGCACGCGGTGATGGCCCAGCTCGACCGCGAACTGACGGATCGCCTCCAGGAACGGCAGCGACTCGATATCACCGACCGTGCCGCCGATCTCCACCAGACAGATATCCGCGCCTTCGCCGCCTTCCAGGATGCAGCGCTTGATCTCGTCGGTGATATGCGGAATCACCTGCACGGTACCGCCGAGGTAGTCGCCGCGGCGCTCCTTGTTGATGACGTTGTTGTAGATCTGGCCCGTCGTGAAGTTCGACAGCCGCGATGTACGCGTCTTCAAGAATCGCTCGTAGTGGCCCAGATCCAGGTCAGTTTCGGCGCCGTCGCGGGTGACATAGACCTCGCCGTGCTGAAACGGGCTCATCGTGCCCGCATCAACGTTCAGATACGGATCGAGCTTGATCACCGAGACACTCTGGCCACGGGCTTCGAGCAGTGCGCCGAGCGAGGCCGCAGCAATGCCCTTGCCGAGCGAGGACACCACCCCACCGGTCACGAAAATATAACGGGTACCTGCCGCGTCTCCTGCCATCGCGATCTTGAAAACTCATGCCGGGGAAATACAAGCGCGCATGCTAGCCGAAAGGTGGGTCCCCGACAACGCGAAATGGCATACCCACAATGGCATGACGCCAGCGAATTGCGCCGACAGGCGCACCCACGAGTGCGTCGATATCCGGATGGCGCCAGAAGCCGCCCGCCGCGACCAATGTTTCACCGCAGTAAACCAGCGGCATGCGTTCACGCAGCCAGGGCGCGACGTCGGCGGCGCGCAGCGCTTCGCTCAGCAGGCGACGACCGCCCGCGACAACGATGCGCTCACCGCCGAGTCTGAGCGTCACGCGCAGTGCGGGCACGGTATCGCCGGGCGGCGCCATGCACAGTCGCCCGAGATCCTCCGGCAGGATCAGCTCGGTGGCGGGCTTCCAGCTCAAGGCAAGCGTTGCAGGTACGGGCCGCAACGCGGGCATGCAGTACAGCCGGTCGCCGTGGCGCCGCACGTCGGTCGCGCCGAAATGCACGCAGGGGCTGGCTCGCATCCCGGCTACGGTCAGCCTGCGGATCTGTTCGAGATGGCGATGATCCGGTCGGTCGCGCCGGTGATCATCCAGCCAGGCACGGATCGCGGCTCGCTGACGGCGGTCGTCGAGCGTCTTCAGAGCCGCACATGAGAGCGCGTCTGCGCTCGTGATGCCTTCGAGATCGGCCCGCGCAAGCGTTGCCGACAGCTCGGCTGCCTCGCCTGCGTTGCCCGCACTGCGCGACAGCGTGCGCGCGAACGCCGGCCAGCGCTCGGCGAGCACGGGCAGCACATGGCGGCGCAGATAGTTGCGATCAAAAGCGGTCTGATCATTGCTTGGGTCTTCTACCCAGCGCAGCCCGTAGTGTTCGGCGTAATGCACGATCTGGTCGTAACTGACGCCAAGCCAGGGGCGCCAGTGATGGCCGTGGCCGAGACGCCGAAGCGTCGGCATGGCCGCCAGCCCGTCCACGCCGGCCCCACGCAGGGCCTGTAGAAGAAAGGTCTCGGCCTGGTCGTGGGCATGATGGGCGCTGAGCAGCACCTCGCCTTCGTCCAGTACCGACGCAAGTGCGGCGTAGCGTGCATCACGGGCCGCGGCTTCTTCGCCCTGGCCGCGGTCGACGACCCGAACATCGATCCTTTCGAACGCCGTATTCCATTCGCGACAGATCAGGCCGCAATGCTCAGCCCAGCGCTCTGACTCGGGTTGGAGATGATGACAGACATGAATCGCGCGGATCGGTGTGGTCACGTCAGCGTGATGGGTCAGTGCATGCAGCAGCGCGGTCGAGTCGCGGCCGCCGCTGAATGCCAGCACATACCCGGTAGCAGTCATCGGCGGCGCCGACAGCGTATCGAGCATCAGGGACTGTTGTCGTTTCATACGGGCGCCGCGCCGGCGCCTGAAATCACACCAGCAAAAGCGCGCGCCGCCGGTCGCGGCGGGCAACGATTCCAGCGCTCAACGCCGCCTGGCGCTATTTCAGGAACAACTCTTCGGGACAACGGCGCGGGCCCGGATGAAACGCCACTAGCCTACGGTCTTGAAATCGCCGAAGTTCATCCAGCGCTTGTAGCGTGCTTCCAGCAGTTCATCGGTGCTCATATGCTTGAGCCGCGCCATGTTGGTCAGCAGCCGGTCGCGCATGCTCTCCATGAGCTTGGCCGGGTGTCGATGGGCACCTCCCAGCGGCTCTTCGAGCACTTCGTCGACCAGCTTGAGCTGCTTGAGATCGGCAGCGCCGACCTTCATTGCCTCGGCGGCGTCCGCGGCGCGCTCGGCGCTCTTCCAGAGAATGGTGGCGCAGCCTTCAGGCGAGATCACCGAATAGATGCTGTACTGAAGCATCATCAGGTGATCACCCACGCCGACCGCGAGCGCCCCGCCCGATCCGCCTTCGCCGATTACCGTACACAGCACCGGCACCCGCAGCCGTGCCATCTCGAACAGATTGCGCGCGATGGCTTCGGACTGGTTGCGCTCTTCGGCGCCGATACCGGGATAGGCACCGGGCGTATCGATGAAAGTCAGCACCGGCATCCGGAAACGCTCGGCCATCTTCATCAGGCGTAGCGCCTTGCGATAGCCCTCGGGTTTGGGCATGCCGAAGTTGCGGTGAATCTTTTCCTTGGTATCACGGCCCTTCTGATGGCCGATCACCATGACCGACTGGCCGCCGAGACGCGCCGTGCCGCCGATCAGAGCCGGATCATCGCCGTAGGTGCGGTCGCCGTGGAGCTCCACGAAATCGGTGAAGATGCCGTCGATATAATCCTGGGTGTAAGGGCGCAGCGGATGGCGTGCCATCTGTGCCACCTGCCAGGTCGACAGCTTGGCAAAGATCTGCTCGGTCAGAGTGCGCTTCTTGGCCTCCAGCCGCTCGATCTCCTCGTTGAGATCGACCTCGCTGCCGTCAGCCACATGCCGCAGCTCCTCGATCTTCTGCTCGAGTTCCGAGATGGGCTGTTCGAGATCGAGATAGTCGAGATTCTTTTGCGCCATGGGTTGCAGTTCTTTCGCCGGGTTGCGAGTTACGGGTAGCACGTCATTGCAGATTAGCCTGAGCGCGACGATAACGTACTTGCACCCGGTCCGCACCTACGAGATGACGCAGATCGGCCAGCAGCCCATCACAGACGCGCACTCTCGTCTCGCCAAGGGTGAGTACGGCGCGTGCCTGATCGTTGGCATAGCGCACCACCACGTCACAGCCGGCCTCTTCGGCGCGATAGCGATCCATGCAGCCCGCGAGTGCATCGACGTCCACGCCCCAGGACGCTTGCAGCTGCAATAAAATGCGACTGGCGAAGCGTGCGCGCGCGCCGTCGATATCCATCACGGTTTCCGCACTCAAGCGAAACCCGTCGGAGAAGTCGTCGTACTGCAGCTTGCCCTCGACGATCACGAGCTTGTCGGTACCCAGCAGATGCTGGTATTCGGCGGCCTTTTCCTCGAACAGCGGACATTCGACGCGGCCACTGCCATCGTCGAGCGTGAGGATGACGCGCTTGCCTTTCTTGGGCCTGCGCATTTCCACGACCAGACCGGCCAGAACCGCGGATTTCTTCGCTCCGCGCCTGCCGCGAGCGCCTTCTTCGGGCCGCGGCATGGCGGCAACCTGGTCGGCGATCTTGCCGCCGGTCATGAGCGCCAGCTCGTCCTCCCAGGCCTTGATCGGGTGCCCGGTCAGATACAGGCCGAGGGTGTCGCGCTCGGCGCGCAGACGCTCGTCCTCGGGCCATTCCGGGCGCTCTTCCAGCGGTGGGCCGGCGCTATCGGCGCTTTCGGCCAGCCCGAACATGTCGTTCTGACCGGCACTGGCGGCACTGCGGTCCTGATCGGCGGCAGCAAGCGCGCGCGTCAGGCCGTTGGCCAGGCTCGCACGGTTGGGCCCGAGCGCGTCGAGTGCGCCGGCTTTTACCAACGCTTCCAGGGCGCGCCGATTGGCTTTCGAGGTATCGATACGCCGGCAGAAGTCATAGAGATTGAGAAACTCGCCGTGCGCGCGTCGTTCGTCGATGATCGACTCAATCGCACCGCGGCCCACGCCCTTGATGGCACCCAGGCCGTAGCGAATGGTGCTGTCGTCGACCACCGAGAAATCGTATTCGGAGGCGTTCACGTCGGGCGTGGCCACCTCGATCTCCATGCGGTGGCACTCGTCGATCATGATCACCACCTTGTCGGTGTGATCCATATCCGCCGAAAGCACCGCCGACATGAAATCGGCCGGATAATGCGTCTTGAGCCACGCGGTCTGGTAGGTGAGCAGCGCGTAGGCGGCCGAATGCGACTTGTTGAAGCCGTAGCCGGCGAATTTCTCGACCAGATCGAAGATATAGGCGGCCGTTTCCTCGGCCACGCCGTTTGCTACAGCGCCTTCGATGAAGCCGCCGCGTTGCTTGGCCATCTCCTCGACTTTCTTCTTGCCCATGGCACGGCGCAACAGATCGGCGCTGCCCAGCGAATAGCCGGCCAGCACCTGTGCGATCTGCATCACCTGCTCCTGGTACAGGATGACGCCATACGTCGGCTCGAGCACTTCGGCCAGCGAGTCGTGCGGATACACGACGTTGGTGCGCCCATGCTTGCGATCGATGAAATCCTCGACCATGCCGGATTCCAGCGGGCCCGGACGATAGAGCGCAACCAGGGCCACGATATCCTCGAATGCGTCGGGTTTGAGCCGCTTGATCAGGCGCCGCATGCCCGAGGACTCGACCTGAAACACGGCGGTGGTGTCGCCGGCCTTGAGCAGATCGAAGGCGCGCTTGTCCTGCATATCGATCGCGCGCACATCGATCGGCTTCTTGCCCTGCTTGTCCAGGCGCTGATTGGCCACACGCACGGCGCGATCGATAATCGTGAGCGTGCGCAGACCCAGGAAATCGAACTTGACCAGGCCAACGGCCTCGACGTCGTCCTTGTCGAACTGGGTCACCCGGTTGTTACCGCCGGCCTCGCAGTAGAGCGGCGTGAAGTCGTTAAGGTCCGAAGGCGCGATCACCACGCCACCGGCGTGCTTGCCGGGGTTACGCGACAGCCCTTCCAGCGCCATGGCCAGATCGAGCAGATAGCCGACCTCTTCGTCCTCCTTGGACTGGCGCAGCTCTTCGGATTCCTCGAGCGCACGCGCGAGCGTCATATCGGGCGCGAACGGCACCTGCTTGGCAATCCGGTCGACCATGCCGTAGGGATGACCGAGCACGCGGCCCACGTCGCGCACCACCGCGCGCGCAGCCATGGTGCCATAGGTGATGATCTGGCTGACCTTGTTCGCGCCGTACGCATTGGCCACGTATTCGATTACCCGGTCACGGCCTTCCATACAGAAGTCGACGTCGAAATCCGGCATGGATACGCGTTCAGGGTTCAGGAAGCGCTCGAACAACAAGTCATATTCGAGCGGGTCGAGATCCGTGATGCCGAGCGCATAGGCCACCAGAGAACCGGCGCCCGAACCACGTCCCGGCCCTACCGGGATACCGTTTTCACGCGCCCAGCGGATGAAATCCGCCACGATCAGGAAGTAGCCGGGAAAACCCATTGTCTTGATAACGCCGAGTTCATGGCTCAGCCGATGATCGTATTCTTCCTGACGCGCAGCGCGCTTGTCGGCGTCCGGATACAGCTCGAGCATGCGCGCGACGAGCCCACGCTCGGATTCGGCCTTGAGAAAGCTGTCGGTGTCGTGGCCTTCGGGCACCGGGAAATCCGGGAGCACGTTCTCGCCGAGGGTCAGTTCGAGATTGCAGCGACGCGCGATCTCCACGCTGTTCTCGATCGCCTCGGGCAGATCGGCGAACAGTTCGGCCATCTCCTCCGGGGTTTTCAGATACTGGGCCGGGGTATAGATCTTGGGACGGCGCGGATCGGCCAGCGTGTAGCCGCCGTGGATGGCCACACGCGCCTCGTGGGCATCGAAATCGTCGGCCTTGGGAAAACGTACGTCGTTGGTCGCAACGACGGGAATATCGTGGCGCAGCGCGAGTGCCACCGTCTCTGCCAGCCAGGCGCCTTCGCCGACGCGCTCGCAGCGGGTCAGCTCCAGATAGTAACGATCACCGAACACGTCCTGCCAGTGGCGTGCTGCCGCGTCGGCCAGCTCCGGTTTGCCCGCCAGCAGTGCGGCGCCGGTATCGCCGGCCATGCCGCTCGACAGCGCAATCAGCCCGTCGCTCTTCTCGGCGATCCATTCGCGCTGGCACAGCACCTGGCCCTTGTCCTGACCGTTGAGATAGGCGCGGGTTAGCAGCTCGCAGAGATTGCGATACCCCTCGCGATGCTGGGCCAGCAGTGTCAGCCGCGACGGCGCGTTCTGGGCGCCCTCGTCGATGAGCACGTCCACGCCCACAAGCGGCTTGATGCCGTTGGCGAGTGCGGCCTTGTAGAACTTGACCATGCCGAACAGGTTGACGGTATCGGTGACCGCCACCGCCGGCATGCCGGCCTCTCGCGTCTGCGCCAGCAGCGGTTTGATCCGCACGATGCCGTCGGAAAGCGAGTATTCGGTATGAACGCGAAGATGAACAAAGGATGCAGACATGCGTTGACTCTAACCGTAATCCTGTGTGTGTTGCGTGCGCGAAAGCAGCCGGGCCACCGGCGCAAAACTGCGGCGATGGATAGGCGTCGCGCCCCGTTGTTCGAGGGCCCTGCGATGCATCGCCGTACCGTAGCCCTTGTGCTGGGCCAGGCCATAGCCGGGGTATTGTGCGTCGAATTCGACCATCATCGCATCGCGTGCCACCTTGGCCACGACGGATGCTGCGCTGATCGCGGGGATCATGCCATCGCCGCCAACCACCGTGCGCACCATCATCGGCACCCGCGGATGCTGGTTGCCGTCGACCCATGCCGTGCTCGGTGCAACGCCCAGCCCGGCCACGGCCCGGCGCATCGCCAGCAGGCTCGCCTGAAGAATATTGAGCGTATCGATTTCCTCGACCGAGGCCTCGCCCAGCGCCCAGGCAATGGCTCGCGCGCGTATCTGTACCTCCAGGGCCTGGCGCTGCGGTTCTCGCAGCGCCTTGGAATCGGTCAGTCCTTCCAGTGCGGCACTCACAGGCAGAACCACGGCGGCGGCGACCACAGGGCCGGCCAGCGGGCCGCGGCCAACCTCGTCGACACCGGCCACGAACGGGCAGATAAACGCAGCGTTCGTCATCGCCGAGACTCGATCAGGTCAAAAACCGCGCGGGCCGACGTGGCACTGGCATTACAGGCCAACTGGCGATGAATCGCCTCGAACGCCTTAATCTGGCGCGCCCGCGCGGGCGCAGACATCAACAGACGGTACAACCAGGGCCCGAGCATGGTCGGGTCTGCATCGTCTTGCAGCAATTCGGGCACGAGCGCACGACCGGCAAGCAGATTAGGCATGCTCACATGCTCGATCTTGATCAGATTCAGGCTGCGCGCAAGAAAATAGTTGCTGTCTGATAGTCGATAGGCCACCACCATCGGAGTCTTGGCCAACAGCGCTTCGAGCGTGGCCGTGCCCGATGCCAGCAGCAGCACATCGGCCGCCCGCATGACTTCGCGTGAGCGGCCGTCGATCAGGGTGATATCGATCGGCCAGCCGGCAGCCTCGAGCTGGGCCTCGAACAAGACGCGCACGGCAGGCGTGGCCATGGGCGCTACAAAACACAGGTTCGCCATCCGCTGGGTCAGCCAGCGTGCGGTCTCGATAAAGACCGGCCCGAGCCGACTGACCTCCGAGCGACGGCTGCCCGGCAGAAGGCCGATCAAACGCGCGTTGCCCTCCATGCCCAGCGCGTGCCGCGCGGCACCGGCATCTGCGTGCAATGGCAGCTCGTCGGCCAGTGGGTGGCCGACATAGACCACCGGAATATCGTAGCGGCCAAAAAACTCGGGCTCGAAAGGAAAAATGGCAAGCATCAGATCGACGGCCTTGCGGATGCTTCTGGTACGCCCCGATCGCCAGGCCCAGGCCGTGGGACAGACATAATGAATGGTCGTGAGGCCGGCTTGTCGGAGCTGCTGCTCCAGCCCGGTGTTGAATGCGGGCGCATCGATACCGATGAATGCGGTTGCCCCGCTGGCCTTGATATGCCGAGCCAGGCGACGCCGTAATGCCAGCACACGCGGAATCTCGCCGATCACCTCGCTGATACCGAAAAGCGACAGCTCCTCGATATCAGCCAGCGACGTACAGCCCTCGGCGCGCATCAGCGGGCCCGTCACGCCCTCAAAACGGACGTCCGGGTAATATTCGCGCAGTGCGCGCATCAGGCCAGCCGCGAGCACATCGCCCGAGGTCTCGCCCGCTACCAGTACAAACAGCGGCGCCCGCGCCGACATCGGCCGACCAGAACCGATTCGTGTCAGCGGATGATGCCGCGCTGCGCGGCGTCGAGAGATGCCAGCATCACGCCGACGGCCGCACTCTGTTGTGCAGGCTCGCGCAGCGCCTCGCGCGCTTCCTCCAGGCGCAGCTTGGACCGATAGATAATGCGATAGGCGCGCTTTACCGCCGCAATTTCGTCGTCGGAATAGCCGCGGCGACGCATGCCGACCGAATTGATGCCGTGCGGCACCGCAGGCGCCCCGGCCGTACGCACGAATGCCGGCACATCCTGTTGGGCGCCGCTGCAATACGCCAGGAACGACATCGTGCCGATACGGCGAAACTGATAGACCAGCGCGAAGCCGGCGAGGATGCAGAAATCGCCGATGCGTACATGGCCTGCCAGACTCGCGCCGTTGGCCATGGTGATGCCATTACCGAGCACACAGTCGTGGGCGACATGTACATACGCCATCAGCAGGTTGTCGTCGCCGATGATCGTTTCGCTCTGATCGATGGTCGTACCACGGTGCACGCTGCAGTACTCGCGGAACGTGTTGCGATCGCCGATGGTCAGTCGAGTCGGCTCGCCGTCATAGATGCGATGCTGCGGCTCGGCCCCCAGCGACACGAAATGCGAGATATTGTTCTCGCGGCCGATGCTGGTATGGCCGGAGATCACCACATGCGGGCCGATACGCGTACCCGCACCCACCGTGACGTTGGGCCCGATCACCGTGAACGGGCCGATCTCGACATCGTCGGCAATGCGGGCTTCGGGATGGACCTGGGCGCTGGGATCAATCGGCATCGGACGACTCCGCATCCTCGGGCCGGGCCGGAATCGCCATCAGCTGGGCTCGACAGGCCAGCTCATCACCAACCCAGGCTTCTGCATCGAAGCGCCAGATCCGCTTCTTGGCCGACCCGATCACGATCTTGAGGATCAACTGATCACCCGGTATGACCTGGCGCTTGAAGCGGGCCTTGTCGATACCGGCAAAGTAGACGATGGTGCCGTCGCTCGCATCGACCGTGCGCATGCCGAGAATCAGCCCGGCCTGCGCCAGCGCCTCGAGGATGAGCACGCCCGGCATCACCGGATGGCCCGGAAAGTGGCCGGGAAAGAACGGCTCGTTGATCGTGACGTTCTTGATCGCCGTAATCGACTTGCCCGGCTCGCATTCGATCACCCGGTCTACCAGCAGAAAGGGGAAACGATGCGGCACCTTGCGCATGATCGCGCGGATATCGTCTGGGTCGCTCATGCTTTTCTCCGAAAACTGTTCTTGAAATCCGATCAGGTGTCGTTGCCGCGCTCGATCTGTCGCAGTCGGTGTTCCATGCGATCGAGCTTGCGAAACAGTGCCAGGCGCTTGCGCCATCCCTTGGCGGGCATTGCTCTGAACGTGGACGAGTATACGCCCGGCGCCACGATATCCTTGGGCACCTGACTCGCGCCGGTGATGATCACGCCGTCGACAATGCGCACATGATCGCCGATACCCACACCGCCACCGATCATGCAGTTGGAGCCAATAACGCAGGACCCGGCAATGCCGGTACAGCCGGCTATGACGGTATGCGCACCGATCACACAGTTATGACCGATATGCACCTGGTCATCGATCTTGACCCCGTTACCGATCATCGTATCGTCCAGCGCGCCGCGGTCGATCGTTGAACCGGCGCCGATCTCGACGTCGTCACCGATGCATACGCACCCCATCTGCGGAACCGCTTCCCAACCGGTGCCGTTGTGCACGAGTCCGAACCCTCGGCCGCCTATCGCCGCATTGGCTTCGATAGCCACACGCGCGCCAATCGAAACGTCCGCGGCAATACTCACGTTGGCCGCAACCCGCGTATCCGCGCCGATATCGACGCCGTTGCCGATGACCACGCCGGGTCCGATCACCGTGTTCGCGCCAACCACCACGTCATCGCCAAGTACGGCGTGCGGGCCGATGCTGGCAGTGTCTGCAACGCGCACGCCCGTGCCGAGCACTGCTGTCGGGTGAATACCGGGTGCCGGCCCTGGGGCGATGAAGCATGCCGCGATACGGGCAAACATCAGCCGGGGGCGGTCGGTCACCAGGCAGGGTTTGTCAGTGAGCGCAGCAAGCCCCGCGGGCAGGATGACGGCGCTCGCCGCTGTTTCCCGCAACGCCGTCGCGTGGGTGGCGTTCTCCGCGTAGCCAATATGGCACGCCCGCCCGGGTGTGAGTGCGCATACGCCAACGATGGATATATCTGCACGAGGGTCGGGCGGAACAAGCCCCACGTGCCCGGCCAGTGTGGCCAGATCCATCGCATTATCAGCCGTCATGATGCGGCAGCAAGCGATCTGAAAACGACGAAGCGCGCAATGGAACGCGCCATCAATCAGACGCTTTCAGTCGGCTCAGAATTTCGTCGGTGACGTCCACGGGATCGGACGCATACAGCACCGAGTCGCCAAGGATGATGTCATAGCCGTTGGTGTCCGCGTAGCTGTCGATCACGTCGCGGATATCGGCACGCATCTGCTCGAACTCCTTTTGTTCGGCCGCCGAGACATCGTCGTTGTACTTGCTCTGCGTCATCTGCAGCTCGCGCTGACGATCACGCACTGTAGCTTGTAGCGTCTCGCGTTCGTCATCGCTCATCACCGAGCCGTCGCGGGTCAGGCGATCGGCGTCCTGTCGCAATGAATTGGCCTGCGACTCGATCGTATTCTTGCGCTCGGCAAACTGGGTGGCCATATTCTGCTTGGCGCGCTCCGCCTGCGGCGACTCCTGGATGAGACGCCCGAGATCGACAACGCCGATCTTGAGATCCTGTGCCGAGGCCACGCCGGTCCACAGGCAGGCCAGACTCAGCACCAGGGCAATTATTGAAGCGCGATATTCTGTTTTCATAAGCTTCCCGACATTGGTCGCCACAGAGTCTGCTTACAGGCCGACGCCAAACGAGAACTGGAAGCGATCGACCTCGTCGTCTTCCTGATCATCGACGTAGGCGGCATAGCTGACACGCAGCAAACCGAAGAACGGTGTGAACCAGTAGAACGCCACACCGGCCGAACTGCGCAGCTCGCCCGTATCGAAATCACTGGCCTGCTCATATACGTTACCCATGTCGTAGAACGCAGTCAGGCGTGTGGATTTGTTGTCCGATTCAAGAAACGTCGGAATGACGAGTTCGCTTTGCAGCGTGGTCAGAAACTGCCCGCCGTATGGGTTATCGAACGAATCCCGTGGGCCCAGGCCGCCGTTGGAGAAACCGCGCACCGAGCGCGAGCCGCCGGCAAAGAAATTGTCGTAGGGCGGCACATCTTCGCCGGTACCCCATATATCAGTCTGCGATACACGACCGTCGACCTGCAGCACAAACTTGTCGGAGAGCCCCGGCAGCCATTCGCCGATCAGGAAATAACGCTGATGCTCGAGACTGGTGTCGTAATACTCGAGATCCGACCCCGGCCCCTTGATATTGAATTGAAGCTCGGTGTTGGAGCCCCGGGTCGCAAAGAAGGTGCGGTTACGTGTGTCACGCGACCAGCCGGTCTGCAGCTCGTAGGTGGTGGCGTCCTTGCCGTTCTCGTCAATGAACTTCGACAGTTCATCGGACAGGACCTGCTCGCCGTTGCGATTGACCGCGGAGTTGATCTCGTTGGTCTCGACGCCCAGACCGGCGCGCAGCCGCGAATACTCGGTAATCGGCAAGCCAAAGGTGATCGCACCACCAATGGAGTTCAGGTCGAAGCCCGAGCCGATACGAATCAACTGGTCGGTATTGCGATAGAACGCCGATATGGTGCGTGATACGCCCTCGTCGGTGAAGTACGGGTCGGTCCAGCTTGCGCCTACGCTCTTGGCGTAGTCGTTGGTCTCTGCCCGCAACGTCAAGGTATTGCCGGTGCCACGGAAATTGCTGTGCGACACGCTGCCGTTAATCAGGAAACCCTGTGCATCAGAAAAGCCCACGCCGAACTGCAGCGTACCGGCGGCGCGCTCGGTGAGGCTGTAGTCAACATCGACGAGATCGTCGGAGCCGGCGACCTTGTCGGTATTGACCTGTACATCCTGCATGAACGGCAGACGCGCAAGCCGAGTACGCGAACGCTCGACGCCGCGCCGGGAGAATGGCGCGCCCTCGAACTGGCGCATCTCGCGACGCAGGGTCTCATCGTTGGTCTTTTCGTTGCCGGTGAAAGTGATCTGACGCACGTAGGTGCGTTTGCCCGGATCAATGAAGAAGGTCAGATCGACGGTCTTGGCGTCGTCGTCGATACGGGTCAGCGGGTCGACGTCTGCAAAGGCATAGCCGAAGTCGGCGAGACCGGAGCTGATGTTGTTGGCCGACGCATCGACTTCGCTGCGCGCGAACGTTTCGCCGTCCTTGACGGTCACAAGTCGCTGCAGACTGGTTTCCGGCACGATGAGATCGCCGGCAAACTGATAACTGTCGATGGTGTAGCGCGCGCCCTCGTCGACGTTGACCGTCAGGAAGATGTTGCGCTTGTCGGGCGACAGCGACACCTGGATAGAGGACACCGAGAAGCGGATATAGCCCCGGTTCTGGTAGAAGGAGTTGAGCGACTCGAGGTCACCCAGCAATTTCTCGCGCGAGTACCGATCAGGGCTGCGCCAGAACGTCAGTGGGTGCGTATAGCGCGGCGCGCTCGACTTGAGCTCGAACACATCCTTGAGCTCCTCGTCGGTGAAGTCGCTGTTGCCGATGACGTTGATATCCTTGATCGAGGCGACTTCGCCTTCCTTGACCGTGATATCAATACCGACACGGTTGTTGTCGAGTTCGCTGATCTTGGTATCGATCGCCACGCTGTAGTAGCCGTTGGCGTAATACTGACGACGCAGTTCCTGGTCGAGCTGGTCGACCAGCGAGCGCTTGAACAGTTCGCCCTGGGCCAGCCCCTGCTCCTTGAGCGCATCCTTGAGCTGATCACCGCCGATTTTCTTGTTGCCCGTAATCGTGAACGTGGCAATTTCCGGACGCTCTGTGATATCCACGATCAGCGTGTTGCCCTGACGCTCGAGTGAGACGTTCTCGAACAGGCCGGTATCGTACAGCGCCCGGATCGACTGCTGTGCGCGGGCCTCGCTGAACCGATCGCCAACGGCCAGCGGCAGATACGTCAACACCGTGCCGGGCTCCAGGCGCTGAACGCCCTGCACCTGCACATCGTCAACACGAAAATCATACTGACCCTGCGCCCATGCGTTCGTCGTGGCAGCCAAAAGCACCACGGCGAAGGCGCGCGTCAAAAATCCCGGCATATCAAGGAACCTCTACTATTCCTATACGGATCGCTTGTCTGTGCATTCCGAACAAGGGCGCGCCCGCGGGCTCGACCACTTACGCTTGAGAATGTCGTTACCCCTACTGCGTGGGCTCGGTTGCTGTTCAAAACACATCCGAGCCGCAGCGAAGCGTGTCCCGCGAAGATCGCTTATCCGAGCAAGCGCAGGATATCGTTATAAAAAGCCAGCGTCATCAACATCAGCAGCGCGATCATACCAGCCTGCTGCCCCGCAGCCTGCACGCCCTCGGAAAGAGGTCGACCCCTGATCCATTCGATCGAATAGTACAGAAGATGCCCCCCGTCTAACACCGGGATCGGCAAAAGGTTCAGTACAGCGAGGCTTACACTGACCAGAGCCAGGAAGCCGACAAAGGCTTCCAGGCCGATACTGGCGGTCTGACCGGCGTAGTTGGCAATCTGAATTGGACCACTGACATTGCGCCACGAGACATCGCCGGTGAGCATGCGGGCCATCAGCCTGACCGTCAGCGAAGAGACATCCCAGGTCTTGCCGATTGCCGCCGGCACGGCGGCCAGCGGCCCCAGCTGACGCGTCGTCCGCATCGCATCCCACGCCTCGGGGTCGACGCCGATCTGGGCGCCGAGCCGGCCGATGGGCTCGCCACTCTCGGATTGTGCCGTTGCAAGGGTTACCGGGATCACGCGGGTTTCGCCGTCGCGCAGCACGCGCAGCCGCACGGTGTCGCCGGGCCTGGCCTGTACGTACGCCACAAGCGCCTGTGGTGTCTCCAGCGCCTGGCCGTCTGCCGCCTGAATCTGGTCGCCGTCGACAAGGCCCGCACTCGCTGCCGCAGATTCGCCCATCACTCCGGCAATCAAGGGGGTGGCCGGCGGCTGAAAAGGCGACAGGCCAAGCCGCTCGAACAACTGGTCAGGATCCGACGGCGCGCCGGTCAGATCGAGTTCGACGGTACGACTACGGCCGTCGTCATCGGTCACCGACAGCTGTACAGGATCACCGTCCAGGCCCCGTTCGAGCAGGGTCAGACGCAAGTCCTGCCAATCGGCGGTGGGCTTTCCTGCAACGGCAGTGATCTCGTCGCCCACGTTCAAACCGGCCTGGGCGGCCAGCGTGCCATCCGGTACGGCACCGATCATCGGCTTGATGCCGGCCACGCCGATCATGAAGACCAGCCAGTAAGCCAAGGCTGCAAAAAGGAAATTTACGCCCGGCCCAGCAGCCACGATGGCAATTCGCTTGGCCGGATGCTGACGATTGAACGCGTAGGGCTTGTCGGCCTCGGCCACCTCGCCTTCACGCTCGTCGAGCATCTTCACATAGCCGCCAAGAGGGATCACGGACAGCCAGTACTCGATACCCGTCTTAGGGCTGGTACGACCCCAGAGCTTGGTGCCAAAGCCAATCGAATAGCGCAAGACCTTGACGCCCATACGGCGTGCGACCCAGAAATGCCCGTACTCGTGCACGGCGACGAGCAGCCCGATGGCCACGAGGAACGCAGGAACCGACATCAGCCAGTCAGACATCAAAAATCCTCCGATTTGTGGGCGTGGCCGACCGTGCCGTAGCAGTGGTCGCACGATTGGCGGTTTCACCTAGGCAGTATGACAGCCGGTTCACATGATACGTGCCATGAGGCCAATCCGTTGGGCCAGCCGTGATATTCGCCGCGGTGGTGTTCACCCGCGGAGCGTCAGCACGCGCCCATTATGTTGCCCGTCGACACCTGCCGCGCTTGTTCTGCCTCGGCGGTTTCGAGTCACTCCTGTCGGCTTAGGGGCTGTTGCCCTATGGAAGCCAGTGCAGCCCGAGCACGAACCAGGGCGCAGCGGCCAGAACACTGTCCAGACGATCCAGTACCCCGCCGTGCCCGGGAAACAACGTACCGCTATCCTTTAGGCCGGCATGGCGCTTGAACATGCTGATGGTCAGATCACCGACGATAGAGATCATCGCGATCCATCCTCCCAGTAACATGAAGGCGAACAGGCGCACGCCGTCGAAGCCGAGAATCCAGCCGCCAAGGCCGGCGAACACCACGGCCGCGATCATCCCACCCACGGCACCCGCGCGGGTCTTGCCGGGGCTCACCCTTGGCACCAGCTTTTCGCGCCCGAGCAGGCGCCCGGCCATGTACGCACCCGTATCGGCGGCCCAGATGATGAAGAAGAATGTCAGCAGCAGGATTGCACCCGCATCGCTCTGATGAAGATAGGTGACTGCAGCGACCGGGGCCACCAGCGATACGATACCGATAAACAGACTGACGTCGCGCCGGCCTATCGTTGCGTCCCAGCCATGGGGAAAGCGCACGATCCAACCGATAGCGGCAAGCCACCACAGACAGGCCAGCCCGATGATCAGGTTCTCTGCGCCTACCGGTATCATCTCCGATCGCACCCCGGCGATGAGCGCCATGCAGGCACCGACAAGAATCACGAAACCAGGACGGCCATAGCCGGTGAGCTGGACAAACGCGCCCCACTCCCAGGCTCCGAGCAGCATCAGGGCTGCAAAGACACCGCCAATAGCCAGCGTCGGCAGGAACAGAATACCCAGCACCACGAAGGGCACGAGAATGAGCGCGGTTATGATGCGGGTGATCAGCATTCAGGCGTGGTTCTGACGATCCGCGGTATCAAGCTGGCCGAAGCGCCGTTCGCGCTGCCCGAACCAGGCGAGTGCATCGGCGAACTCAGCCGCGCCGAAATCAGGCCATAGACGATCGCTGAAATACAGCTCCGAATAAGCCAGATCCCATAACAGGAAATTGCTGATACGGCGCTCGCCGCCGGTTCGAATGAACAGATCCGGGCTCGGGTGGCGCGCCAGGCTCAAATGCAAGCCCAGCCGTTGTTCGTCGATGTCGTCGGGATCAAGCTCGCCCGAAACGCATTCGCGAGCAATTTCGCGCGCGGCCTGAGCCACGTCCCAACGCCCGCCATAGTCCACGGCGATCACCAGATCGAGCGCCTCATTATTGCTGGTACGTTCTTCGGCGTCGCGCATATCAGCCTGCAGCGCCGAGGAGAAATGATTGCGCGCGCCAATGAAGCTCAATCGAACCCCGTTATCGTCGAGCGACGCGACTTCACGGCGAATCGTGCGGCGAAAAAGGTCCAGCAAAAGCCGCACCTCGGCGCGCGGGCGACGCCAGTTTTCACTCGAAAACGCGAATAGTGTCAAAGTCTTGACGCCGGCTTTTCGTGCGCTTTCGACAACCGACCGAGTCGCCTGTGCGCCGGCCTTGTGGCCGGCCGCCCGTGGTTTGCCGCGCGCGCCGGCCCAACGGCCGTTGCCATCCATGATGATGGCGACGTGCATCGGCGGCTTCACGGGCGAGACGTTGGCATGGGGCAACAAGACAATCAGACGGTCATGATTTCCTGCTCCTTGTCTTCGAGCAGGCTGTCGATACGGGCGACGATCTTGTCGGTCAGCGTCTGCACGCGCTCTTCGGCGCCGTGCTGTTCGTCGGTGCTGATCTCCTTCTCGCTGACCAGTTCCTTGAGCGTCGAGTTGGCGTCGCGGCGGATGTTACGGACCGCGACACGACCATCTTCGGCCTCGGCGCGAATCACCTTGACCAGGTCACGGCGGCGCTCTTCGGTAAGCGGCGGCAGCACGATGCGAATGACTTCGCCGGCGGTGGAGGGATTGAGCCCCAGGTCCGCAGTCATGATCGCCTTCTCGATCTTGCTCACCATGCTTTTCTCATAAGGCATGATGCTGATCGTACGCGCGTCTTCAGTGGCCACGTTGGCCGCTTGGTTAAGTGGTACCGCGCTGCCGTAATAGTCGACGGTGACGTGATCCAGCAGACTCGTGCTGGCGCGCCCGGTGCGGATCTTGCCAAAATTGTCGCGCATGACGGTTATCGTCTTGTCCATGCGCTGTTCGGCGTCCTTGAGAATCTCGTCAATCATGTGTTGTCACCTGTGAGATTGTTATCGACCAGCGTGCCCACGTCCGAAGCACCGAACACGATGCGTTTGAGATCGCCGGTACGGTTGATATCGAACACGCGTAACGGCATGCCGTTATCGCGACAGAGCACGATAGCGGTGGTGTCCATTACAGCCAGCCGCTGGTCGATGACTTCGTCATAGCTCAGATGCGTATAGCGCTTGGCGCTGGCATCACGTTTGGGATCGGCAGTATAGATGCCGTCGACCTTGGTGGCCTTGAGCATTAGGTCGGCGTTGATCTCGACCGCGCGCAGGCTCGCTGCCGAGTCGGTCGTGAAGAACGGATTGCCCGTGCCGGCTGCAAAGATCACCACGCGCCCTTTTTCCAGATGGCGGATGGCGCGTCGTCGGATATAGTCTTCACAGACTTGGGGGATGCGTACCGCCGACATCACGCGCGCGGTCATGCCGGCGTGTTCGATTGCATCCTGCAGCCCGAGCGCGTTGATCACGGTCGCAAGCATGCCCATCTGGTCACCGGTGACACGGTCCATGCCACGCCCGGCCAGGCCCATGCCACGGAAGATATTGCCACCGCCGACTACGAGCGCGATCTCCACGCCGGCATCGATCAATTCCTTGATCTCACCGGCCAGACGTTCGACCACGTCGGCAGAAATACCGTAATCGGCCTGACCCATCAGCGCTTCGCCGCTGAGCTTGAGCAGTATTCGTTTATGCGCGGGCTGGCTGTTGTCCGCGTTCATCGATGAGAGCATGTATGCCACGACATGAGAAGGTTCCTGCCAGCGTAAGAGTACAAGTGATGTCCTGTGTTCCAGATGATACGGACAAAAAAAAGGCCGACTGCCATACAGTCGGCCCGCGACCTGTCAGGCCGTTTTTTCGGCTTGCGCCTTGACCTCGGCGGCGAAGTCTTCCTGCTTCTTCTCGATCCCCTCGCCGACTTCCAGACGCGCGTAATCGGTGATCACGGCGCCGTGCTGCTTGCACAGCTTCTCGACGGTCACGTCGGGGTCCTTGACGAAAGGCTGCCCCATGAGCGTCATCTCGGCCAGATACTTGCGCAGACGGCCTTCGACCATTTTCTCGATGATCTCTGCGGGCTTGCCCGAATCCTGGGCCTGATCGATGAGAATCTGCTTCTCGGCGTCGCGTGTGGCCTGGGGCACCTCGTCGGCCGACAAGTGCGCCGGCGCGGTTGCGGCCACATGCATGGCCAGATCCCGTGCCAGTGCTTCGTCAGCACCCTTGATAGCAACCGCACTGCCGATACGCACGCCGTGCAGATACACGTCGAGCTTGCCATCGCCGGCTTCGATACGACGGAAACGGCGAATGCTGATGTTCTCACCCAGCTTGGCCACGAGGGCACGGCGACGGCCGTCGATCGACTCGCCGTCGATCTCGAGCGCCAACAGCGCGTCGACGTCAGCCGGGCTCTGTTCGAGCGCGGCCTGGGCGAGCTTGTCGGCAAAGTCGATGAAATCCTCGTTCTGACCGACGAAATCGGTTTCGCAGTTGACTTCCGCCAGTACGGCAGCGGTCTGGTCGGCTGATACGGCCGTTGCAATACGACCTTCAGCGGCGACACGGCCGGCCTTCTTGTCGGCCTTGGCCAGACCTTCGCGACGCATGTTGTCTGCCGCGGCGTCGATATCGCCGTCTGTCGCCACGAGTGCTTTCTTGCACTCCATCATGCCCGCACTGGTGCGTTCTCTGAGCTCTTTAACCAGAGCTGCGCTAATCGCCATGATCATTACTCCATGTTCTGTTGGATGGGCCGCTCCGTTGGAGCGGCCCGTCGGCAGGCCTTGGGCGGCCTACCTGTCGGCTTTGGCCGGATCCGCTGCGGTCGGATCTTCGGCTGTCGTCGACGCGACGTCGCCGAGCGCGGCGGTTGCGGCCGGCTCGGCTTCACCCTGCGACTCCTGGATCACGGAGTTCTGGGTCGCTGCACTGGCGGCCTCTGCCTCGGCCGGCTTGCCCGGCGCATGGGCTTCGCCCTCGTCCTGGACCTCGACGATGTCCTCCTGGCCGGAGAAGTCGCCCTTGCTGCCACGACCGGCCAGCACCGCATCGGCAACCATTTCGGTGTAGATGCGAATCGCGCGGATCGCGTCGTCGTTACCCGGAATGACCACGTCGATGTTTTCCGGCGAGCAGTTGGTATCGACCACGGCGATGACAGGGATACCAAGCTTGCGCGCCTCGTCGACAGCAATCTTCTCGAAGCCGACATCAACCACGAACAGCGCATCCGGCAGGCTCGTCATCTCCTTGATGCCGCCGATGCCGCGCTCGAGCTTGTCGCGCTCGCGACGCAGATCAAGACCTTCGCGCTTGTTGAGCTTGAGGATCGAGCCGTCTTCGATCATGCGCTCGAGATCATGCAGACGCTGAATCGAGTTCTTGACGGTTTTGAAGTTGGTGAGCATGCCGCCCAGCCAACGATGATTGACGAACGGCATGCCACAGCGCTCGGCCTGCTTGCCGATCGCTTCACGGGCCGCACGCTTGGTGCCCACGAACATCACGTTGCCGCCGTTGGCGGACAGGCGGCTGATGTAGTTGTAGGCATCCTTGAACAGCGGCAGCGTCTCTTCAAGGTTGATGATATGGATCTTGTTGCGATGGCCAAAGATATAAGGGGCCATCTTGGGGTTCCAGTAACGGGTACGATGGCCGAAATGGACCCCCGCCTCGAGCAACTGGCGCATGCTGATTTGACTCATGGATTATCTCCGGGTTGTGGCTTACGCGTATCCCATGAAACAACCGGTCGACATTGCCGACTAGCACCCCGTTTCATGTGTCGATACACGCGCGGATTTTCGATAACGAATTCGGTCGAAATTCGACCGTTTACAGCGCCGCATTGCTGCGAACGCGAGCGGTTTATACCATAGCTGCCCTGATCAGGCTAGCGCAGAGACTGTTCCTCTCGCCATATTTCTTATATTCACAAGGATCGCAAGCCCATGAGCGTGACCATCAAGACGCCCGAACAACAGAACAAGATGCGCGCAGCGGGACGCCTCGCCGCGCAGGTTCTGGACATGATCACGCCCTACGTGGAGCCGGGCGTCACCACCGATGAGCTGAATACGCGCTGTCACGACTTCATGGTCAACGAGTTGGGCACCACGCCGGCACCGCTCGACTACCACGGGTTTCCCAAATCGATCTGTACCTCGATCAATCATGTGGTGTGCCACGGCATACCCGGCGACAAGGCGCTCAAGAAAGGCGATGCGGTGAATATCGACGTCACCCTGATCAAGGACGGCTTTCATGGGGACTCGTCCCGGATGTACTTCGCCGGCGCGCCGTCGATCAAGGCCCAGCGCCTGTCGGATATCGCCCAGGCCGCGATGTATGCCGGCATCGAGGCCGTTCGTCCGGGTGCAACGCTTGGCGATATTGGTGCCGTGATCCAGGAGTATGTCGAATCGCGTCGCTGCTCGGTGGTTCGTGAATACTGCGGCCACGGCATTGGCCTGGGCTTTCACGAAGAGCCGCAGGTGCTCCACTACGGCACGGCCGGTCAGGGTCTGCGGCTCGAGTCCGGCATGACGTTTACCATCGAACCGATGGTCAACGACGGCAAGCGCCATGTGAAAGTGCTGCCCGACGGCTGGACAGTGGTCACCAAGGATCATTCGCTCTCGGCACAGTGGGAGCACACGATTCTGGTTACCGACGACGGCGTCGAGATCCTGACCCCGAGTCAGTTGGCCGACACAGCGTGATAGACGCCCGAAAACACCACGCCGAATACCGAGGGCTCGACGACTGGCGCGCGTTCCTCGACGGTGTGGCCGAAAACGATGGCTCTGCTATCGGGCCTGCGCGGGACACCCTCAAGACCGGTCAGCGGCGTATTGCGGCGGCGTTCAATACAGGCGCGCATATCGACGGACTGGTCGAGGCGCGTAGCGATCTCGTCGATGCCGTGCTCACCAACGCCTGGCGCGCGCTCGTGGATACCGATAACGCCTGCCTGGTTGCCGTGGGCGGCTACGGCCGCGGCGAACTTCTGCCCCATTCGGATATCGACCTGCTGATTCTGTATCGGGACGGCTGTCTGGACAGCGTCGGCCCGGCGCTTGAAGATTTCATGGCGTATCTGTGGGATATCGGTCTCGAGATCGGCCATAGCGTGCGCTCGCCGGCAGAGTGCGCCGAGCGTGCTGCGGGCGATATCACGATCATGACCAATCTGATGGAATCGCGAACGCTCGTCGGCGACCCTGCCCTGTTTGCAGCCATGCGCGCGGCGACGTCGGCTGAACATATCTGGTCCTCTGCGGATTTCTTTACGGCCAAGATCAAGGAGCAATCCGTACGCCACGCGCGCTACGACGAATCGGCCTACAAGCTTGAGCCCAACGCCAAGGAGTCGCCCGGCGGGCTGCGCGATATCCAGACGATCGCCTGGGTCGCCAAGCGCCAGTTCTCGACCCAGACACTCGACGGGCTGGTGGATTACGGCTTTCTCAGCGCCCGCGAATTCACCGAGCTCAAGCGGGGCCAGGCGTTTTTATGGAAGGTGCGGTTCGCCCTGCATACCCTGACCGATCGCGCCGAGGATCGGCTTCTGTTCGATCATCAGATACAGATCGCCAAGATGCTGGGCTACGAAGACGAGGAAAACAGCCTGGGCGTCGAGCAGCTGATGCAGAGGTATTATCGTAATATCAAGGCATTGAGTGCGCTTAATGATATTTTGCTTCAACTATTTTCTGAAGCAATTCTGCATGTCGGCGACAATGAGCGCGCTCAGCCCATCAACGAGCGGTTCCAATCCCGGCACGGTTTCATCGAAGTCAATTCGGACGATGTGTTCGCGCGCACACCCAGCGCCCTGCTCGAGATCTTCTATCTCATGCAGACACGACCGGGGTTGACTGGCATTCGTGCCCATACCCTGCGCTTGATGCGTCGGGATCGTCATAGAATCGATGAATCCTTTCGTAATTCATTGCATTGCAGACGTCTTTTCACTGAAATTCTACGCCAGCGCAGCGGCGTAACACGCGCCCTTCGGCGCATGAACCGCTACGGGATATTGGGTCGCTATCTGCCTAATTTCGGGCGAATTATCGGGCGTATGCAGTACGATCTGTTTCATACGCTCACGGTCGACGAGCACACATTGTTCGTGATCCGTAATCTGCGCCGGCTCGCGCTGACCCGCTTCGACCATGAGCTGCCGTTTGCAAGCCAGCTCATGCAGTCGCTCAACAAACCGCAGATTCTCCATATCGCCGGCCTCATGCACGATATCGCCAAGGGCCGCGGCGGCGATCACTCGGAGCTCGGCACGGCGGATGCACGCGCGTTCTGCGAAAATCACGGTATCTCGTCGGAAGATACGGAACTGGTCTGCTGGCTGGTCCGCAAGCATCTGCTGATGTCCATGACTGCCCAGCGACGCGATATCAACGACGTGCTGGTGGTCAACGAATTTGCCCGCGAGGTCGGCAGCCGGGAGCGGCTGGACCGGCTGTTCCTGCTCACCATCTGCGATATCCGCGCTACGAATCCCAATCTGTGGAATTCGTGGAAGGAAAGCCTGCTGATGGATCTGTACAACAACACACGTCGCGCGCTGGAGCGCGGGCTGCACGATCCACTCAACGAGCAGGAGCTGATTGCGGAAACGCGTAGTGCGGCAGCGGCGATGCTCACCCGCGCCAAGGTCAACACGCCGCGTTTCAAGGCCATGTGGGAACGCCTCGATCCCGACTATTTCCTGCGGCACAGCCCCGATGAGATCGCGCGCCAGACCCGCGCCATTGTCAGCCACGAATCCGACACGCCGCTGGTTTCGCTGACGCATATCCGCGATCAGGGCACCACCGTGTTCGTCTACACGCGCGACCGCAACTATCTGTTCGGCGTGACCACCGGCGTGCTGGCACAGCTGGGGCTTTCGATTCTCGACGCCCGCATCAACACGACAAAGGACGACTACACGCTGGACACCTATGTGGTCTGCGACGAGTACGGCGCACCTATTGACGACGAGTATCGCCGCGCCGAGGTCGAGGCTGCCCTGTTCAACGCGATTGTCGACCCGAGCATCGAGGCTATCGATATCACGCGCCGGCCCTCGCGCCGCAGCCGTTACTTCAACGTTCCCACCCAGATCTATTTCAGCCGCGCGACCGAACGCGCGTGCACGGTCATGGAGGTGGTTACAGCCGATCGACCCGGCCTGCTGTCGATGATCGGCGACGTCTTCCATCGATTCGGCATTGTTATCGAAACGGCCAAGATCGCGACGATCGGTGAGCGCGCGGAAGACGTGTTCTTCGTCACCGATTACAACCGCGAACCACTCACCGATCGCGTGTTCATGCAGGACCTGCGTCGCACCCTGACACTCGAACTCGACCAGAGCAGCCCATGAGTCGCAGCCCATGAATCCACGCCTGTACACGCTTCAACCCTACCCATTCGAACGTCTGGCCGAACTGCTGCGCGGCGTGACGCCCGCGGCCAGTCACAGCCCGATATCGCTTGCGATCGGCGAGCCCCGGCACCCGGCGGCCACGGTGGCACTGGAGGCACTCACCGATCATCTGGCGGGTGTATCGCACTACCCGCCAACCAGAGGACGCGCCGAACTGCGCGAGGCGATCGCCGACTGGCTGGGCGGTCGTTTCAATCTACCGGCAGGCGCCGTTGATCCGGAAGTGCATGTCCTGCCGGCGGCGGGCACGCGCGAGGCACTGTTTTCATTTGCCCAGGCGGTCATTGACGACAGCGTGCCGGGCGCGGCGGTCGCCATGCCCAACCCGGGCTATCAGATCTACGAGGGCGCGGCCTTGCTCGCCGGGGCGCAGCCGCTCTATCTGCCGTGTCGGCCCGAAACCGGTTTCCTCGCCGATCTGGACGCCCTGTCGAGCGCGGACTGGGATCGCGTACAGCTGCTCTATCTCTGCTCGCCGGGCAATCCGACCGGTGCGGTGGCCGATCGGGATTATCTGCTCCGCGCGCTCGAGCTGGCCGAACGACACGATTTCGTGATTGCCTCGGACGAGTGCTACAGCGAGATCTATGCCGACGAGAACGCGCCGCCGCCGGGCCTGCTGGATGTCGCCCATGCCAGCGGGCGTACCGGCTTCGAGCGCTGTGTTGTCTTCCACAGTCTGTCCAAGCGCTCCAATCTGCCCGGGCTACGCTCGGGTTTCGTGGCCGGTGACGCACACGTGCTCGCCGCCTTCCTGCGTTATCGGACTTATCACGGTGCGGCCATTGGCAACCATGTACAGGCCGCAAGCATCGCGGCCTGGCGCGACGAAGCCCATGTCCGCGACAATCGCGATCGTTATCGCGAGAAATACGCCGCAGTCATGCCGCTGATCGAGCCGCTTTGCGATGTGATCCGGCCGCCGGGCTCGTTCTATCTGTGGCCGGCGTTCGCTGTCGATGACGAACAACTCACCGTGGCCGCGCTTCGTGACGAAAACCTGCGCGTAGTGCCCGGGCGCTATCTTGCGCGTGCGACCGACAACAATCCGAACAGCAACCCCGGCGTCGGTCGGCTGCGGCTATCGCTGGTGGCCGATACCGCGGACTGCGTAGAGGCTGTTACCCGGCTGGCGCGGGTCTGTCGCGCAATCAATGACTGACAGCACACCGCGGCCTGCACTGGGCGTGGTGCTGCGTTAAACTCCGCGCCGACTCGAAAACGCCTGCCGCAGGCGCCAGACACAAGGAATCCTGATGGCCTCGACCGATAGCCCGATCCAGCAGATCATCGAAGACGCGTTTGAAAAGCGCGACCAGATCACGCCCGGCACCGCCGACGCTTCGGTGGTCGACGCGGTGCAGTCCGCGCTCGACATGCTTGACGCTGGCGAGGCCCGGGTCGCCGAACCCGTCGGCGATGGCTGGGTGGTCAACGAATGGCTCAAGAAAGCCGTTCTGCTGTCGTTCCGACTGCATGAAAACACCCCGATGGACGGCGCCTTCACGCGCTATTTCGACAAGGTGCCGTCGAAGTATGCCAACTACGACGCTGACGACTTCGCCCGCCAGGGCGCGCGTATCGTACCGCCGGCGATGGTGCGTCGCGGTGCGCATATCGCGCCCAATGCGGTGATCATGCCCAGCTACGTCAATATCGGCGCCTATGTCGGGCGCGCCACCATGATTGATACCTGGGCCACGGTTGGCTCCTGTGCCCAGGTGGGCGAAGGCGTGCATCTGTCGGGCGGTGCCGGGCTGGGCGGCGTGCTCGAGCCGCTGCAGGCTGCACCGACCATCATCGAGGACGGCTGCTTTATCGGCGCGCGCTCCGAAATTGTCGAAGGGGTACGTATCGGCAAGGGTTCGGTCGTGTCCATGGGTGTTTTCATCGGTGCCTCCACGCCGATCTATGATCGCGAAGCCGATACCATTGTCTACGGTCAGGTGCCGCCAGGTTCGGTGGTGGTCGCCGGCAGCCTGCCGCGCGATAACGGCCGTTATTCGATCAATGCCGCCATCATCGTCAAGAAAGTCGATGAAGGCACCCGCGCCAAGGTCAGCGTGAACGAGCTGCTGCGCAACGTCGACTGATGATCCGTATCTACGGCATCAAGACCTGCGATACCTGTCGGCGGGCACGCAAGTGGCTGGCGGACGCCGGGATCGAGCATGAGTGGATCGATCTGCGTGCTGGCGGCGTTGATCGCGCGCGGCTGGAGCAGTGGCGCGCAGCACTGGGGGCTGCTGCGCTCATCAACAAGCGCAGCAAGACCTGGCGCGAGCTGAGCGCGGACGAGCGCGCTGTGGCCCAGGCCGACCCGGTAGCCGTGCTGGTCGATCATCCCACCCTGATCAAGCGGCCTATTCTCGAGACGACAGCGGCTACGCTGGCGGGCTTTTCGGCCGCGAGCTATGCAACCGCCGTCGCGGGTTGATCCCACATGAGCCGGTTGACGCGATGAACGCCAGTAACGATTCAGCCCTGACGCTGGCGCGCGAACTGATCGGCCGTGCCTCGGTCACGCCTGACGATGCGGGCTGTCAGGCGTTGATCGCCGAGCGACTGGCGGCCTGTGGCTTTGCCGTAGAGTCCATGCGTTTCGGCGACGTCGACAACCTGTGGGCAATCGCCGGCGAGTCGGGCCCGTTGCTGTGTCTTGCCGGACATACCGACGTGGTGCCACCGGGCCCCGCCGAGGATTGGCGCTTCGATCCGTTCGCAGCCCGCGTCGAGGATGGCTGGCTTTATGGACGCGGCGCGGCGGATATGAAATCCAGCGTTGCCGCCATGGTCTGTGCGGCCGAGCGCTTTCGTAGCGCATACCCGAATCATGCCGGTCGGCTTGCGTTCCTGATCACCGCCGACGAGGAAGGCCCCGCGGTCGATGGCACACGCGCGGTGATCGACACGCTGATCCAGCGCGATATAACCATCGATTACTGCCTGGTCGGCGAGCCGTCCAGCAGCGCGCAGCTCGGCGATACCGTCAAGAACGGACGGCGTGGCAGCCTCAACGGGCATATCCGTGTTCGTGGTCGGCAAGGCCATGTGGCCTATCCACAGGCCGCCGACAACGCCCTGCATCGTCTGCTCGCGCTGCTGGCAGAGCTGACCGCATATCACTGGGACGACGGCGACGAGTTCTTTCCGCCCACCTCGTTTCAGGTGTCCAATCTCGTAGCCGGCACGGGCGCAGAGAACGTCATTCCCGGCGTAGCCGAGGCCCGCTTCAACTGGCGCTTCAATCCGTTGCAGAGCGAAGCATCGCTGAAGGCGCAGGTGGCCGAGCGCTGTCGCAACCACGGCATCGACCCTGGCGCTATCGAATGGCGGCTATCGGGCATGCCCTTCATCACCGAAGGTAGCCCGCTGATCGCGGCGACCCGCGCGGCCATTGCCGAGACAACCGGCCTGCAGACCACGCTGTCGACCGCCGGCGGCACATCGGACGGTCGCTTCATCGCACCTACCGGTGCCGAAGTCATCGAACTGGGCCCGCTCAACGATACGATTCATCAGGCCGACGAGCGCATCCGCGCCGACGACGTGGCACAGCTTTCGACGATCTATGAGCGCATCATCGAGAAGCTGCTGCTGGGAAATCTCTGAGCGCATCTGCGCGGCTCGTATTCGAGTTGCAACAGCCGCCGATACCGGACGCTCGATGCAGCGTTCGGCCGCATCCACGACAAGGCCCGGCACAGGCCTCGCAAAACCGCAGCGGGATCTGCAGTCCCCCGGTCCTATTCCTTGCGCCGATTGGCTGTGACCCGGGCCGTGCGCTCGCTGGGACGACCCGCCAGCCATTCGTCGAGCATCTGATCGGCGTGGTGGTAGGCCCGAAAGACAATATCGTCGATCTCGTCCCAGTCGAACATGCTGATACCGCCAACCGGCATATGCAGAACAAGGTCTGCGCGGCTGTCGATATCCCGGCTTTCGCGTTCGCTGGTCAGCGTGGCCGAATGGAACAGGATCTTGAACATGTTCAGATGCCGCGCGCCGGCGCCGAGAGACAGCAGCGACGCCGTCTGAGCATCTTCGGCCATATCGACCCGCAGGTTGGCCTGGCGGCTGACGTCGGAGACGATGATCTGGCCGCGGCCGAGTTCGGCCATCACATCAAACGGGATCGCACTGAGCAATCCGCCGTCGACCAGCAGATCGCCGCGGTGGGCGATCGGCGGCGCAATGCCCGGCACAGACATGCTCGAGCCTACCCAGGTCGCCAGATCGCCTTCGTCATGAACGACCGGTACGCCCTTGGTCAGGTTCGTGCTTACACAATAGAACGGCATGGCCAGATCCTCGATACGGCGGTCGCCGAACAGATTGACGAGCTGACGATGAAATTTTTCAGCGCTGATCAGGGCGATGCGCGATAACGAATAATCGTTGAGGAACTTGCCGGTCACGAACGTCTCGCGCAGTCGGGCCAGCATGTCCTGTGCGTTCAGGCCCATGGCCAGCATCGCCGCGACCATCGCACCCATACTGGTTCCCCCTACCGCGTCGATCGGGATATTACGTTCCTGCAGGGCTCGAATCAGGCCGACGTGGGCAAAACCACGCGCACCGCCGCCGCCCAGAACCAGGCAGATACCGCGTCCGGACACCAGGCGCGCGAGCCGACCCATATCCGGCACAGGTAGCGATCGATGGACCCGATGATGAAATCCCGCGCCGGCCACATCACGCCAGGCTTTTGCGGCGAACACCGGGCTGTCGCCGTGCAGTACAACCATCTCCTGTGGGGCTCGCAGCTTCTGCTCGCTGATCCAGGCGAGATTGCGCGACAAAAACGGCCGCTGATCGTCGTGCGCCACCAACAGGATACGATCGGCCTGTCGCAGGCAGCGCCGGGTCCAGGCGTCCGGCTCGCTGCTGGCCTCATAAACCACGTAGCGATAACGGTCCTCGATCTGGGTGAGCCAGCCGGTCAGACGACGATTGGGATCGCCGGCGCCGGAATCCACGCGCGCAGCGCCCTCGCCCATCGCCTGATTGACACGCGTCGCGTCCAGGCGAAGCGTCGCAGCCGCGTCGCCGAGCTGGCTCGACAATGCGCGTGAGAACGCCGCCAGATCGACGCCCGGATGCGCCGGCACCACCGCATAGGTGCGTGCACTACGTACGCTATCGCGCTGCGGTACCGGCTTTATGGCACGCAGCCGGCCGACGATCATTCGAGTCACGCGCAGCATCGCCTTGGGGTGGCGCACCACGAGCTCTTCAAAAACCTCGCGCGAAATTCTGATCAGCGCGGTATCACGCAGCGCAAAAGCGTCAGACGAATGCGGCTCGGCGGTAATGACCGTGATCTCGCCCACAGTATCGCCGGCGCCCATCTCGCCGAGCAGCAGCGGCGCGTCACCCGAACGCGGATCGACCACACGCACGCGCCCGCTGGCCACCAGATACAGGGCATCGCTGTCTTCGCCCACACGAAAAAGATACTGGCCGCCGACGATCTCGATCCATTCGGCGTTGGCCACTACCGAACGCAGAGCACGCCGGTCCAGATCGCGAAAAAGAGCACTGGCCTTGAGGGCCGCATAGATATCCATTACGTCATTCTAAACGGTGCTGGTGACCCAACGAGGACACGGCTCGAGCAGAGGCGCAGCGCCTGTGACTCGCCATGAGCCCGCAATGAACTCGCCGGCTCTCCCGGTTATGTCGATACTCGATCGGGGCACAGATATGACTCTTGAAGCATCCGTTAAATACGGCTGCCGATTTTCCAGTAATGCCGTGCCCAGCCCGCCGGCGCCGGTGAGCTGTAATCAATCAAAAAAGCCCGGCAGAGCCGGGCTTCGTCGATACGGTCAGTAAGTGCTGGAAAGCGCTTAGCGCACGCTGGCTGCGAAATGCGCGTGCTGGCGATCGAGCACTTCGATCTGGCTGCGCGTGGCCGGCACGTCTTCACTGATCGGCTCGGCTGCTGCGACCTGGGCGTTCTGGTTCGGGGCATTACGCAGCAGGCTCGACTGCGAGCTGGAGATCGGGCTGGCCGTGTCGTAGGCATCGTGTGACTGGTCGGCGGCTGCGGCCGGCAGGGAAAAGCTTACCAGCGTGATCAACGTGGTGGCCAGCGTGGCGGTTGCGTTGCGCTTGAAAAATCGGTTCATGGAGAACTCCGGTTAAAAATGAATCGTTATAAATCTCGTTGAAGAGTTATATGCGACCCCCCGGTGGTTTTTTCAATCGTTGCACTGCAGCAATTTGAATTTTTATAGCGAACAACGCTTAAACAACTTATAAAATGCGTATTTTTTGTATTTTTTATAGATTTTCCCGATCGCTTCATCGGCCGTGTCTATGACGATTCCGGCGCTCCGGTAGCCACGGGGTCCGGCATGCCGGCCATGCTGCGCCGGAATACCACCCAGGCCATGATGCCTGCGAGCAGATTGCCGGCCGCTGCGCCGATCGCGACATAGCCCATGCTCTGGCCCAGCCAGACGCCCAGCGCAACACAGGGCAGATAACAGACGAACAGACGCGCAAAGGACACCAGCATCGCCCGCATCGGCCATCCCAGCGCATTGGAGGCCGATACTGCCAGCATGCACAGCCCGAGCAGCGCATAGCTCGGCAACATGAAACGCATCAGCCAGATCAGCCCCGAGCGCACCTCGGCGCTGTCCGTCAGCAGATCGGCGATCCAGGGCGCGGCCAACGCCATGACCAGCCCCAGGCTCAGTTGCCAGACCACCACGGCCTGACTGGCGATATACATCAGCGCCCGAACCCGCGGCCAGTTGCCAGCGCCATAACAATGGCCCAGCCACGGCGGCAGTGACATGGTAAGACCCAGCACGACCATCAGCGATACGGTCTCCAGACGGCTGGCCAGCCCCCAGGCCGCCACAGCAGATTCGCCGAGCGTGGCGATCAGCGCGGTGGCGGCCATCGCAGCCAGCGGCGGCATCAGCTGGCTTAGCATTGCCGGCCCCGCGATCGTGGCGAATGCACCGGTCGAGCGGCGTGCTTCGGCGACAAGTCCGACCGCACTCAGCCAGTGGTGATGACCGAGTCGCCAGACAAGCAGGCCCAGACCAATCAGAAACGATGCAATCGTCGCCCAGGCCGCACCCGGCAGACCCAGGCCGTCCCAGGAGCCCACCCCGAAGATCAGAATCGGATCGAGCACCAGATTGCACAGGCTCGTGAGCACCATCAGGGTGCCCGGCAGACGGGTGTTGTTATGCGCTCGAAACAGCGTATAGCCAAAATAAAGCAGCGCGGCGAGCCAGTTGGCCAGCAACTGTACCGGCCAGTAGGCCCCGATCAGATCGAGCGCTTCGCCTTCGGCTCCCAGCAGCCGGAACAGCGGCACATAGAACAACCACAGCGCAATCGCCATCACACCGATGATGGCCGAACCACCGAAGATCACCAGGCTGCCCAGCCGTCGGGCGCGCTCGGCCTCGCCCGCCCCCATGGCCCGCGAGATGAGGGCCGCAATCGCGATGCCCAGACCCACCTGTACACCGATGGTCAGAAAGGTCATGGGAAACGTGAATGACTGCGCGGCCAGAGCAACCGTGCCCAGCCGGGCCACGAACGCCGAATCGACCAGTTGAAAACCCAGCAGCGTCATCACGCCCAGTGCCATCGGCCAGGTCTGGGCGAACAGCTGGCGGCGCAGTGTTTTCAGATCGGCGTGGTCTTGATGGGGAGCGGGCACGGGCAACCGGGCAGAAAATACGGGAAGCGGATTCTACGTCACTCGATCGATGCGGGACGCATTAGGGCCTGTTGCCATTTCATACGAGTGTCACGTTGGCGCTGATTGCGTGCCAAGCCAGGCGCAGCCTGTCATGACGCACAACGATCAGAGTGAGCAACACTGCATGACCCTCAATAGGCCCAACCCATTCGCTCGTATGAAAAGAAAACAGCTCATGGATAAGATATGCCCGGATTCATATGGAGCCGACCATGTTCAAAGTTCAGGCAACACGCCTGTTTTTCATTGTTCTGAGCCTGCTGGCCCTGGCCGCCTGCCAAAGCACGCCGAGCACGCCCGACGATCCGCTGATTGGCACCTACTGGAAGCTCATGTCGATAGGCGGCCAGCCGGTTACGGTCGCCGAGGGCCAACGAGAGCCTTATATGGTGCTCCAGCGGCATGAACAGAGCGTGCACGGTCACAGCGGCTGCAACGCGTTAAGCGGCCACTATTCGCAACACCATAATCGGCTGCAGTTCTCCCGCATCGTCAGCACGCGCATGTTCTGCGCAGACGCCATGGCCACCGAGAAGGCGTTTGTCGACCTGTTGCAGCGCGAGGTCGAACCTCGTATCGATGGCAATCGACTGACGCTGCTGGACGATAATGGCGAGGCACTGGCTCGATTCGAATCACGACTGATGCAGTAACAGCCGCAGCCGCAAGTCGATAGGCCGGCGCGAATCATGCTGGCTTATCGAGGCCTGACAATCCGAGCGATACGCGCTCGGCGCGTCATGACGGGCCTGAGTAGCGCGTGACGACAAGTCTCTGCGCAGAGCACTGGTCATTAGCCGAATAACTGTATATAAATACAGTTATGAAAACGCTCCTGACACACGACACCCAACGCCCCTCGCCGGCCGATCGGGCCGCACTCGAGGCCTACTGGCAACGCTTTGGCGTACGCCGAGCCGCACAACAGGCCCAGACGCCGACCACGAGCACCGGCTGGCCCGCAATCGATCGACTGCTGCCCGGCGGCGGCTATCCACAGGACAGCGTCACTGAACTGCTGATCCGCGACGAAGGCACCGGCGAACTCAGCCTGCTTTTGCCCGCACTGGCCGCCCGCCTGTCGGCACAGCCGACCCGGCAGATCGGCCTGATTTCGCCGCCCCATGCGCTCAACGCACCGGCATTGCTCGCAGCCGATATCGACTGTACGCGCGCGCCAGTCATCGCCTGTCGTGATGACAGCGAACGTGTATGGGCGGTCGAACAGATGGCCCGTTCCCAGGCGTTCTGCGGATTTGTCCTCTGGAGCGACACGCTCGACGATCGCGCCCTGCGTCGGCTGCAACTGGCCGCCAAAAGTGGTGCCTGCCCGGTGTTTGTCTATCGGCCGCTGCGCCAGGCCGGCCAGCGCTCGCCGGCGGCGCTTAGGCTTGCCATCAGCAACAACCGGGACGGTCAGCGTATCGAAGTGCTCAAGTGCCGTGGCCCGGCCGGCGCTCGGATGAACGGACTCCAGGCCGCACGTGATCGAGCCTGGCATATGCCGCTGCCCGACGCGCCCGCGCCTACCCGTCTTCCGGCCGGCCAGCGCCGTGCTGCCGGCAATGACGGTTCGTCTTTATTCAACAGGAGTCCAACGCCTCATGTGGCTGGCCCTGCGTTTCCCCCACTGGTCGCTCGATAGCCTGGCGCCGGCGGCCGCGCACGACACGCGCGCCGCGGCTGATCGGCATGCCATGCTCGTGGCCGACAGCTGCGACGGCCGGCGCGTGGTCGTGGCCGTCGGCGAAAGCTGGGCAGACCAAACCATACAACTGGGCATGCCTCTGGCCGATGCTCGTCTCAAGGCGCCGAGCGCCGTCATTCAGCCGCGGCGTATCGCCAGTGAACAGGCTGCGTTGCAACGCCTGGCGGGCTGGGCCTTCAGCTACAGCAGTCAGGTCCATGCCGCCTGTATCCAGTCGACAGAAAACCAGCCCGGGACGAGAGTCGAGTGCACGCGCCTGGTCTTCGAGATCGGTGCCAGCCTGCGCCTGTTCGGCGGCCGTCGAGCGCTGCTGGCCGCCATCAGGACCGACCTGGAAAAGCTCGATTATCGTTTTACTGCCGGCATCGGCGATTCGCCCCAGGCCGCACTGGCGTTCGCCCGCGCCCCTAGAGGCAAACGCCAAGGCGGCCTGGAGCATCTGCCCATCGAGTGTCTGGAACTGGCCCCGCGTACAGCTGCCTCGCTGACCGCCAGTGGCCTGTCTTTCACCGGTGAACTCCTGGCACTGCCGCCGGCCGCGCTGGCCCGGCGCTATGGCAAGGCCTTGCTGGACGATCTGGAACGCCTGCGCGGCCGCCGCCCACACGGATTGACGCTGCACCGACTTCCCGAGCGTTATCGAACACGCCATGAACTCACCGGCGTGGTCGAAACCACCCAGGGGCTGAAATTCGTGCTGCGCCGCGTGCTCGCCGAGCTGGCCGCGTTCCTGCGCGGCGCCGACGCCGCTATTCAGACGCTACGGCTTACCCTCATCCATGAGAGCCATCCGCCCACGCGCGTGACCCTGCGACTGGCCACGCCGTCGCACGACGCCGCGCACCTGGAGCGCGTGGTCGATGAACGGCTGGCGCGCCTGCGCCTGGCCGCCCCCGTGCTGGAAATCGAGCTGGCCAGCGATCGCCTGCGGCGGATCGAAGCCCATCAGGACACGCTCTGGCAGGACCAGGATAATGAACACAACAGTGCCTGGCCGGCCGTGCTTGATCGCCTGCGCGCCCGGCTCGGCCATGAGGCGGTGGGCTGGCTGCATGCGCTGCCTGATCATCAGCCTGACAAGGCCAGCGCGATTCGCGATCAGCCGCCGCAGCGCCATGAGCGCGTGGATGCGCCCCGCCCGTTATGGCTGTTCGACAGCCCTCAACCGGTCACCGGTGACGTACTGGAGTTGCTCAGCGACGCCGAGCGCATCGAAACCGGCTGGTGGCAGGACGGCATACGCCGCGATTATTTCCGGGCCCGCGATGCGCAGGGTCGGCTGCTGTGGGTCTATCGGGAGCTGACCCGCGATGGCCGTGACGGCGACGCTTATTATCTGCAGGGCCTGTTCGGGTGAATACGGCCGAGCCGGCCGACATCGGCTACGCCGAGCTCTGCTGTGTCTCGGCCTTTTCCTTCCAGCGCGGCGCATCCACCCCCGAAGAACTGGTGGAGGCTGCGGCGAAGCGCGGCTATCGTGCGATCGCAATCACGGACGAAGCCAGTCTGGCCGGTGCGGTACGCGCGCTGCGCGCCGCCGAAGCGCTTGCCCCTATCCGAGCCATCAAGCTCATCCTCGGGGCACGCTTCACACTCGATGACGGCGTGACGCTCGTCATTCTCGTTCGCAATCGCGGCGGCTATACCGAACTCTGCCGGCTGATCACTGTTGCTCGTCGACAGGCGGCCAAAGGCTGCTATCGCATCACTCGCGCCGATCTGGAAGCCGCTACGCTCGACGACTGCTGGCTGCTGTGGCTGGCCGACTACAACAGCGCGCCCACGCCGGCCGTTTTTGCCCTGCTTGCCTGGCTTGCCACGCGTTATCCGCATCGCGGGCGTATCGCGCTGGCCCTGCATCGGCGTGCCCATGATGCTGCCCATCGTGAACGCCTGGAGCGCCTGCGCGCCCAGTACGGACTGCCGATCGTGGCCGTGGGCGACGTCTATATGCACAGCCGCGCTCGGCGGGCGCTGCAGGATGTGTTCACCGCCCTGCGTCTGGGCACGACCGTAGCCGAGGCCGGGCTCGCGCTGGCCGCCAACGGCGAGCGCTATCTGCGCTCGATTCAAGGCATCGCCAGCCTTTATCCCGCCGCCAGCATCGCAGCCACCCTGCGTATCGCGGGCGACTGTGATTTTTCCCTGCGCGAGATCCGCTACAACTATCCGGCAGAACTCGTGCCGCCTAACAGCACCGCGGCCGAGCATCTCCGGCGTCTAGTCGAAAAAGGCTGTGCGAGACGCTGGCCGCAAGGCACCCGCCCCGAAATCCGCGTACAGATCGAAAAAGAAATGGTGCTGATCGAGTCCAAGAACTATCCGCACTATTTCCTTACCGTGCACGATATCGTCGCCTTCGCCCGCCGTCAGCATATCCTCTGCCAGGGGCGTGGCTCGGCGGCCAATTCAGTGGTGTGTTTCTGTCTCGGCATCACCGAGGTCGACCCGACCCGACATGAACTGCTGTTCGAGCGTTTCATCTCCGAAGAACGCAACGAGCCACCGGATATCGACGTGGACTTCGAGCATGAACGCCGCGAGGAAGTGATCCAGTATGTCTATGCCAAGTACGGCCGTATTCGGGCCGCGCTCGCGGCTACCGTAATCCATTACCGGCCGCGCAGCGCCATGCGCGACGTGGCCCGCGCGCTGGGCCTGAGCTTGGACCAGATCGACACACTCGCCGCCTCGCTATCCCGGCGTAGCGACGACGGCAGCATCGAGGCCCAGTTGGACGAGCGCGGTATCGACGTAGGCGAAAAGACCCTGCACCAGATCCTGGCGCTCATGGATACGCTGATCGGCTTTCCGCGACATCTGTCCCAGCATGTCGGCGGTTTCGTGCTGTCCGAGGTACCGTTATCCGAACTGGTGCCGGTGGAGAACGCCGCCATGGCCGATCGCACCATCATCCAGTGGGACAAGGACGATCTCGAGGCCGTGGGCCTGATGAAAATCGACGTGCTGGCACTAGGCATGCTGTCGTGCATACGGCGCTGTTTCGATCTCGTGGCGGCATGGCGCGGCCAGCGCTGGACGATGGCTACGCTGCCCGCGGACGACACCCGAACCTACGACATGATCTGTGCGGCCGACACGGTGGGCGTGTTCCAGATCGAGTCACGCGCCCAGATGTCGATGCTGCCCCGGCTCAGGCCCAGAGTGTTCTTCGATCTGGTCGTGGAAGTGGCGATCGTACGGCCTGGCCCGATCCAGGGCGGCATGGTCCATCCCTATCTGCTCAACCGCGAGAAGACGCCCGAAGAGATCGACTACCCGAGTGATGCGCTGCGCGGCGTGCTGCAACGCACCTATGGCGTGCCGATCTTCCAGGAACAGGTGATGAAGATCGCCATGGTGGCGGCTAAGTTCTCTGCAGGTGAAGCCGACGGCCTGCGCCGTTCGATGGCCGCATGGAAGAAGAAAGGCGGGCTCGAGCCCTGGCGCGACCGGCTCAAGAGCGGCATGGCGGCAAACGGCTACGATGAAGAATTCGCCGATCGTATCTTCGAGCAGATCAAGGGTTTCGGCAGCTACGGTTTTCCCGAATCCCATGCGGTGAGCTTTGCCCTGCTGGTCTATGTATCGTCGTATCTCAAATGTCACGAGCCGGCCGCATTCGCAGCGGCCCTGCTCAACAGCCAGCCGATGGGCTTCTATGCGCCGGCCCAGATCGTGGCCGATGCAAGACGACACAAGGTCGAGGTACGTAGCGCCGATGTCTGTCATTCCGACTGGGATTGCACGCTGGAGCGCGGCCCGCAGGCCCAGCCGGCGCTGCGGTTGGGCCTGCGCCTGATCAAGGGGCTGTCGCCCGATATCGGCAACCGCGTAATGGTCGCCCGACGCGGACGGCCATTCGAGAGCATCCCGGACCTGGTCACCCGGGCCGCGCTCGACCGGCGCGCCCGCGATGCCCTGGCGCGCGGCGATGCGTTGAGACAACTGGCAGGCCACCGTCACGGCGCCCAGTGGCAGATCGCCGCTGCGCGCATCCACGACGACCTGTTCGCAAATCTCGATGCGCAGGAAAACCCGGTCGAACTACCCGAACCCACCGAAGCCGCCGATATCGTGGCCGACTACAACAGCACGGGCCTGACCCTGCGTCGTCATCCCATGGCCCTGCTACGCCCCGGACTCAGGAAAACCGGCGTACTCGATGCCGCCACCTTCGACGAACGCAGCAACGGCCAGCACGTTCATGTGGCCGGCATCGTCACCATGCGCCAGCGCCCCGGCAGCGCCAAGGGCACGACTTTCCTCACCCTCGAAGACGAAACCGGCCATGTGAACATCATCGTGCATCGCCGCCTGCTGGATAAATATCGTATCCCGGTGCTCAGCGCGCGCCTGTTGCGCGTGATCGGGGTCATGCAGCGCGGCGGCCCGGTCACCCACTGTATTGCCCGGCATCTGGTCGACGACAGCCGCCTGCTCGGGGCACTGACAACGCGCTCGCGGGATTTTCACTAGGGCCTATCCGTAGCTATGCGTGAACGAACTCCAATAAAGCCAGCCAGCACGCCGGCTCAGTAATTCGGCCAGATTCCCGGCGTGACCACTTCCAGGAGATGCCCGTCCGGGTCACGGAAATACAGGCTCTCAGCGCCTTTGGGCCAGCGGGTGCGGCCTTCGATGACCACACCGTGGACCCTGAGATGGCTCTCCCACGCTTCAAGCTGATCGGCATTGATCGCCAACGCAATATGCTGACGACCGCTGCCGTCGTGCGGCGGAATGGTGCCCATGTCACCGGGCAACTCGACCGTGTCCCGAGTTTGGCCTTCGGCGAATAAAAGAAGCATGTTCCAACCGACCGGATAGGCGGTGAAACGATGATCGGCCGTATGCGGCGTCAGGCCCATGACATCTTCGAAGAAGCCACGCGCCGCGGCCATATCCTGCGTATAGAGAATTGTTTCGAGTACGCCGTTGAGCTTCGGCATCGCGGGCATCAGTAGATCTGCAACGGCGACGGCCCGCCGGGCGGCGCAAACAATCTGTCCAGCTCTGTCCGGTCTGCTGCCGTCAGCTCGATATTCCCTGCGGCAGCGTTTTCCGCTACCCGTTCGGCACGGGCAGATTTCGGAATTGGAATGACGCGGTCGTGCGACGACAGCCACGCCAGCGCGGCCTGGCCTGCGCTCATATCGCGTTGGGCCGCGAACTCGGCGAGCCCTGTGTGCGAGGTCAGGCTACCGCCGTCGAACGGAGAGTAGGCCATGGTCGCGATGGCCTTGTCCTGCAGCCAGGGCAGCAGATCCCATTCGATACCGCGCTGGTTCAGGTTGAACAGCAGCTGATTGGTCTGGATCGCCTCACCGCCCGGCGTATCAACGAACGCGCGCGTCGCGTCCAGATCGAGATTACTGATGCCGTAGTGGCGGATCTTGCCGTCGGCCTTGAGTTGCTCGAACGCGGCAAGCGTTTCACGGTACGGTGCGCTGCCCTGCCAGTGGAGCAGATACAGATCGAGCCGGTCGGTGCCCAGGCGTTCAAGGCTCGCCTCGCAGGCCGCAATCGTCTTGCGTGTGGACGCATTGCTCGGCAGCACCTTGCTGACAAGAAACACATCGTCACGACGCCCTGCGATGGCCTCACCGACAAGCTGCTCCGAACGCCCGCCGCCGTACATTTCGGCGGTATCGACAAGCGTCATTCCATGGTCGATGCCGGCCTGCAGCGCCGCAATTTCGGTATTCCGCGATGCCGGATCGTCGCCCAGATACCAGGTGCCCTGGCCAATAGCCGATACGGATTCACCGCAGGGTAATTCGATTGTTTTCATGAGTGCTGGGGTCGTGCGAATTGCTGTGGCCGATTGTCAGGGCCACAACCCATGCCGGCAAATCGGACGCCAGCTCCTGCCGCAGGTGCCCGGCGCAACTCATAGCCGTTCGATGATCGTGACGTTGGCCATGCCACCACCCTCGCACATGGTCTGCAGTCCGTAGCGGCCGCCGCGTCGGTGCAAGGCATGCACGAGTGTCGTCATGAGCTTGGTGCCCGATGCGCCCAGCGGATGCCCGAGCGCGATCGCGCCGCCGTTGACGTTCATTCGCGCAGGGTCGGCGCCGGTTGCGGCCAGCCAGGCCAACGGTACCGGCGCGAACGCTTCGTTGACCTCGAACAGGTCGATATCGTCGATCGACAGTCCTGTTTTGTTCAGCGCCTGCGCAGTGGCCGGCAACGGTGCTTCGAGCATGATGACCGGATCATGGCCCATCACGCTCATATGATGAATACGTGCCAGCGGCGCGACCCCCAGACGCTTGAGGCCCTGTTCGTTGACCACCATCACGCCACTGGCGCCATCGCATATCTGGCTGGCATTCGCAGCACTGATGCGCCCGTCCTCGGCCAGCAGCTTGACGCTGCCAATGGACTCCAGCGTTGCGTCGGCGCGAATGCCTTCATCCACGGTGTGCGTGCCGTGACTGTTGCCGTCGACATCACGGCTTTCGAGCGCGACGATCTCGTCATCGAATACGCCGCTTTGAGTCGCCTTGTGGGCGCGTTGATGGCTTTCCAGCGCAAAGGCGTCGAGCGCAGATCGGCTCAGATCATATTTCTGCGCAAGCATCTCGGCGCCCATGAACTGGCTGAACATGGGCACATCCGGATAGCGATCGCGGATATTCGGGCTCATGTAAGTACCCAGCTCCGCCTTTTTCGCCAGCGTCATCGGGCTACCCATGGGGACGCGGCTCATGCTTTCCACGCCGCCGGCGATGACCATGTCCATGCTCCCGGACATGACCGCCTGCGCCGCAAAATGCAGCGCTTGCTGAGAAGATCCGCACTGGCGGTCGATGCTTGTGCCGGGCACCGACTCGGGCAAGTGCGAAGCCAGCACCACGTTGCGCGCCACGTTGCCGGCCTGCTCGCCCACCTGGCCGACACAGCCGAAGATCACGTCGTCGACGCTCGCCGGATCCGCGCCCGTGCGTTCGACCAGGCTATTGACCAGGGCTGCTCCCAGGTCGACCGGATGCCAGCCCGAAAGCTGTCCGTTGCGCCGTCCGCCGGCGGTTCGCAGGGCACAGACGATATAGGCTTCGGGCATGCGGGGCTCCAGACAAGTGATCCAGGATAGACCGCTGTTTTGCCAGCGACCGCTGACAATGTAAAGCTTGTGCGACTCTCCACGCCGCGTTGTTCATGCCCGCATCAAGTAGTCACGACAGCATTTTTGCAGTCGTCCGCAGGATTCCGGCCGGACGGGTGGCAACCTACGGACAGATCGCCGCGCTTGCCGGCCGGCCCGGACACGCACGACTGGCCGGTTATGCCATGCATCGCTGTCCGCCGGGCCTGCCGTGGCATCGGGTCATCAACGCACGCGGAGAGATCTCGCTGCCGGCCGACAGCACGGCAGCGATGACGCAACGACGGCGCCTGGAAGCCGAGGGCGTGCTATTCAGCGGCCAGCGCGTTGATCTTACGCGTTATCGCTGGCATGCCGACGGGCCCGCGCGCTGACCGCTGCACGGGCTGTACCGACTGGCGCCAAAGCCTGACCGGATTTAGCACATCACAACAATAACCGAGGAGAACTCATGCAGATCAAGGACAAATGCTTTCTTATCACCGGCGGCGGCTCCGGCCTGGGCCGAGCCAGCGCACAGCTGCTGGTAGAACAGGGTGCAAAAGTCGTACTCGCCGACGTCAACGACAATGCCGGCCGTGAAACCGCCACCGCACTCGGCGATGCCGCGCTCTACGTGCCCTGTGATGTCACCCGCGAGCAGGATGGCAAGGCCGCGGTTGCCGCCGCCCGCCAGCACGCCGGCGGGCTGCACGGCCTGCTCAACTGTGCGGGCATCGGTATTCCCGGCAAGGTGCTCGGACGTGACGGGCCGCACGATCTGGACAGGTTCGCGAAGGTGATCCAGGTCAATCTCATCGGCAGCTTCAACATGATCCGTCTGGCCAGCCAGCCCATGGCCGCGGGGCAGGCCGATGATGCCGGCGAGCGCGGCGTGATCATCAATACCGCTTCGGTCGCGGCCTTCGAGGGCCAGATCGGGCAGGCCTCGTATTCCGCGTCCAAGGGCGGCATCGTCGGCATGACCCTGCCGATCGCCCGCGAGCTGGCCCGCCACGGCATCCGGGTCATGACTATCGCACCGGGTATTTTCGATACACCCATGATGGCCGAACTGCCCGAGGACGTGCGCGAGTCGCTCGGTCAGATGGTGCCCTTCCCGCCACGCCTGGGCCAGCCGGCAGAATATGCGCGTCTGGCCCGGGATATCATCGAGAACACCATGCTCAACGGCACCACTATTCGTCTCGACGGTGCGATTCGCATGCAACCGAAATAGGTCTACCGACACGAGTGAAGCCGGCTGGGTGGACGAATCATGCGTGGCGCCTTTCAGTCCGGCGCTATGATGCAGAGATCTGACACTGCCACCGGCCCGGACTCACCTGATGCGATACCCCTACCTGCCCAGTGTTGCGCTGTTGATGCTCGCGATGACCCTCAGCGGCTGCGGCAACGAGGCACGGCTCGATATCGCCGCCGGTACCGGGCCCGATCCGACGCTGCCCGAGCCCGAGAGTTCGCTCATTCCAACCGTCAATATTGCGCCGGCCCGGCAATGGATCGACGACGAGATGCCCACGCCCGGCCCCGGCCTTCAGGTCAACGCGTTCGCCCGTGGTCTGTCGCATCCGCGCTGGCTGCATGTGCTGCCCAACGGTGACGTACTGGTGGCTGAAAGTAACGGCCCGGAGCGCCCCGAAGATGCCACCGGTATACGCGGGTGGGTGATGAAGAAGGTCATGGCCCGAGCCGGGGCCGGCGCACCGAGTGCTGATCGCATCACCCTGCTGCGTGATACCGACAACGACGGCATCGCCGATATGCGTCATGTATTCGTCGACGGGCTGTATTCGCCTTTCGGAATGGCGCTGATCGGTGACGTTTTCTACGTCGCCAATACCGACGGAATTCTTGCTTTCGACTATGTCGACGGTGCAGCCGCCGTGACAGGCGAGGGCCGGGCCCTGGCCGCGCTGCCGGCCGGCCCCATCAACCACCACTGGACCAAGAACATCATTGCCGGTCCCGACAGCAATCAGCTGTTCGCGACGGTCGGCTCCAACAGCAACATCGCGGAAAACGGCATGAGCGCCGAACGCGGTCGTGCTGCCATCTGGGTGGTTGATACCGATACCGGCAAGCACCGTGTCTACGCCACGGGTCTGCGCAATCCCAACGGCCTGGCCTTCGTCCCACAGCCGCACGGCCCAGAACAGCTGTGGACGGTGGTCAACGAACGCGACGAGATCGGCAGTGATCTGGTGCCGGACTATATGACATCCGTTGTCGACGGCGGATTCTATGGCTGGCCGTACAGCTACTACGGGCAGCACGTCGATGAGCGGGTACAGCCACAAAAGCCGGATCTCGTAGCCACGGCGATCAAGCCTGACTACGCACTGGGGCCGCACACCGCATCACTGGGTCTTGCCTACAGTGCCCAGAACGCGCTCGGCGTGAATTATCAGCAGGGCATGTTCATCGGCCAGCATGGCTCCTGGAACCGCAAGCCGCATAGCGGTTATCGCGTCGTTTTCGTGCCGTTTGCCGCAGGCGAGCCCAACGGTGCGCCTCAAACCGTACTGGACGATTTCCTGGGCGCCGACGGGCAGGCACGCGGCCGGCCGGTGGGGGTAGCCTCCGACTCGGCGGGCGCGCTGCTGATCGCCGACGATGTGGGCAACACCATATGGCGTGTGACCGCTGCACGCGATTGATACATCAGGGCCTGTGGCTCTATGACGCAGCATGGTTAGGGCGCCTTCCCAAGGCCATGCGGCGTTGCGCCGCCTCGCCAAAGTCCGTGCCGTGACGCCTCAGCGCGCCCTGCCTGACGAAGACAAGTCAGCGCTTGAGAAGCATGTTTCGCCATGCGATACTTGGTTTCGCTGAAACAGGCATTAAAGCCGACAATGCACATAACATCCAATCATCAGACGTTGAAAGCGCCGCGGTCACTATAGTTTGCCCCCAGCAAGTACGAACGCCTGATGTAAAGGCGTGAATTTGAGCTTTCGCTGCAAACGCTTGCTCTCAAGCCTTGCATACCCTGATGTAACGGCTGCCATGCTATATGTATTCCGTATACGAACGAAGCACAGCATGCTCTGATTTGGGGCAAATCAGTTTAATTATTCAAATAAATAAGCGTTTTATTGTTTTTTTATCTTAGCGTCTTATTTCTAATAAAATATCCAGCCACCGCAGACGGATAAAGGCCTATTCATGGCACAATAACAGACGTATTGACGTCGCCATGACAGCCGATTACGCTTGCCCGCAAATAAATAAGGGCGCGATTGTCGCGAGCTATCAAACCGCCCTTTTCCAACAAGTTTATAAGCCTTCCACGCGTTACTGTCTGTAGGAGATTGATATTCTCATGAAGCTTCCACGCATGTTCCGGCCTTTGTCGGCCACCGCAGTCGTCATGGCGTGCGCCCTGGCGCCGACCACTGGCGCCCTCGCCGCCGCAGACTCCAAGCCGGAGCTTCCTCGTTCAATGACGTGGTCGTCCTATGACGTGGGCTCGGCCGGCTACGCAGAGGCCTCTGCAATCGCCGATGCCTTTGGCCGCGAGTTCGGCACGCGTATTCGTATCCAGCCGTCGGGCTCGGCGATCGGCCGTCTCCAGCCGTTGCTGCTGGGCCGCGCAGAAGTCGGATTTCTTGCAACAGAGACGTTCTTCGCTTCCGAGGGCGTAGCGGATTTCGCCCAGCGCCGCTGGGGGCCACAGGATCTGCGCGCTATCGCCGGCCGGCCGTCGTCATTCGGCATCTTTACTGCAAAGGATGCTGACATCACCACGCTCAAGGGCCTCAAGGGACAGCGCTTCGCCTATGTCGCCGGCAACCCGTCGATCAACGAGAAGTGCGATGCGCTTCTGGCGTTCGCCGGTCTCACACGTGATGACGTCAACGCGATCATGTTTCCGACCTACAACGCGGCCATGAGCTCTCTGGCCCAGAACAAGGCCGATGCGTCGTGCACCACGACCACGCCGAGCCAGGCCTATGAACTGGCCGAGTCGCCGCGCGGCATCCGCTGGCTCGAGGTGGACCCGAACGACAGCGAAGCCTGGGCACGTCTGAAAAAGGTCGCGCCGTTTCTGCAGCCCTACACCGAAACCGTCGGTGCGGGCCTGAGCGAGGACAACCCGGTCAATATCTTCGCCTACCGCTACCCGGTACTGGTGGTCAACGCCGACGAGGATGAAGACTTCGTATACAACTATCTCAAGGCGCTGGATCAGGCGTATCCGCTGTACAAGAACGGCACATCGGTCATGAACCGCTGGTCGCTGGACGGCGCCGGCACGCCGCCGATCGACGTGCCTTTCCATCCGGGTGCGATCAAGTATCTCAAGGAAAAAGGCATCTGGACCGACGAGATGCAGAAATGGAACGATCAGCGTCTGGCGCGCCTGAACGCGCTCAAGGCAGCCTGGAAGGATGCCGTCGCCGAAGGTGAAGACAAGAGCGACGACGCGTTCGCCAAGATCTGGCAGACGCACCGCCAGAACGCACTCGACAACCTGTAAGCCGTCGGGTCAATCGCAGCCAGCGGGTCGATCGGCGTCTTGGACGCTGATCGGCCTTCAACCCGTTTTCACCGGAGACGGTCCTCATGAGCACGAACACCTCAACTCCCAAGCTATCGGCGACGGAACTCACCATGGAAGCCGACAGCCAGGCCAGCAGCCGGCTCTCCGGACTTTCCTACTGGACCGCACTGTTGCTGGGCCTGGTCGGACTGCTGCTGACCATCAACCAGACTTTCACTCTGGGCGTCTTTGGCTTTCAGCCGCTGGGCAACTCGTTTCTGTATTACCTGATCGGGCTGTTTCTGTCCGCGACCTTCCTGTGCTATCCGGCCTGGTCCGGTGCCAAGACGCATGTGCCGCTGTATGACTGGGTTCTGGCCATCGCAGTACTCATACCCGCGGCCTATCTGGGTATTCACGGCCTCGAAATCATTCGCCAGGGTTGGGATTTCTCGGCCCCCATCGAGGCCACCATTGCATCTGGCGTGATGCTGGTACTTATTCTTGAAGGCACACGCCGTTGCGGTGGCATCCCGCTGCTGATCGTCGCCCTGGTGTTCGGTAGTTATCCGCTGTTCGCGGACCACATGCCCGGCTTTCTGTGGGGCACGCAGTACGGCTTCGGTGAAACCATCCGTGCACACGTGCTGGGCGTAGAATCGGTTATCGGTATTCCCATGCAGGTGGTCGCGAATCTGATCATCGGCTTCGTGGTCTTTGGTGCCGCACTAACGGTGACCGGCGGCGGCGACTTCTTCATGGACTTCGCGCTTGCCCTGATGGGCCGCAGCCGCGGCGGACCCGCCAAGGTGGCCGTGCTGTCGAGCGGCATCATGGGCAGCCTGTCCGGAAGCGTGATCTCGAACATCCTCACGACCGGCCCGATCACCATTCCGACGATGAAGAAGGCCGGCTATCCGGCCCACTACGCCGGCGCCATCGAGGCCTGTGCCTCGACCGGCGGCACGCTGATGCCGCCAGTGATGGGCGCAGTGGCGTTCATCATGGCCTCGTTTTTGAACGTGCCGTATTCGGAAGTCATGATCGCGGCCTTCCTGCCGGCGCTGCTGTTCTATCTGGCGCTATTGTTCCAGGTCGACGCCTATGCAGCGCGTCGCGGACTCATCGGCATGCCGGAATCCCAGATTCCGAAAGTGCTGGATACCCTCAAGGTAGGCTGGCCGTATCTGTTCAGCCTCGCCATGCTCATCTATATGCTGCTGGTGATGCGTCTGGACGCCTATGCACCCTACTACGCCACGATTGTCTTGCTGGTGATTTCGCTGTTCAAGCGTCAGCACCGCATGAACTGGTCGCGCCTGCAGTTCCTGCTGATGACGCTGACCACCAGCGTAGGCAGCCTCGTATCGATTCTGGCCGGTATCGGCCTGGTGGTCGGCGGGCTGTCGTATACCGGTGTAGCCGGTGCCTTTTCACGCGAGCTGCTGCTCTATGCCGACGGCAATATCCCGCTGATGCTGGCCGCCGGTGCCATCACCAGTTTCGTGCTGGGCATGGGCATGACCGTAAGCGCCTGCTATATCTTCCTGTCGATCCTGCTGGCACCCGCGCTGGTGCAGGCCGGGCTCGACCCGCTGGCCAGCCATCTGTTCATTCTCTACTGGGGCATGATGTCGTACATCACGCCGCCGGTGGCCTTGGCTGCCATCACCGCCGCCGGGGTGGCCGGCTCCAAGGCCTCCACCACCGGCTTGTATGCGATGCGCCTCGGCAGTGTCCTGTTTGTGCTGCCGTTCCTGTTCGTGACCAATCCGTCGCTGATCCTGCAGGGTGATCTATTGCACATCATCACGTCGGCCACTACCGCGGTGATTGCGATCTGGCTGGTATCGGCAGCCCTCGAGGGTTATCTGTACCGAGTCGGTGCGATCAACGTGCTCATGCGCTTTGTGGTGCTTATTGCCGCAGCCGCGCTGATCTATCCGGAGCGCGCGAGTGATCTGTTCGGCTTTGCCTTGGTTATCGGAATCTATGTACTGGATTCAGTGCTGGGCGGTCGGCTCGGTTCGAAGCAGGCTCAGCGCCTGGCCGAAGAGAAGACCGAGCGCCAAACGGCCGAGGATCAGGCAACGAATCCCGGCCCTAATGTTTGAGAGCATCAAGGAAATTCGATGATTGATAAACGCGTAGCCTCGATGACCGAGGCAGTGGCCGGGGTCAAGCCCGGCGATGCGGTGATGATCGGCGGCTTCGGCAGCTCGGGCATTCCGTTCGAGCTGATCGAGGCCCTGCGCCTGCACGGCGCCGATGACCTGACCATCATCTCCAACAATGCCGGTGTCGCCGAAGAAGGCATCGCCGCGCTGCTGCGCGACCGGCTCGTCTCCAAGGTCGTGTGCAGCTATCCGCGCTCGCAGGGCTCGATCTGGTTCGAACGTCTGTTCGAGGAAGACGCGATCGAGCTGGAGCTGATCCCGCAGGGCACGTTTGCCGAACGCATGCGGGCGGCCGGCGCCGGCCTGGGCGGTTTCTTCACGCCCACCGGGTTTGGCACCAAGATGGCCGACGGCAAGGAGACCCGCGAGATCGACGGCCACGGCTATGTGCTGGAGTATCCGCTCCGGGCCGAGTTCGCGCTCGTCAAGGCCCACAAGGGCGATCGCTGGGGCAATCTCGGCTACAACTCGGCCGGACGCAACTTCAATCCGGTGATGGCCATGGCGGCCGATATCACCGTGGCCGAAGTCGAGCATATCGTCGAACTGGGCGAGCTCGATCCGGAGGCCGTCGCCACGCCGGGCGTGTTCGTTGATCGCGTTGTCGCACAGGAAGGAATCCTCAAGTGAACTCTCTGACTCCCCCGCAGATGGCCGAACGACTGGCTCAGGACATCCCCGACGCCACCTATGTGAATCTGGGCATCGGCATGCCGGTGATGGTCGCCAACTACGTGCCGGAAGGCCGTGAGGTGATCTATCACAGCGAGAACGGCATTCTCGGCGTCGGCCCAACGCCTGCGCCCGGCACCGAAGACCCGGATCTGATCAATGCCGCCAAGCAGTACGTGACCCTGATCAAGGGCGGCTGCTATTTCGATACGGCCGATTCGTTCGCGATGATGCGCGGTGGCCATCTGGATATCGCCGTGCTCGGCGGTTTTCAGGTATCACGCACCGGTGACCTGGCCAACTGGGCCACGAACAACGAGAAATATCCGCCGGCCGTGGGCGGCGCGATGGATCTGTCGGTGGGTGCCAAGGCGGTCTATGTGCTCATGCGTCATACCACCAAGGATGGCGAGCCCAAGATCCTGGACACGTGCACCTACCCGCTGACCGGCACCGGTGTGGTCAAGCGTATCTATACTGATCTCGCCGTCATCGAGGTCATCGACGAAGGCCTGCGCGTTGTCGAGCTGTTTGAAGGCAACAGCTTTGAAGATGTCCAGGCGGTCACCGGCACACGCCTGCTGCCGCCCAGCTGACACCGAAACAGGTGTCCGAGGTCGACCGATGGGCCGGCGCGCGCAGCGCGCTGGCCTATACCACCCTGCTTGCCGGCGTGGTGGGAAGCGGATTTTGGCCGCAATGGATCGGCGCGCCGGCGGCTATATTGGCGGTTGCGCTCGCCTGGTCCACGCTCAAACGTATACCGAGGCTGCTGATCAGCCTGGTGGTGCTCATCGCGCTTATCGCACTCGTCGTGGAGCCCGCCGCGATCGGGCCGGCCAGTGCGACGCTCACCCGGCTCGGCGCCTTGATCATCGCCGTGATGCTGTTGGCGGCGGTCTTGTCGCGCTCGGCCCATCTCGGCACGATCTCCGAGCATCTGTTCGCCGGACGGGCGCTGTCGCGTTATCTGAGCATAACCTTCGGTGGCCTGTTTCTGGCCGTACCGCTCAACTTCGGCTCGGTCAGCGTGATCGGCACGCTGATCGGTCGCGAGATCGCGATCAACGGTGACTCGGCGGGTACCCGAAACGCCGCGCGTGCGCTGTTGCGCGGCTTTGGCTCGGCCTCACTATGCTCGCCGCTGTCGATTGCGGTGGTGCTCACCCTGACGCTGGTGCCCGGCATTCACGGCTGGCAACTGATCAGTCTGACCTTCCCGCTGGCCGCCGCCTACCTGCTGCTGGGCGCCGTGTTCCGCGAAGCCGAGCCCGCCAGCGACATCCAGCGCCCGGTGGCGGGTCGCGCCAGCGTTGTACGCGCCTGGCTGTTCTTCGCGGCCTGCATCGGCCTGATCTGTCTCGGCACGCTGTTGCTGCGAACACTGGTCGGCATGGGCTATGCGCATGCCGTGACCTGCAGCTGCCTGGCGATCGTTGTTATCGGTATCCTCGGCACGCCGGGTCGGCCACAGCTGCCACCCATGGACAACATCGGCAACGAACTGGCGATCATCGGCGGCTCGGCTTTTCTCGGCGCCACCGTCAGCACACTGGTCTCGGGCCAGCTGGGCCCGGGTTTCGCCTTGCCGAGCGTGTTCATGCCATTGATTGCGCTGGCTGTACCGTGGCTGCTGTTCGGTGGCGGCATGATCGGGCTCAACCCGATCGTCGGCGTCACCCTGATCGGCGGGCTGTCGAGCCAGCTCTGGCTGCCATCGGCCGGCCTTGGGCTCGCGGTCGCACTGGTCTGTGGCTGGGGCCTGACCATAGCCGGTACGCCCTATTCAGCCAATGCCCTGCTCATCCAGCGCCTGACCGGTTACGACAATCGTCGGGTGTCGCTGGAATGGAGTGGGCGCTTATCGCTGTGTGCGCTATCGCTAGCCTCGCTGCTTGCTGCCACGCTGACATTCGCGCTGATCGACTGAATCATGGCCGAATGAACTGGTAGCCTCTACGGATTCGCGTCTTTATCCGATCTGCCCATGACCGCATCCAGCCACCGTCCGCTCTATCCCGAAATCGAACCGTTCGATACCGGCCACCTGGCCGTATCCGATCGCCACACGCTCTACTACGAACAGTGCGGCAACCCCGACGGCAAGCCGGTGGTGTTCCTGCATGGGGGCCCGGGCGGCGGTGCCGGCCCAACCAGCAGGCGGTTTTTCGATCCGGCCCGGTATCGCATCGTACTGTTCGACCAGCGCGGCTGTGGCAAGTCCACCCCGCACGCCGATCTGGTCGACAACACCACCTGGCATCTGGTGGCCGATATCGAGCGCCTGCGCGAGACACTCGCCATTAATGCCTGGCAGGTCTTCGGCGGCTCCTGGGGCTCGACCCTGGCGCTGGCCTATGCCGAAACCCATCCGGAACGCGTGACCGAACTGGTACTGCGCGGCATCTTCATGCTGCGTCGGGCGGAAATGCTCTGGTTCTATCAGCAGGGTGCGAGTGCGATCTACCCGGACGCCTTCGAGGCCTATCGCGATTTCATCCCCGAGGTCGAGCGCGGCGACATGATGAGCGCCTATCATCGGCGCCTGACCGGCGACGATGTTGCGCTGCGCACGGCTGCTGCACGCGCCTGGGCCAGTTGGGAGGGCGCGACCAGCTTCATCAAGCCCAATCAAGGCTATATCGCCACGACAGCTGGCGATCGCTTTGCCCTCGCCTTTGCCCGTATCGAATGTCATTACTTCATCAACGGCGGCTTTTTCCAGCGTGACGATGAGCTGCTGACGAACATCGATCGTATCCGGCATATTCCGGCCACCATCGTGCACGGGCGCTACGATGTCGTCTGTCCGCTGGTCAACGCCTGGGATCTGCACCGCGCCTGGCCCGAAGCCGACCTGCGCATCACCCCCAATGCCGGCCATTCGGCCTTCGAGCCTGGCAACCGACACGCGCTGATCGAGGCGACCGATCGCTACCGATAGGCCCAGACGTAGTCTCAAGGCGCGACCCATCGTAGAGTAACGACTCGTCTTGCAAACCAGGGAAAACTCATGGCTCCAGATAACAACACCGATAACTGTGTCTCGATCGCGCCTTATTTCGATGTACCTGCCGAACGCATGGACGAGTTCAAGCAGACCGTCGACAAGTTTGTAAGCGCCACGCGTAACGAAGACGCCTGCCTGTACTACGGTTTTCTGTTCGACGGTCAGCGTGCGACCTGTCGCGAAGGCTATGCCGGTGCGGCCGGTGTGCTTGCGCATCTGGATAACGTGGGCGAGCTGTTCGCCCACGCCTGCAAGGTGGCGAAGCTTATTCGCATGGAAGTGCACGGACCGGCCGCAGAGCTTGACCAGCTACGCAAGCCGCTGGCCGACATGGATATCGACTTCTACGTGCTCGAGGACGGCTTCAGACGCTGAAAACACGAGGCGGCGGGCTCGGCTGCAATCGGCTACACTCATCTGACAACGCGCCAAGTCACTTGGCGCTCATCCTTCGGAAACACAGTCGCAAAACGGCTGAGGGAGTCAGCAGATGGGTCGGCAATCGATATCGCAGCGTATCCAGGGCAGCGTCGCACGCGGGGTGATGAACCTGCCGGCGGGCATGCTGCGCGTGCTCGCCGGCAAGCCCGTCGTGGTGGACGGCCAGACGCTCGACGTGCAGACCCAGCTCATGCTCAAACTCCAGCGCATGCAGGGGCTCGACGGCCTGGGCGGCGGCACACCCGCGGCCGAACGCCGGATGATCGATGCCCAGAGCCAACTCATGGCACCGGGCTCCACACAGCCGCTGGCGGTCGACGATATTCAGGTAGCCGGCGCCGCCGGGCCGATCGCAGCCCGTGTCTACCGCCCCCGAGCCTGCAAGGCCGCTGCGCCGGCGCTGCTGTTCTATCACGGCGGCGGCTTCGTCATCGGCTCGCTCGATTCCCACGACGGCGTCTGTCGTGCCCTGGCCGATCGCGCCGGATGCGTGGTGATCTCGGTCGACTATCGTCTGGCCCCGGAACATCCGGCGCCGGCCGGCGTCGAGGATTCAATCGCCGCGTTTCGTGATATTGCCGGCCGGGCCGCAGAACTCGATATCGATGCAAGCCGGATCGCCGTGTGCGGTGACAGCGCCGGCGCCAATCTCGCGACTGTTGTCGCCCAGGCCACGCGCAACGACAAGCTCAAGCCCTGTTTCCAGCTCCTGTTCTACCCCACCGTCGATTTTTCCCGGGACCGCGAATCGGTACGGACCTTCGCCGAGGGTTTTCTGCTCGAAAAGAAATCGATGGACTGGTTTCGCGGCCACTACATCCCGGACGACATGAGCCACGATGACCCGCGTGTATCGCCGATATACGGAGATCTGGCCGGTCTTGCGCCGGCACATATCATTACCGGCGGCTTTGACCCCTTGCGTGACGAGGGCGAAGCCTACGGCCAAGCGCTACAGGCAGCCGGAGTGACGGCAAGCATTGCGCGCAAACCCAGCATGATCCACGGCTTTCTCAACTTCGCCGGCGCTATCCACGGCGGCCTCGCCGGGCTGACTGACGGCGCGCAGGCGCTGTCCCAGCAATTCGAGCAATAACCGGGAAAATTTCCCAACAGGGCCGCCAACGCCGATAGATCAAGGCTTGTGCAGACACCGGCTGCTGCGCCGCGTCATTTTGTAATTTTTTGAACTTGCAGCTTTTTTTGAGCGCGGTAATGATGATGACCGTCGGTTTGCAGGCGCCATGCCACAGCCGACGGACTTTTGCGGGAGATTGCCGGCCCCACGCCGACAGCTCGCCGAGCAACGAGGGGTCGTTGTCAGCAAAAGGAAACCATCATGCAGTTCTGCGATCGTCTTCTTCTGGAAAATCGTGCCTGGTCCGATGAAATGCGGATCCGCGATCCGGACTTCTTTTCGCGACTTCAGCACGGCCAGGCACCGGAAGCGCTCTGGATTGGCTGCTCGGATAGCCGCGTGCCACCCGAGCAGCTGTGCAATGCACCGCCCGGTGACCTGTTCATTCACCGAAACGTCGCCAATCTGGTCGCGCAGCGCGATCCCGGTTTCATGAGCGTGCTGGAATATGCAGTCGCCCAGCTCGGCGTGCCACATATCGTGGTGTGCGGGCATCACGGCTGCGGCGGTGTCGCTGCGGCGTGTACCACCGAGCAGACAGGGCTGGGGCATGTCGAAGACCACATCGGCCCGCTGCGAGCACTGTACGGCGCTCATCAGCAGACGCTGGCGGCAATCCCGAACACGAGCGAGCGCGTCGATCGGCTGGTCGAACTCAACGTGATCGCCCAGGTCGACGCGCTCGCCGCGCTGTCAGCGGTACGCGATGCGCCACGCCCGCCCCAGCTTCACGGACTGGTCTATGGCACTGATTCGGGCCGGCTGACACTGCTCTGCCATCGCGAGATCAAGCCCCGGCCGAGCCCGGCCCCTGCCCTGTCTGCGTAATTCTTTTCGCTCTCTACAAACCGATGTGCTCATTCACGGCACATTGAAGGATTTCCAATGCTCGACAAGAACGCGTTTGTCGATACGCGCTACCTAGGCCGCGATATGCGCGCCGGTATCGTCGTATTCTTCGTGGCCATTCCTTTGTGTCTGGGCATCGCCATCGCATCCGGCGCGCCGCCGATCGCAGGCCTGATTGCCGGCATGATTGGCGGGCTGGTGGTATCGCTGGCCAGTGGTTCACAGCTCAGCGTCAGCGGCCCGGCCGCAGGCCTGACCGTGATCGTATTGGGCGCCATCGAGGAGTTCGGCTACGGCGGTCTGCTGTTTGCCACCGTGATAGCCGGCGCGCTTCAGCTGGTCTTCGCCCTGCTGCGCTTCGGCGGAATCGGCGCCTTCATCCCCACCGGCGTGATCAAGGGCATGCTCGCTGCGATCGGTCTGTTGCTGATCGGCACCCAGATCCCGCTGGCACTCGGCCACACGGCCGACACCGAAGCCGCGCTGACCGCGCCAACCAGCCTTCTCGAGGGCATATCTCCGCTGGCTATCGTCATCACCCTGCTTGGCCTTGCAGTGCTGGCCGGCTTCGAGACGCGCTTCGTACAGCGCCGCGCCTGGCTGCGTATCATTCCGGCACCACTTGTCGTGGTCGGGCTTGGCATGGTCATCAGCGCGATTGCGAGCGCGACCGGTTCGAGCCTGGCACTCGGCGCCGATCAGCATATCGAACTGCCCGGACTGGATGGCCCGGCGTCGCTGGTGGGCGCACTCCAGCTGCCGGATTTCAGTCAGTGGCTGACTCCGCAGATCTATGTGGTGGGCATCACGATAGCGCTCATCGCCAGCCTCGAAACGCTGCTGAGTGTAGAAGCGATCGACGAGCTCGATCCGCTCGGGCGCACTTCGCCTGCGCATCGCGAACTGGGCGCACAGGGCATTGGCAACATGCTCAGCGGTCTGGTTGGCGGTCTGCCCATGACGGCGGTGATCGTGCGTAGTTCGGCCAACGTCCAAGCCGGCGGGCGCACGCGCCTGGCCAGTTTCGTACACGGCGTGCTGCTCACCGCGAGTGTCGCCTTCGCGGCCTTCGCACTCGAGTTGATTCCGCTGTCCTGTCTCGCCGCTGTCCTGCTGTATACCGGCTACAAACTGGCCAAGCCGGCCCTTATCGCGGCACAGTATCGCCTCGGTTGGCAGCGATTCATCCCCTTTGCGATCACCATCGTGGCGATTCTTGCCACCGATCTGCTCAAGGGCGTGCTGATCGGCCTGCTGTGTGCGACCTATTTTCTGATCCGCGCCAATTACCGCTCGGCGCTGTCATTCACCTGCACTGGCCCGCACTGCCTGCTACGGCTCAATACAGAGGTGTCGTTCTTGAACCGCAACGAACTACGCGGCTATCTGGCGAGCATTCCGGATGGCGGCGAACTGATCATCGATGCATCGGCAACACGCTTCATTGACCCCGATATCCGTGAAGACATCGACCGTTTTGTCGACGGCGCGGCCGAGCGTCGTATCGAGGTCGAGCTGCGCCATCTCGACGGGCATTCAGCCACCTATCCCAATCAACTGGGCCCGGCCGCCGCAGCCTGATGGCCAGCACGCATCACCACGGCCAGGCGACTTGACGCCAGGTCGTGGTGTTTCCGCCAATCCATGTCGTTGCCGTGGTCGCGGTCGTGCTCGTGGTCAGCGCGCCGCGTCTGAGTCGGCCTCGTAGGCGCGGCGCAGCTCGCCGCCGTCAATCACGCCGTTCCCGTCGGCGTCGAGCCGGTCGAAATACGGCGTCATCGCGGCCTGATACTCGGCCAGCGAAACCTCGCCGTTATCGTCGCCGTCCAGATTGGCGAACCACTGTTTCAACGCCTGCGCCCTGGCCTTTGCCACGGCCTTGTCGGGCTTGGCCTCGTCTTCGGGCACCGGCTGGCTGGCCTTGAGTTCCTCGCGATTCAGCACGCCGTCGTTGTTGCGGTCCATCGCTCGAAACGAGGCCAGCTGGCCGTTCGCCGCCTCCTGCCGGCTGATCATGCGATCGCTGTTGGCGTCGAGCGCCGCCAGCCCGGATTCGCCGTCGGCGGCCGCAACACTCACGCCCGATCCCAGAGTGGCGACAATCACGGCATACGCCGCGACAGACGTGCCCAGTCCTGTTCGCATCGATTCTCCTTGTTTGCTCGAAGCCCATGATCAAGGGTTAAGAACACGATATGCGCTATGCGTTCCGCTCGCCCCGGAAGCTTTAACATGTCGAGGCCGCGACGTAGTGTCCTGACTCGAATCGGGTTGCGACATGTTGCCGATGACGTCGTATCGCCCGCGCGCCGATCAAGTCCTGAATCGACGCTTCAAATCTCGATATCGTCGGTCTTGTCGAACGACACGTCGCGGTCGTCGACGCCCAGTTCGCGGATGTCCGTGGGCTGACCTGCGGCGTTGAAGCGCACAAAACCCATGCCCGAACCGTTGACCAGCCGCTCGCCGTGGCTGGCCGGAGACGGGCGGCGCGGGCTGACTCGCATCCGGCGTCGCTTGGTGAACCAGTTCAGCGGCGAATACGGCGCATAAAGCCAGCGGTTGAGCCGGTCGAACCAGTCCAGCAGCGTCCGCGGGAACTCGTTCTTGACGCCGCTGCTGGTGATCTGCCAGATGTTCTGGCGGTCCTGACCGGTATTGGCATGGCGCAGCGTCACGTCATAGACAAACGAGTAATGCACGTCGCCCGAGAGCACGGTGAAGTTCTTCGGGGTCTGTCGATGACGGAATATATTGAGCAGCGTGTGTGCCGCCCCCGGATGCGCCATCCAGTTCTCGGCGTCGACCATCAGCGGGCTGCCGAACCAGGTGAAGATACGCTGGATATTCTCGATCAGCTTGACGCCGAAGATGGGCGCGGCCGACACGATCACCACGCTGTCGCGGCCCATGAAGTTGGTCTGCATATCCACCAGTGCTTCCCAGTCCATCAGGCCGGACGGGCGTGACGGTTTACGCTCGCGGCGCCAACGACGGGTGCGCGTATCAAGCACAACGACACCCGGCTCGGTATCGAGCGTATAGCCCCATTGATGAAACGCGAGCAGTGCGTCGACCAACGCGTCATGTGCGTCCGGTTCCGGCGCCTTCGTATACGCCAGCAGATGGTCCCAGACGGGCCCGTCAAACGCGTCAGGCTGATTACCCCAACCCTGGCAGAGCAGGTAGGCGATCAGCGCATTGCCGATGATGCGCTTGGAAAACGGATGGCCATAGGCGCTATCCATCCACAGCCCGGTGAGATTCCAGTCATCGGTGATGTCGTGGTCGTCGAAGATCATCGCCGTCGGCGTATTGGCCATGATTCGCCGTGCTGCCGGCAGAGACGCAACGAAATCGGCAATCACGTCTTGTTCTTCGTTATAGCGCGTCAGTTCCTCGGCCGTGAGCGCCGGACGCGTATACGACAGCCCGCGCCACGGCGCATCCGACCAGCACAGCATGTACATGGCGAGCACTTCGCCCAGCGTGATCAGGTGGTTGCCCGAGGTCGCCGAGGTGAAGACCGGCTTTTCGGTACCGCCGAAAAAACGTTCGCGTAGCGCCCGCGTTGATTTTTCCTGCGGCAACAGCTCGTCGCGCTGGTAGTAGCAGTACTCGCAGTCATACAGCGCAGCGCTGTCGTCCAGCGTCGAGCCCTCCAGGCGCTCCGACCAGAGTCCAAGTCGTTCGACAAGCGCGTGAATGGCGCGCAGCAGCGGCCCGGCCACATCATCCGCATAGATCTGGTCGCCGCTGAGCAACATGACCGTGGGCCATCCGTCGGGCTCATCGCGGCGGCCAGCCAGCCAGCTGTCCGCGCGCGCCATGCCGTCGCCGGACGGATGATGCGGCCGCCGGCAGGAGCCGTGCAGCACGTTGTCCAGGCGTGTTCGTAACACGAATCGTGGCCGCAGCTCACCCGGATAACACAATCCCGGCTCGCTCGCAGCGAGTGAGCACGCGCTGTCGCCAAGCAGAATGTCGTAGCCGATCGGCTGATCTTCGACCAGTGACTCAATCCCGGCCTGCGCGAAATCGATATCAATCAGTGCAAACCACAGGCGCTCGCCAAGCCGTAGCTGCTGGACGTGCGGCGCCAGGTCGATGTCGTCGTCGGGCTCGGCCTGCTGGCCGTCATCGTCTCGATAGAGCGCCAGCCGGAGTGGCATGGCCTCGGCCAGCGCCAGCCACAGCACCAGTCGCCGCGCACCGATTCGCCGCAGAATAGGCCCCGCCAGCACACTCGATTCGGCCACGTTGTCGTCTTTCATAATAGGCATCGCGCGATTGTACTGAGCGAACAGGGATTTGCGTATTCGTCGTTGCGCGGGACCACCGAATTAATCACAGCAGCCTTGACGGTTATAAAGCACAGGGCGCAATATTAAGCCATTGCTAAGTTTTAACGACGACGCTTGTTCATGACTGATCTCTTATCACCCCGCACCACCCACGACACGTTGTGTCGTATGCCATATGTCAGTGCTTAGCCGCACCGATCGCGCCGACGCCGACGCGGAAAACCTTGATTATCTGCCCGGCGAACAGGCGACGCAACGAGCCGCCCAGGCCGCGCTGAGCGGAAAGCAGCGTGGTCTCAATGGCCTGTTTCCGTTTCTGGGGCCCGCGTTCATCGCAGCCGTGGCCTATATCGATCCGGGCAATTTCGCGACCAACATCCAGGCCGGCTCCAGCTTTGGCTACCTGCTCCTGTGGGTCGTGATCGCCGCGAACCTGATGGCAATACTCATCCAGACCATGTCGGCCAAGCTCGGCATTGCCACGGGCATGAATGTGCCCGAGGTCTGTCGCGCGCGCTTCTCCCGACCGGTGACGATTGCGCTGTGGATACAGGCCGAAATCATCGCCATCGCCACCGATCTGGCCGAATTCATCGGCGGGGCCCTGGGTCTTTATCTGCTGTTCGGCATTCCGCTTTTTCCGGCCGCGCTGATTACCGGGGTGTTCTCGTTCGGCCTGCTGGAACTTCAACGCCGCGGATTCCGTCCGCTGGAAGCCGTGATCACCGCCCTGCTCGGCGTCGTCATGGTCTCGTTCGCCTATCAGGTCTATATCGCCGATCCGGATCCGGTGGCGGTCGTCGGCGGGCTGGTGCCCGGTTTCGACGGCGTAAACAGCGTCATGCTCGCCGCCGGCATTCTCGGCGCCACCGTCATGCCGCACGTGATCTATCTGCATTCGGCGCTCACTCAGCGGCGCGTGGTCGGACGCAACAACGAAGAACGCAAGCGTATCTTCCGCTTCGAGTTCTACGACATCCTCATCGCAATGGGTGTGGCCGGGCTGATCAACGCCGCCATGCTGATCATGGCGGCAGGCCTGTTCTACGGCGTGGGTGAGCCGGTAAGCACCATAGAGGGCGCTTTCGACCGACTCGGTGATCAGGGGGGCAACGTCGCCGCGATGCTGTTCGGATTCGGGCTGCTGGCCAGCGGTTTTTCCAGTTCGTCGGTCGGCACCATGAGCGGTCAGGTGGTCATGCAGGGGTTCATCAAACGCCGTATTCCGCTGTTTGCCCGTCGCCTGATCACCATGGCGCCGCCGCTGTTGATCATCGCGGCCGGCGTGGATGCCACCACGGCACTGGTTATGAGCCAGGTGGTGCTGTCGTTCGGTATTCCCTTTGCCCTGATTCCGCTGCTGATGTTCTGCTCCAACCGCGAGGTCATGGGGCCGCTCGTCAATCATCGCGCGACCACCGTCGCGGCTTGGATCATTGCGACGATCGTGATAACGCTCAACGTGTTTCTGCTGTATCAGACGGTCACCGGCGGGTTCAGCGGGCACTGACTCCGGGCGAAGGACTTCAGTGCTTGCCACTAACACGGGCCAGACGCAGTGCCGCCAGCAGGCCGAGTGCCAGCAGTCCGGCGACCATCCCGGCAACGCCCGGCCAGCCAAGGTGCTGCCAGAACAGCCCGCCCAGCGAACCGATGACGCTGGAGCCCAGGTAATAGGCCAGTAGATAAAGCCCGGCGGCCTGCCCCCGGCCATCGCGGGCCAGCGGCCCGACCCAGCTGCTGGCCACCGAGTGACCGGCGAAAAAACCAACGGTGACCAGCGCGATACCGATTACGATCGAAGCGATCGCGTCTGGCCACATACAGGCGAGACCTGCACACATCAGCACCAGCGCGGCCATCAGCATCGGCGCGCGACCGAGCCGGTCCGCCAGACGCCCGAACACGGCGGAGGCCACGATGCCCAGCAGATAGACGACGAATATCGCGCTGATCGCGCTCTGGCTCAGATCAAACGGCGGCTGCGCCAGGCGATAGCCGATATAGTTGTACACGCTCACGAACGCGCCCATGAGCACGAAGCCGCATAGAAACAACCACGGCAGATAGGCGTTGCGCAGATGGCGGCCCAGCGGCGCGGCATGATCGCGCAGCGTGAGCCCACGGCGCGGCGTAAAATGTCGGGACACGGGCAGCAGATAGAAAAATACGATAGCGGCCACGAAACCCAGACCCCCGACGGCGCCGATCGCCACCCGCCAGCCTGCCCCATCGGCAATCACGCCGGCCAGCACTCGCCCGGACATGCCGCCAAAGGCGCTACCGCCGATATACAGCCCCATGGCCGCGCCTAGATCGCCTGCGCGAATCTCTTCGGACAGCCATGCCATCGCCAGTGCTGGCACCCCGCCGAGCGCGATACCTTCGACCGCCCGCACCAGCAGAAAGCCAATCCAGCCGGGCGCACACGCAGCGGCAATCGATAACGCCGCCGAGATGAACAGCGACGCCGTCATCACGCGTCGCCGATCGAGCGCGTCGGACAGCAGGCCCGCCACGAACAGCGTGACGGCAAGCACCGCTGTCGTGAGCGACAACGACAGGCTACTCTGCGCGGGGCCCACCCCAAACTCGGCCGAGAACAGCGGCAGGAGTGGCTGGACGCTGTATAACGACGAAAACGTCGCAAAGCCCGCGGCAAACAGCGCAATATTGGCGCGCCGAAAGCCGGGCGTGCCGCGCGCCAGCCCTCGCGAGAGTGGCGCGTCGTCGAGCGCGGTATCCGATAATTGCGTCATGCACGCAATTATCGCACGGGCTCGGTAGCGGCCCCATAACGGCTATCGGGCCGGGCGGGCCTTGGTTGCTGCCTTGATTGCGGTGGTATCGAGAATGCCGCAGCGCAAAATAATAGCCGCAACGACTGGCCGCGCGGCCTCCAATACCTGATAATGCGCGGGTTTTGCGCTACAGGTGCGCGCATTCCCGATCCCGACATATAAAAATCCGGGTTCTTCAGAGGTTCTCAATGATCGAAAATCTTCGCAATATCGCGATTATCGCCCACGTCGACCACGGCAAGACGACGCTGGTCGACTGCCTGTTGCGCCAATCAGGCACGTTTGAAGCTCGCGAAGAAGTCGCGGACCGGATCATGGACTCCAACGATCTGGAAAAAGAGCGCGGGATCACGATCACCTCCAAGAACACCGCCATCGAGTGGCGCGACCCGGATTCGAAAGAAGCCTATCGCATCAATATCGTCGACACCCCGGGCCATGCGGACTTCGGCGGCGAGGTCGAGCGCGTGCTGTCGATGGTCGACTCGGTGCTGCTGCTGGTCGACGCCGTCGACGGCCCGATGCCCCAGACCCGTTTCGTGACCGAAAAAGCCTTCGAGCTGGGTCTCAAGCCGATCGTCGTGATCAACAAGATCGACCGTGATGGCGCCAGGCCCGACTGGGTGCTGACCCAGACCTTCGATCTGTTCGACTCGCTCGGCGCGACCGACGAGCAGCTTGATTTCCCGACCGTCTACACCTCTGCGCTGACCGGCTATGCCGGCCTGGAAGACGACGTGCGCGACGGCGACATGACGCCGCTGTTCCGGACCATCGTCGATCGCGTACCGGCGCCGCCGGTTAATCTGGACGGGCCGTTCCAGATGCAGATCACCACGCTCGACTTCAATACGTTTGTGGGCCAGATCGGCATTGGACGTATCGCCCGCGGGCGTATCAAGCCCGCCAGCCAAGTCGTCATCGTTGATCGTGAAGGCAACAAGAAGAACGCGAAGATCGCCGGTGTATTCGGCTTTCTGGGCCTGAACCGCGTTGAAGTCGAGTCGGCTCAGGCCGGCGATATCGTGGCCCTGACCGGTATGGACGGCCTGGATATCTCGGACACGATCTGTCATCCGGAGACGCCCGAAGCGCTGCCCGCACTGACCGTGGACGAGCCCACCATGAGCATGACCTTCGAGGTCAACAAATCACCCATGGCGGGCAAGGAAGGCGATTATCTGACCAGTCGCCAGATTCGCGAGCGCCTGCTGCGCGAGCTCAAGGCCAACGTTGCCCTGCGCGTGGAATTCACCTCCGACCCGGATCGTTTCAAGGTTTCCGGGCGTGGCCTGCTGCATCTGTCCGTATTGCTGGAAACCATGCGCCGCGAAGGCTACGAGATGGCCGTATCGCGTCCGGAAGTGGTCACCCGTGAAGTCGACGGCGAAATCCACGAGCCCTACGAGCTGCTGATCTGCGATATCGAGGACGGCCATCAGGGCGCGATCATCGACAATCTCAACCAGCGCAAGGGCCAGCTTCAGAACATGCAGCCGGACGGCAACGGCCGCACCCGTCTCGAGTTCATGATCCCGTCACGCGGCCTGATCGGCTTCCAGACCGAGTTCATGAGCCTCACGTCGGGCACCGGCATTGTCACGCACGTGTTCGATCACTACGGACCGGTGGGCTCGATTGGCATCGGCCAGCGCCATTCCGGCGTGCTCATCTCCAACGCCACGGGCAAGGCCGTAGGCTTTGGCCTGTTCAACCTCCAGGAGCGCGGCCGCATGATGGTCTCGCCCAACGAGGAGGTGTATGAGGGCATGGTCGTAGGTGTTCACTCGCGCGACAACGACCTTACCGTGAACGTGCTCAAGGCCAAGCAGCTGACCAATGTGCGCGCCTCCGGCACCGACGAGAACATCGTGCTCACGCCGGCGCTGCGCATGACGCTGGAACAGGCGCTGGAGTTCATCAACGACGACGAACTGGTCGAGATCACCCCGGCCACCATTCGCGTACGCAAGCGCTGGCTCAAGGAGCACGAGCGCAAGAAAGCAGGTCGCGGCAACGGCTGAAGCCACGCGCTGTGCCGGCCCGTGCTACGGCATTGGCCGGCACCGCTTGAAACGGGTAACAATCATAACCATCAACCGGCCACGCCCCGCCAGCGGGCCGGTTTTCTTTTTTTAAGCAGGTCGCCCTCCTATGCCCAGCAAGAGCCGTTCACGCCTGATTGTCCGTACCGCCACGCTGGCCGATATCCCGGCCATAAATCAGGTCGTGCGCAACACCTATCCGAGCCTCGACGATTACTCCTTCGACGAGCTGCGCGGCCAGATCAACAACTTTCCGGCCGGTCAGCTGGTAGCTGTCTATGAAGACACCGTCGTGGGCTACTGCGCCACGCTCTGTCTGCCGGAAAAACAGGTCATGGCCGACCATACCTGGGCCGAGATCACCGGCAACGGTTACGGCTCGACCCACGATACCGACGGCGACTATCTCTACGGCTACGAGATCTGCGTAGACCCCGCTGCCCGCGGCCTGCGTATCGGCCAGCGTTTGTACCGCGAGCGCGAAGCGCTATGTATCAAGCTGGATCTGAAGGGCATCGTCTTCTCGGGCCGGCTGCCTGGCCTTCGACGCCGCTTCAAGAAATTCGGCAGCGCCGAGGCGTATGTCGAGGCGGTCGTCGACAAGAGCATCCGTGATTCGGTGCTGTCTTTTCAGCTCAATCAGGGCTATGAGCTGCTCGGCGTACAGGCCAATTATCTGCCGGCTGACGAAGCGTCGATGGGCTACGCCGCACACCTGCTGTGGCGCAATCCCGAATATCACCACAACGAAGAAGTCGCAGGCGACTCGCATGTGCATCTGCAGCGTCGCAATCGTGTGCGGATCGCGACCGTGCAGTATGGCCAGCGTGCGATCGACTCGTTCGACGAATTCGCCCAGATCGTGACCTACTTCGTACAGGAAACCGCCGACGCCAAGGCCGACTTCGTGGTCTTTCCGGAGCTGTTCACAGTCCAGCTGCTATCGATCAAGAACGAAGAACTGCGTCATCGCGCCGCTATCCAGCGGCTGGCTGATTTCTGCGACGAGTTCCGCCAGCTGATGGCCGATCTGGCGGTGCGTTTCAATATCAATATCATCGCCGGCTCGCACCCGACCTGGGTGGGCGAGGAACTGCAGAACATCGCCTATATCTATCTGCGCGACGGCTCGGAACACCAGCAGCCCAAGATCCACCCGACGCCGGGCGAGCGTCATTACTGGAATATCGTCGGCGGCGATTCGCTCAACGCCATCGAGACCGACTGCGGCCCCATCGGCGTGCTGGTCTGTTACGACAGCGAGTTCCCCGAGCTGTCGCGGCATCTGGCTGATCAGGGCATCAATATCCTGTTCGTGCCGTTCTCTACCGAGGACCGCAACGGCCATCTTCGGGTGCGCTACTCGGCACATGCGCGCGCGGTGGAAAACCAGATCTATGTCGCGACTTCCGGCAACGTGGGCAACCTGCCGCGTATCCACGCCATGGATCTGCACTATGGCCAGAGCGCGATCATCACCCCCTGCGATTTCGCCTTCGCCCGCGACGGTATCGCCGCAGACACCACGCCCAATGTGGAAATGGTGGCGATCGCCGATGTGCGCGTGGACCTGCTGCATGAGGCGCGCACCACGGGCTCGGTGCAGAACATGCTCGATCGGCGGCACGACCTGTATCACGTGCAGTGGAAACCGCGCCGTCGTGCACTCAAGGGTCCGCGTTCGCGCTAAGCAGGTATTGACGAGCGGTTAGACTCGTTGCGGGCAGCGGACCCTGTCTGTTGCCCGCTGCATTCAATCGCACAGGGTTCGATTTTGGACACCGTTACCGCCGACGACCTATGCGCCGATGCCGCACGCGCTCTGGCGCATGCCGATAACGTGCTGGTGCTCACGGGGGCCGGTATCTCCGCGGAGTCCGGCATTCCCACATTCCGTGAGGCGCAGACTGGTCTGTGGGCCCAGTTTTCGCCGCAGGATCTTGCGACGCCCGCAGCCTTTGCCCGTAATCCCGAGCGCGTCTGGGGCTGGTATCGCTGGCGCCGGACGCTGATTGGACGCGGCGGCGTCAATCCCGGTCACCGCGCGCTGGCGGCAATCGAAGCACGCCGACCGATCTCGATCGTCACCCAGAACGTCGACGGCCTGCACGCGGCGGCGGGCAGCACGGATATCACTGAACTCCACGGCAATATCTGGATCGAGCGTTGCACCGGCTGCGCCGCCGAGTCCAGCCAGCCCGTCGCGCCAGCGGACAACGACGCGTCGCTACCGTGTTGCCCTGCGTGCGGTGCAATGACGCGTCCCGCTGTAGTCTGGTTCGGCGAAATGCTGCCAACAGTCGCGCTTGAGCGTGCCCAGGAGCTGCTGGCTGCCGCTAACTGCGTGCTCGTGGTCGGCACGTCCAACCAGGTCTATCCGGCCGCCGCTCTCGTCGAACAGGCTGTCCAGGGCCCTGCCACCGTGATCGAAATCAATCCGGAGGAAACCGCGGTCTCGCGGTCGGTCGATATGCACATTGCGGCCACGGCGAGCCGCGCACTGCCTGGCATCCTCGCGCACTGGCCACACGATGCGGCGGCGCTGGCTCGACGTTGAAACCTCGCTTGGCTTAAAGTGAGCTTGGATAAAACACGGTTTCACCCTATTGGTGGAACAGCACCATAAAGAGTACGGGCATGACGCGTCGGGTGGTATTCAATCAGAAAGGCGGTGTGGGCAAGACCACGCTGCTATGCAACCTGGCGGCCATCAGCGCAGCCCAGGGCAAGCGTACGCTGGTGATCGATCTGGATGCCCAGTGCAATGCCAGCCAGTATCTGCTGTCGTCGGGCGAGCGCCAGGCCGAGGCCGGCAGCGCAGACTTCTTCGAGGCCACGTTGGCCCGCACCGCGCGCGGAGCCCAGTTCACGGACTATGTCACGCCCACACCATTCGCCAATCTGTCGGTGATGGCCGCGCATCCGGATCTCGAGGAACTGCGCGTCAAGCTCGAAGCCAAGCATAAGATATACAAGCTCAAGCAGTCGCTGGACCGGCTCGACGATTATGATGCGGTGTATATCGATACGCCGCCGGCACTGAATTTCTACTCGCAGTCGGCGCTGATTGCCGCCACCCGCTGCCTGGTGCCTTTCGATTGCGACGATTTCGCGCGCCAGGCGCTGTATTCGCTGTTCGACAATATCCACGAGATTCAGGACGACCATAATCCGAATCTGGTGATCGACGGCATTGTGGTGAACCAGTTTCAGCCACGTGCCCGGCTGCCGGCACGCATGATTGCGGAGCTAAAAGAAGAAGGTCATCCGGTGATCGAAACCCAGATCACCGCGTCGGTGAAGGTGCGTGAATCGCATGACGCCTCGATTCCTCTGATTCACTACGCGCCCAATCACAAGGTGACCCAGCAACTGGTCGCACTCTATGAGCGGCTGGATTGAAACGCACGAGCCGGGCGCGGCGTACTTACCTCATGCACGCCCGACTCGTCTTGCGCTTATTGCTCTGTCTTGCCCTCGCTCTTGCGAGCCTGAGCTGGGCGGTTGCTCAGGATTCAGCCACGGCGCCTGAGTCTGTGGTGCCCGAAGTCGCTGTTAGCGGAGCGATCGGACCCGCGACCAGTCGCTATGTGAGCAAGGCACTGGAAGATGCCGCACAGCGCGGCGCGCCGCTTGTTATTCTGCGGCTCGACACTCCCGGCGGCCTCGACGCTGCCATGCGTGAGATCGTACAGGCGGTGCTCGCCTCGCCGGTGCCGGTAGCCGGATTTGTCGGGCCTTCCGGCGCCCGCGCAGCCAGTGCCGGAACGTACATTCTCTATGCCACCCATATCGCGGCCATGGCTCCTGCGACCAATCTGGGCGCCGCCACACCGGTGAGCATCGGCGGTGAATCAGCACCCGCGCCTGAAAAACAGGACCAGACAGAAGGAGACGCGCCGAGTACCGCGGATAACGCCACCGCCAAGCGCCGCAAGGTTGTCAACGACGCTGTTGCCTATATCCGCAGCCTGGCCGAGCAGCGCGGGCGTAACGCCGACTGGGCCGAAAGCGCGGTGCGCGAGGGCGCCAGTCTGAGTGCGAGGCAGGCATTGGCCGATAACGTCATCGACGATATCGCCGACAGCCCACAGGCATTGCTGGACAAGATCAATGGCAGCCAAGTAACCACGGTCACCGGCATAGAGACGCTCACCCTCACCGATGCCCGTATCCAGACCGTCGAGCCCGGCTGGCGTACCGAGCTGCTGCAGATCATCACCAACCCGACTGTCGCCTATCTGCTGTTCATGATCGGTATCTACGGGCTTATTCTGGAAGGCCTGAATCCCGGCAGCGCGGTACCCGGCGTCATTGGTGGCATCAGCCTGCTGTGCGCACTGTTTGCCTTTCAGGTGCTGCCGATCAACTATGCAGGTCTGGCGCTCGTCGTTCTGGGCGTCGCGTTGATCATCGCCGAGGTGTTCGCGCCCAGCTTCGGTATTCTGGGGCTTGGCGGCATCGGCGCCTTCGTATTTGGATCGATCATGCTCATGGATACCGACGTACCCGGCTTCGAGATTCCGCTCGGCCTGATCGGCGGCCTTGCCGTGGGCAGTGCCCTGCTGCTGGTGTTCATCTTCTACATGTTCCTGCGCTCGCGTAGCAAACGGGTCTGGACCGGCCATGAAGGCCTGGTTGGCCAACGCTGTGTGGCGCTCGAGGATTTTCGGCGCGAGGGCCGCGTGCTGCTGCAGGGCGAGTCATGGCTGGCCGAGTGCGCCCTGCCGGTGGCGTGTGACGACAAGCTCGTGGTAACGGCAGTCGACGGGCTGAAGGTATATGTCTGCGCCGCCGCCGACACCCAGCCAGGCACGGCGTATCGACACTGAATTCAGACGCACGCGGTTCGCGGCGTTCTCTCACATCATCAGGAGTGTTTCATGATCATCAACTTTGCGGCCGTGATCATCGTGCTTGTCGCGATCATCATTTTCAGTTCGATCAAGATCCTGCCGGAATACGAGCGCGGGGTGATGTTCACGCTTGGCCGCATGACCGGCGTCAAGGGCCCCGGTCTGTTTCTGGTGATTCCTTTCATCCAGAAGATGATCAAGGTCGATATGCGCACGATCGTGCTCGATGTGCCACCACAGGATGTGATCTCGCGCGACAACGTATCGGTGCGGGTCAACGCGGTCGTGTATTTCCGGGTGATCGAAGCCGACAAGGCAATCATCGAGGTCGAACATTTTAACGATGCGATCAGCCAGCTGGCACAGACCACGCTGCGTAGTGTGCTCGGCAAACACGAACTCGACGACATGCTCGCCGAGCGTGACAAACTCAATACCGATATTCAGGCGATTCTGGATCGTCACACCGACGCCTGGGGCGTCAAGGTGGCCAACGTCGAAATCAAGCAGGTCGATCTGGACGAGAGCATGACGCGAGCCATTGCGCGTCAAGCCGAAGCCGAACGTGCCCGACGCGCCAAGGTGATCAACGCCGAGGGCGAGATGCAGGCCGCCGAGAACCTGCGCGGTGCCGCCGAGCAGCTGGCCACCCAGCCCCAGGCGATGCAGCTGCGCTACCTGCAGACGCTTGTGGATATCGCCGGCGAGAACAACTCCACTATCGTCTTCCCGTTGCCGATGGATCTGATCGAGCCGCTGCTGGATATGGGCAAGCACATCACCCAGCCGACTAGGCCCCGCGATACGCAGGACTGACGCGCCAACTCAGGGGCGTCAGCGACAGGTCGCAGCGGATGGGGTGCCGTTTACCGCGGCCTCTTCGGCCTCCACCTGGCGCAGCCGTTGCAGTAAGCCATAAAGGATGCCGGCGGTTGCGCCCCAGATATGGTCTGCGTCGTAGTCAATCGCATAGAACTGATACTCGCGGCCATCGCGCTCGAGCGCATGCAGGCTGAACTGGCGATCGTCGAGTGCGTGGGCCAGCGGCACACCGAAAATCCGTGCGACCTCGATTTCGTCCGCGGTGACCCGTGCAGACGGGTCGACCCAGCCCACGTATGGACTGATGATGAAGCCGGTTCCGGTTCGATACGCGGGCAGTTCGCCCAGAATCTCTACCTTGGCGGGATCGAGGCCGATCTCTTCCTGGGCTTCGCGCAGGGCTGCCGCCTGCGCGCTGGCATCGAAGGCTTCGACACTGCCACCCGGAAAGCTGATCTGGCCCGGATGATGTCGAAGCGCGTCGCTGCGTTGAGTGAAATAGATATACGGCCGGCTCGCACCCACAATCGGGATAAGTACCGCCGCGCGGCGCGTGGCGTGCTCATGATGGCCGGTACCACCGACCTCGCCCGGTGCGGCCTGGCGCTCACTGAGCGGCTCGAGCAGAGCGGCGCGCAGGCGCTCACGCCAGCGCGGCGCCGCCACGTCTTCATGGGCTGGCTCGGTCAACGGCTCAGCCCGACTCGCCGGCAGAGCGGCTCTCGAGCTGGGCCGCATGTTCACGGGCCAGTGCCTGAAAACGCGGCGTCAGACCGGCATCGGCATACATCGGATCGCCCATTTCGTCATAGGCGGCGATATCTTCACCGGGCTCGTAGATGAACGCGCTCGTCAGTTCGTCGAGTGCCGCGGCAAGCAGATCGGTAAGAATGCGCTCACGCGTGAGGCCCGGAAACAGATCGCAGAGCGCGGCTACCTTAGCCGCGTCGTAGAGCGGCAAGCGAATTTCATAGGTTTCGTCGGTGCGCGTCTCGCCGGCATTGGCCTGCCATTGTGTAACCAGCTCATTTACTTTCATGACGTCATCCAGTGATGGGGTTCAACAGTTGTCGATAGGTGCCAAGATTACGCAAGACCACTGCCTTACGACAACGTCCGAGTATTGTCATGGGGCGCGTTGACCGCGTTCGGAGCGCCTGCTAGCTTGGCGCCAATTTCCACCCCGAGTACCGCATGGCCAAGAGTGAGAAGACCTGGAGCCTTAAGGAAATAGACCAGGCGCATGATGCAAGAAAAGGCACGGCGTTCCTGGCGTTCAAGCAGCTCAAGGACAGCTTCGACGAAGGTCGCGACTACTACTACCTGAGCTCGGCCCAGGACAGCCGCGAGATCGAGTCGCTGCGCAGGGACGGTCGAATCTACGAAACTACCGTCAATGCCATACTTCTGACCGAAGGTGGCTACAGCGCCATTGCGGACTATCTGAAAGGCTGAAGAGGCCGCACCGGCCGTGCCACGGCTGTAGCCGGTACGCATGCAGTGGCCTTGTCAGCCAGCCTGTATACCCAGCTCTTCTTCGAGCGTGCGCTGATCCGCTGCGAATTTTCGAATGCCCTCGGCCAGTTTTTCGGTCGCCATGGCGTCTTCGTTCATCGCCCATGAAAACCCGGCCCTGTTTAGAGACACGCGCGGGTCGTTGGAGGCAATGCCGGCCAGGCCCGACGCATTGCTCACGTCCAGTCCCGCCAGCTCTTCAAGCAGTGCCGGTGAAATGGTCATCAGATCGGCCCCGGCGAGCGCCAGAATCTGATCGCGATTGCGAAAGCTCGCCGCCATTACCTGCGTGTTGTAGCCATACGTCTTGGCATAGGCGTTGATACGGGCCACGCTCTTGACGCCCGGATCATCCTGCGGCGCATAGTGCTCGACGCCGTCGGCGTTCTTGTACCAGTCGGTGATCCGACCGACGAACGGCGAGATGAGCGTGGCTCCTGCATCGAAACAGACCCGCGCCTGGGCCAGCGAGAAGATCAGGGTCATGTTGCAGGCCACGCCCTCGGCCTCGAGTACGCTGGCCGCACGGATGCCCTCCCAGGTGCTCGCGATCTTGATGAGGATACGCTCGCGGCCCACGCCCAGCGCGTCATAGTCGGCCAGCAGCGCACGCGCCTTGCTGATCGTGGCGCCGGTATCGAACGACAGGCGCGCATCGACTTCCGTGGATACATAGCGCGGCACCACCCGGGTGAGCTCTCGCCCGAATACCGTCATCAGCCGCTCGGCGCGAGTCACACCGGGCGCAGGCGTGCCGTTTTTAGCCTCGTCGACCAAATGGCGATAACGCGCGTCGCGCGACGCCGCCAGCACCAGGCTGGGATTGGTCGTGGAATCGGTCGGCTCGAATTCGCGGATCGTCTCGAAATCGCCGCTGTCCGCCACCACCGTGGTTCGTGCCCGTAGTGCTTCGAGGGCGTTGTCGGCGTGCTGATGGGCTGCAGTATCGGCCATGGTCGGGTCCGTCTTGCTCAAATGGATGGATATTGCGTTGCACTATAAGCCAGCGACGCACCCGCTGGCCAAGACGGGCTGCGCTCACGCATCATGCGCACCATTCAAACCAACCCCGCCGCATTCATGACGTCCGCAACCGAAATGATCCAGCGCATGCCCCAGGCCTTCGACGCCGAGGCCGCGCGCGACTTGACCATGACCGTCCAGTACATGATCGAGGAGCCGATGTACGTGGTCGTCGATGCCGGCCATTGCAACGTACACCACGGGATTGCGGAGACGCCCGACGTCACCCTGCGCATCCGCGGCGATCATCTGGTCAAGCTGATGACCGGCCGGATGCGCGGTATTACCGCATTTCTGACCGGCAAGCTGCGCGTGGAAGGCAATATGATGCTCGCCCAGAAGCTCCAGCAGGTCTTCGACCGCGACAAGCTGGTCGGCTGAGTAATCCCTAGTCATGACCACCGGGCAATCCCCATTCAGGCTGTTGAGCGATGGCACGGCCAAGGCATCGCAACGCTGGCCCGGGCTCGGTCTGATCCCGATCAGCGAACGGCCCGTTGAAGGTTTTTATCTGGAAACCACGCATCGCGGCCTGACCCTGCAGCACGCCGGCACCACCGATAATAACAACGGGCTGTGCCTGGATATGTGCGCCGACGATATCCAGCGGCGGCTGGACTCGGGCCGACAGTCGCCGCTGGCCAAGGCCATGGGCCTGCGTCGTCACCCCGAGCCGCACGTGCTCGATACCACCTGCGGGCTGGGCCGGGACAGCGCAACGCTCGCCGGGCTGGGTTGTACCGTGACCGCGCTCGAGCGCCACCCGGTGCTGTTCGCGCTGCTGGACGACGCGCTCGCACGCGCGCGAACGGATGGACCGGCCTGGATTGCACGCTGGCAGGCGCTACGGCATCAGGACGCGCTCGCGTGGCTGGGCAACGCCAGCGCGGGCCTGTTCGACGTGATCTATATCGACCCGATGTTTGCCGCGCCGCGGCGCAAGGCGCGGCCACAGAAGGCGCTGGCCTGGCTCAACGAACTGGTGGGCGAGGACACGGACGCGGCCGCCCTGCTGTCCCTGGCACGTATGCGCGCCGCGCGCCAGGTCGTCGTCAAGCAGCACGCGCGTGCCCAGCCGCTGGCGCCTGCCGATCGACAGGTGCAGGCCAAGGCAGTGCGCTTTGATATCTATCTGTGCGGGTGAGCTGGCGTTGCAGGTGACACGGCCGGCGCTCAGCCGTGTCCGACTGCGACAAGGCCCTTCAGGAAACGCTTGTAGTTGGCCACATAGCGCTGCGCCGAACGGGTCAGACCTTCGACTTCCTCAGCAGACAGCTCGCGTTTGACCCGTCCCGGCACGCCGATGACCATGCTGTTATCGGGGATGGTCTTGCCTTCGGCAATCAGCGCGCCTGCGCCAATCAGGCAATTACGGCCAATGGTCGCGCCGTTGAGCACGACCGCCTTGATACCGATCAGCGAGTTGTCCCCGATCGTGCAGCCGTGCAGCATCGCCTGATGGCCGACCGTCACATCTTCGCCTACCGTCAGGGTATAGCCGGGATCGGTATGCAGGACGCAGCCGTCCTGGATATTACTGCCACGGCCGATGACGATATCGTCGTTGTCACCCCGCAGCACCGCGTTGAACCAGACGCTGCTATCCACGGCCAGCCGGACACGCCCGAGCACGGTCGCGTTGTCTGCAACAAAGTATTCGTCGGCGCCGGGGGTGCTCGGCGTGTCGTTGTCGAGTCGGTAGAGCATGGGAACTCCTGTAATTGATGATGCGATGCGCTCGCGCGCCTGCTACTTGCGGTCAGCCGTCTTGCGCGCGACATCGTCGCGCACATACACCGGCAGCGCGTGTTCGGCGGACACGCCGCGGCCAGCGAGCAATTCGGGCATGGCCAGGCGCGCGATATCCAGCGCGTGCGGCCAGGTCTCGCCAGCGTTGCGTGGCGCCTGCCCAAGTGCAGCAAACACCAGCGGCCAACCGTTGCCGGCGCCCGCCCAGCCCGGTGTGTCGGGCCATGGCAATACCCGAGCCGGCTCGATCACCCGCTCCGCGCCGACAGGCTTCGGCCCGCTGGTACCGCGCTCGAAGTCAGCGGTATAGACCTCGCCCATACGCGCGTCCTGAACCACGCGCACATGATCGACTTCTGGGGTCGCCATGCAACGCGCGGCCAGTGCCGCCAGCGTCGATATCGGCACAACCGGACAATCCAGCCCACCGGCGAGACCCTGGACAAGGCCGGCGGCAATCCGAAGCCCGGTAAACGCACCCGGCCCGCGCCCGAACGCAAGGCCGTCGAGATCCTCGAGCTTCCAGCCGGCCTCATCGAGCAGCGACTGTGCTGCCGGCAGCAACAGCCGTGCGTGCGCCTGCGGGGCAATCTCGAAGTGTTCGAATGCCACGGTGCACGCGTCGTCAAGCACGGCCACGGACAACGCCTCGGTCGAGGCGTCCAGCGCCAGAATCCGTGTCGTACGCAGACCCGACTCGTTCACACCGGCTCCAGGGCGCCGACGAACTCGCAGGCCGTGGCCTGATCACGGGTGATCGGCATGGGCGGCAGGCTGGCCCGAATAGCGCCGCCGTAGCGTGCCGTGAACAGGCGCGGATCGCAGATGGCGAGCAGACCGCGATCGGTCGCATCACGAATCAGCCGGCCCACGCCCTGCTTGAGCGTGATCACGGCCTGCGGCAGCTGATAGTCCATGAACGGATTCTGCCCGGCTTCCTTCATGGCCGTGAACCGCGCGGCCAGTACCGGGTCGGCCGGCGAGGCAAACGGCAGGCGGTCGATGATCACCAGCCGCAGCGCGTGACCGCGCACGTCCACCCCTTCCCAGAAGCTGCTGGTCGCGACCAGCACGGCGTTTGCATCCTCGCGGAAATCGGCCAGCAGTGTAGCGCGCGGTGCGCTGCCCTGGGTGAGTACATCAAGCCCTGCCGCGGTCAGCGCTTGCCCGTAGCGCGCCACCGCCCGGTAGCTGGTACACAGCACGAACGCACCGCCGCCGGCCGCGTTGACCAGCGCCAGCGACTGCGAGATCACCGCGTCGTCGAAATCGGGATCATTGGGCATGGGCATGGACTGCGGCGCATAGAGCAGTGCGTTATGCGCGTAGTCGAACGGGCTGGGCAATACTTTCTGGGTCACGTCGACCAGCCCAAGCCGGTCGCAGAAATAACGCAGCTCGTTTTTCACCGCAAGCGTGGCGGACGTGAATATCCACGCGCCCGGATAGCCTTCAATCGCGCGCGCGAAGGGTCCGGCGACATCAAGCGGGGTGCTGTGCCATACCCATGCACTGCCGCGTTTTTCGAGCCAGCTGATGCGCTCGGCGTCGTGCGTTCCCACCATATGCAGACAGGTGACCAGTTCGCTACAACGTCGCGACAGCGCCTTGATCCGATCGCTTCTCGAAACAGCCGGCTCCAGGCCGGTTCCAAGCACTGTGAGCGCCTCGTCGAGCTGGTCGTGGGCCTGAGTCAGGGCCGGAGTCACAATCTCCTGCCAGCTGCGATTGCCGGCCACCGCGCCCAGCGCGTCGGAGAACGCCCGCTCGGCCGCCCCCACGTCCTGAAGACGCGCCTTGAGCACCGGCATATCGCCGCCCAGGCTTTCCAGTTCGCCAAGACCGTCACGGACAAGATCCTTGAGCTGACGCGCCGACAGCGCCTGACCGAAGAACCGCCCGGCGATATCCGGCAGACGATGCGCCTCGTCCAGCACAATCGCGTCCGCGCCCGGCAGCACCTCACCGAAGCCCGATTCGCGCAGCGTCAGGTCGGCAAACAGCAGATAGTGATTGACGATCACCACATCCGCGGCCTGGGCTTCGCGGCGGGCGTTGACCACCCAGCACTGGTCGAACAGCGGACATTCCTGGCCCAGGCAGTTGTCGGTCGTCGAGGTGATACGCGGCCACAGCGCATTGCCGTCGCCGAGATCGCCGAACTCCCCCAGATCCCCAGTGCGCGTGCTGGTTGCCCAGTCGCGCACCGCGCGCAGCTTGGGCCCCAGATACAGATCACCGCTGGCTTCGGTCAGATTCAGCCGGTGCAGGCACAGATAGTTCGCGCGTCCCTTGAGCACGGTCACGTGCATACGCCGACCAAGCACGGTCTGGGCGAGCGGCACGTCTTTGTCGTCCAGCTGGCTCTGCAGATAGCGGGTGGCCGTCGAGACGATGATCTTGCGCCCGGACGCCATCGCCGGCAGCAGATAGGCCAGTGTCTTGCCGGTGCCGGTACCGGCTTCTACGACCAGCCGCCCGCCGCTGTCGATGGCATCCGCCACAGCGTGGGCCATCTCGGCCTGCCCCGGGCGTGCGGCGTAGCCGGGCAGCGCGGCTGCAAGGGCCGCGTCGTCATCGAACAGCGCGGCGCCTGCCGCGGCTGTCATTGGCTCAGCTGGAGACTGGTGCGCTGATAGTTCTTGGCTTGTGCAGCCGCCTCGCTGGCGCCGGCTGAGTCACCGGCTGCACGCCGCGCTTCGGCGATCAGCTGCCAGTTGTCGGCACGAACAAACGGATTGTTGCCGCCCACGCTGTTGGACTTTCGGGCCATCGCTTCGGCTTGGCCGGGCTGATCCTGGGCCAGCTTGACTGCGGCCAGACGCTGATAGATGAACGGATTACGCGGCTCGAGATCCAGCGCCCGCTCGAGCGTGGACGAGGCCAGATCCATATTGCCGTTGCGAGCCAGCGTGTCGGCGCGACCCAGCAACGAACGCACGGCCGGACTGCTGACCTGCTCCGCGCTACGCGGCGGCAGCGGCTGGTTGGCCTGCATGCCCGGCTGTTGCGGCGTGCCGGTTGTCTGACCGCCGGTCACCACGGGCGGCGTGCGATCGGGCAGTCGCGACGTCTCGCCTCGCGGCTCGGGCTGCGGCTCGATTACCGATCCGGTTGGCGGGTAGGTATCCGTGCGCTGGGTCGTCACGCAGCCGGACAGCAGCACGACTGCGAGCATGGCCGCCAGGCCAGCCAATCTAGTGTTCATAATCATCTGAAAATCCGTTGCAACCAGTTGCCCTCATCCTCGCTCTCGCGCTGCTGCTGTTGTTGCTGGCGCGCGCGCGCGGCGTTGTCCGCCATGATATCGCTATCGCAGCTAGAAAGCCCATCGGGGACATAGCCGCGCACGAACGGAACCTCAGTGGCGTTGCCACAGCTCTGGGCATACTGGTAGAGATCCTGATCCGCGCCACCGCCGTTCGGGAACTGCAGACGCAGCGGCACGGTCACCACGTTATCCGGCGGCACATCGAGGATGCCGCGCGGATCAGCGTCCTTCATGATGCGTGACCACAGCTGGAGGGCGCCGGTGGCGCCAGTCAGCTGTGCAGACTGATTATCGTCACGGCCCACCCAGACTACAGCGAGGCGATTGGCGCCGAAGCCGGCGAACCAGCTGTCGCGCAGATCGTCGGTGGTGCCGGTCTTGCCGGCCAGATCCAGGCTGTTGGGCAGCACCTTGTACATCGACGCACCGGTGCCATAGCGCGCCACGCGCTGCATGATCCAGCGGGTCAGATAGACCGGCGCATCATCGACGGCACGCTTGATCTGCAGCGGATAGCGATTGAGCGGTTCGCCGTCGCTGGTCGTTACATCACGGATCGCCAGAAGCGGCGTGTAGTAACCGCCGGCGGCGAGCGTGTTGTAGATCTGGGCGACCTGCATCGGCGCCATGTCGACAGCGCCGAGCGAGAGTGAGGGCACCGCCAGTGGATCACCGGTATAGCCCAGTTTCTTGAGTGTCTCGACCACGTTGGGAATACCGACGTCCAGAGCCAGCCGTGCGGTCGAAAGGTTGTAACTGTGCGTCAGCGCGTAGTGCAGCGGTACCGCATTGCCGTGGCTCGAGTTCGAGTAGTTGTTGGGCCGCCAGGTATCGCCGTTGGCCAGCTTGACCGCGAGCGGACCGTCGTCCAGCGGCGTGATGACGCTGTACTTCGACGGCTCGGCGAGCGCGGTGAGATAGACCACCGGCTTGATCAGCGAACCGATCGGCCGACGTGCGTCAAGCGCCCGATTGAAACCGGCAAATCCGGCGTTGCGCCCGCCGACAAGCGCCAGAATACGGCCGCCCTCGACGCTGGTCACCACCGCCGCACTCTCGAGGCTGTCCGCCTTGATGCCGCGGGCCTTCTCGATATCCGCCAGGCCCTTGTTGACCCGTGCCTCGGTGGACGCCTGAATCGCCGGATCCAGCGTGGTGAAGATACGCAGGCCGTCTTCAGTGAGATCGGCGTCCTCGTACTGGCCGTGCAGCTGACGCCTGACCAGGTCGATGAACGCCGGGTACTGGCTGGTACTGCGGCTCGAGCGCGCGGTCACGCCCAGATCCGCTTTTCTGGCTACCGCCCAGCCCTCGTCATCGAGAAAACCCGCGTCGTGGAACATGTCGAGCACGAGGTTGCGACGCGCTCGGGCCCGCTCGGGATTGCGACGCGGGTCATAGTAGCTGGGGCCCTTGACCATGGCGACCAGCAGCGCGATCTCGTTGGGCTGCAGTTCTTCGAGCGGTTTCTGGAAATAGAAATAGCTGGCCAACCCGAAGCCATGAATCGCCCGGCCGCCATCCTGGCCGAGATAGACCTCGTTTAGATAAGCCTCGAGGATTTCGGGCTTGGAGTAGTGCGCGTCGAGCAACAGCGCCATCAGCGCTTCCTTGGCCTTGCGCACCAGCGTCTGCTGGTTGTTCAGGTAGAAATTCTTGACCAGCTGCTGGGTGATGGTCGAGCCGCCCTGCACCACCCGCCCGGCGCGCGCATTGGCAACCGCCGCCCGCAGTATCGACTTCGGCGATACACCCCAGTGATGCAGGAAATCACGATCCTCGACCGTGATCAGACCGGCCGGCAGCATGGGCGGGATTTCATCCAGCTTGACCAGGATCCGGTCTTCGCCCTGGGTGGGATAGATACTGCCGATCATCAGCGGGTCGAGACGGATCAGGGCCAGATCGTCGCCACCATCCAGCGGACGGATCGAGGCCACGCCACTGCCGTCGAACCCCAGCCGGATCTCGCGATCGGCCTGGTCGCCGTCCCAGAAGGTAAACGGACGGATATGAACATCCAGCGCCCCGCCGACGCTCTCATAAGTGCCGGGCCGGTCGGTGGTCGTGGAGGATCGATAGCCCTGCCGAGCCAGCCGCGACACGATGCCGTCGCGCGACAGATCGAGCCCCGCATAGAGCTCGAGCGGCGCCGCATAGACCTTGGCCGGCAGCGTCCAGCGGGTGCCCTCGAACTGGTTGCGTACTTCGCCGTCGAGATACACCGCGTACGCGGCCACAACCACCGCGCCCAGACAGAACAGCAGGAACACATACGGCAGCAGCCGCCGGATGAACCCGCGCCGCGGTTTGCCACCACGCGTATTGCGGGCCCGCTTGCTCGGCGCGCGCCGCGCCTTGGGTCGTGCTTTAGGCGTTTTCGAGGCCAATACTGCTATCCGCGCCAGACAAGGCCGCAGATGATAGCAAAGCGCGCCCCTCTATTCCGACTGCTTGCGCCGGCGCGAGCTGTTGGCCACTTCCTTCTCCATGGCCTCCAGGCCGATATGGCGTACGTCCTTGCCTTCGACAAAGTAGACGACATACTCGCCGATATTGGTGGCGTGATCACCGATACGCTCCAGCGCCTTGACCGCCCAGAGCACGTCCAGCATGTGCCGGATGGTGCGCGGGTCCTCCATCATGTAAGTGATGCACTGACGCACCACCCCTTCGTATTCGCGGTCCACCTCGGCATCTGCCTGCGAGACACGCACGGCGGCCTCTGAATCCAGGCGGGCAAAGGCATCGAGTGCGTCGCGCAGCATTTCACGCACATGCCGGCCCAGCATCTCGATCTGGCGGAACGCGCTCTTGGGACGATCGTAGCTGGCCAGCTGCGTGGCCATACGCCCGATCTTCTCGGCTTCATCGCCGATCCGCTCGAGATCGGTGATGGTCTTGGCCACGGCAATGATCAGGCGCAGATCGCCCGCCTGCGGCGCACGGCGCGCGAGGATGCGCGTGCACTGCTCGTCGATCTCCAGTTCCATGCGATTGACCTCGCGGTCGCCGCGGACAACCTCCTCGCCGAGCCCCCCCTCGCCTGTAATAAGCGAGCGAACCGCGTCGGCGATCTGCTGCTCAACCAGCCCGCCCATGGCCAGCACCAGCTCGCGCACGTCCTCGAGGTCTGCGTCGAACTGCTTGGACGTATGTCTTTCCAGACCGACCTTTTCCATATCGAACTCCTGTATCGCTGTGGATTGACGCGGCGTATCAGCCGTAGCGGCCGGTGATGTAATCCTCGGTGCGCTTTTCGCGTGGATGCGTGAACATCGAGTCGGTATCCGAAAACTCGACGATATTGCCCAGATGAAAAAACGCGGTGTAGCCCGCCACCCGCGCGGCCTGCTGCAGGTTGTGAGTAACGATCACGATCGTATAGTTCTCTTTCAGTTCGTCGATCAACTGCTCGACCGTCGCCGTGGCCACCGGATCGAGCGCCGAACAGGGCTCGTCCATGAGCAGCACGGACGGGCTGACCGCTATCGCGCGGGCGATACAAAGACGTTGCTGCTGGCCACCGGACAGCGCCAGACCGGGCATCTGCAGCCGATCCTTGACCTCTTCCCAGAGCCCGGCGCGCTTGAGCGACCCCTCGACCAGATCGTCCATCTCGGTGCGGCGACGCACCTTGCCGAGGATCTTCGGCGCATAGGCGATATTGTCGTAGATGCTCTTCGGGAACGGGTTGGGCTTCTGGAACACCATGCCGATATGCGAGCGCAGTTCAACCACGTCCACATGCGGGGCATAGACATTCTCGCCGTCGAAATCCACCTCGCCCTCGATACGCACGCCCTGGACCAGATCGTTCATCCGGTTCAGGCAGCGCAGAAACGTCGACTTGCCGCAGCCGGACGGCCCGATGAGGGCCGTCACCTCGTTCTCGGCCACGTCCATTGACACGCCATGCAGGGCCTGTTTCTCGCCGTACCAGACCGACAGATCGCGCACGCTCATCTTCGTGCTGTGTTTCACCCAGGTTCGCTCCATCGTGGATACACGCTCGAAATCAGGCGTGAGATCATCTGCACGTCGGGATCTCATGCTAAATCCCCGACTCTCGAAAACAAAAGACGCTTGGATAACACCATCGCGCTACCAGCGCCGCTCGAAGCGGTTGCGCAGCAGCACGGCCGCGGCATTGAGCACGATCAACAGGCTCAGCAGCACCAGAATACCGGCCGCGGTCAGGCTCACATACGCACGCTCGGGCATGCCGGCCCAGGTAAATATCTGGGCCGGCAGCACGGTGGCCGCCTGGGTCATGCTGGTCGGCGCATCCGGGATATAGGCGATCATGCCGATCAGCAGCAGCGGTGCGGTCTCGCCCATGGCCTGGGCAATACCGATGATCGTGCCGGTGAGAATGCCCGGCAGCGACAGCGGCAGCACATGATCGCGCACCGACTGCCAGCGCGAGGCACCCACCGCCTGTGCGCCCTGACGGATATTCTGCGGCACGGCGCGCAGTGCCGCGCGCGTGCTGATGATGATCACCGGCAGCGTCATCAGTGACAGCGTCAGACCGCCGGCGAGTGCGGAAGAGCGCGGCACACCGAAGAAATTGATGAAGATCGCCAGCCCCAGCAGGCCGAACAGAATCGACGGCACCGCCGCCAGATTGTTGATATTGATCTCGATCGCCTGGGTAAAGCGATTGTCCGGCGCGAACTCCTCCAGATAGATCGCGGTCGCCACGCCGATCGGAAAACTCACCGCCAGCACCACCAGCATCACATAGATCGAGCCGATGAAAGCCGACCACAGCCCCGCGTTGGACGGAATCTTGGAGTCGCCGGAGAAGAACAGGCCATCGTTGAAGCCGTAGGCCGCGTCCCCGTTGGCCTCCATGCGTTCAAGCGATGCCTTGAGATCGGCGTCGAGCGAGTCGGTATAGCCTTTTCGGTACTGATCGACATCGGAATTGGCCACAACCCACCGTGTCTCGGTGGTGTTCATGAGCGCCGGATTCGCCTCGACCTGACGCGGAATCTGGCGAAAGAAGGCCCGCGAGACCATCGGTGCGATGTCTTCGGGCACCGACTCCAGCGTGAACTGCACGGTATCGGCGTTGTAGGTCACCGGTACGCGCAGCTCGGTTTCGATGAACGCCGAATGGCCCTGGCGGATCATGTCGGCAAAGAACAGCACCAGAAAAGCGAGCGCCAGCAGCAACGCGCCCAGGCAATAGGCCTTGAAGCGCTTCTCCGCGCGATAGCGTTTCTTGAGCGCGCGCGACGGCGCAAGCGTGACGCGTTGGTTCATGACGCCGAAACCTCTGGGTCTGAGGCGCGGAAAGGCGCCCTATTCATAGGACTGCCGGAACTTGCGGATAACGATGATCGACACCAGATTGAGCACCAGCGTGACCACGAACAGCACCAGCCCAAGAGCAAACGCGGCGAGTGTTTCGGGGCTGTCGAACGACTGATCGCCGGTAAGCGCATCCACAATCCGCACGGTGACGGTGGTCATATCCTCCAGCGGATTCCAGGTCAGGTTCGGGCGCAGGCCTGCGGCCATGACCACGATCATGGTCTCGCCCAGGGCGCGCGAAATACCCAGTAAAGAGGCCGCCATGATGCCCGGGAACGCTGCCGGCAGCACGATCTTCTTGATCGTCTCGGACTGGGTCATACCCAGCGCATAGGAGCCTTCGCGCAGGCTGTTCGGGATCGAGTTGATCACATCGTCCGACAGCGACGAGATAAACGGAATGATCATGATGCCCATGACCAGCCCCGGCGCCAGTGCATTCGTATAAGAGGCGTCCAGCCCGACTGATTGTGCCACCTCCACCACCAGCGGACTGATCGTGATCGCGGCAAAGAAGCCGTAGACCACGGTCGGAATGCCCGCCAGAATCTCGAGCAGCGGCTTGGCAATGGTGCGCACCCGATGGCTGGCGTATTCCGACATATAGATCGCGGCAAACAGTCCGGTCGGAATCGCGACCAGCATGGCAATGGCCGTGATCATGAACGTGCCGGCAAACAGCGGCACCGAGCCGAACTGCGATGCGGCAGAGTCCTGTCCGGGCCGGAAGGTCGCCACCGGCGACCACTGCGTGCCGGTCACGAAATCCCAGACGCTGACCTGCTGAAAGAACTTCAGTGCCTCGAAGGCAATCGAGAGAATGATGCCGAGCGTGGTGAGAATCGACACCAGCGACGCCGCGAACAACGTCCAGTAGACGAACTTCTCGATCGCATTGCGTGCACGCAGCGTCGGCTGCACCCGCCGTAACGCCAGGGCGCAGCCTACGGCTGCGGCCACCAATGCAAAAGCGAGCACAAAAGGCGCTGCCGGCACACGCAGGCCAAACAGATCGGCGGTCGCCGCCACAAAGCCGATGGCCAGCGCCGGCAACGCCATCCAGGTGGCGACATACACGCCGTACTGGGCGGGAAGCGAATGCAGGCGCCGATCCTGTCCGTCGGCGATCAGTGCCTTGCGGCGGCCAAGCACAAAAGCCACAACTGCCAGCGGCAGCAGTCCGCCGAAGAAAACAAGCAGCGTCTGACTGGTATCCAATATGCGATTCCCACGAACAAATCGGCCGGTGCGCAGCCGCGCATCCAGCGCCTCATGATACGCAACCCCAACACAAAAAGCCGGCCACGGATGACCCCGTGACCGGCCTGACTATCGGGTCGGCTCTAGGGGCTGTTGCCGTTTCGTACGAGACCGCGCCAAGGACTGTTTTGCGGCAAGACGAGGCGTCAGCACGTGCCGCGTAGTCATTCTACGCAAGCGCGCTGCAACGCTGTATTGCCGCAAAACAGC